>Ga0123337_10002554_pt1 | contig 20646 bp, 25 predicted proteins | sample frozenSSSSmetaG_FD_89792 | JGI IMG/M metagenome (GOLD analysis project Ga0123337, IMG submission 89792) | Glacier valley bacterial and archeal communities from Borup Fiord, Nunavut, Canada, to study Microbial Dark Matter (Phase II) -... | ecosystem: Environmental > Aquatic > Freshwater > Ice >... | reverse complement strand
TGCGGATGCAGGCCGCGCACGATCTGGCGAGCACGCGAAAAACGGTAGAGGCCGGGCTGGTCGGCGCTTGAAGTCTCACCAATCGATGCGGCTTCATTATGCCGCATTACATTAGATATACTTTAGCGGTCAGGCTAGATAGCGCACCCAGCTCGCAACAAGGGACCATGACGATGCGCTATCTACTGATCGCGGGATTGATTCTGGCAGCCACAAGCCACGCCGCAACGGCCACGACGGTCATCCAGTGGAGCACGCCCGTCAACGAAACCGGATCGCCGTCCGATGTCGTATCGGCAGGCATGTTCTTCGATTCGGCAACCGCGGGACAGGGCGTCACGCTCAACGGCGTCGTATTCCACGGTCAGAGCAGCACGTCGGGTCCGCTCTCCTTTTTCGGCTCAGGCATCTCCGTCGGCGGCGCCCGCGCGAATTATATCTCGGCGTATAGCGCGCCAAATTTCGGCAGCCCGGCCTACAACCGACTGGTTGGCGGCGCAGCGGTCTACGATCCGCCCTACGGTGGGGACACGATCACGATCGCCGGTCTGACGGTCGGCAACCGCTACGAAGTCCAGATTTTCCAGCCGTTCTGGAACCGCAACTGGGCCACCAGCTTCACCGCCGGAAACACGTCGGCCAATGTAAACGCGACCGGCAACGATGTCGGCGCGGGAGCCAGCACGGTTCCGCAATATGTAACCGGCACCTTCATCGCGACCGCAACCAGCGCCGCGATCGATATGTCGTCGCCAACGACAATCGTGCTCTTCGATGCGATTCAGGTCCGCACGCTCGCAACCGTGGCCGAACCCCCGGCGATCCTTATCGCCCTGTCGGCGTTCGCGTTTATGGCCGCGCGCCGACGCAACGCGGCGGGCTGACCGCGTATCGGCCCAGTCGAGCTGCCTACACCCCTCTCATCAACCGCGCATAACCCGCGCTGACCACCTCCTGGCAGTGCCGCGCGAGCGCCTTGCGGTCGGCGAAATCGGCTGGGTAGACGGGTTCGTGGACCAGTATGTCCGCTCGGATTTTGCCCAGCCGCATGAACTCAGCGATGTGCGGCTTCAACTCGGTATCGCCCACCCACGCGAGGCTGGGCAGCATCCGGCGCGTCACCGGCATCCCGTTCACACGTGTATATGCCAGCGTCACGGGCTGGATTACGAAATCGGGCGCGCCCGGCCCTTCGGCAACCGCGAACAGCGAGGATTTGAACGGCAGCACGCGCGTGCCGTCCGAATTGGTGCCCTCCGGAAACATGATCACGCGGCCGCCACCTGCCAGCCGCTGCGCGATCTCGTCCCGCTGGTCGCCCACGTCCAGCCGCGCTTCACGCTTTACATAGATTGCGCCCTGCAGCCGGGTGAGATAGCCGAAAATCCCCCAGCCATCGATCTCCGCCTTCGCCACGAAGCTCGCGAGCAGCTTCGATCCCAGCACCGGAATGTCCGCCCAGCCGATGTGGTTCGATACGAACAGCACGCCGCCCTTCTTCACCAGAGGCGCGCCCTGCACGCGCACCTGCAACCCAAGCGAGGAACAGGCTAGCTTTAAGAACAGGCTCGGCACGCGCGGCCGCGCGCGCGGCGCGAGCTTCTGTACCACCGCCTGCGTGGGCACCAGCACGGCACCCGCCGCGCCGATTTCCATCACGCGGCTCATCACCGCCCAGCGTGCCTGCGCGCGGCGGCGGCGTTCGATGCCCGCCGCGCGACGCTGGATGCGCCGCGCGCGCGCCAAAGCCCGGCCGTCCGCGCGCATCGCCCTATCGGCCCAGATGGCGATCAGCGTACATCGCGCTTGAGCGGGACCGCGTATAATTCCATGCGATGATCGACGAGGCGAAAGCCCATCCGCTCGGCGATCTTCGCCTGCAACGCTTCGAGCTCCGCATCCTCGAACTCATGGACCTCCCCCGAGTCGAGGTCGATAAGGTGATCGTGGTGCGTCTCGGTAACTGGCTCGTAGCGCGTCCGCCCGCCCTTGAACTCGCGCCGTTCGAGGATTCCCGCCTCCTCGAACAGCTTGACGGTGCGGTAGACGGTGGCGATCGAAATCCCCGGATCGGTCGCGGCGGCACGGCGGTGCAGCTCCTCGACATCGGGATGATCCTCGGCGGCCGAGAGCACGCGCGCGATCGTGCGCCGCTGCCCGGTAATGCGCAGCCCCTTTTCCAGGCACAGCGCTTCGAGATCGATACGGTCCGTCATTGCACGCGCTACATATGCCGCGGCGCGGCTGGGTGCCAGTGGGCGACACCCCGCGTTCGCACGATCCGTACCGCCTCAGGCACGCGGCTTGCGCGCGCAGATACAGCGATTAGGTTCGACCTGAAGGAGGTCGGCATGGGAGCGACAGCGCGGAACACCTCAACGGCGCTCAACGCTGCGGCGGATGCGCCAGCCGATCATGCAGCGGTCGAACACTGGCTACGAACCGAAGTTGTCGCGATTTGCGAGCGGCAGTGTGCCGATCCCGGTCGCGCTATCTCTATCGCAGAGCTTCGCCGCTCGCTTGCCGCACGGCGTGCGAGGCGGCTCGCGTAGGCGCGGGTGGCCTACAGGGTCGATTCTGCGCCCGAAGCCGGGGTGCAATTGATTGCGCTCTAAGACTATATTGCCCGTGAGGGCTCGCCGTTTGTCGCATCGAGCTTTGTGCACGCGATTGTTGCGCAGTGCCATCGGCTTGACATGTTTCCCCGACGGGGCACGCCCCGCGATGACTTGCGGCCGGGCCTGCGCACGACGGTATTCCGGCGTACTGTAACGATCGCTTGGCTCGTCGGGGAAACGACGGTCACCATCGTCGGCGTCTTCTATCGGGGGCGCGACTGGGAGGCATTGCTGCGCAGGACGCTGCGTGAGACCGGCTCCCGATAGTCCGCCAGTCTTGACGCCGTGCGCCGTTTCGACTAGCCGCACCTGCTTTCCCGAACCATCGGTGGACCAAAACTATGTCGCGCGTCTGCGAGCTGACCGGCAAGGGCCGGATGGTGGGGAACAATGTTTCCCACGCCAATAATAAAACGAAGCGCACGTTCCTGCCCAATCTGCAGAATGTGTCGCTGCTGTCCGATTCGCTCGGCCGCTCGGTGCGACTGCGCGTATCCATGAACGGGCTGCGCTCGGTCGAGCATGTGGGCGGGCTCGATCACTGGCTTTTGAAGACGCATGACGACGATCTGAGCCTCAAGGCGCGGCGCCTCAAGCGCGAGGTCAAGGCGAAGGCGGCCCCGGCGGCAGTAGCTGCTTGATGCGGCCGCGCCATCTCGTGCCGATTGTGGTTGCGATGGAGGTGATGATGGCGAGTGGTGCGAATGCCGCCGAACCAGCGGACGCGCTGACGGGCGCGCTGGCTGCGGCGTGGAACCGCGGTGATGCGGTAGCGTGGGGCGAACAGTTTTGGGCCGATGCGCGCTTCGTCAACGTGATCGCGCATGTGTACGAGGGGCGCGACGAGATCGTGGCGCAGCACGCGCGCATCTTCGGGTCCATCTACAAGGGCTCGCACCTCGCGGTCACGAGCTTGCACAGTCGCCCGCTGGGGCCCGATCACGTGCTGATCGAGATGGACTCCGCGGGGACGGGCATGTCCCGGCTTCCGCCCGGCCTCGTCGCGGTGGATGGCGTGGTCCGCTCGCACATGATCCTTGCGGCCGAGCGGCGGCATGGCGAATGGAAGATCGTCTACGCGCAGAATACCGGTTACACGCCGCTCTCCGCGCCTCCCCCCGGTCATTGACCGACGCGCCGGTGCTCGCGCGCGCGGTGCCGGTGCTGCGCATCTTCGCCGAAGACCTCGCGCGGGCTTTCTACGTGGACTGGCTGGGCTTCGCGGTCGATTGGGAGCACCGCTTCCATGCAGGCGCGCCGCTCTACATGCAGGTGACCCGCAGCGGCGTGACGCTCCACCTGAGCGAACATCACGGCGATGCGTGCCCGGGTTCGACTGTGTTCGTGCCGGTCGAAGGGCTGGACGCTCTGCACGCCGAGCTTGGCGCGAAGTCTTACAGATACGCGCGGCCCGGCATCGAACCCGTCGATTGGGGCCGCCAGATGCGGATCGCCGATCCCTTCGGCAACACGCTGCGCTTCACCGAACAGCGTTCGGGCGAGGATTAGCTTCGGGCTGCGCCGCCCGGACACGCGCGATCGTGCGCGTCAGCGCCTCCGCCAGCAGCGCGGTCGAGGCGAGTTTGTCGCGCAGCGCCAGCGCGGTGATCGGCCCCGCATCGGTCTTGTTCACGTCCACGATGTAAATGCGCCCCTTCGGCATGTCGCGCAGGATGTCCAGCCCGCACCAGTCCGCCCCCATCGCGCGCGCGAACGCGGCGATGCGCTCCAGTTCGGCGGCCGTGAACACGTCGCCGGGCGCATGGCATGTCACTGCGATGCTGGGCGGCGCGAACGGCTGCGCGGGATCGCGGCGCTTGATCCAGACCACCACCGGCTCGCCGCCGATGCAGTGCGTGCGCAGATCGTAGGCAAAGCCATCCGCGCGCACCGTATCGATTTTGCGCTGGTAGCTCATGCCGGGCAGCGCCTCGCACGGACACTGCACCAGCACGCCGTCGTGGCGGCCGTTGATTTCGGATTTTTGCACCGCAATGCCGTCCCACTGCGCGGGATCGAGCGCGAGCGGATAACCGAACACCCGCCCGAACACGGCGGCGACGTGCGATTTGGAAATGTCCGCGCAACCGAAGTTTAGATGCGCGTTGGCGGGCGCAGCGGGCGGCGCGCCCGCTGTCGCATCCTCGAAATAGAACGCCACGTCGGCCCCGGCGGAAGATGCGGCGAGGTGCGCGCCCGCCCACAGCGCCGCCGTGCGCACGAGATAGCGCGGGTGGGGCCTGTCCGGCGTAAACCAGATCGCCGGGCCGCGGTGCCCCGCCGCCCGGCGCAACGCCGCGCGCGCGCGCACGATCGCGTAGAAGGTCAGCCAGCGGACGATTTCGATCAGCAAGGCCCGGTCCGGCCGCGCGCTGTTGCCCGTTTTACGCAGCACGAAGCGGCCGCGCGTGAAGGCGTAGTCGCCGAGCTTCAGCGCGCTGTGCCGGTCGCGGGCATGAGCTCAAACTTGAGCAGCAGCGTGCGTTGCAGCGGCGAGAAATTATCGTCGCTGGCGATGTAGACGAACGTGCGTCCGCCCGCCCGGCGCACGTCGATCGCCTCCATATTGTCGATCGTCAGCGGCCATTCGAGCGTGGCGACAGCCTCGGGCCTGCCCAGCCCGAGCCGCGCCGCGTCCACCGGCACAATGGCAAGCGCGGCGGCCACCCCCTGCTGCGGCGAGTAGCGTCGGCTGAGCACCAGAACATGGGCGGCGTCGAGCGCGGCGGCATCGGTCGGCAGGAAGCCCGGTGGCGGCGTGTAGGTCACCCGGCCATAAGTGGCGCTCAGCCCGGCGCTGCCCTGCAGCACGCCGTTGTAACCGCCCGTCCCCGCATCCTCGGTCAGGAACAGCCACAGCGCGCCCACATGCGCGATCGCCGAAATGCCGCCCGAGGCGGGGCGCGCGGCGAGCCACATCGCATCGGGGAAGGGTCGCACGCGCGGGCGGCCGGTCGTGGGATCGAAGCGCCAGACGCGGTTTTCCCGCTGGAAGCCCACGACGCGCGCGCCGTCCGTATCGAGTTCGAGCGCTTCGGAATCGGATTGCACCCGCGCGCGCAGCGGCCGCCCGGTCAGATCGGGCATCCGCGCGAGAGTCGCCGGGCCGATGCCAGTGAGGCGGTCTCCGGCCTCGCGCAGCGCGAGTGCGATCCAGCTTCCCTCGTCGGTGAGCGTCAGCAGGCGTCCATCGGGCAGGAAGCGCATCGCCGAGAGCCCGCCGAAGCGGCGATCGGGCGCGGTGAGCTCGAGCCCGCCCATGTAGCGCAGGCGGCCGATATGGTCGCGGGCGGGATCGGTGGGATCGAGCGGGACGGGGTGCGCGGCGACCGCGACGCGCACGGGTTCGGTCTCGGGGGCCATGCGGTAGGCGGCGAGCGCGAGCGCGGCGGCGAGCAGCACGGCGGGGCGCCGGTTTGGGCGCGCGCGGTTCAGAGGAGTTCGACCGCCATCGCGGTCGCCTCGCCGCCGCCGATGCACAGCGACGCCACCCCGCGCGTACCGCCCGTCCGGCGCAGTGCGGCCAGCAGCGTCACCAGAATGCGCGCGCCCGATGCCCCGATCGGATGGCCGAGCGCGGTCGCGCCGCCGTGGATGTTCACCCGCTCGGGATCGAGCGCCAGATCGCGGATCGCCGCCATCGCCACCACCGCGAACGCTTCGTTGATCTCGAACAGGTCTACATCGGCAGCAGTCCAGCCGGTTTTGGCGAACAGCTTGCCGATCGCGCTGATGGGGGCGGTGCTAAACTGTGCGGGTGCGGCGGCGTGGGTGGCATGCGCGACGATACGTGCCAGCGGCACGAGGCCGTGCGCCTGCGCGTGCTGCGCGCGCGTGAGGACGAGCGCCGCCGCCCCGTCGCTGATCGAGGACGCGTTCGCTGCGGTCACGGTGCCGTCCCTGGCGAAGGCGGGCTTGAGCGTGGGGATCTTCTCGGGGCGCGCCTTGCCGGGTTGCTCGTCGGTGGCGACCGTCACCTCGCCCGCCTTGCCGGGCACGGCGACGGCGGCGATTTCGCCCGCGAATGCGCCGCTCTCGATCGCGGCCTTGGCACGGCTAAGGCTGCGCAGCGCGTAATCGTCCTGCGCCGCGCGCGTGAACTGATAGTCGCGCGCGGTTTCCTCAGCGAAGCTGCCCATCAGGCGGCCGGGCTCATAGGCGTCTTCCAGCCCGTCGAGGAACATCGAATCCTTGATCTCGCCGTGCCCCATGCGCATCCCCGCCCGCGCCTTGGGCAGCAGATAGGGCACGTTCGTCATGCTCTCCATCCCGCCCGCGAGCATGATGTCCGCCGAGCCCGCGAGCAGCCGGTCGTGCGCGTCCATCACCGCCTGCATGCCGCTGCCGCACATCTTGTTCACGGTGGCGGCGTGCGTGGCCTCCGGCAGGCCGGCTTTCAGGATCGCCTGCCGCGCCGGTGCCTGCCCCTGGCCCGCCATCAGCACGTTGCCCATGATACCGCCCTCCACCTGCCCGGGCGCGATCCCGGCCTGCGCGACGGCAGCGCGGATGGCGACCGCGCCCAGATCGGACGCAGACAGGCTGGCGAAATCGCCCTGGAAGCCGCCCATCGGGGTGCGTTTGGCGGACAGGATGACGACAGGATCGAGGGGCATGGAAGGCTCCGGGGATTGCTTGGGTCTAGTCGCCTCGCGCGCGCTTGTAATGGCGTGCGCATACCGGGCGTCAGGCGTCGATTACGTGCACGGCCGCTGCACCGCCGCGCACGGCGTTGGTCAGAAGTTTCCGGTCGAAGGTGGCGAGCCGACCCCCGTGCGCCGCTGCGAGCGCGAGCAGATAGCTGTCGGTCACTTGTGCGTGCGTGAGGAGCTGCGCGCGGTCAAAGCGCGCGTCCGAAACGAGGCTGATGTCGTCGGGCAGGAAACGATGACCCGGCAACGCGCACATTTGCCCGAGTATGTCCCCGACCAGCGCGGGCGATCCCGGCGTATTGGGATAGCCAGGATGGCTTACGATCCGGATCACGCCGTTCTCGGTGATCGGGCAGGTCGCCCAAGCAACCTGACCATGGGCAACAAACCACCGGTGCGCTGCATCATGGGCGATATGGGCAGGATCGATCAGCGCGATCAGCACATTCACGTCCAGAAGATAGATCAAGGACGCTCGTCGCGCAGGCGGTTCACGACTTCGGTTGTGACGATTGCGCCTGGGCGGGACAGCGCGAGGAGGGGAATGCCGTTGCGAATGTCGGTACCCTGCGGGCGCGCCAGGGCTCCGCGCGCCAGCTCGGAGATCACCACGCCGATGCTCCGGCGGCTGTGCTGCGCGATGGCGCGGGCGGCGACGAACACGTCGTCATCGATCGCGAGGGTTGTTCTCATGATTCGTTCCCGACCTGCATCACGCCTGCATCACGCCTGCATCACGCCCGCATCACGCATCACACATCACGCATCACGCATCACGCATCAGGACATTTATGGCAGGCGGCGACGCTGCACAAGCCCCGTCCATTCCCGATCCCGCAGCGAGGCGTTAGGCGGTCACGATGAAGCGCCTCCTCCTCTCGATCCACGACGTCACGCCCGCGCATGCGGAACGCATCGCGCGGCTGGAGGCTCAGATCGCAGCCGCTACCGGAGGCAGCGCCGCCTACGCGATGCTCGTCGTGCCCGATTTCCATGGGCGCGCACCGATCCGGCACGACCGTGCCTTCCATGCGTGGCTGCGCGCGCGTGCGGATGCGGGCGTGGAGATGCTGCTGCACGGCTGGTTCCACCGGGACACCGCCACGCACAGCGGTGCGGCGGCGTGGAAGGCGAAGCATATGACGGCGGGGGAGGGCGAGTTCCTGGGGCTCGCGCGGGCCGATGCCGCTGCGCGGCTGCGCGACGGACGTGCGATGCTCGAAGATATATTGGGGCGCGCGGTCCCGGGCTTCGTCGCGCCCGCGTGGCTTTATGGCGATGGCGCGCGCGCCGCGCTCGCGGACGAAGGCTTCGCGTTCGCGGAGGATCATATGCGCGTCTGGCAACCGCAAACGGGCGCGGTGCTCGCAAAGGGTCCGGTCGTCAGCTACGCGAGCCGCTCGCGCGCGCGCATCCTCTCCTCGCTTGCATGGTCGCGCGTGGCGACGACCGTGCTAGCGGGATACCGGACCGTGCGCGTGGCTTTACACCCGCACGATGTGGACGTGCCCGCGCTGGGGCGCGAATCACACCGGGCGATACAGGCCTTCCTGCGCGACCGAAGCCTCGGGCGCTACGACGCGCTGGGTGCGGGGGCGTAAGCGGCCCGCCTTATAGTCGCGCGAGAGCTGGCCGTAGATTTCGAACAGGCGGGTGAAATGTTCGCGCGCGGTGCCGAGCGCGTGGCCCGCCTTTGCTGCCTCGACCGACATCGCCTCACGGTCCCGCGCCTGGAAGCGGATCACTGCCGCACGCGCGCCCTTGCGATCGCCCGAGCGGTAGAATTCGGCGAATTCGGGGCGGCCCATTTCGGCCGTGCCGCCGGTATCGGGCACCACCAGCGGCACGCCCGACGCCAGCGCCTCGGCAACGGCCAACCCGAACGTTTCCGAACCGCTGCCGTGGATCAGCCCGTCCGCGCTCGCCAGCATCCGCGCGATCTTCGCACGTTCGAGGATGCGGCCCGCAACATGGACATGGGCGTGTTTGGCGGCCGCGCGCTCCACGTCCGCGCGCGCCACGCCGTCCCCGATCAGGAACAGGCCGATGGGCTTGGCCAGCCCCTCGGGTATGGTCGCGCGCATGATCGAGGGCCAGCGTTTCTCCGGGTGGTGGCGGCCCATGCCGATGAACAGCATCGCGTCTTCGGGCATTTTGCACGCCGCGAGCATCTCGCGGCGCAGCGCCGGATCGCGCAGCGCGGGATCGAAGGCAGACACGTCCACGCCGAGCGGTGCGACGGCGGGCGGGCGCATCCCGTAGCGCATCATGCGCTGCTGGAGCCAGGTGCCCGAGACCACCATCGTATCGAACCGCTTGTCGAGCGCGCGCAGATGCGCCCAGAACCAGCCGAACAGCCGGTCGATCGCCGCTTCGGACAGGATCCCGGCGAACCAGCGGTAAGGGTAGGCGGCGACGGGATCGCTGTGGAGGAAATGCGCTTTCGCCGCATCGCCTTGCCAGGCCGAGACGATCCACGCTGCAGTCCATGGAGAACTCGCCTCCACAACATCGGGCTTCTCGCGGTCGAGGATGGCGTGGATGTGCTCGAAATTCCAGAACAGCCGGTAATTCTTGTCCGCGATCAAGGTCTGCGCGGGCACCCAGATCACGCGGCCGCCGGGGCGCTGTTCGGTCTTGTGCTCGGCCCCGGGCGCGATGACGACGACATCGTGGCCGAGGCTGGCACCGATGGCCATCTTCTGATCGATATAGGTGCGAACCCCGCCGCCGGTGAGCGTGTAGAATTCGGCAACATCGACGAGCTTCAATGCGCGTCTCCGTCCGCCGGCCGCTTCACCGGACCGACTTGCAGGAAGCCGTGCAGATATTGAAGCGTCAGCCGGGCTCGATTAAGGCCGGGCGTGATGGTAATCCACGCCTTGGACGCGGGCGGCTTTGAGTAGCTCAACTTGGGGTCGCCGGGGAAGCCGATGCCATCGACGAACGGGCTGAAGTGGCGCGTGTTCTGGCGATCGTGGATCACGGCCAGCGAATAGCGTCCCGGCCGGGGCACGCCGAGGCAGGCGAGCGTCGGCCCGGGGCCACGGGGCACGTCGAAGATGATGCGGCGGAAGACCTGGCCCGACTCGAGGATCTTGTTCTTGTCGCCCAGGAATTCGGGATCGCGATCGGGATAGAGTTCGACGCGGAGCGACCCTGCACGATCCTTGAGGCCAGTAATCTGAAGCAGCAGAGCGGGTTCGGCGGCACCGGGTCGGCAAAGCTGCGGCTCCCCCTGCACTGCACCAGGCTGTGCGTGCGCGGGAAGAGCGAAAAACGCGGCTGCGGCAAGCAGCAGGGCGCGCGTCATGCTACGACCCGGCGCGAGGGGGTAACGCCCGGGATCGCGCCGATCAGCGCGACGGTGAGGTGCGCGACCAGTGTCATCGCGCTCACGAGTGCGAGGATCGCGGCAACGTCGCGGCCCGCATGGCCGAGCGCGAGGATGGCGAGGTTCACGAACAGCAGATCCTTTTGCGGGACGAAGGGCAGGCGCGCGATGAAGTTGCGCCACGCCGCAAGCGTGAGCCACAGCGCGAGGCCGTGACCGGGCAGCGCGACGCTCCACAGCGCCATCATCATCATCACGCCCGTCACCAGACGCAGCGTATGCAGCAGCCCGATAAACACGCGCAGGCGTGAGGGCAGGCTGAACAATTTGGGGCGCAGCAGCAGGAACAGCGTCACCACGAGCAGGAACGCCATCGCGCCCAGCAGCGCGGGGCCGCGCGCGGCAGAGGCCGCGCTGGCGAGCTTCACGCCATCTGCCAGCAGCAACGTCGCCGCGCACAGGCCGAGTGTGCCGATGTTGCTCACCAGGCCCGAGAGGATGTTCACATCCTTTACCACCTGTAACGGGGTGTAGGGACCGCTCGCGCGGCCGTTCGCCCACCACACCGCATAGGCCTCGCCCGAATAGCCGAACAGCGCCTCGTTCATCACGCGCTTGCGCAGGAACACGGGTGCGGCCTCGGCTCCGACATGCCAGAGGCGACCATAGATCAGCAGTTCGGTGACGATCGGGCCGATGTAGCTGCCCGCAAACAGCGCGTAGAACCATGGGCTGGACGGCCAGACGCGCGCGATCGTGTCCCAGCCGATCGCGCGCACCTGCACCACCAGCAGACCCGCCATCAGCAGGCCGAGCGCGGGGGGCACGAACCGGAGCGCGGTGGCGATTGCGGGGATCCGCGCAAGCACCGCGAGGCGGGCGGCAATGCGCGCGAGGAACGAACCCAAGTCTTGGCCTATTGCGGGAGAGACAGGCTACGGGGTCTGCGCGCCAAAAGCGGCCGAACGAAGACGATCACGCGGCTTGAGTGGCGGCTTCCCACGCGCGCTCCCGCAGGCGCGTGTCGAGCTGGCCGCGCGCTTCGAAGCGACGTTTGAGGAATTTCTGGAAGAACGGTCGCTTGTCGCGGATCGGCGCGAAATGATAGAGCAGCCGCTCGCCCAGCGTCCAGCGCACCGATGTGCGATCGGTGCGGCGGTCGGACGAAATGCACCAGAGCTGGCGATCATAGGCCTGATGCCCCTGGCGGAGAACGCGGCTCATCAGCTCGTGATCCTTGAGCACATAGGGCCAGATCGCCGGATCGTAGCCGCCCGCAGCGCGCAGCGCCGCCGTACGAAACGTATGCCCCGCGCCGCTGGTGTGGTTCTGCTGCGGCCAGACCCTCGCGGCGGTGAGCCAGTGCCAGGTGTTGAACTTGTCCGCGAAGCTGCCGTGCTGGCGCGCGTGGCGCAAATAGCCCATCGCGGCGACGCATTGCGGCCCTTCGCGATCATAGACCTGCGTCGCACGTTCGAGATACCGGCCCGGGTAGAAGGTATCGGCATCGCATACGCCCACGAATTCGGTGGTGACCGCCGCCAATCCGCGCCGCAGCGCGTGGACTTGGCCGGGCCGCGGCTCGCGCAGATAGGTGATCTTGAGATGGGGGTAGGCGCTCATCGCGAGGCGGCACGCGGTTTCGCTGCGATCGGTGGATGCGTTATCGACGAGAATGAGATGGACGTCGCGCACGGTCTGCAGCGCGATGGAGTGGAGCGTGACCGCGATCCCGGCCGCTTCGTTGTAGTAGGGGACAACGATCGACCAGCGCATACGCCACATACCTCGGGGGGGTGACCGCCGTTAACCGGGGTCAGCGTCCGGGTAAATACGGGCGGAGTGCGAACGTTCCCTCGCGCGCGGCGGCGGGGGCTAGCGGATCGACTGATCGAGCAGCAATTCTCGGATGAAGCGCACCGGCGGTGAGCCGTGCGCGAGCGCGGAATCGTGGAACCCGCGCTCGGTAAACCCCGGCCGCCGCTGCATCTCCGCGCGCAGATCGGTCCATTCGGAATAACCGACGAAATAGACCGGGAGTTGCGCCGAGCTGAGCTGCAAACGCGTCCATTTGCCCGCCGCTTCGCGCTCCTCCTGAAACGCGGTTCTGGTCAGCATCGTCATCGCCTGTTCGCGGGTGAGCGTGCCCGCGTGATAATCCTGGTCGATGATTGCATTCACGGTGGCGCGCAGCACGAATTTGAGATGTGCGAGCGTGTATTTGGGTTCGCGGTTCAAGTAACCAGCGTCCGCCATCACATCCTCGCCATACATCGCCCAGCCCTCCACCATCGGGTTGGAGCCGAACACCGCGCGCAGGCGGCTCTTATACTGGTTGCCCTTGGCAAGCTGGAGCAGGTGGCCAGGAACGCCTTCGTGCAGCGTCAGCTCGTTGATCGCCCATTTGTTGTATTCGCGCAGAAAGGATCGCGTCTGCTCGGCAGTCCAGTCGGCGGGGATAGGGGTGACCGCGTAGAAGCCGCGCTGATCGGCTTCGAGCGCGCCGGGCATATCCGCATAGGCGACCGCGAGGCCGCGCGCATATTCGGGCATCTCGATCACGTTGAACGTGGCCGAAGGGGGGAAGCCGATCAGATCATGCGCTTTGGCAAACGTTATCGCGTCCTGAAGCGTGCTTTTCGCAAACGGGATCACCTGATCGGGCGCGACGGTATCGCGGTTGACCATGGTGAAGGCGGATTCGATCGCGGTTTGCTGCTGTGCGGCGGTGGGGGAATCGGGAAGCGGCGGCACATCCTCGCGCTCGGCGAGCACGCGACGGCTGACCTCATACATTCGCGCGCGAAGTGCGGCGACCTTGGCGACGGCGCGCGCGCGGATCTCTGAGCGCGACAGGGTGGAGTTGAGCGCGAGGCGGAGCTTCTCGTCGTAAAGCGCGGCCCCGATGCGCGCTTCGCCATGCGCTCGCGGAACGAGGACGGTATCGAGCCAGCGCTGATGCTCCGCCACCGCCGCTTTCGCGCGTTCAGCGGCGCGGGTGAGGCGCGCGGCTTCGGCGGGCGGGAGCACGCTCTTCTGCGCCGCGAAGCCATCGATCAGGCCAACCAGCCCCTTGTTCTGCGCCGAGGCGGTGGTCGCGAACACCGGCGGCACGCGCGCGGGGACGAGCGCCTCGCGCGTGGCGGCGAGATAGGCGGGCAACGCTTCCAGCCGCCCGGTGGCCGAGCGCAGCCGCACCGGGAGCGGCGCGAACTCGCGACTGGCGAGGCCGAACAGCGCGCCGCCTTCGGTGCCCGCATATTGGACGGGATCCCACGCCCAATCCTGCAACCGATCGACGCTGAAGAGCGTGTAGCGAAGCTGATCGGCGAACAGGATGAGATCGATCTGGTTCTCGCGCGAGAGTTTCGCGGCATCGAACGTCTGGAGCCGGGCAAGTGTCTGCTCGGCGAGCGCATGATCGGCCGCGCGTCCGGCGGCGGAGGGATTGGGGAGGCGATCATCGAAGCGATGATCGCCAAGCTGCGTCGCGAAGGTTGGGTTGCGCTTAAAAAGCTGTTCCAGCGCGGCGAGCGTGAAGCGCTCGAACCGGCAATCGTCCGCGCTTACACCGGCCGCGCACCCGGGCTGGCGCAGCACGTGGTGGTGGTGCGCCATAGAATCGACTGTCGCGCTGATCGCCGAGACAACCGCGCCCTGCGCCATCGATTGCGCAGGCAGCGCGAGGAGCAGAGCGGCGAGTGTGGCGGTGGCGCGGCGCATAAAACCTCCCGGTTGATCGTTCCGCCCCTTCGCGCGCCGCGTGGGCGGAGCGCAAGCCCTCAGGCGAGAAGGTCCGCCTTCTCAGGGTGACGCTCGAACCACGCCGCGACGAAGGGGCAGGCGGGGACGACCTTCAGCCCGCGTTGGCGCGCTGCCTCGATCGCATGCGCGGCGAGGCGGCCGCCAATGCCTTGGCCCTCGGCGTGAGCGGGGACGATTACGTGCGTGATCGCCATCGTGCCGGGGGCGAGTTCGTAGGCCGCGACTGCGATGCCGCCGCCTTCGACGGGCAGTTCGAAGCGGCTGCGCTCCAGGTGATCGGTGATTTCGGGCATGGCGCAATCCGGGCGTAATCCGGGGACAGGTAACGTATTTCGCCCGATAGACGTATGGGTTGCAAGCGCGTGCCGCCAAATACGTTACCTGTCCCCGGATTACTCGTCCAGAAACAAGGTGGCGGGGTGTTCGAGCATCGCCTTGACCGACTGGATGAAGGCGGCCGCATCGTAGCCGTCCACCACGCGGTGATCGAAGCTCGACGAGAGGTTCATCATCCGGCGGATGGCGATCTGGCCGTGGTGGACCATCGGGCGCTCGACCATCTTGTTGACGCCCACGATCGCGACTTCGGGATGGTTGATGACGGGGGTGGTGACGATACCACCCAGCGCACCGAGGCTGGTGACGGTGATGGTGGAGCCCGAGAGTTCCTTCGCCGCCGCCTTGCCCGCCTTGGCCGCGCTGGAGAGGCGCGCGATCTCGGCGGCAATATCCCAGAGCGAGCGCGCTTCGGCGTGGCGGATCACGGGGACGATCAGGCCGTTCGGCGTCTGGGTGGCGATGCCCAGATGCACGGCGGCGTGGCGGTGGACCTCGCCCGCGTCGTCGTCGAAGCGCGCATTTATCTGCGGGAAGGCGGGGAGCGCGCGGGTGAGCGCGCGGATGAGCAGGGGGAGGAGGGTGAGCTTGCCGCGTGTGGCACCGTGGGTTGCGTTCAGGTGCTGGCGCAGTGCCTCCAGCTCGGTGACGTCCACCTCTTCGACATAGGCGAAGTGCGGGATGCGGCGCTTGGCCTCCTGCATCTTCTCGGCGATCTTGCGTCTGAGGCCGATGATTTTCTGGGTTTCGATCTCGGTGCGTTCGGCGAGGCCGTGCCCTCCCGCACCCTGCTCCCGCAAGAGCGGGGGTTGCCCCTCTGCCGCGTTCGCGGGAGAAGGTTGCGACTGGAGCACGCGGTCGAGATCGCTGTGGCGGATGCGGCCGTGGGGGCCGGGGGGCAGCGTGGCGCGATCGATGCCGAGCGCCTTGGCGCGTGCGCGCACGGCGGGGGCGGCGAGGACGGGTTCGGGCGGAAGCTGCGCGCCCTCCCTCACCCTCGCTTCGCTGCGCTCCGCATTTCCCTCTCCCGCGTAACGCGGGAGAGGGAAATGCGCGTCAGCGCCAGGGTGAGGGGGGAAACCGCTTTGCGGCGCGGCGTCCCCCGCGATCACCTTGCCGCCGCCGGGGCCGATCTGGTGGGGGGCGGCGTCGGCTTCGACCACCGCCGGACCATCGGCCTGCGCCTCGGGCGTCGCGCCGATGTCCGCGGCGGCGCTGGTTTCGAGCACGACGAGCGCCGCGCCGACGGGCACCATCGCCCCCGCCTCGCCCGCGATTTCGAGGACGGTGCCGCCGACGGGCGAGGTCAGTTCGACGGTCGCCTTGTCGGTCATCATATCGACGAGTGGGGCGTCCTCTTCGATCACGTCGCCGACCTTGACGCGCCACGCGGCGATCTCGGCCTCGGCGGTGCCCTCGCCGATGTCGGGCAGTTTGAAGACGAAGCGGGGCATGATTTATCCTTTGGTCAGAAGGCGCTTCGGCGAAAATACCAAACTGAGTAGTGCGGAACCACAGAGCATCGAGCCAAACCTAACAGCAAATTTGAAGCTTCTAGAAAAATCAGGCTGATCTCGGAAAAATATTCCTAAAAAAATCAACAATATCGCGCTGAGCGCCAGCAGCCACTTTGGAGCAGCGACCATGATCATTCCTCCATCACCTTCCTGAGAGCAGCGATGATCCGCGCCGGACCCGGGAAATAATTCCACTCGAACGCGTGCGGGTAGGGCGTGTCCCAGCCGGTCACGCGGAGAATCGGGGCCTCCAGATAGTGGAAGCAGCGCTCCTGCACCTGCGCCGACAACTCCGCGCCGAAGCCGCTGGTGCGCGTCGCCTCGTGGACGATTACACAGCGGCCGGTCTTGCGGACGCTTTCCACGATCGTGTCGGTGTCCAAGGGCAGGAGCGTGCGCAGATCGATCACCTCGGCGTCCACCCCCGCCTCCTCGGCGGAGGCCAGCGCCACATGCACCATCGTGCCGTAGGCGAGGATCGTCACGTCCCCACCGCCGCGCACAACCGCCGCCTTGCCGAGCGGCACGCGGTAGTGGCCCTCGGGCACCTCGCTCGCGGGGTGTTTGGACCAGGGCTGCACGGGGCGCTCGTGATGGCCGTCGAACGGGCCGTTGTAGATGCGCTTGGGCTCGAAGAAGAGGACGGGATCGTCGTCCTCGATCGCGCTGATCAGAAGCCCCTTGGCGTCGTAGGGGTTGGACGGGATCACCGTCTTCAGCCCCACCACATGCGTGAAGATGGCTTCGGGGCTTTGCGAATGCGTCTGCCCGCCGAAGATGCCGCCGCCCACCGGCGAGCGGATGGTGATCGGGGCGGTGAAATCGCCGTTGCTGCGGTATCTGAGGCGCGCGGCCTCGGAGATCAGCTGATCGATGCCGGGGTAGATGTAATCCGCGAACTGGATTTCGGGCACCGGGCGCAGGCCGTAGGCGCCCATGCCGATGGCTGCCGCGATGATGCCGCCCTCCGCGATCGGCGCGTCGAAGCAGCGCGTTAGGCCGTATTTGGCTTGCAAGCCATCGGTCGCGCGGAACACCCCGCCGAAGAAACCGACATCCTGCCCGAAGATCACCACATCGGGATCGCGCGCGAGCATGGTATCGAGCGCGCTGTTGATCGCCTGGATCATGTTCATTGTGGGCATCAGGCGAGCCCCGCCTCGGCGCGTTGTTCGGCCACATGCGGGGCCATGTCGCGGAAAATCCCCTCGAACATCGTGCGCGGATCGGGGCCGGGGCCGGTACCGAGCGTGCCGTTCGCCTCCGCTTCGCGCCCCGCCGCACGCACGGTTTCGGTCACTTGCGCGAGGAGCGCGGCGTGGCGCTCCTCGTCCCAGTGGCCTTCCACGATCAGATGCTGCTTCAGCCGCGCCACCGGATCGCCCAGCGGCCACGCGGCGCTCTCGTCGGCGGGGCGGTAGCGCGCGGGATCGTCCGAGGTGGAGTGACCCTCGGCGCGGTAGGTGAACATCTCGATCAGCGTCGGCCCCAGATTGGCGCGCGCCCGCTCGGCTGCCCATTGGGTGGCGGCATAGACCGCGAGGATATCGTTGCCGTCCACCCGCAACCCCGGCAGGCCGTAGGCGAGCGCGCGCGCGGCGAAGGTGGTGTGCGATCCGCCCGCGATGCCGGTGAAGCTGCTGATCGCCCACTGGTTGTTGACGATGTTGAGGATCACCGGCGCGCGGTAGACGGTTGCAAAGGTGCACGCCGCGTGGAAATCGCCCTCCGCCGTCGATCCGTCGCCGATCCACGCGGCGGCGATGCGCGTATCGCGCTTGTAAGCGCTGGCCATCGCCCAGCCCACGGCCTGCGGATATTGCGTGGCGAGGTTGCCCGATACGCTGAAAAATCCGAACGCCTTCGACGAATACATGATCGGCAATTGCCGGCCTAGCAGCGGATCCTTCGAATTGCTGTAGATCTGGTTCATCATATCCACCAGCGGATAGCCGCGCGTGATGAGCAGTCCCTGCTGGCGATAGGTGGGAAAGCACATGTCGTCCGGGTTGAGCGCCAGCGCCGCGCCGACCGCGACCGCCTCTTCGCCCAGCGACTTCATGTAGAAGCTCGTCTTGCCCTGGCGCTGCACGCGGTACATCCGGTCGTCGTAGACTCGCACCGTCACCAGCGCGGTCAGCGCGCGGATCAGCGTCTCGGGGCCGAGCTGCGGGTTCCACGGGCCGACCGCGCGGTGATCGTCGCCGAGCACGCGGATCAGGCCGTAAACATGCTCGCGGATCGTCGCGGGATCCACGCCTATATCGGGCCGCGACACGCCGCCCGCCGGGGGCACGTGGACGTGACTGAAATCGGGGGCCTGGCCCGGGCGCGCGGGCGGCTCGGGGATGTGGAGGCTGAGGGGCGGGGTGTTCGACATTGGCCTCGCGGCCCGTAGGCGATGGTGCGGTGCAGCGGCAAGGGTTGCGGAGGGCGCGCGAAATGGTTAGATCGATCTGACCAGTTGGAGACGGCGGATGGCGACCCTCAACGAGCGCACGATGGGCGCGACCGAGTTCAAGGCCAAGTGTCTGAACGTGATGGACCGGCTGCAATCGGGCGAGCTTGGGCGTGTGACCGTCACGAAGCATGGCAGGCCGTGGGCAGTGATGGCACCGGTCGGTGACGAACCGGTCGCTCCCATACGGTTCGCCGACGTCCACGGGGCCATGGAAAATATTCCCGCACCGTTCGACACGGTGCTGCCGGACAACTGGTCGCCGCTCGGCGTCTCCTACGATGCTGCGATGCACGCCCATTTGGCCGAGAAATTCAAAGACGTTCTTTGATCCTTCTCGACACCAACGCTTTCATCCGGCTTGCGACCGGCCAGAAGATGCGCGTGGCGGCGGCGGATGCCATCGACCGCGCTCTCGGGGCGAACGCGCTTCTGGTCTCGTCCGTCACCGCTTGGGAGATCGGGTTGCTTGCGGTGCGGACCGGTCGCACCGGCCCCAGCCTTGGGCAGGATGCGCGAACATGGTTCCATCTGGCGGTCGTTGCCACGCGCGTGCGGTTGATCGCTTTCGAGGCCGAGGCGGCACTTGAGGCGGCGTTGCTTCCCGAATGGTCGCATTGGGATCCGTCCGACCGGATGCTGGTGGCGACCGCGCGGCTGACGGGCTTCCCGCTGGCGACTACGGACGGCGCAATCCTGGATTATGCCGCAGCGGGCCACGTACGTGCAATTGCCTGCTGAGGCGCGGCACGGCTGGCTGATCGTCGACAAACCGCTGGGGATCACCTCGGCGGGCGTGGTGGGGCGGGTGAAGGGGCTGGCGCGGCGCGCTGGGTGGGGCAAGGTGAAGGTGGGCCACGGCGGCACGCTCGATCCGCTGGCCACGGGCTTGCTGCCGATCGCGCTGGGCGAGGCGACCAAGCTGTGCGGGCGGATGCTCGATGCGGTGAAGGAGTACCGGTTCGAAGTGACCTTCGGCAGCGCGACCGCGACCGACGATGCGGAGGGGGCGGTGGTGGTGGTGTCCGACGTGCGGCCGACGTTGGCGGAGGTGGAGGCGGTGCTGCCGCGCTTCACCGGGCCGATTTCGCAGCGGCCGCCTGCCTACTCCGCGCTGAAGGTGGACGGGGAGCGCGCCTACGCGCTGGCGCGCGCGGGGGAAGATGTGGTCCTCGCCGAGCGGGGGGTGACGATCCACGCGCTTTCGATCGCCGACCGTCATCCCGGGCTTGACCCGGGACCGACCTTCTCTCCGTCCGACCGGGCGGAACCGAGGCAGGTAGGTCCCGGCTCTGCGGCCGGGATGACGGGTTCTGAAACGGACCGGCTGGAGCGCATCACGCTCGAGGCGGTCTGCTCCAAGGGCACCTATGTCCGCAGCCTCGCGCGCGATATCGCGCTGGCGCTCGGCACGGTGGGCCATGTGACCATGCTGCGCCGCACGCGCGCTGGGCCGTTCGGCGAGGCGGACGCGCACACGCTGGACTATTTGCAGGCGCTGTGCGATAGCGGCGACTTGGCGGACGCGATTCTGCCGATCGCCGCGGGGCTGGACGACATCCCGGCTCTTGCGGTGGACCCGGAACAGGCTTTGGCGCTCCAGCAGGGGCGCAGGCTGGCCGGGCGCCCCGGCCGCTCCGGCCTCCATCTGGCGATGATGGGCGATGTGCCCGTGGCGTTGGTGGTGGTTTCCTCTGACGAGGTGCGGGTCGAGCGGGGATTCAACCTTTAAGCCCCGATGTCGCGGAGCAGAAATCATGTCGATCACGGCTGAACAGAAGACCGAAGTCATCGGAGAACACGCCCGCAGCGAGGGCGATACGGGTTCGCCCGAGGTGCAGGTCGCGATCCTGACGACGCGCATCCAGAACCTGACCGATCACTTCAAGACGCACAAGAAGGACAACCACTCGCGCCGCGGCCTGCTGATGATGGTCAACAAGCGGCGCTCGCTGCTGGCCTATCT
>Ga0123337_10002552_pt1 | contig 20654 bp, 20 predicted proteins | sample frozenSSSSmetaG_FD_89792 | JGI IMG/M metagenome (GOLD analysis project Ga0123337, IMG submission 89792) | Glacier valley bacterial and archeal communities from Borup Fiord, Nunavut, Canada, to study Microbial Dark Matter (Phase II) -... | ecosystem: Environmental > Aquatic > Freshwater > Ice >... | reverse complement strand
TCGGCAACGGTTGTCGCCATCGGCTTCTCACAGATCACATGCGCGCCTGCTTCGAGCGCCGCGACCGCGACTTCGCGATGCAAATAATTCGGGAGTGCGATGCTCACGATGTCCGGTTTCACGGTTTCCAGCATCGTGTGATAATCGGTATACTGCTGCGATGCCGGGATGCCGAACTCGCCCGCAATCTCCGCAAGGCGCACCGCGTTCGCATCACACACCGCGACCAATTCCGAGTCGCTGCTGTTCCGGTAGCCTTTCATATGCGCGCGTCCGACACCAGCGCCGATGACCGCAGCGCGTAAAATGGTCATGATCTGCTCCCAGGTTGTTTTATATTAATCCCGGATACAATTCTAGCGTGCAAACGGACTGGATGAACCTGTGAAACGCTTTTGGCGAAGTTGGCGCGCGGGAATGAATCCGCCGCACTACTGCGGATATGTGAAGCAGCTACAGCATATTCGCCCGATCCATTCATGGCCGGGCTTATCTGGCCGCTTTGTTTTGCTCTTGCTCCTGCTCGCGGGCTGCAACACTACGAGCTACCTCCCGACGCCATACCCGGCACAGCCAACCACGCCGCCGCTCGAACCCACTGCCAGCTACTGGGACATCGGCATGAGCGTACAGTATCCGCGCGGCTGGCAGGCGTTCTACGGAGCCGGACAGCTTCTGCTCGCACCCTCAGCGCAGGCGACCCGCCAGAACCCACCCACGCAGCCGCTCGTCTCACTCCAATTCGCCTCACTCAGCCAGTTGGGGTTGGATAAAACCGCCACCTTGCAGCAAATCGCCCTGACAGTCAGCCGCGCAACTGCCGATAGTAAGCTCGTGAGTCAGGATAAGACCAGCGTTGCCGCGCTCGATGCCTATTACGTGCTGGTGCAGGAGCCGAAAGCCGATTTGTTTCAACAGGCGATTGCCTTCCGGCTGCCGGATGGCCGCGTCGGGTGGATAATTGCCCTGACACCGGGGCTGATTTGGGCGAATTTCGCGCCTACCTTCGAGACGATCCGCACGAGCGCGAAGCTGCTGCGTCCTGCACAATACGCGGTCCCGGCGGTCACACAGCAGCGCGAATACACACCCGGCGGCTTGACTCTGATGCTACCCAGTGGCTGGGTCGAGCAAACCGTACAGGCCGACGCGCGGCTCTACCACGCGCCCGCTGATATTGTGTATCAGGATAACAGCGGCGCGGCCAACGGTCCGCAGCTTGTCGCGAACGTGTTCACCGTCACCGCGAACCTGAGCGCAGCCGATGCCCTTAAACAAACCCTCGCCCTGAGTGTGGCGGCTCCCACATTCACAGAGTTCAGCGCGGGCGGCAGGACGGGCGCTCGCTACGATACGACGGATGGCAGCACCGGGCAGGTCGTCAGCTTCGCCGCACTCCCACTCGCCACGCCCGGCAAGGTCGCGATCCTGCGCTGGAGTGTCCCGCTTGCCCTGAGCGAAGTCACCGCGCCGCTGTGGGAGAGTATCTTGCGACAAATTGCTTTTGCGAATACAGTTAAGTGATCTTCAAACGGAATCTCATGGACGATCCGATAGCGATCAAAGGCATACGCGAGGGGTTGCTGCTCACGATCCGGCCTGATGGCGGCGAGTGGATGGAGCTGACCAATAAACTCGCGGCGCGTATCGACCAGCAGCCGGCGTTCTTCAAGGGCGCACGGGTAGCGCTCGATGTGGGCAGCCGTCCCGTCCGCCCGCACGAGATGGACAGCCTCAAACTCGCGCTCGGCAAGCGCGAAATGAAGCTCTGGGCGGTGATCAGCAACAGCGCGACGACCACCGCGACCGCGCTCAACCTCGGCCTCGAAACCACCCTCGTCCACTCGCAAGAGCAGATGGAAGCCGCCGAGACCGACCCCGAAGAGCAGGGAACGGCGGGCATCCTGATCGACCACACGCTGCGCAACGGGCGCACGATCCGCAATACGGGCAACGTCGTCGTGATTGGCGACGTGAACCCCGGCGCGGAGATCATCGCGGGCGGCAACGTCGTCATCTGGGGCAAGCTGCGCGGGCGCGTCCACGCGGGCGCGGGCGGCGATGAAAACGCGGTGATCTGTGCGCTCGATCTCGCGCCGACGCAGCTCCGCATCGCAAATTTTATTTCGATGGCCCCGGAAGATAAACGCCGCAAGCCGCGCCCGGAGATCGTCTCCGTGCGGCAGGGACGCATTATCACGGAACACTGGAACGAGTAACATGAATGCCCGCTAGAGTCATTACCATTACCTCCGGGAAGGGCGGCGTCGGCAAAACGACGACCACCGCGAACCTGAGCGCCGCGCTTGCAACGCTCGGCAAGCGCGTCGTCTGCATCGATGCTGATATTGGCCTGCGCAATCTCGACCTCGTAATGGGCGTCGAGAACCGAATCGTCTACGATCTGGTAGATGTGGTCGAAAAACGCGCGAAACTCCGGCAGGCGATGATCAAACACAAGCACTACCCGGACCTGTATCTCATTCCGGCGGCGCAAACCCGCGATAAAACAGCGGTCAGCCCGGCACAGATGATCGAGCTGACGAACGAACTGCGCCCCGATTTCGACTTCATCATGGTCGATAGCCCGGCGGGGATCGAGCGCGGCTTCCGCAACGCCGTCGCGGGCGCGGATGAAGTGCTGGTCGTCACCAACCCGGAAGTGAGCGCCGTCCGCGACGCCGACCGGATCGTGGGCTTGATCGAGGCGATGGAACGCAAAATCCCGATGCGCCTGATCATCAACCGGGTCAAGCCGGATATGGTCCGCAAAGGCGAGATGCTCTCCACTGAAGATGTTGTTGATATTCTCTCGATCAAGCCCATCGGCATCGTCCCGGACGATGAAGGTATCCTGATCGGCTCCAACCGGGGCGAACTCCTGCTCGGTCGCGCGGGCGAAGCCTACAAGAACATTGCGCGGCGGCTGAACGGCGAAGACGTCCCGTTCATGGCACTGGAAAACAAGGACGGGTTTCTCTCCCGGCTGGCACGCTTGTTCGGGGGCGGTTGAGGATAAATACAATGAGCAGTTTTTGGGAACGACTTCTGGGCAGACATCAGGCAGGCAGCGGCAAGGACGCCAAACAGCGCTTGCAACTCGTCCTCGTCACCGACCGCAGCGATCTCTCGCCAGAAAAGCTGGCCGCGATGAAAGACGAGATCATGGCGGTGATCTCGAAATATGTGAACATCGCGCGTGACAAGGTGGAGATCAACGTCGAGCAGCGGCAGCGTGATAGCTGGCTGGTCGCGGATATTCCGATCATCGCGGATCGTGAACGCGCGCTGAGTACCAACCTCGAAGACGCCTGATACAGCGCACTGATTGTAAGTTGTGCGCTTAAGTGCTGCGTAGGAATCACGTTGCCGTGAAATCGCCCGTGCCATTCTCCGTTTCGCGCAGGTGCGTTTGATGGAAGTCACGCGGCTCGATAGTCATGGCGTCCCCTTGCAGCAAGCCCGCGACGCCCTTTTGCACCTCGTTCGCTCTGCGCTGGCAGGCGGGGCAGGTCGTTGGGTTGTGACGCGTGTAAGTCTCCGGCTCCGTGTAAGTCGTGATGAAGCCTTCGTAATTCCGCAAGATTGCCTTTCCCGGCGTCTGTGAGATCAGATATTGTGGTCCGACCGGGATTTTGCCGCCGCCGCCCGGTGCATCGACTACATAAGTCGGGATTGCGTAGCCGCTGGTGTGGCCGCGCAGTGCTTCCATGATCGCGATTCCCTGGCTGATCGGCGTGCGGAAGTGTCCAGCGCCTTCTACCAGATCGCATTGATACAGGTAATACGGTCGGACGCGATTGCGCACCAGCTTATGCAGCAAGTCCTTCATCACGTTTGGGCAATCGTTGATCCCTGCAAGCAGCACGGTTTGCGCGCCGAGCGGGATACCCGCATCCGCGAGCATGGCAAGCGCGCGCGCGACTTCCGGTGTGATTTCTTTCGCGTGGTTGAAGTGGATATTCATCCATAGTGGATGAAAGCGTTTGAGCATCGCGACCAGCGACTCGTCTATGCGCTGTGGCATGAAGACCGGGACGCGCGAGCCGATGCGGATGATCTCAAGGTGTTCGATTGCGCGCAGCGAAGTCAGCAAGTGTTCGAGCAGCTTTTGCGGCAGGATCAGCGGATCGCCGCCACTGAGCAGCACGTCGCGAATTTCCGGGTGCGCCGCGATGTAGGCGATCTGCCTGTCGTAATCGGAGCGTGCGAATTGCGCGCCGGGGTCCCCGACGATGCGCGCACGGGTGCAATAGCGACAATAGCTCGCGCATTGTGTCGTGACGAGCATCAGCACCCGGTCCGGGTAGCGGTGGACGAGGCCGGGGACGGGGCTGTGCGCGTCTTCGGAGAGCGAGTCCGCCATCATGCTCTCGAAGCCGTCCAGCTCCGCCGCCGTTGGGATGACCTGCCGCCGGATCGGGCAGGCCGCGTCGTCGGGGTCGATCAGGCTGGCAAAATAGGGCGTAATGTCCAGCCGGAAGCGGTCGCGCGCGGAAATGCCCACGATTTCATCCGGCGTGAGATGGATCAGTTGGGAGAGTTCTTCGAGGGAGTTGAGGCGGTGCGCGAGCTGCCAGCGCCAGTTGTTCCAATCGCTATCCGGCACGCCGGACCAGAGCGCGGGGCGGGGAGAAATGTTTCGCGGGCTACGCGAGGGAGGCTCGTCGGAGGCTTTGGGTGAAGCTGTCTCAGGGAACGTCAGTGCGACCATTTTAGGCTTGATAATCCTGCTATCGGGAGCATTAAACAATGGCTTGATGATAGCACAGCTTGAGCGTACGGACTGCACAAAAATTCATCAATAAATCACCAGTAGCGATCTACTCATCAGGAAGCACTATGGACAAAAATTCGTCTAATGTGTCAGAGGTAAATAGGTTGGACGAGAATGCTATTTCAAAGCACCCTCCAAACGCTTTCATGATTTCCCTCAAGTATGCAACCACAAATGACCGCTCGGTCCAATAGTATTGCATCCAGAACGTAGAACGTACTTGAAATCCTGATCCTGCAATTTGCTTCAGTTTAGCAGCATCTATATCTGAAATGTTGCTGTTATTCCATCGTAGATAGCCCTGTTGTGTAAGTCCTGCTTCATTGTGACATGAGTAGAGTACATTGAGGCACTCATTCGTGAGAGTGAAACTCTGCGTCAAATAACCAAGCTGATGTGAAAGGGTACAAAGATCATCAAGCGAAACTACTCTTTCCGAGTAGTAAATCAGGTCCTCCATATTCACACTCCTACAGTTAAAAGTCGGCTCACTCGTTCAGCCATCGCGCGGCGTCCTTCGCCCAATACGTGATGATCATATCCGCGCCTGCACGCTTGATCCCGGTCAGTTGTTCAAGCGCGATCTTGCGTTCATCCAGCCAGCCGTTCGCCGCCGCCGCCTTGACCATGCTGTATTCGCCACTGACGTTGTAGGCCGCGAGCGGCAGGTCGAATGTATCCCGCACACGCCGCACCATATCGAGGTAAGCCGTCGCGGGCTTGACGATCAGCATATCCGCGCCCTCTTCGACATCCAATCGCGCCTCGCGGAGCGCTTCGCGGGCGTTCGCCGGGTCCATCTGGTAAGTGTGGCGGTCCCCAAATTGCATCCGGCTTCCGGCAGCCTCGCGGAACGGTCCATAGAAACTGCTTGCATATTTCACCGCATAGGACATGATGCTCACGTCCGCATAGCCATCGCAATCGAGCGCCGTCCGCAGCGCGCGAACCATGCCATCCATCATCCCGCTCGGCGCGAGAATATCCGCGCCCGCCTCAGCGTGCGAGAGGGCGACCGCGCTCAAGATGTCGAGCGTTTCATCGTTCAATACGCGCCCATCACGCACTAGGCCACAATGTCCATGATCGGTATACTCGCACATGCACACGTCCGTAACCACGACCAACTCCGGCTGTGCATCCTTGAGCGTGCGGATCGCCTGCTGCACGATGCCATCCGGCGCGAAGTTCTCACTACCAATCCCGTCCTTTATTGCAGGCAGCCCGAAGAGCAGCACCGCCGGAATACCCAGTGCCGCGATTTCGGCGGCCTCGTCGCGCAACCGATCCACCGACAGATGATAGACACCCGGCATCGCCGGAATTTCAGCGTAGACGCCGCGCCCGTGCCGCACGAACAGCGGGTAGATAAAATCGGATGCAGAGAGCGTCGTCTCACGCACGAGCGTCCGCAGGCCGGGTGTGGTACGCAGACGGCGCAGGCGGGTTTGTGGAAAAGCCATTCGGTACTACCCTATGGTAACAGCTCAAAATATGGTGTGTGCGCAGGCCGGATGATCGCGAAGTCGCAGCGGTCGAAGGTACAGATGCGCGTGATGTTCAGGCGCTCGGCAATTGCAGTAATGCAACAGTCTACCAAATCAAGTTCCGCGCGTGGGTAAGCGGCCATAACCTGCCTTGCGCGCCGCACATCACGCTCCAACAAGGGAATCAAAGGCAAATCATTTTGTACTATTTGATCGAGCAGTAGTAAAACTGCCGGAACCCCGCCGATCCGTCGCATGAGATACGCGACTTCCGGCAGAACGACATCGGGTAAAAGCAGAGTGAACTCGTCTTCCTGAGCGAATTTCAACGCTGCTTTATGGTGTTTATCTCCCGGATGGTTGAGCGCAACCAAAACATTTGCATCGACCAGAGCATCAGTCATGGTTATCGGTGTCGTCGGCTTGAGTGCGCGTCAACCAATCGTTGTACAACCCCTCTGCATAAATATCACTTCCGCGCTCCGAAAGATCGGGAATATCCTTCCACGCAATGCCCGACTCCTGTGCTGCCTGTGCCATTGCAAGCGCCCAATTCGTCTTTGGTTTGGAAGAAACTTCAAGTGCTTCTACAAGGCGAGTAATAACAGATTCGGGTGAACGTCCCTCATCTGCTGCAACTTGCGCCAGTTTTTCCGCAAGCACTTCCGGCAATTCAAGCGTCAGCGTGACCATGTTTCGCACCTTTTTCGACCTGCAATATATTATACCGGACTCGCGTGCGTTGCCGTGCGGGGCATCCGGGGTGATAATTGAGTTCACGTGTGCGTCAAAAGGGGGTAAAGCCATGCGCGTTGTAGTTGCGACGAAGTGCGTCCCGGATACTGCCGCGAAGGTCGAAGCGACTGCGAAGGGTGGCGTCGGCTGGGGCGCGGAAAAGCTTGTCATGAATCCCTGGGACGAATACGCTATCACCGAGGCAATCCTGCTCAAGGAGACGAAAGGCGTCTCCACGACCGCGCTGGCAATCGGTCCCGAAGAAGATGAAGAAGCGTTGCGGCTGGCGCTTGCCATCGGCATCGACGAGGCGTACCGTATTCAGGAAATGTCGCTCGATAGCTACGACAGTCTCAGCTATTCGACACTGCTGGCTGCTGCCCTGCGCAAGCTGGACGCGCCCGACCTGCTCATCTTCGGCAAGGAGTTCGCGGATACAGGCAGCGACGCGCACATTTTCCAGACCGCGCGCAAACTCGGCTGGCCTGTCTTCAGCGGCGTGACGCGCATCGTCGCAGTGGATTTCGAGAAGCAGACGATCCGCTTATGGCGTGCGCTCGAAGAAGGCATCCAGACCATCGAAGCGGCGCTGCCCTGTGTGTTGAGTGTCCTGAAAGGCATCAACGAGCCGCGCTACCCAACCTCCATCGATATTCACAAGGCATCGAAAGCGCAAATCCCGGTCTGGACAGGCGCGGACCTCGACATCGACGCAGCGGAACTCAAAAAGCAGTCGGCAAAAGTGAACCTGCACGGCTACACCAATCCACCCCCGCGTGCGTCGTCGCCCGTCCTGATCGAGGGCGAAAACGACGCCCAAAAAGCGGACAATCTGATCGCGCGGCTTATCGAGGATAAAATATTATGAGCAGCGGAATTTTTGCCTGGATCGATCAGGCAGCGGGCGTCGCGCTCCCGGCCTCGTGGGAAGCGCTCGGTATGGCGCGGACGCTCGCCGATGCGCGCAGCGAATCACTCACAGCGATTATTTTCGGGCGTGATGTCGGCACGGTCGGCCAACTCGCGATCTACAACGGCGCGGACCGCGTGCTGCAATGTGACGATGCCACTTTTTGCGATTATCGACCGGAGCCATTCGCTGCGCTGCTGACGAAACTGATACGCGATGCTGATCCGCGCCTCGTGGTCGGTCCAGCCACCACGCGCGGGCGCGAGCTACTGGCAATGTGCGCCGCCGATCTGGATGCCGCGCTGCTATCGGATGTGACCGCACTCAGCTTCGAGCATGGGTACATTCGCGCGCTGCACCCGGCCTACGCAGGCAAAGTCGTCGCGGAGTTGCGCGGTCACGGTGCGTTGCAATTCGCGACGGTGCGCGAACGTGCCTTTGCGCTCCCCGTGCCGGACCCGACCCGCGCGGGTGAGGCGGTCCTGATTTCTCCCGTCCTCACCGAAGACCAGATTACTACCAAAATGATCGCGCTCGATCCCGCGCCGACGGAAGTCAGCCTCGCCGATGCCCGGATCGTGGTCACGGGCGGGCGCGGCGTTGGTGGACCGGAAGGCTTCGCCCCGTTGCGCGAACTTGCGGAAACACTCGGCGCGGCGCTCGGAGCCACGCGCGCGACGGTCGATGCAGGCTGGATCGCCGATCCCTATCAGATCGGGCAAACCGGAAAAGTCGTCAGCCCGGATGTATACTTCGCGATTGGTGTCTCCGGCGCGGCGCAGGATCAGGTCGGGATGCAGAACGCGAAGGTAATCATCGCCGTCAACAAGGACCCCGCTGCGCCCGTGTTCAAGTTCGCGCAATACGGCATCGTGGGCGATTTGTTCAAGGTCGTTCCAGCGCTCAACAACGCTGTCAAAGCGCGACTGCGGCGAGGCTGAACCCATGATCCGACCACTAGAAACTGACGACATCGAAGCCGTATATCTGCTCATCCGTGATGCAAGTATCGCGGATTGGACGCCGCGCGTGACCCACGCCGCTTTGCGAGGTGTGGAGCCGAAGAATACAGCGCTTCTGATCGAGGGGGGAACACCTGTCGCGTTCACATGGTGGCGCGCGGAACCGGGCGCGTTTGCTTTTCAGGGCTGGGTTCACCCCGATGTACGCAGGCGCGGCTATGGAACGCAGTTGCTCGCGGCGGTCGAAGCGGCGGCAGATCGCGACGGCGCGCAAGTCATGCGGAGTGTGATCACCAGCGATACGCCGAACGTGGCTGCGATCTTCGAGGCGCACGGCTACGAAATCACGCGCGTCTACGACCAGATGTGGGCAACCTTATCTGGTCATAATTTCGGTGTGCTGCCCGTGCTGCCCACCGGGATCACGATCCGCAATTACCAGCCCGATGACCTGGCCGAACTCGCTGCCGCCGAAAACGATGCATTCCACGACGATTGGGCAACGCCCTATACGCCAGAAAGTATGGCCGCAGCACTTGCTGAAGATTTCAATTTCGACCCGCGCCGCTACTGGCTTGCGCTGGAGGGTAGCGCGATTGCGGCGTTTGTACTGAGTAAAGCAAGCCCGCTCAATGGCAGGCCGGATGACGCTTGGTTGTGGCACGTCGGGACGCGCCGCGCCTATCACCGTCGTGGGCTGGCGCGGTTGCTGCTGCGCTATGCCTTGCTGCGCTTGCAGGAGCAAAGCTTTCAGCGCATCGGCCTGCACGTCCTCGAAGAAAACGCGCCCGCCATTCGGCTCTATGAGTCGTTCGGCTTCCAGAAACTACGGCAGCGCGTTCACGTAATCAAGAAAATCAGATAGAATGTGGCGACCGCTTTAGCCCTGACAAGGAAGGCTCACCATGATTACACTCAACCTGCTGGCACAGCAGACCATCACCCTGAGCCGCGTCCTTTCGGCGCTCAACCCCGGTACTAATATCTGGGCGTGGATGTGCTATTTTGTCATCATTTTCGATGTGGCGGCGATGCTCTTGCAGAAACAGGGAACGCTGCTGCTCACCGTCCTGATGTTCTCAAGCATCGTGAGCGCCTTGATCAATGTGCTGGGCGCGAACAACCTTGCGCCGAGCGGAGGCGCTTCTATCTTCAACGACATGCTGCAATCGAATACGATCCGCTTTGGCAACTGGATCATCACGATTGTCATGCTCGTCTTCCCGCTCGCATTCGCAGGCATGACGAAGACGGGACGTTCACGCCTGCCCGCGCTGCTGGCTGCTGGCTTTGGCTTCGTTTACCTTTTCCTGCGCTGGCTGCTGGTTATTTTTCCGCGCGGGGCGTGAGCAGTCCGTCGAGCGCCCGCCGCGCAGCTTCCGTAAACGTGCCGTAGGACGCCGCCACAATCTGCTGGTAGGCCACTATCGCAGCTTGTGGATCGCCAAGTTGTTCCGCAAGCTGACCCGCATAGAAAGCGGCACGCGCGTTCGCCGCGTCGAGCAGCCGCGCCCGGTCAAGCGCTGCCCGTGCATCGCCCCGGTTGCCCAGCGCAAGCAGAATCTGTCCGTAAATCGCGTTCAATTCGGGATCGTTTGGAAATAATGAAAGCGCCCGCCGGATTGCATCTAATCCAACTGAGTCGAGCGCGTAGCGCTCATCGGCATAGAAAGCGGTGAGCGCCTGCGCGTAACCAATTTCGTTTGGCGCGAGTTGTACCGCCCATTCATACCACGCTGCCGCATCGGATGGGCGCTTCCCATCGCGCAGGATCGCCGCAACTTCTGCTGCAATCGCCGGGCTGCGTGCATCCACAAGCGAGGCTTGCCCCAACGCAGCTAAGGCGCGGTCGGTGTTGCCACGCCGCCGCCAGTGCAGCGCGGCAGCATAATTCACGGTTGGATCGGTCGGTGCGCGGGCGAGCGCAAGATCGAGCAGCATGGAGGCATCGCGCCCCTGTGCTTCCTGCGTTAGTGCCAGCAGCGCGAGTGTCCCCGCCGACGTTCCATCGAGCGCCGCCAGACGGTTAAAGATCATCTCTGCGCCGCTCCACTCCTGCGCCGTGACGAGCGCAGCGCCCAACGCTCGTAGCCCCGCAACCGCATTTGGTGCGCGGTCGAGGGCGCGGCTGGCGGCCTGCGCTCTCGCGGTGAAAACAGGATCGAGCGCGGCACGGCCAAGCAGTGCAATCGCCTCGTCCGGCGCATCGGGAGCGCGCAAAATCGCGAGTGTGTAAAGTAATTGTGCACCGGTTGTCGAGACGTAATCCCGGCTTGCACGCAGCGCATAGTCACGATCAGCTTGTGTGATCAAGGTATACGCCGCCCGTCGTGCCGGGGTCCAGCCCACCAGATTTGCCGCCGCACGCAGCAGCGTCACCGCGCCTTCGCTGTCACCAGCTTGCGCCCGCGCCGCTGCCCATTCATCCAGAATCCCCGCGTCCTGTGGTCTTGCCGCCGCTCGCCCCGCATAATCGTCACGGTGCAGCACCCGAACCGGGGAGTCCAGCGTCAGCACGAGCAGGAAGCAAAGCAACAGTCGTTGAATTATGCTTCTTATGCTTCTTTTGCCTGTTATGCCTGTTACGCCTCTTTTGGCTCTTTGCGGCTCTCGGTGAGGCCGCTGATCACACCCTGCACGACTCCGCGCACAGCTTCCAGTGTGAACGGCTTGATCAGGTAGCTATCTACACCTTGCAGCTTGCCCATCAGACGGTTGGCCGGGTCGCCGTAAGCCGTGATGACGCACACGACCGGCTTGCGTCCGGCGCTTTGCGTTTCTTTGATCGCGTCGAGCAGCTTCCAGCCGCTCATGTCCGGCAGGCCAATATCCAGCAGCACGAGGTCCGGTCGAATCATATGATAGCTTTTTAGCGCCGACGCACCACGCGCCTCGTGGAAAACGAGGACATCCATATGCTTGATCGCGGCTTTGATGATTTCAGCCAGTTCAACCGTGTCCTCGACGATCAGGACGCGAATGGCGTGGTTGCGGGTGGGTGCGTCATGCGCGCTCATGGGGGTGTCGATCATGGGGATGAAGTCCTCGGTCCGATTATGTTTTCCCGGTGAACCGATAGCCGACGCCGTACTCGTTCTGGATATAGATTGGCGTCGTGGGGTCGGGTTCGATTTTGCGGCGGAGATGCGAGACATAAATGCGTGGGTAGTGATGTTCGGTCTGGTACTCGAAGCCCCAGACCTGTTCCAGAAGCTGTTGGAAGGTCAGCACCTGGCCGCGATGCCGGACGAAGGTCGCCAGTAGCTTGAATTCGGTCGGCGTGAGCCGTATCTCCGCGCCCGCGACCCAGACGCGCCGTGCTTCAATATCGACGGTTAGCGTATCATCCGAATAAGTCAGCGGCAGTTCGCCCTCGGTATCGCTCATTTGCGCCCGCCGCAGCAGTGCCCGCACGCGCGCATTGAACTCGATATTGCGGATCGGCTTGATCATATATTCGTCCGCGCCCATATTGAGACCCTTCGCGATCTCTTCCTCGCTGACAGCATGGGCGGTCATTATCAGGATCGGTACGTTCGAGAGTTCGCGAATGCGCTGGCAGACCGTCAGGCCGTCCATAATCGGGAGCGCAATATCGAGGACAACCAGCGTCGGGCGCAGTTCGTGGAACATGCGCAGCCCATCCAGGCCGTTGCTTGCCTGCTCGACCGCATAACCGTTCCGCTCCAAATCGAGCTGGAGCAAGCGAACCATCTCGCGGTCGTCTTCAATGATTAATACTGTGGTCGCCATAAGGGGTTAGTATGCCTGTGCGCGCTGATTTTGGCGTTCATTCTATCACGGTTTGCGATTATGCCGTAGATTACTCCCATTTTGTATATTACACGAAAGTGCAAACGTGCGCGATCCGGTAATCCAGACAAAACCCTGACAACTGGAGACGATTTGCTGTGCTGCTTGCCCATTCTGCTTTCATCTATCACCTTTTGTGCCTTATATATTCCGCAGCAAAATCCATCGTTTGAGGACTGATACGGATACCTAATTGATTTACGACTATTCAGCACTTGACATTTTAGAACACGCGCTCTATAATGCTCTCTATGAAGCGAACTGAATGAACATTCTATGGTCTATGGTACGTCGGCGATGTGGCAGTTTCTATTGGTCGTAGCCACTTCCACATCGCACGACGAGACCCGTTCCGCTGAAGGGATCGCAGCTCGCCCTCCCACACCGCTGGCGACCTCAAGCCCAACCGAAGCAAACGCCTTGAACCCGCGTTCTGCGTTCTCAACCCTGAACTTGAAGTCTGAATCTACAGGAACCCCACCTTATCCGCTCATGATCGCTACTCTAGCTTCTGCTTCTGCACCTGATTCTACTTCTTCTTCGACGGAAAGCGGCTCAGGATTGTCGCACCGTTCGGGATGTTCGCCTGATCGCCGGGCAGCAGGTCCGCGGGAGCTTTACCGTTCTTCGCACGGGATGCGCCGCTGTAGATCAAAATCTGCGTCCCCTCTTCGGTCAGGTCTTCCTTGAGGTGCGCCTGTCCGAGTTGATAGCCTTCGCTATCGATGCTGCACGAGGTCACACACCCGACCACGCGCCCGCGTCGATCAAGCACCGGGTCGCCCGGCTGGGGAGGACGCACACCCCGGTTTTCCATGCGGAAGCGCGCAACCGCCGAGTCGCGCTTCGCCTCCCGTTCGAGATAGGCGGCCTTCCCAATGAAGAACGGCTTCCACAGCTTGACATAGCTCGCGAAGCCCGCATCACCGGGCGTCCAGCCGTTCATGCCGAGTTCGTGACCATAGAGCGGCAACCCGGCCTCCGTGCGCAGGCTGTCGCGGCTGGCAAGTCCGCAAGGGGTCGCGCCGTATGTGACCAGCGCGCGGATCAGTTCTGGCGCATGGTCGGGATGGATGAACAGTTCATAGGCGATCCGCTCTCCGGTGTACCCGGTACGCGAGATGATCAGGTCGAAGCCGCCCAGCAGAATATGCGCAACTGCGCCCCACGCGAGGTTTTTAACGGTCGCTTTCACCTCATCGGAGCCGCCCAGCGCGATCAGCACATCGCGGCTCTTCGGACCTTGTAGCGCGACATCGACGCGGCGCTGCTCGCCCGTTTCCGGCGCACGCAGATCGCGCAGGGTCACATGTGCGCAGTCGGTCAGGACGTTCGCCCCCGGTTGCGCCGGATCGATCAACACCTGCCCGTTCAGGACAGCATTCGCCCATGCCCAATCCTGATCGTTGTTGCTCGCGTTCACGACCACCATGAAGCGTTCTTCCGCGAGGCGATAGATGTAAATATCATCGAGCGGCACGCCATCGATACCGAGCAGGTAGCTATACTGCGAACCACCCGGCTTGAGGCTCGTCACGGCATTCGCGGTCAGAATGTCGAGGAACCCTTCCGCAGCCGGACCGCTCACTTCCCAGACGCCCATATGCGTCACATCGAAGACGCCCGCGCCCGTCCGCACTGCGCTATGTTCCTCACCGACGGAGCTATACCAGACGGGCATCTCGTAGCCCGCAAAGGGGACCATCTTCGCGCCCAGTGTCTTATGCAGGTCATAGCTCGTCGTGTGCTTGAGCGGCACGTCATGCGGTGGAGTCCAATGGAATGCTGGCAGCGCGGCGCAGGTCGGACCCGCGTACTTTGCGCCCCGGTAGCCCACGAAGTACGGTTTGCCAAGATCGTAATAAGCCGGGTCAGCGGCTTGATCCACAGTAAAATCAAGCGGGTCTTCACTGATCTTCGTGGGCGTATCGCGCGGCAACAGGCGCACCGTCACCGGACCGGGAACCTTGCCGTACAAGTCGGTCGGATCGTGGATGACGAACCCATCCGAAAGCGCGCGCAGCCATTCCGCAGCCAGCCCGCCCATGTATCCAGTATGCACAGTGAAATGATCCACGCTGTGCCGCTCCACAACGACAGGCGTGAGGACTTCGCCGCTAGTTTCCAGCAAAAGTGCCTTGCGCTGTTCGCCGTCCCGCATCGAATAGACCGCGCAGGTCAGCGCAGTATCGAGGAACTGCGCGGCCTTCTTGCCTTCAATCGCAATCGCGCGGCTCTGCACCGGGTCATCCTTGCCGATCCAGCTTTGCAAATGCCAGCGTCCGGTTCGCGGCATCTCACGCCCCATCGTCGGCAGTGGGGTGTCAATCCCGGCTTCGTCGCACAGCGCGGAGACCTCTTTGGAGGCTTCGAGGTAGGTCTCGAAATCGAGCTTCGCGCGCCACTCAGCTTTGTTGCCCTTGCCGTCGTAGCTGAACGGCTTGCTCGCCTTGATCACGTTCGCGATCACGGCGGCCAGACGGTCGATCTCCGGCTCGTGGAAGCCGCGTTGCGTAATCCAGGGCGTGCCGAGCCGCAGCCCGGTCGGACGCAAGGCGTTTTTATCACCGGGAATCGTGTTACGGTTCGCCGTGATGCCCACCAGATCGAGCATCCGTGCCGCCATGTCGCCCGAAAGCGGAGTGCCATCCGCGCCCACCACCGTTTTCATATCGAGGATGATCATATGCGTATTCGTGCCGCCGTGCCGCACCTTGATCCCATGCTCGGCCAGCTTTTCACCAAGCCGGACCGCGTTGCGCACGGTCTGTTCCTGCAATTCCTTGAACTGCGCCGTCGCGGAGAGTTTGAAAGCCGTTGCGAGCGCGGCAATCGTGTTGACGTGCGGACCGCCTTGTTCGCCGGGGAACACGCCCCGATCCAGCTTGCGCGCGAGGTCGGCCTTGTGCGTGATCATGACCGCGCCGCGCGGACCGCCGAGCGTCTTGTGCGTGGTGAAGGTCACAATATCCGCGATTCCGACCGGGCTGGGATAGACGCCCGCGACGATCAGGCCGGAGACGTGCGAGACATCCGCGAGCAGGTACGCGCCGACTTCATCCGCGATAGCGCGCAGGTTCGCCCAGTGCGGCGACCAGGGGTAGGACGTATAGCCGCCGATAATAATCTTCGGGCGGTGTTCGAGCGCAACCTCGCGCGCCTGTTCGTAATCGATCAGGTCCGTATTCGGGTCTACGCTATAGTAGACGGCGTGATACTGCTTGCCGGAGCGCGCGACAGGCGAGCCATGCGAGAGATGGCCGCCGTGCAGCAGGTCCAGCCCCATGATCGTATCGCCCGGCTGGATCAGCGCGGTATAGACGGCACTGTTGACGGGCGCGCCGGAGAGTGGCTGCACGTTGACATACAGCTTATCGGCAGGGTACTTCGGGGTCGCGAAGACTTCCGCGCCACGCCGCCGCGCCAGTGATTCGATCAGGTTCGCGAATTCGGTTCCCTTGTAATAACGCGGGTCCCCGTGACGGCGATAATCCGCGAGGCGCGTATCGAAATCGAGCAGTTCCGCTTCGGTCATGGTCCGCATCTCGTCGGGCGGGTAGCCTTCCGCATAGATGTTGTGGAATGCCGAGGTGAGCGCCTCACGAACCGCGAACGGGATCGTCGATTCGGATGGGATCATGATCAGGCGGCGGATTTGCCGCTCAGTTTCGAGGTTCACGAGGTCGGCTACAGCGGGGTCGAGTTCCGCGAGCGAACCGCGAAAGAGGTAATCTTGCATGGGGCGTGTCCTTCCCTTTTCAGCAAAGGATGTTCGTATCTGTTACCCCGGAATTATGCCGCAGAGGACGCGGCTTTTCAATCTGCCTAATCCGCTGTTCACGCACTCAAACACACGGGATTGGCTGGCTCGTGGTTGACAGCACCCCTACAGGCGTGTACCTTCTCCCGAATTGAATTAGCAGGTAATCCAATGTCCACCAAACGTCTGCAAAGCGCGCTACCCCTGGCCGCAATATTCCTAATGCTCGCGCTGTTCACGTACTGGGGCGGGACCGCGCGCTCCGGCCTGCTGTTCGGAGCCGGGGTCGTCGTGCAGCTTCTGATCATTGCTGTGTTCGGCGCTTTGATCTGGCATTTCCTGCTTGCGCCGCTGCCGGGCAAGCCTATCGCGCCGCGCCCGATGCCGCTCTCCGCGCGCTATCTGCTCGCGCCACTGGCCGCTATTTGCGGGATTACGTTCGTCGTCGGCGGCGTGTGGGATGGCGTCTGGCACATGAAATATGGTATTCCATTCGGCAAGGATTTCTTCTGGCGTCCGCACCTGATGATTTACGCCGGACTCCTGCTGATTGGTGTGTTCGCGTTCGCAGGCTTGCTCTACATCTTCCGCGCCGGGAGCGGCACGTTGCGCCAGCGCTTTCGCCAGTACCCCGCAATTGGAATGCTCGTCTTCGTGAGTGGGTTTGTGCTGGTCATTACGCCGCTCGATCCGGTCTGGCACGCTATCTATGGAACCGACCTGAGCGCGTGGAGCCTGCCGCATATCGTCCTTGCGGCTGGCTTCATCGCCGTGATGATCGTGGCGGCAATCGTTCAGACGGTCAACTTCCCGGCGCAGGCATGGTCCAGCATTCGACGCCTGAGCTACTCCGATCTGGTTGCGGCAATCCCACTCATCTTTGCGCTGTTCACCGGATTGTTCATCGGCGCAGTCGAATGGCTGCATGTGGACCCCAACGCGAGCCGCAGCGATTGGTTCTTCCAGCGTCCAGAATGGCTCTATCCGGTGCTACTGACCGGGTTCGCCGCCTTTTTCGGTGTCTTTGCTGTGAACCTGCGCCGCAAGGTCGGCTTCGCGACCTTGATCGGAGTCGGTGCGGTGCTGACGCACCTCGCAGCGGTCACTATCGTTGGTGAATTCATGCCCGCGAATACGACGCTTCTGGTCCTGCTCGTGATGGTCGGCATCGACGTTGCATATCTGATTGCGCGGCGGCAGGGCTGGCCGGAAACACACACAGCGCTCGCGGCGGGTTTTGGTGGGGCGCTGCTGATGAGCATCATCGGGTTGCCACTCATCAGCGCAACCATGCGCTATCCGGCTGTCACCGGTGCGACGGTCCCCGGCATGGTCGTCTTCGCTCTACTGACCGGGGGTGTCGCTGCGTGGTACGCGGTCGCGCTTCTCCGCCAAACCGCTAGTGTGGTGAACGCCACACCGGAAACCGGGTCCGCTACGGAAAAAACGGTGAACCCCGCCTATCGCTTCGCGCCCGCCGCGTTGCTGATTGCGCTCGCGGCGTTCATGCTGTTCTTCATCACGACGGCGACTCCGCCTGTATAACTCTGCTCACGCTGCTGCGGGTCAGTCAAGCCGCGACCCCTACACCGGGAGCGCGGATTGTGCAGGGGCGGGGCTTGATCCGCCCTTCTTGTTCCCTTCTACTTCCGTGCGTGCGCGATCATCGGCAGACCGCCCGCGACATTGATCGTCAGGCGCGGGATCATCTTCGCTACATGATCAGGGTGCGCGAGCGCAAGGCTGTAGTGGCTGGCAATCGTCGCGAGGCAAAGCGTGCCTTCCATCAGCGCGAACATATTGCCGATGCAGATGCGCGGTCCATCGCTGAACGGGATGTACGCATACTTCGGGATTGCGGCTTCGTTTTCGGGGTTGAAGCGTTCCGGGTCGAAGCGCTCTGGATCCGGGAAGAAGCGCGGGTCATGGTGCAAGTGGTAGATCATGATCGCGAAGTGCGTCCCCGCCGGGAACTCATACTCGCCCAGCCGCACCGACTCGGTATTCTCACGCGCGATGAGCCACGCGGAAGGATATTTACGCAGTGCCTCCTTGATCACGCGCTCGGTGTAAGGCAGCTTCTTGAAATCTTCCATTGTCGGCGCGCGCCCCGCGAGTACGCTATCCAGTTCAGCATGTAATTTGGCTTCGATTTCTGGGTTACGCGCCAGTTCATAGAAGCACCACGTCAACATATTCGAGGTCGTCTCGTAGCCCGCGAGGAACAGCGTCAACGCTTCATCGAGCGCCTGTTGATCGGTCATTTGCTCGCCATCTTCGCCACGCGAGAGCAACAGCATCGTGAGCAGGTCGCCACCATCTTCGCCCGATTCGCGACGATCCTTGATCATCCGCATGATGATTTCGCGCAGGTACACCTTCGCCTTGCGTGCGCGCAGTTCCGCCGGGGTTGGAACCCAGGGTGGCAGTATCGGGACGCCGCCCGCGACTTCCTGCACAGCCAACAGCGCGACACCGATGCGTTTGGTCTCGTCACCGATGCTCGTATTGAACAGCGTCCGCGCGACAATCGACATCGTTAGCTTCTTCAACTGTGCGGCCATATCAAAGTGGTCGCCGTCCTTCCACTCCGCGAGCAGGTCCTCGGTGAATTTGACCATCGTTTCCGCATAGTTGGCGATACGCTTGTGGTGTAACGCGGGCGCGGCCAGTTTGCGCTGGCGCTTCCAATAGTCGCCGTTGCTGGTGATCAGGCCGTTGCCGAGGAAGCGCGCGAGTCCGGTTTTGGGGTTGGTGTAGCCCTCGTCCTTGATGAATTTGGACTGCTGTGTGACCAGAATTTCGTGGATGATATTCGGGTTCGTGATATTGACCTGATCATGCCCGGCGAAGGTACTCCCGGTCATGTCTCCGTATTGCTTGAACTCGTCACCGAGGAGGCCAATCGCATCGTTGCTCAACGCTCGAATGCGGTTCAGCTTTTCAAAGAACGTTTTCGGCGTTTTCGAGCCGGGCAAGGCACTGAACGGCTTGGCGGCGTGTGTCGTTACAGGCGGTTCCAGAACAGCGACCATGTGCATACCTCTTGCGTTTTCGTACATATTGTACGATACTGAACATTCTGTCGTACAATGTAATGATATGAGCGTTTAGAAATCGTGTCAATCACGAATTACAGCGCTATGCAAGATATTGGATAGGTGTTCAAATGGTTGAAATGATTGTGCGCAAAGAGGATCGTCGTATTCAACGCACGCGGCAACTTCTGCGTGATGCACTGATGGCGCTCATCGTGGAGCGCGGCGCGTGGGACCCAATCACAATTCAGGACATCACCGATCACGCGAATGTCAGCCGCACGACGTTCTATCTCCATTTCAAGGATAAAGATGAACTGCTCGTCTCTGGCATGGAGGAGATGTACAACGCGCTGCTCGCGCAGTTTTCCGCAGAGGTGGACGACGTAGCGCGACAACACTCCTCTATCGACTTCGATCATGTGGCGCAGTTTGCGGATTTTTACCGGGTGATGTTGGGACGGCAGGGGTCCGCCGGGTTTGTCGAGGCAGTGCATCGCTACCTTGCGGAAGTCGTCATGAAATACATCCTTGTAAAGCTGCTGCCACCGGAAACGCAGCCGGGTATGCCGCTGGAATTCCTCGCGCATTACCTCGCGGGCGCAGAGATCGGGCTGATGCGCTGGTGGCTGGATACGGGAATGCAGATGTCGGGCGCAGAATTGGCGCGGCGCGTGGACGAATTGTGCGTGCGCGGCGTGTACGATGTGCTGGGGTTGTCAGAAAGTGAAGTGCCGCATGGATGAAGTCATTCTTGTACCCTATGACCCCTCGTGGCCGGAACGCTTCTCGCAAGAAGCGGCGCTACTACGGAGTGTGCTACCCGCTGCGCTCCCGACGCGCATCGAGCATTTCGGGAGTACCGCCGTCGCAGGTCTGCAAGCAAAACCTATTATCGACATCCTGCTTGGGGTGACTTCTGTTGACGAGGCACGCGAAAACGCAGTGCCGATTTTGGAGACGCTCGGCTACAGCTATTGGAGCGCTGACCCTCGCCGGGATCGACTTTTTCTCGTGAAGGGATTGCCGCCAAATGGTCCACGTTCGCACCATCTGCATATTGTAGAGCCGGGCAGTGCCGATTGGGAGCGCCTTTTATTTCGCGACTACCTGCGCGCAAATCCCGATGAGGCACAGCGCTACGCGGCATTGAAGCACGAATGGGCAGACTT
>Ga0123337_10002551_pt1 | contig 20661 bp, 16 predicted proteins | sample frozenSSSSmetaG_FD_89792 | JGI IMG/M metagenome (GOLD analysis project Ga0123337, IMG submission 89792) | Glacier valley bacterial and archeal communities from Borup Fiord, Nunavut, Canada, to study Microbial Dark Matter (Phase II) -... | ecosystem: Environmental > Aquatic > Freshwater > Ice >... | reverse complement strand
TGGAACGAGATCCGAGACCGAATGGCCAACTTGCCCGAGTTGGATATCGACGGGCGGTTGCTGGTGCCGTTCAAGCCCGATCGCGGCTATCCGCAGCCTTAAACGGGCGTGCCCTTCGCCCACAGGCCATCCCATTCGGCGAGGACCTGGCGCTCCACTTCCGTTGGCTCTCTGGTAATCGTGGTCGCCGACTTTTCTGCCAGCTGATTGAAAGACTGGCCCAGCTTCCAGGCGTCGCGGCCGTCGATGATGATGTACCGGTCGTGCAGCCGACTGTTGTCGACCAGCATCACCTCGAGGGGTCTGTCTTTGCCGTACTGGTCTCGCCAGGCCTTAGCCAAGGGCTCGATCTGCGGCCTGCACTTATTCTTCGTCAGCAGCTGCACCGCGATGCCCTCGCCGACCATGGGCACGATCTTATTCATCACGGCTTCGTCGCCGTAGGCATCGACCAGCCTGACTGTCTTCTTTGCGACTTCAAGAATCCGGCCAACCGCTACCAGCGCGTCGAAGGGTGCCCCGGACGGAATGAAAATTCCCTCGGGCGTGTCTGCTGCCTCGATCTCGAGCATGGCAAGGACATGATGGACGACTGCCTCCATCGTCTGGCCATTCATCGTGAACATCAAATCGCTGAGATGGCCGCTAGCCGCCTTGAACTTGACCTGGTCGGACAGGTCGCCGGCATGTGTAACAATAGCCGACGCCTTGCCGACCCATCGGGAAATCGATGGCGTGAGTTTGCCGCTACGCCAATCCGGCATCTCATCGACGAGGATCGCCAACTGCGCTCGAAGTGCCTGCGGCGTCAATTTCTTGCGGTCCGTGGTCAACTCTGGCTCCTGGCGATCGAATCGGTCGGATCGTGGTATCGATCCTTCATGACCGACGACGACCCTATAGCCTCCCTCAACGACCTGAAAGGCAGGCTTGCTGCCGGCATTCCTGCCACCAAGACGGAACGGCAGCATCGGATCGCGAAGCCAATCTATCGCCTGACACTGGACGATCCCGACGATCGCAGCATCATCTTGATCATCCGCACCGGCGGCGACGGGATCGTCCGCGCCACGATATCGCTGCCGGAATGGCAAGAGATGCCAGAGGGCTGGGACGGACCGCATGAGATGCATGTGGCGGTGCCGCTGGCCGATGACTACGCCCATGAGTATGGGTACCGGGGCATCGCGGTCGACATCGAGAGCAGCCAGCTTTGGGACCCGGCTTGGGGCGAACTGGAGAAGCCCGGCGAGGGGATCTGAATCCCTTAGGCAAATTCGACCAAACAGACCTGTAACGCCCGGTTTTCCTGGAGATAATCCCTTAGGCAACTATTTGAAAATATCGAATAGTTCGACCGATCCGGCCGTCATATGTAATTAGCGACCTCTAATTTCGCTTTCCTTGCACAGTTAGACGCCTGTCAGGCACTACGTGTTAATCATCACTTAACGCGTACTGGTTGAGGTCGAATCGGTGGAGGGTCGGATGCATGACGATGGCGAATTCTTGAGAGAAACCGAGCGCGGCGCCGCCCAATTCGGTGCATTGAAACCCCGCCCTGCCTCTGGGCTGCAGGGAACGATCAATCGGAACCGTCGACCAGGGCAGACCTGGCCCTGGCCCGAGCGGATTGATCATGCGCTGGGCACCCGTCCGCTGATCTCGATGTTGACCGCCGGTCCCGCCGGCTTCGGTGTCCGCGACTGGCACACCGGCATCATCGTCCACACCTGCACACTCGTCTCACCAAAGGGGCGTGCATGGCTTCGATGGCACTGGGATCATGTTCACAACGCCGATCGACGGCCGGAGCTGCGGCGCCTCATGGAAGCTCACAGCCGGCTCGCCAGGGTCCGGTCTAACAATTAGGGCGCGAATTTCATGTGGGCGCTGCACGGTGGCGGATGGCGGCCAAGATAATCCGCCACAACCTCCCTGCAGAAATTGTCATGAGCCAAAACGGCAGATCGATCTGACCGCCGCGAGACCAGCTCATCAGCTCAGCTTCTCGGCGAAGATCAAAACTCGACTTCCAAGCGTCTCACAACATTGGCTGTTTTGAAGTGCGCCAGCGTGCGCTACGTAATTAGCCTATTTCGGCACATGCGCCCAACGATTCTATACACGCTTCACGCCTTTCTCTTGGTTGCCTTTTTCAATGGACGTCATCATGAAGGTTTCGCTGCACAGTCACTGCGCCGGTTCGGAACGCATCCCGTCCTACATCTTGGATGATGTCGTTGCAGCCGTGGGGGCCATCGACGTTCGTTTAGAGCGAGGCGCCGCGCCACGTATTCGCGATCATTTCGTCGCGGCACTTCGTTCGAAAGGCTGGTCGAGTGAAGTGACTGTCGCGCGCGGTTCCGACATGAGCATTACCTCGATGCGTGAAGACATCGGCCTATGCCTGCAGACCGGCAACATGGCGCGTATGTACGCAGACTTAATGAAGCTCCAGACGCTGTATCTCAACGATGCCATCAAGGGCGCCGTGTTCGTATTGCCGTCCCAGCCCGTCGCGCTGGCGATCGGTGACAATATCGCCCAAGCCTCGCGGCTAGAGCGCGAGCTCGAGATTTTTCGCAAGGCCTTCTACGTTCCGACGCTGATCGTCGCACTGGAGTGAACATGCCGGACATCGATCTACCCGATACGCCGAAAGGCTCCCGGTTCGGCTGGCCTCGCCCCGCCCGACTCGAAGAGTTCAAGACACGATTGGACGCCAAGGGTTTGGCAACAGACCGAATAGTGTTTCAGGGCATCAATCAGGATTTGCCGATCATCCGCGTTCCGGTGGATTTGCCCAAGTATCGTCTAGTCAATGGACGAACGGCATCACTTCAGGTCGAACATCTCGCCATCAACACGGACCTTCGTCCCGACCTTTTCACCGGCGATCCGGAGATGTGGGACGCGCAGGAGGTCCAGCATGAGCTTCTGCTCAAGCTGGGTCGACTGTCTGATTTGGATGCCTACTTCGAAGATGCGGCCCACAAGCAGGTGGACCCGCTGTTGCTCGACGAGGAAGGTTTCGTCATCAACGGCAACCGCCGCCTGTCCATGTGGCGCCAACTCCTGCATGACGAGCCACAAAAGTACGGCCATTTCGAACACATCGAGGTGGTGGTGCTTCCCCATGCGACGGAGAAAGACATCAACCGCCTGGAGGCACAACTCCAGATCGAGAAGGACATCCGAGCAGATTATAGCTGGGACGCCCAAGCCAACATGATGATCGCCAAGATGGAGCGCGACGACATTAAGGCACAGGAGCTCTGCAAGCTCTACAAGATGAGGGACACCGACTTCGCCCAATTACTCGATATGCGCGCCTATGCCGACGAGTATCTGAGATCGCGGGACAAAGCGAATCGATGGTCAGAGGTCTCTGGCCAGGAGCACACCTTCCAGCGCCTCGTTCAAAGCCGCTCAAAGCTCTCCGGCGTAGGACGAAAGGAAATCTTCAAGGAGGCTGCTTTCGCCCTGATCGACGATCCCACCGCGGTCGGCCGCCTCTATATCGCCATCCCAGAACTGGCGGCCAACCTAGACAAGGTTGTCGAACGTCTCGCAAGTGAGTTGGACTTCGATACGGCCGCGCCGGACGATGGTCTGGGAGACTTGTTCGGAGGCGGTGAGAGCGATGAGAGCGACGCTCAACAAACAGGACTGATCCAGGCGTTGAAAGACCCCGATCAACGCGCCAAGGCACGCGATGCGATCGGGGACGTTCTGGAGACTGAGCGACAGGTCAAGAAAGATGTGAAGAAAGCGGGTTATCTCTTGGACCAGTGCGCCAAGGCGAACAGCTTCCTCACGGCGGCTGCGAAGGAAGGCCTCAGACCCGAATCCAAGCTCACTGGCGTAGCCAAGCAGCTCGATGAGATAGAAACACGCGTAGCCGCCATCCGTGCCTATCTGGCCGAACATGCTTAGCATTGCTTACCGGGCAAAGGACGGGCGAGCCGTTTTCACGTGGGAGGGTGGGGAAAGCACGAACGCCTGGACGTCGATGCTCACACGGGTCGCCTACGACGCGAGCCAGGACGCAACTCTCGAAGGTGTGGCGGGCTTTTCTCTCCCATGGTGGGCTTTCGTCGGCGCCCGTGACCAGTTCCTGCAGGTCTTCCGTGCCAACGGACTGAGACTTGGAGCGGGTCTCGTCATCACGCGCGAGGCCACGTCCCTTCTTCAGCAATCCCAACGGGCGGCCGCGAGCTATTGGGCTTCCTCGGACGCGTCGCCGCTGCCTCTGGACGAGCTAAAGGCCTCGCTTGAGGCCTTGGGTTTTGGACGTAGCCTGTCAGAGCACCAAGCTCACAATGTGGCGCGCCTTGCCGCCCTGCCGGCGGCAGCGACCTTCTCCGTGCCCGGCGCCGGCAAGACGACCGAAGCGCTGGCCTTCTTCGCTATTCGCGCGCAGCCGGGCGATCGACTTCTGGTAATTGCGCCGAAAAACGCCTTCGCCGCCTGGGACGAACAAATCTTGGAGTGCCTGCCGAACGCATCTTCTAGCTTTGTGCGTCTGCGCGGTGGCCGCGATCGTATTCGAGCTGGTCTCGCGGCCGACCCACCTTTGATGCTTATGACCTATCAGCAGCTTCCGAGAGTCCAAGATCTGGTCACCCAACATCTCGCCCAACACCGGACCTTCGTCTTTCTGGATGAAAGCCACCGGATTAAGTCAGGTGTGAACGGAGCAAGTGGACGCTCTGTAATCGAGCTGTCTCATCTGCCGATCGGCAAGCTGATAATGAGCGGAACGCCCATGCCCCAGTCGGTCAGCGATCTTATCCCGCAATTCCAGTTCCTTTATCCTGAAGTTCGAGTCCAGGAGGAAACAGTCGTCGACCTGGTGCGTCCGATCCATGTCCGCACCAACAAAAAGCAACTTGATCTTCCCGAGGTCACGCGCAGTCTGATTTCCTTGCCGATGGCCCCGGTTCAGCGAGAGCTGTACGAACTGATGCGTCTAGAAGTCGCTCGCGAGGCTTCGACGGTGCTGGACGCCCAGGGCAGGCAAGCCTTCCGAGCCCTAGGCCGCTCCGTCTCTCGCCTTCTGCAGTTCATCTCTAACCCCTCGCTCCTCGCCGCCCAGATCGGCTTTGCTCACCATGACCTTCTGGCGAATGTGCTCGCCGAGGGCGAAGGTCCCAAGCTCGAGTACGTCCTCAAACGAGCACGCCAACTTTCACGCCAAGGGCATAAGGTGCTGATCTGGTCGTCTTTTGTTCGCAACGTGGAGTATTTGGCCTCAAGGCTGGCCGACCTGGGCGCAGTCTATATCCATGGCGGGGTGGACGCTGGCGACGAGGATGACGCCGACACCCGGGAAGGAAAGATCAAGGCCTTCCATGATGATGAAAACGTCCGGGTGATGGTGGCTAATCCGGCCGCGGCTAGCGAAGGGATCAGCCTCCACCGCGTGTGCCACCATGCGATCTATCTGGACCGAACCTTTAACGCCGCACACTATCTTCAGTCGGAGGACCGGATTCACCGCTTCGGACTACCGAAGGATCAGGAGACGATCATCGAGATCGTCGAGTGTGTCGGCACAGTCGATGAGACAGTCCGCGCCCGCCTCAGGTTCAAGATCGGTGAAATGGCAAAGGCACTGGCGGACTCGTCCCTTGCTCCGGATCCCATTCCGATCGACCCGGTCCAAGTCGGCACCGAGGATGTCGAGGATTACGTCACCGGCCTTCACCTTGATGACATCCGCGCGATCGCTTCTGATCTTGGTGGCCCGGAGTGACGCTCCTTTTGTCCCCCGGCCTAGCTCAGGCGGGCATTGCCCTTCTCGACCTGCTCCAAAGGCGCCCCCTGTCCGCACCAGAACTCGTTTCTGGCCTTCCCAAGATCGGCGGCATGCCCTCGACCTTTGCTCTGTCATTGGCAGAGGCCTTAGCTTGGCTGGACATCAACGAGACTGGTCAGCTGCAGGCCTCGGCGGCAGGACTGAAGGTCCACGGCGCGGGCGGATATGAAGCGGCTTTGCGCTGCATCCTGCTGCATTACGTCGAAACTCAAAATCCCGACTGGCTTCAGAACGCTGTTTACGGCCGTTCCCGGGTTTTGAACTTCTGCCCCGTCGGCGTCCGTCAGGTCTTCGTCGAAGCCGGCTTGGCCGGCGCGCCGAACGACAACGTGGTGGACTTCTGGGATTGGCTCGCAGGCATCGCCCGCGGGCTTCAGAGAGATCATTCGCTTGCCATCGGTCGAGAAGGGGAGCGATTGACCCTGACCCATGAAGAGGTGCGTACCGGAACCAAACCACGCTGGGTTGCGGTCGACAGCAATCAGGACGGCTACGACGTCCTTTCAGTTAAGGCCGCGTACGACCGTACGTTTCTCTCCATCGAGGTCAAGGCCAGCCGGGGCGGGATGAGCGGAACGTTGCACCTCACCCGGCATGAATGGGAGATCGCTCTTGATCGTCCCATCCACCTATTTCATCTTTGGGACTTGTCGTGCGCGGCCCCCAAGCTAGCGACCGTTGGAATGGATGAAATGGCTGTCCATATTCCAAACGACGCCGGCGCAGGCGGTTGGGAAATCGTTGAGGTCCCGTTCAAGGCCTTCGAAAGTCTCTTCGGCGCGGCACTGCTCTGACTAAACCGCCACCTTTTGCAGGCGATGCCAAGGCAAGGTGTTGAACCAAGCCCCCACCAACAGACCGCTTAGAATAGGCAGTGCATGAGTGGTCAACTTCTTGGACCCGGGGATGCTATCGCCCTCCTCGCCCTCAGCTGCCGCTTCCAACACATAGCCGATGACCGCATGCTGATCGTCGGTCCTGGCGGTGAGTAGCCGTTCGTGAACCCTGCCAGCCAACTCGCCCAAAAGGTCCACTACTTTATAGGGGCGAAGTCCGCCACCGCGGTGCGACCATGCCGCCTGTAGATTTTCCGGCGTGGTCGCTAGCAGCACCTGGTCGACTTTTGCGAATTCGACTCCCAGAGCCATCAACATTGTTCGGATCAAGGGCGACTTCCGAAGTTCGCTAAGCAAGTCCGCATCAAGGGTGATCTCGCGAATATCTATCGAGGGGCCGAAGAAAAAACGAACTTGCCAGTCCTGCTCCCGGCCCCGTCCGTTGGCGAGCTCGAACCTCATGCCGCTCTTGAAACGCAGGCCAGGCAAGGCCGCCCGGAAACTACGCCCCATCGGATACGTTCGGCCTTCGGTTGCCGGCGGCGTCACCCGTGCCGCCATCTCAGGCTGGCGCAGGCTCAAACCAGCCTCCGCGTAGGGTACTAGGTCTTCGGCCGAAACATCCTGGGCCGCCTGAGCCACCAGATAGGTGAAGGTCGGCGGGATGGCATTACCGACCATCTTCGCCTTCTCGGGGAAGGAGCGCGCATAGAATTGGTAGGTAATCGGGAAGCCCTGAAGGCAGGCGCGCTCCCGGATATTCAGCCGGCGGAAACCGTCAGCGTTATCGCCGATCACAATGCTCTCGCGCGAAACGCGAGTGCAGGTGGCGGTGACCGTTCTGGCTGGCAAATCCAGGATATCTGGGAAGGCCATATTGTTGTAGACAGGATGATAGGTTTTGGCCTCGCGGTTCATGCGGAGCTCCTCCGCATTGAGCGCCCCTTCGTTTTCCCTTTCCGTCACTTTCGCCGCAGGCAGCCTGCAACCCCACACGGGATCCACGATACTATCCTCGGCGGCAATCGCCTCTACAACATCGCCCAAGGTCCGCCGCGGCAGAAGCGGTCGGTAGGCTTTGATCAGATCGAACGGAATGTTGCCCGCGATGCAGCGCCGACGCGACTGGGGCGTTCCGTAATCGGAAAAATCGATGATCTCGATCTGCATCCCTAGGTTGCGGAAGCGGTAGAGCAGATGCTCCGCATCTGTCATGCCCCGCGCCAGCACCTGTGCCACCCGCGGAACGTTCTCGAGCGCCCAGAACTTTGGCTTAAGATGCTCGACGACATCAAGGAAACGGACCAAGTCCTTGAGTCCCTCGTCAAGGTCGCCGCCACCACCTCGGTTCGAATAGGAGAATTCCGTACATGGCGGACTGCCGACGACCAAATCGATATTCGACGGCAAATCTTCTAGCTGTAACTGACGAACATCGGTCGGCTTCAGGGTGCCGTCGTGATTCCCGTTATGAGTATCGACCGCCGGCTGCCACCATTCGTAGGAGGCCACCACTTCGACGCCGGCCAGGCGCAGGCCTAGACTCCATCCCCCAATTCCAGCGTAGAGATCTATTGCACGCACTAGTGATCATCCCGGCGCGACTCGCGCACAAACTCCAAGCAGTGGGGCAGCTTAGCGACCTGCCGGTAAAGTGCAAGATCCGAGCTCTGCTTATTTGGAGGGAACATTGAAAATCCGGTGAGAGGACGCGCCATCGGATCACTTAATTATGGCACGGTAGGAGCTACTCACTTTTGAGACATCTCGGCCGGTCGGTTAAAGCGGCAACTTTGGGCAGCCTCGCTGATTGCCCTGAATCAACGCAATGAGGCATACTGCTAATCGGCGACTAGCGATGCGTTGCGGTCGTCCGCGGTACAGTTTTGCATGCCGAAAACAGTCTCAACGGGATGCTGCTGGCCATAAATTCGCGTCTCCCTTCTATCGCTCCCAGCGCGTCTCGGTGGCGAGATATTCCCATACTACGGTCTTGACCGTCACCGGGCCCGACCAGTCTATGGAATAGCGATAGCGACCGGGCTCGACCATAATCCAGCCGCCGACCATCGCTTCATCATCGAGCAGCCTGAGTGTCATGCGACTTCCCACTTCTGGCCAGCAAGCGAAATCCGAGCCAGTATCGACAGTTTCAAAGACGTCGCGCTGCACGGAACTAAGCCGCTCCAGCGGCATGAAGGCGACATGATCAGGTTCATCGAACAGAGGCTCGCCGATCTCATGGTACGCGTGACCCCGTGCGTTCTTCACAATGACGTTCCGTATTTTAACGGTGTCCGGATATAGAGTGAAGGGCTTGAGGTCTTCGAACAGGAGAAGCTGCCCGTCCGGCATTTTCTTAAGGCCTCGGACTACCTGCCGGTTACTCCGGAGAATGGCTGATGCTTCGGGATGCTTCTTCGGATCGGGATAAAGGCTGCCGGCCATGACCGCATGGAGCACACAGAGAAGGTAGTTCTCGTCGGGCGAGAAGCTGGAATTGCAGCGCTGACAAACGATAACCTGAGGCAGATAATCCAAATCATCGCCCGCGCCGCTGTCATAGTTAGCGCCCCGCTCCCGGAGTGGCTTCGTCAGCAGAGACTTGGTCGGAACATGGTCGCGACTACTCTTGGTGTCAGCAATCGCGTTCCCACAATGGATGCACCATGACATCTGCCGATCATCAGTGAAGTTCTCGATCTCCCGCATTTGCCTCACCACAATCATAAGTTGAGCTGCGCCGGCTGTGCTTAGCAGGCGGCACTGCCCCACCCATCTCTGACCATTGGTGAAGCCGTGCCTCAAGCTATGGCGGCCTCGATTCGCCTTTGAGGGCACGGGCATCCGGCCCACCAGCTCTCCCGGCTTATATACCCATCTTTTCCTGGTCGACGGAGCGGGCAGCCGCGAACCACCATTGTGACCTGTTTCGCTTAATCTCTAGATATTCTAATGGCGCCAGAGCTACTTCAAACTGGATTAGGCGCAGGGGCAACGTCAACATACATGTCTTTTGCTTTGAAAAGACCGACCCAACACAGCTTGTTTACTATCAAGCAGATAACTTATCGCCAGGAAATATTGAGTGCTGAAGCAATCAATCTAAACAGCATATAACCGGGTATTTTATCTAGATGGCTGATTGGGCTCACGTCTTTGTAGGCCGCGACGACGAACTCGCGATTCTCAAGCAAGCCTACCAAGAGGCTGCGGCCGGTAAGACGCGGGTGGTTTCAATCGTTGCAGAAAGCGGCTTTGGGAAAACCCGTCTTGTACAAGAATTTTACAGCTGTCTTTCAATCAATCATGATGCGGGCGGTGAAGGTGGATACTGGCCTGACAAGCTTCACCAAAGGGACGACAACCTGCTGATAAATCCAGAGATTCGCGAATGCGGTGCGACAGGTAAGCAGATGCCCTTTCTTTGGTGGGGCTTACGGCTCTCCGATCCCTCTGTACGAAACGAAATCGTAGCGGGCGCTCTGTGGGCCGGGATTGATATTCTCAAGCCTCATCTTGGTTCCTACGCGAGAGCCGCCGAACGAGACAAAATCCTGGCTGGAACTATTGAGAGTTTGAAGTCCGGGGTGTTCGATCTTGCCCTCGAAGCGATCGGAAATGCCGTTAGCTTTGGCCTACTCGGCACCGGCAAGACGGTGCTGGAGACGGGCAAGGAACTATATAATTTGAGTCGTGAGCACAAAAGGCTGACGACCCCGAACGTGAGCCTGGCAATAGAAAAGCAAGGCGCCAACGATGAACTGACTAACACTATCGTCGCCGACCTCTCTCTGATCGCCAAGAACCCGCCCAAGGGAATATCGGTTGTACCGCTCGTTATCTTCCTCGACGACGCGCAATGGGTGGCGCACGATAGCGGTATGGGGGCTTTCGTCAAAACTCTCCTCGATCGGGCGCGCGAGGAAAGCTGGCCATTGCTCCTAATTATGACGTGCTGGGAGCGGGAGTGGCAAAATGGCTTGGTACAGGGCCTTGCCCCGGCATCGCTGCTCAAAAGCGATCAAGGAGATATCGTCTTAGAGCTGTCACGCACGCGTGGCCTGGAAGCGATCCTTGCGATTGCATTACCCGGAGTAACAGCGCGACAGCGAGCTGCGGTCCTGGAGCAAACAGATGGCAACCCGCGCTTCCTCGAAGAAATCCTGCTCTTTCTCCATCGCAACCCAAAGTTTTTTGTTGACCGAGAACTAACGAACGCGCTGACCCCAAAGGGGATGGATGTGTTAAGCAGCTGGAGTTTTCCTGACTTTGTTGGGGATAGGTTTGCTGAAGCGCCAGAGCACGTGCGTCGCGCCCTCAGCCTGGCAAGCCTTCATGGCGTGAATTTCTCGCCCCGTATTGTGCAGTTGACTGCAGAACATCTAGCACTCGACGATGCGTCCATGGGGCTTACTGAAGGCCAAAACCCGCATGGCTTCGCGAGTATCAGAGATGACCTGTGGGAAGGGGAATTCCGACTCCGCGCTTATAGAAATGCCGCCGCTGACGATCTTGACAATCACTTTGATGAGGACGAGGTACAAACTGCACTAGCCTATGCTCGCAGCAAGACCCTGGCAGATTTGGGGCGTGCAAGTGAGCGAGATTTGACCGTCATCTTGCAGAGCGCGATCGAAGAAGAAGTAGTTTGGGCTTCAGCTGAACTCATAAGGCGAGCCCAACGACGAAGCGATCCGCGGACGGCCGGCGAGATCGCTCAAGATGCTCTACCCTTGCTGACTGAAGCCATTTGCGCCGCACGCCTGTCAGACGTGGTTGCGATTACTTTCGCACACTGGGAATGGGTCGGACCCACTGATGAGGTTCGTGAACCGCTGATGGCCGTTCTCAACCAGGCAAGAGCTGACTTCGCTAGCAACCCAAATGAAGAAACGCGGGGGCAGCTAATTGCCGCTATTTCCTGCGTCGGTGATATTGCTGAGACGCTTGAAGGGCCTGCAGCTGCCCAGCGGTATCGCGAAGAAGAGATTGCGATCTGCCGTGCAATGGCAGCTGCGACGGACCACCTCGAAGCCCGTCGCCAGCTGGCCAATGCCGTATCTCGTCTTGCCCGATTGACCGAAAAGCTAAAAGGGCCAGCCGCTGCAAGACCGTATCGTGAAGAAGAGGCGATCGTATTCCGAGCCCTTGCGGAGGCAAATGGCACTCTGGAGTCTCGCCGGGAACTCGCGATCGCGTTAAGCCACTTGGGTGATGTGGTCGAAGATCTGGAGGGTCCAGCCGCTGCAAAGGAGCATCGATCAGAAGCACTTGCACTGTTTCGTGCAGTGGCTCAGGTTGAAAACTCAGCAGACACACGCCGAAACCTGTCTATTGCACTTGGTAAATACGGTAAGGTGATAGAGGCTCTGGAGGGCCCGAAGGCAGCTAGGGTTTATCGGGAAGATCAAACTACTCTATGCCGCGCCTTAGCGATTGAACGGGCTACGCCCGCTGGACGCGTCTTGCTAGCAGCCGCACTTGCCGGTCTCGGAAATCTTGTGGAAGCTGCAGACGGGCCGCGCGCTTCAAGGCCGTTTCGCGATGAGGAGGTGGCCCTCAGCCGAGCACTCGCCGCCCAACAAAATACGCCAGATGCCCGCGCGAGCTTAGCCTCTGCCATATCCAACTTGGCAAACATCGTCGAAGCAGTAGAGGGATCCGGGGCTGCCAAGGAATATCGCGAAGAAGTGGCGACCTTGTCCCGGGCGCTCGCGGTCGAACAGCAAACGCCAGCAGCAAAACAGAGCTTGGCTCTTGCCCTAGCGCGCCTAGGTGACACCGTCTGGACCCTGCATGGTCCTAAAGCCGCAAAGCCCTATTGGGAAGAGCATACAGATCTTTGCCGCCTCCTTGTCGCAGAACAGGGTACTCCAGCCGCCCGATCATCCTTTGCCCTTGCCCTTGCTCGTCTTGGCAATGTGCACGCTGCTTTGGATGGCCCAGATGCTGGCAGACCCTATCATGAGGAAGAGACGGGCCTCTGGCGCGCACTAGCCGCAGAACAGGATACACCAGCCGCGCGCCGCGGACTTGCAAAGGCATTGGCGCGGCTGGGGGAAACAGTTTTGGCAACGCGCGGCCCTAGGGAAGCAAAACCATATTGGGAGGAGAATACTGCTCTGTGCAGGCGCTTAGAAGAGGAACTGGATACGCCCGGAGCCCGCATGGACCTTGCGCGCGCCTTGAACCGGCTCGGCGGAAACGTGGAGGTACTGGCGGGCTCGAACGCTGCTAAGCCGCTCCGTGAAGAGGTCGTTGTATTATGGCGTAATCTTGTCGCTGAATTTGAAACCCCTGATGCAAGATTTGGCTTGGCTCAATCCCTTGCCCAACTGGGAGACGTCATCGCAGCATTGGAAGGGCCAGCTGCTGCCAGACCCATCAGGGAGGAACAGGCTAGCCTCTGCCGTGCGCTTGTGGGTGAGAACGATACCCCTGGAAACAGAAGGATGTTGGCCACCTCACTGGCTCGCTTGGGAGGTTCAATTGACGCGATTGAGGGCTCCGCAGCGGCCCGAGCCTATCGCGATGAGGAAACAACGCTGTTTCGAACTCTTGCTTCGGAGCAGGACACCCCTAGCGCGAGAGCGGACCTAGCGGCTGCCGTAGGCCGCCTCGGGAATGCAGTTGAAGCCATAGAAGGGCCATCAGCCGCGCGGCCCTATTGGGAGGAAGAGGTAGCTCTCTGCCGCAGCTTAGGCGCGGAGCAGAAAAACCATGGCACTCAGCGTCGCCTCGCGCATGCAATTGCCCGAATAGCGGGCGCCATCGACGCGTTGGATGGCCCCGCCAAAGCCAAACCATACTTGGTCGAAGGGGTGGCTCTCTACCGCGATTTGGCCGCAGACCAAGGCACTCCTGGCGCGCGCGTTGAGTTGGCTGGGGGCTTGGCACGCCTTGCTAGGGTGGTTGAGGCCTTGGAAAGCCCGGCAAAGGCGAGAGCACTACGCGAGGAAGCTCGGGCCATAATTGCAACAGACCTAACAATGCAGGCCTCGACCCATACTCGGCTCGCGGATTTGGTGCTGAGGCAGGACCTCCTCCGAGGGAAAATGTTGGGCCACAAGCCATGGGAGATCCCGTTCGCCCTCGAAGTGATCGAGGCGGAGTGCGCCCGAGGTCTTATGGATGAAGTCGCTGACCTTCTAATTTCTTTCCAAGAATGGTCGCAGCTAGTCGGCGATGATGCAGCACTGGGATGGACCGAAAGTTGTCTCGCCGACTTAGCGTCCTGCTATTTTGCCACGGGAGAATATCAGCGTTCCGAGCGTCTCCTCGACGAAATCGTGGCCTCTGCGCGGAAATACTCGGTCAAGATACCTAATAGTGGCCGAGTATTTTTGAGCGCCATTCTTTTGTTGCTCGGCCGCTGCAAGTCGGCAACGCACCAACATGAGGAAGCAACAAAATTATTCGAAGAAGCTAGCGCTTCGATCGTCCTGTCAAAAGCAAAGCGAACGCCCATTGAATTAAGATCTCTGGCAGCTATTAAATGGTTTTACGCAAAACATCTGCTTGCACTCAAGGACAATACCTCATTTGCCGATGTTATTGCGGAAGGTGCGGAAGCTGCCCATTCTTTTGCTGAATTTAGAATGCTTGACAGCCAAGCGATTCTTTCTGCCTATCGAAACCAGGGCTAAGGTAACTGCTCCGGCGCGTCGTTGGCGAACAGCGGGACGGTTTGGGGGTGTCGGCGTCGAGATGCCAGATGCCGCCACCACTGAGGCCTTGGAACGTCAATGGCGGCGGGCCGGAGGTCTAGATTCTGTCGCCCGACAGCTATGCCGTCTGGCTCGATACTAGCATCCAGGACACGGACGCGAAGGCCGTTGCTGAGCGCGGATCGACAGTTTGCTGGAATTCCATCGCGTTGGTCGCGACGTGAACAACAGCCAGTATGAAGGCGCGGACACGAAGAAGCCGCTGTTAAATTCGCTCTGACGGCGGCGGCTTGGTCTCGGCCGAATAGAGCTCGTCTCGCCACTGAGGCGTTCGCTTGAACTGCCACGACCGCTGTCTCCGATGTACCTGCTGAGCGTCGACACCCCCGACCAGCGCAGCATCGTGCTGATCGTTGCACAGTCCGGCGACGACATCTGGCGCGCCACCATCTGCTGCCGCAGTGGCATGAGTTTCCAGAGGAGGTGGAGATGGCGGTCGGCCTGGCGAATGACTATGCTGCCAATTACGGGTACAGCGCCATCGCGATCGCAGCCAGCTCTGGGATTCTGCATGGGGGGTACTCACCGCTCCTAGAGGGGACCTCTAGGGAGTACGTCAATCCTTCCAAACCGAGATCGCCCCGGCTATTCTTCCCCGCATGACATTCTACAAAATCTCATTCGTCAGCCGCGTCGACGGCCAGGGCCGACCCGTTGTCGAGCCCGTGAACGGCAAGGCAGCCGTCAAAGAGTTGTCCATCAGGGATACCCGCACGCTCGAGGCTATCCGCGCGGCATACGATGCAGACGAGTCGATCACGGTCGAGCGTTTGGGCACTAGTCACGCGCCTGGACGCCCGCTGGAGAAGCGGGACAAGCTCATCGTGTTCAAGCCGCACCTGATCAGCCTCGACAAGCGGGCGGCGTTCGCGCAGGCAGGCGGGCCGTTACCTTTCGAGCATCGCGAGAGATGACGCCGTACCAGTGGACCACCGACGACGACGAAGTTGTCCTTGATGCAGTGATCGTCGGCATTGGAAGCGACGGACCTGCGCTCGAATCTGCCGGGCTGACCGCGGAACCAGTCCTGGCGTCCGTGTATTGGCCGCAGCGTATGTTCCAAGGCGACAAGGTCGAGGCGCGCATGGAAGGTCCCTTCGAGCCTGCCGTTGCTATTAGTTTCGCCGAAGAAATCAGGCAGCTGTATGAATTTCCCCGTGTAGTCATCGCTATCCAGGATCGCTCGCTATGGAATGATGCCTGGGGCGAGCTGGCAGAACACGGAGGGCTGGACTGATGTGCGGACGCTTCACCAACGAGATGACCTGGGCCGAGATCCACGCGCTCTACAGCTTGTCGGACGAACTATTCCCGATCGGCCCGCCGTCGAACATGCAACCTCGATACAACATCGCGCCGACACAGACCGTCGATTTCGTTCAGCTCGACAAGGCCGGGCATCGCGAACTGAACAGCGGACGCTGGGGCTTAGTGCCGTTCTTCGCCAAGGAGATCGGGAAAATGACGACCTTCAACGCCCGGATTGAGACCGTCGACACCAGTGGTATGTTCCGTGAATCGTTCAAAAAGCGCCGCTGCCTGATCCCCGCTGACGGCTACTTCGAGTGGACTACCAGCCTGATCGACGGCAAGAAGAATCCGTGGCTCCTCCAACTTCCGGAAGGTAAGGGCTTTAGCTTTGCCGGCCTGTGCGCGCACAACGAAAACGTTGGCCTCGCCAGTTGCACTATCATCACCGCGCCGGCCGTCGAGCATATCGCCCACATCCATGGCCGCATGCCGGTGATACTTGAAGTAGACGCCTATGTCGACTGGTTGTCGCTCGAGCCACAGGGCGACGACGCCAAGGCGTTTCTGCTGGACCGGCACCTTGATAGCGAGCTTGTGTTCCACCGGGTCGACCGTGCCGTGGGCAACAGCCGGTATAACGGGACGGATACCAAGAAGCCGATCGTGAACTCGCTTTGACAGAGGACTTCAAGACGCTGTTTGATGACTTACTCGCTGGACGTCAGTCGATCACCGAACTGCTTTTCGCCCAGGACCTGCCGCTGGAACACAAGGCCTACGTCGATCGTGATCGGTTGTTGATGGTCTTTTCGCAGCATCCTGAAATGCTCAAACGCATGGAAGTCGAGATGAATGAACGTCTGGTCGCTGCCGGATTCGATCCCACAGACGAGAAGTACCTCAAGGGCTTGCAGCGGAAGGACAGCACCAGGCGCTGGTCCAAGCTCATGGATGAGCAGGCCTCGGTCCGGGAGAGCTCCCCGGCGTTTCTCACGGAGACCACTTTCGACCTCAAGGTCGAGCAGTACAAGGCGCTCATCGGGCACGTCGAAGCGCTATGGGCTACCGCCAGCGCCACTTATCTGGCCGGGAACTATCCGCTCGCGGCATTCTTATCCATTTTGACAATCGAAGAGGTCGGGAAGCTTTCCCACCTGTGGCAGGAACTACTGCTCCACGATGTTCCCCGTCCTGCAGTTGTCGCTGACCTGTCGAACAAGAGCCACAGAAAGAAGCATTTCATCGCCGTGGTCGCGGGAGGGCTGGTGAACTCACGGATGGATCGTATCCTCGGCAAGGAAGTGGTGCGTAAGCTGATTCATGAGGCTGAGAGCGACGAGCTGGAGAAGACTCGTCAGGCCAGTCTCTACGTCGACCACATCGATGGCAAGACGCTGCTTCCCAGTGACGTCATAGATGTCGAGAGATCGAGAGTGCTCACCGTGTTGGCGGGCGAACTGATGGCCGAGGTCCTGGGCCATTACCCGTGGGACTTCAACCGCATGATCGCAAACGTCACAACCTTCGAGCTGGCGATCGGTATTCCCGAAAAGAAGATCAATCCGGGGTTTAGCGACACTCCGGAAGCTCGTCCCACCGCGTCGTAAACCGCGGCGACCGCATCTCGAACTTGGTCGAGAAACTCTGCGACTTTTTCGGCCCGCCCATAGTCGCCGCCGGCACCACCGTTGCACGACCCCATCGCCGGTTCGCCTCGTCCATGGCGGCCATGACCGCGGCAGCCCTTTCATGGTCCAGGTTGTCGAACAACGCCCGCTGCGGGATCGGCGGCCGCACTAGGTCCTGCGTGATGATGCCGGCCTTCGAGTAGCGGAAGCCGGACAGCCACAAGTTGTCCACCGCCCGCCTGCCGGCCTTGATCAACTGCAGGCTGTCGTTGGTTGCCTCGGGTATGTCGACGGTCATGGAGACGCTGCGCTGCGGCTCGTCGTCGTTGAACCGGCTGGTGTGCATGAAGACAGTTACTTGGTCGGTGGCGAGGTTATGCCGGCGCAGTTTCTCTCCCAGGCGGGTGGCGTAACCTGCAACAGCCTGTTCCATTTCCACCTTCATGGTGACGCGGCTGCCGAACGATCGGGTGACCGCGCAGCCCTTTCGCTGCGGTGCCACCGTCTCCAGCGCGATGCAGGGGATGCCATTGAGTTCGTGCACGATCTTTTCGCCGACGACGGTCATCATCTGCCTGGCGAGCTTGGAATCCATGTCCCGGACCTGGCCGGCGAAACGGATTCCCAGCGCCAACAGCTTCGCCTGGCTGGCGCGGCCGATCCCCCAAACGTCGCCGATCGGAAAGTCCGCCATCACCCGCGCCTGTTCCCGGGGATCGCTAAGATCGAGCACGCCGCCTGGCAAGTGCTTCGACGCCTTGTTGGCCAGCTTAGCCAGGGTCTTGGTCGGACCGATTCCGACTGAGCACGGAATGCCGGTCCACTGCCTGGTTGTCGCCCGCAGGTCGCCGGCCCATTCCGTCCGCTGGCCCTTGGGGACCGGCGCGACATCGAGGAAGGTCTCGTCGATCGAGTAGATTTCGTTGTCGGGCGAGAACGTGTCGTAGATCGTGTTCATGCGGCGGGACATGTCGCCGTACAGGGCATAGTTCGAGCTGAAGACAGCGACCTTGTTCTCCCGGCAGAGATCCCGGATCTGGAACATCGGCTGCCCCATCTTGATGCCCAACGCCTTGGCCTCGGACGTCCTGGCGACCGCGCAGCCGTCGTTGTTGGATAGGACGATCACCGGACGCTTCTCGAGCTTGGCGTCGAAGACCCGCTCGCAGCTGCAGTAGAAGGAGTTGCCGTCGATCAGCGCGAGCGCCGTCACTTGCGGATCGCGCGGATAGTGTTGGTGACCACACCCCAGATCGATACCTCGGTGCCTTCGGAGATAACGAAGGTCGGAAGCTTGGTGTTTTCGTTCTGCAGGACCATGACGCCACCGCGCCGGTTCAGGCGCTTCAACGTCGGCTCTCCGTCGATGATGGCGAGCACAACGTCGCGATGTCTCGGAGCCAGAGACCGATCGACGATGACCACGTCCCCGGGGAAGATCTTCACGTCGATCATACAGTCGCCGACGACGCGCCACATATAGCTGGCGGTCGGATTCTGGACGAGGACCTCGTTCAGATCGATCATGGATTCGATGAAGTCGTCGGCCGGGCTCGGGAAGCCAGCGTGGACTGACTGGCCGACCAACGGGATTTTCAGCGCCAGTAGCGTCGAGAGGGGCACCGGCGTACCGCCCGGGGCTAGCACAACTCGACTGATCCGCATGCCTCAACTCCTAGGCGAGTACCCGCCAAGGATCGGTTATAGGCATGAACGAAACAAGAACGGAAGTAACGAATGATCTGCGTGTGGAAAACGCTGCTAGGTGGCCGGAGGCAACGCATCGAGTTCGTCTACCATCTTCTCCCCAATCTCGACGAGTGTGGCGAGATCGCAGATCATTTGGCCGTGGAACATAACCGGGCGCGCGTCGTCATCATTCGGTCCGTAAGAGTGCATCATCCACGGCTCAAACACGCCCAAAGCTGCTTGGGCATCGAAAAGTTCGTCGAAGCGGTCGTGTTCCCGTGCTTTCAGAGCGGCAACCTGGGCTGCCTCGAGCTCATGGTATCGAGCGGCGGCTTCATCATTCAGGCGGCTGGGCGGAATATATAAGGGAATGCGATGTGCCAGCGCATGTCGGTAGTTTTCCAGGTATTCAAACCAAGGTGCCGTAGCGGTGAGGTATTCTTGAAACGGAACCGAGAGGCTCTCCCGCACAATATCGTACGACGGCATAAGCCCGATCTGTCGATTAGATAGTGGGTTCCCTTTCCGGTTGAGAACACCCTTCTCCCATACCCAAAGGCGAGCGAAATTGTCGACGGCACCGAACACGTTGAACACGAACGCCTGCAGGAAAATCGATGCGTCGGTGATGTTATCGCGAGGCGGGTTGGCATCGGCAGGATCGATCAGGTCGTAGACCTTGTCCATGCAGCGCTCAAGCGTGTGCAGACGTCGAGTGAGGCCATGAGCCGCGAGCATGCGGGATCGATTATGTAGATATAGACGGGTCAGCATCCGGGTGGATAGGTCGCGCGATCGATGCTGCCATTGCCCGTAGGCATCTCGAAAGCTTTCGATCTGTTCTTCTGAATAAGCCATATCGTCCCCGCTTCACGCATGATCTTAGGGAAGATAACCATAAAGATCACCAAGAGGCTGGTGAAGTTGCGGGTGAAGTTCCCGAAAATTCAGGGGGAAAGTGGTAGGGGCGCCCAGACTTGAACTGGGAACCGAAGTGTTATGAGCACTTAGCTCTAACCAATTGAGCTACACCCCCACGCTGGCTTCTTTTGCGATATCCGACGTCACCACGCAAGGGCCAGAAATCGTCGTATCCTGGGACATAACTTGGGACGTAAATCCCGGTAGCCCCACCGGCCCTCGGCAAACCCGCAGAAAACCGGCATTCTTAGGGAGAACCCATTACTCTAAGCCGGACGTTATGAGCGGCTAGCTCTAACCAATTGAGCTACACTCTCACGCGGAGCCTTCTATGTCATGAAATCCGGGCCAAACAACCCCAATTTCTGACACACCGGTCCCCGTACCGGTCCCCCTAGTCGGGAGAGGTGCTGTTAGGTCGGACGAAAAAGCCGACATACGCTGGCTGCAGCGACCACTAGGTACCCTCCAGCCCGTCTGTTATGAGCGGTCGGCTCTAACCATTGAGCTATAGGCCCCCGAGAGGCTTTTGCGACATCCGGTTGGACAGCGCAATACCCTCGCTAAGAGATTGGACAGGTCACGCAGGCGCCAGGCGGCCACGACCCCGGCCGAGACCATTCCCGGCCCGCGTCCCTGTCCGCCGCCAGACCCTTAGCGCCTGCTCAGGCCCGGGCTCCGCCCGCTATTATGTCAGCGTCAGCGTTACCGGCGCCATGCCGGCCAGCCGCGCTTCCACTTCCATCGGCCCCGTCGCCGGATGCTTCACCCGGGCGCCGGTG
>Ga0123337_10002549_pt1 | contig 20668 bp, 11 predicted proteins | sample frozenSSSSmetaG_FD_89792 | JGI IMG/M metagenome (GOLD analysis project Ga0123337, IMG submission 89792) | Glacier valley bacterial and archeal communities from Borup Fiord, Nunavut, Canada, to study Microbial Dark Matter (Phase II) -... | ecosystem: Environmental > Aquatic > Freshwater > Ice >... | reverse complement strand
ATAACTTAAACTATTAGAAGTTAAGATGTTTAATAATTTTAAAATTAACAAGTTCAAAAAGTGTTTGGAAAAAAAAAATTAAAAATTAAAAAAAAAAAAAAGAGACAAAAGAAAACACCCAAAAATTTATATATTAATTTAGTATTATTAAAAAAAAAGTTACCTTTTTTAACTTTATAACCTATAAATAAAGTAAGTAATAGTCTTTTACTATATATTTCAAAAAATAAAAAAACAAACCTTCTTGCTTAGTTGAATTCAGCAATTATGTTTATTTACTTAGCTACCCGACAATACTTTTGATAAAATAATCGGAACACCATAGGTAAAGCCAATTCGGTCCTCTCGTACTAAAATTAGCAATTTTTTATCTTTTTTAACGGTAGATAGGAACCGAACTGTCTCACGACGTTCTAAACCCAGCTCACGTACCACTTTACATGGCGAACAGCCATACCCTTGGAACCTTCTTCAGCTCCAGGATGTGATGAGCCGACATCGAGGTGCCAAACATTCCCGTCGATAAGAACTCTCAAGAAATATCAGCCTGTTATCCCCGGCGTACCTTTTATCCGATGAGCAATAATCTTTCCACACAGCATTATTGGGTCACTATGACCGACTTTCGTCCCTGTTTGAATTGTCATTCTTACAGTCAAGCAAATTTCTAATACCATTATGCTCTAAAATTAATAAAAATTAATTTGAATTTACCTTTGTACACCTCCGTTACTTTTTAGGAGGTGACCGCCCCAGTCAAACTACCAAATATGCAATGTTTTTTAAATTAGATTTTAAATTTATAAGAAAAATATTTAACAGGATGCCTCATTTTTTAACTTGCATTAAGAAATCATAAGCTTTTTTTTAAACTACACATATAAATTTTACATCAATACATAATTATAGTAAAGGTGCACGGGGTCTTTCCGTCTAGCCGTTATAATTCCGCATCTTCACGGAAAATTCAATTTCACTGAGTTAATATTGGAGACAGTGGGGAAGTCGTTACTCCATTCGTGCAGGTCGGAACTTACCCGACAAGGAATTTCGCTACCTTAGGACCGTCATGGTTACAGCCGCCGTTTACTGGGACTTAAATTCAAAGCATATAACTTCTCCTTTTAATCTTGCAGCACCGGGCAGGAGTCAGATCCTATACCTCATTTTAATAATTTTGCAGAATCCTGTGTTTTTAATAAACAGTCGCTACCCCCGATTTTGTATCATCTAACATTATAAATAATTTTAGATACCCCTTATCCCTAAGTTACGGAGTTAATTTGCCGAGTTCCTTCAATATTATTATCTCAAACACCTTAGTATATTATACTTGCTTACCTGTGTCGGTTTAAGTACGGTTTTATTTAATAAATTTTCAATAGTTTTTTCTTGAGATTTAAATTTTTAATTAACAAAAAATTCAATAATATTTAGTTAAACAAAAAAAATCTGTCACTGTATTGAAAGTAAAGAAATTTTAATCTTTTACCCATTAATTTTTCCTTTTGAAATAAATCTTAGGGACCGACTAACTCTAAGACGTAAAACGTAGCTTAGAAAACCTCAAGCTTTTGGTGATCAGGGTTTCTAACCCTATTTTCGCTACTCATGTCAGCATTCTTTCTTTTGATTTTTTTTTATATATTTCGAAATATATTTTTTTAATTTACAAAATATTCCACTACCATAATAAAACAATTTTATTATTTAAAGCTTTGGTGTAAAAAAATAAAAACTCTTTACATTATCGGTATTTTAATTTTAAACTAGTGAGCTGTTACGCTTTCTTTAAAGGATGGCTGCTTCCAATCCTACCTCCTAGTTTTTATTAAACTAAAACAACCTTAACCACTTATTTTTAACTTAAAGACCTTAGCTATTAATCTGGGCTGTTTCCCTTTCGACTACGGACCTTAGCACCCGTAGTCTATCTATTATTAAAATTTTATAATTTGTATTCGAAGTTTAATTAGAGTCGGTAAAGCTAAAAGCAACCCTTGTCTATTTAGTGCTCTACCCCAAAAAAACTAAAATAACGCTTTACCTCAATAAATTTCGTGGAAAACCAGCTATCTCTAAGTTTGATTAGCCTTTCACCCCTAACCACAAATCATCTTAGTATATTGCAACATACACAAGTTCAGTCTTTCAATTTCTTTTACAAAATCTTCAACTTGTTCATGGTTAGATCACTTAGTTTCGGGTCTTATTAAAAAAACTATAAATTTTATTAAAATTTGTTTTCACTTTGCCTACGTTTAAAAAGTTAAGCTTGCTTTTTTAATAAACTCGCTGACCCATTATGCAAAAGGTACGTTATTACAATTAAAATTGCTTTAACTGCTATAATTGTATTTAATTTCAAATTCTTTTTCACGACCTATACTACAGATTCTTTTCACCTTTCCTTCACAGTACTTGTACACTATCGATTACTTAAATATATTTTCTGGCTTAATGAGTGGTCTCATTTTAATTCAAACAAAATTTTTCGTGTTTTGTTTTACTCATTATAACAAAATTCAAAATCATACAGGACTTTCACCTTCTTTGGTTTATTGTTTCCAAAATAAATTCTAAATTTATACTTATTTTGTCATACAGGCCTTTTTCGTTTTCGCTCGCCACTATTAACAAAATCTCTATTGATTTTTTTTACCTTTAGCTATTTAGATGTTTCACTTCGCTAAGTATATTTTATTTTACAATTAATAAACTTTCGTTAAGATATTTGTGAATCACAGACGAATCAAGTTCTCCTCACAACATTTCGTTTTTACCATACGTCTTAAATTTTAAGTATCTAGGTATTTATTAAATACAAATTTATTTTGAGAATTTTTTGACTTTTAATTAACCTTATCGAATATAAATATTATATATACTTATTTTACTTTAGATAAATAAATATTTTTGTTCTTATTTATTTTTATTATATTTTTCCTCTCTAAATTTTTCTTTTTTTTTATTGTTTTTTTTTCAAATAATAATTAATTATATATACTAATATATATCGAAATAATAAAATTAAATACTTTCTTAATAATTTAGTTAAATGTATACCTTTTAAAATTAAATAAAAAAAATAAGTTTTAAAAGAAATATTTGAATTTGCAAAAACCAAATAAATTATATAAAAAAAAAAAAAAGTACTAAATAAAGAAATCATTGATCCTAAAGATGCAATATAATTCCAACCTGCATAAGCATCTGGATAATCAGGGATACGTCTAGGCATACCTGCTATACCTAAAAAATGCATAGGGAAAAAAGTTAAATTAACACCTACGAACATTGACCAAAAATGAATTTGACCATATGATTCAATATAAGGAAAACCTGTCATTTTTTCTACCCAGTAATAAAACCCAGCTAAAAAACCAAAAACAGCACCCATAGATAAAACGTAATGAAAATGACCTACAACATAATAAGTATCATGCATAGCTATATCTAAACCAGCATTTGCTAAAACAACTCCAGTTAAACCACCTACTGTAAATAAAAATAAAAAACCTAATACAAAAAACATTGGAGTACGTAATACTAATAAACCACCATAAATGGTAGCTAACCAACTAAATATTTTTATACCTGTAGGTACTGCTATAATCATTGTAGCTGCTGTGAAATAAGCTCTAGAATCTACATCCATACCTACTGTATACATATGATGTGCCCATACAATAAAACCTAAGATACCTATTGATAACATAGCATAAACCATACCAAAATAACCAAATACATTTTTATGTGTAAAAGAACTAATAACATGACTTACAATACCAAAAGCAGGTAAAATTAAAATATAAACTTCAGGATGACCAAAAAACCAAAATAAATGTTGATATAAAATAGGATCACCTCCACCTATTGGGTCAAAAAAAGATGTATTAAAATTACGATCTGTTAATAACATAGTAATGCCACCTGCTAATACTGGTAAAGATAATAATAAAAGCACTGCAGTTATTAAAACAGACCAGACAAATAAAGGCATACGAAATAAAGTTATACCAGGAGCTCTCATATTGAGAATTGTTGCAATAAAATTTATAGCACCTAATAAAGAAGAAACACCTGCTAAATGTAAGCTAAAAATAGCTAAATCTACAGAAGCTCCTGAATGTGCTTCAATCCCAGCCAAAGGGGGATATACTGTCCAACCAGTACCAGCACCAACTTCAACTAAAGAAGATGCTAATAATAATAAAAAAGCAGGAATTAATAACCAAAAACTTAAATTATTCATTCGAGGAAAGGCCATATCGGGCGCTCCTATTAATAAAGGAACAAACCAATTACCAAAACCACCAATCATAGCAGGCATTAACATAAAAAAAATCATAATAAAAGCATGTGCTGTTACTATAACATTATATAATTGAAAATTACCAGCAAATAATTGATTTCCAGTATAAGCTAATTCTATTCTAATAAAAACAGAAAATAAAGTACCTATAATCCCTGCTAATGCTGCAAAAATTAAATAAACAGTACCAATATCTTTATGATTAGTAGAAAAAAACCAACGAGAAAAACCATTTAAATATTTATTATTTGAAGTCGAGTCTGAAGACATAAAATTAAGATTTTATATTTTATTTAAACTTTTAAATAATAAATATATAAGGTTCACCTAATATAGTTTATAATTTATTATAAAAAATTTTAAAAAATTTATTGCAAAAATATTAATATAAATTATAATTATAAATAAATTATAAATTGAAAAATTTATTGTTAAATTTTCATAAGTAATAAATATTATTATTATTATGAAATATTAATATTCAATAAAAATAACACTTAAAAATAATCTACATAATACTATTTTTAATATTTAATAATTCATAATAAGCATTCTTAGTTATTTTTTATAATAACTTTTTAATTTATTTGAAATATTTAATTAAATTTAAATTTTTATAATTTACATTCCAGCCACAGGTTCCCCTACGGCTACCCTGTTACGACTTCGCCCCAGTTACCATGCTATATTAATAAAATAAATTTTAATTACTTAATAAAAGATCCTAATTTAAATAAAAAAATATTACAACTTACTTGCTATAACATAGCTCCCATGACGTGACGGGCGGTGTGTACTAGATTTGGAAAATATTCACCGTAGCATTATGATCTACGATTACTAGCGATTCCAGCTTCATGTTGCCGAGTTTCAGACAACAATTCGAACTTAGAATATTGTTCTCAGATTAGCTAAAATTCACATTTTTGCTACTGTTTGTAATAATCTTTGTAGCACCTGTGTAGCCCAGCCTATCTAGGCCATACTGACTTGACATGATCCTCACCTACGTCCATTATATCAAAGGCAGTACCATTAATTTTAAAGATTTTAAATAAAATAATCTAATAATGAAATTAATAACAAGGGTTGCGCTCGTTAGAGGAATTAACCGAACATCTCACGACACGAGCTGACGACAGCCATGCAGCACCTGTAATAAACAATCAAAAATAAATACATTTTTGAAATTTTTAAAATTAATATAAAATTTTTTATTATTCAAAGACTGGTAAGGTTTTGCGCGTTATATCGCATTAAACCAGATGCTCCACCGCTTGTACAAATCTCCGTCAATTCCTTTGAGTTTCAACCTTGCGACTGTAGTACCCAGGCGGAGTGTTTACGCGTTAGCTTTAACCAAAAACTTAAACTGAACAAATTTGTTTAGTTTATTGATAAGTTTAAAATTTAACACTCATAGGTCAGGGCATGGACTACCAGGGTCTCTAATCCTGTTTGATCCCCATGCTTTTGTACCTTAGCGTCAGAAATATAATAGTAAGTAGCTTTCGCCATATGGATATCTTTTTAGTATTTTTAAATTTCACCTTTTCTCTAAAAATGTAACTTACTTCTTAAAAACTCTAGTTTTTTCGTATTTAAATTAACTTCAAAAGTTAAGCTTGGATTACTTAATTTAAACGTAAAAAACCGCCTACGTACCCTTTACGCCCAGTTAAGGTGAATAACGCTTGCCCCCCACGTATTACCGCGACTGCTGGCACGAGGTTAGTCGGGACTTCTTTTGCATTTACTGTCAAATTCATTAATGCCGAAAGAATTTTACGGATTTAACCTTCTCTATTAGTATTTTTTATTAAAAATAAAATATTAAAATACTTTTAACTCTTAAGTTCAAATAGTTCAAATGAATGTATCATTCACGCGATATTGCTGGATCAAACTTTCGTTTATTGTCCAATATTCCTCACTGCTGCCCCCCGTGGGAAGCTGGGCCTTTTTTCAGTCCCAGTGTGGCTAAACCCCCTCTCAGGATAGCTAAGCATAGCAGGCTTATTTATTTTTGTAAATAATAACCTAATACTCAGTAAAATTTTTCAACAACAATAAAATTTTTATAAAATAAAAAAAAACGAAATCTTTCGTATTAAATCTTATTTTTTTATTAAGGATTAGTTATTATAAATGAATATTAATAAGATTATACTTAATTGTTGATTAAATTTTTATCTTTTTCCTCACCATTTCACCACTAAATCTATTTTACATAAATTTCGTTCGATTAGCATGTGTAAAGCATACCGCTAGCGTTCACTCGGAGCCAGGATAAAACTCTTCTTGACATTTATTATATGAATATATAATTAAACAAAAAAAATCTTTCATTATACTAAATAAAGAAGAGGGTGGGATTTGAACCCACAACAAATGCAGTATGAATACACTATTCCACCAAATTGAATTACCCCTACAAATTATATTCTAAATAAATTAAATTTTTGAAAATGTATAATTTTAATTTTAAATAAAAATTAAATTATATATTAAAATTTTCATACATAAAATTTTTTAAAGGTAAAACTATAACTTTTATAGGCATAAAACCATGATTTACTCCACATATTTCACTACATTGACCATAGAAAATACCAGTACGTTCAATATATACATTTGCATGATTTATTCTACCAGGAACAGCATCTACTTTTAAACCAAAAGAAGGTATTGTCCAACAATGTAAAACATCACTTGAAGAAATTAATAAATCTATATGAGTACCAGCAGGCATTATTAATGCGTTATCCACTTCTAATAAACGAAGAGCTCCTTTTGGTAATTCAGATTCATTTATCATGTAAGAATCAAAAGATAAATAATCCCATTTATCCTCAATTTTGAATTGTTCTATTAGAATATTTGACCATATTTTTAATAAATCTTTATCTATAATATTTAAAAAAATATCTTTATTTTCGTTAATTTGATTGATATTAGTATATTTCATATCAAAAGATAACGAATTTGACATTTGTATTTTAGGATATTCAATTTCATAAGACCAGTACCATTGATGACCTATACATTTAATTACAAAATCAGGTTCAATAATTTCATCCATAGCATATAATAATATAAAAGAAGGTAAACCGATAAAAATAAGAATAACACTTGGAATAATGGTCCAAATAATTTCAATAGTACTATCATGAATAAATCGAAAGATTCCACTTTTTAAAATTACATATAATTTCGTGTAATACATTAAATTTAAAATATAACAAAAAAATATATTTTTGGGATTTATTTTTAATTTTCTAGAATTTGAAAAATAATTATTTTGTATATATTTTATCAGAAATTTTTGATAATTAATTTTATTAGTTTCAAATTTATTTAAATAAAGGTCATGATTTTTATTCTTTACAGGAATATAATATAAAATTTTTTGTTTTAATTTATTATTTATTGATTTTATACCAATAAATAATTTTTTAAAATATTTTGATTTTGTTTTGTTTTTTGAAAATTTAATTTCAATATTGAAAAATTTTACAATATTATATAAATTTATAACAACGAAAATTAAAACAATAAATAAAAAAAACATTACATAATGATGTAAATCTATAATACCATTCATTATAGGGGTAGCCGGGTCTTGAAATGAAATTTGATAATTTGTAGAAAAATCTAAATAAAATGTCATAAAATTTTAATTAACGTCTAAAAGCGTCTAAGAGTAATTGGTTCATCAGCTAACTTAGCGAACTCTTTAGCGTGATATTCATAAAGAATAGCCTGAGGATCCTGAAGAATTATATCCTGAGGGTTATAACCACCCCATACATATAAAATTAAAAATAAAAATAACCATACTACATCAACAAAGTGCCAATACCATGCAGCGAATTCAAAACCTAAATGATGTTTTGTTGTAAAATGATGAGCTAAAAAACGGAAAAAACATACAGTTATAAAAGTAGCACCTATTATAACATGAAACCCATGAAAACCGGTCAACATAAAAAAAGTAGTGCCATATACACCATCTGAAATACTAAAAGGTGCTTCGAAATATTCCATTATTTGACATAATGTAAATAAAAAACCTAAAAATAATGTAAATAAAAAAGCAATTTTAGTTTCTTTATAAGAATATAATTTTACATACTCTTTTTTTTCTAAGAAATTCGTACTATAATAATTCTTAATATAACTAGTATTTAGTCTAAAGCCAATTAAAGCTAATTCAGGTACACCCTTTGCTTTTGTAATTAAAGAATAATGTGCATATGTAATAGTAACTCCAGATAATACTAAAAGTAAAGTATTTAATAAGGGTACTGACCACGGATTAAATGGTTTTATCAATTTAGGAGGCCATAAGCAGCCTAACTCAATACCTGGAGCTAAGCTAGAATTAAAAAATGCCCAAAAAAATGCAAAGAAAAACATAATTTCAGAGACAATAAATAATATAAAACCTATACGCAAACCTTTTTGAACTACAGAAGTATGTTGACCTTCGAAAGTACCTTCTCTAACAACATCTCGCCACCATAAACTAACATTTAAAATTGTAGTAAATAAACCTAATAATAAAGGATAACTACTTGACTCATAATGAAACCAAATAACAGCACCAGAAGTCAAAGCTAATAACGAAAAGGAAACATATAAAGGCCAAGGACTTTTATCGACAATATGAAAATAATGTTGAGTTTCGGGATGTCTTCTTGCCATAATTGTGATTTTTTATAATAAAATAATAAAAATAGAACTAGAAATAGAAATAAAATATTAAATAAAAATAAATTATTAAATAATAATATATCTTAAATAAAATTAAAATAATATAAAAAATTAAAATACTTTTTTTTAGCCTTTATTTATTATTCTTTTTTTGGTAATAATTCCAATATTTGTTTACTTGTAAATCGTAATAATTTACACACTTTTATTTTTTTAAATAAAATTGAATCTGAAGGCATATATTTTAATTGTTCAGATAACTCTCTTATGGCAGCTACTTCTTCAGGTGCGGTTGCATTTGCGTCACTTATAGCCCTTGAATTTAATATTCGTTCGAACAGTTCTAATATTATTAAGTTTGATGCATTTTTTGATTTCAAACTTTCTATATTTTTAAATAGTAGTGAATTTGTTGGTATATATTTTAATAGTTCAGATAACTCTATTTTAGCAGCCGCTTCTTTCTTTTCTCCCTCCCCAAACCCATCTATTTTGAAGGCGAAGGATATTGCCTCCATTATTTGTTCGTACGATATTCCGTTTGATATCATTATTCTTATTTCTGTTAATAAGGATGGTTCTGAGTTTAGAAATTTTAATAGCTCTTCTAATCGTGCAGATTCTAAAGTTTCCCTCATTTTTGAAATTAGCTCCGGGAAATCAGTATATAATGAAAGATAGGGTGATTGTGCAACATCTTGAGACAAAGGCGCCGCTGCCGATAGGTACGGTACTGGTTTTGCTGAAGCTGATGGATTAATATTATGGACTACAGGTAAAGAATCTAATCCCGGAGATGAAGACCGAGGTTCAGCTGCTGCTGATGCTTCTGAACCTCTTTCTTTATTTACTTCATACTCTTCTATTCTTTGTTTAACTAGTTCTAATATTTTTTTGTATGAGAATTTTTGAGATAGCCAATCGTTTATCTCTGCTATCATATCTGATATTATACTTGAGTATAAAAAATTTCTTTTTAATTCTTCTAACTCTTCTTTAGCAGCAAATTCAGCAGCAGATAATGCTGCTGATGCACTCACTTGTGAACGGAACTCCAAGAACGTAGGAGAAAAGGAACGAGATTGTCCTAAAAAGGAAGCAAGAGATTCAAATGATGATGATAATGATGATGATGATGATGATATCGCATCACCATTAGTTAAATCTGAGGCAGTATCAACAGGTAAATAATCTAATGCCAGAAAGAAAGACCGAGGTTCAGCTGCTGCTGATGCTGCTGAACCTCCTTCTTTCTCTAATTTGTACTCTTCTATGAGTTCTATAGCTAGTTCTAATATTTGTAGGTATGATAATTTATCTTCTAAACGCCATTTGCTTATACTTTTTAATATATCTAGTGTTATACTTAAGCGTAAAGAATCTCTTACTAATTTTTCTAACTCTACTTTCGCAGCCTTATCAGCATCAGATAAGTCAGAATCCGCAACTAATAATGCAGATTCAACAGCTGATAATAATGGGTGTACTGCCGCAACATCATTTGGTGTTATCATTTCTACTGCAGATGCTGAAGCTGCAGAGGCTGCAGAGACTGCTGCACCTGCTACTGTAGCTGCGAATAATAATGATGTTGAAGAATCTGCTACTACTGTCGCTGCTTCTATTACGACTTCGGCTAACGTTTCTGTTGCAACTTTTGGTGATAGCAAGTTTACTAAATTTATTACTGCGTCAATTGTCGAAGATGATGCACTTGCTACTTCTTTCGCCGCTAAAGCTGATGAGGCTGAAGCACCTGCTACGCCTGCAGCTGCTGAAATTGCTGCACCTGCTGCTGCTGCTGCCGCACTTGCTGCTGCTACACTTGCTAAAGAAGCTTCAGCTGCTGAAGCTGCTGAAGCTGCTGAAGCTGCTGAAGCTGTTGCAGCTGCTGAAGCTGCTAAAGCTGCTGAAGCTGCTGAAGCTGCAGAGGCTGCAGAGGCTGCTGCACCTGCTACTACTGCCGCCGCATAAATAGTTATGACTACGCAGCCTAGTAGACTTATACCAGTCATAACTATTAAAATGGTGTTTGTAGACGGTAATTTACTAATAATACTGTTTTTATCCTTATCTGACTTTGACAATTCAGCCTCAGTCTCGTTTTTTTTATATAGCAATAACGATTCAGTTTCAGTTTTAGTTTCATTATTTTTATAATGATAATGAGACTGAGTTTCGTTATTATCTTTTAATTTAAAATCCGTATTATTAAATTTTATATTTAAATCAATATCTAACTCAAAGTTTAAGTTTAAATACAGATTTTTTATAATTTGATATATTAAATCATCTAAAATTTCGAATAAGTCCATTATAATTTTTAATATCGTCATAATTTTTTTTTTTTTTTAATAAAATAAATAATGTTTTTCAAGAAATATTAAACAGCTTAAATATAAATCTAAACCTAAAGAAATTAATAATAGATTTTTCCAATTTAATTTCATTAATTGATCAAATCTATAACGTGCATAAGTCGCACGTATATAACAAAAAAATATTAATATTAAAACAACTTTAAAACCGAATAATACATTTTCAAATAGATTTAAAAATTTAGTTGTAGTAAAAGTAATATTTTCTTTATTATATAATAAAACATTTTGTTCATTATATAATTTATATAACAATTGTAAATTTAAACATTCTATATCCAGATATAACTCGCTTAAATTTAAATCAAGATCGTTTCTTTTTATTAATAATTGTAAATTTTCTAATATTAAATATACTAATACAGTGTAGAGTTTTTCGTCTATGTATCTTAAAACATCTATTAAAATGTCTATTAAAAAATATAAAGATCCACTAAAAAAAAAACTTAAAGTTAACATACAATAAAGAATAATAGATGCGTATTCAGCAATAAAAAAGTAAGCAAAACCTACCGCAGAAAATTCTACACCATAACCTGCTACAAGTTCTGATTCTGCTTCTGCTAAATCAAAGGGAGTTCTGTTCGTTTCTGAAATTATTCCCACTAAATATAAAAGAAATATAGGAAATAAAACAAAAATATTTGGTATTGTTTCTTCTTGTATATACATGATTTCAGATAAATCAAAAGATCCAGAAATTAAAAAAACACCCATTAAATTTAATGTTAAACTTACTTCATAAGAAATAAATTGCGCAGATGCTCGTAGACTACCTAAAAATGCATAAGCAGATTTAGATGCCCAACCTGCCATTATTATACTATATAAATTTAAAGAAGAAATAGCCATTATATATAAAGCAGACATATTATTTGATGAAAAAAATATAAAAGAATGTACAAAAGGTATTAATGAAAAGCATGTACATGCAAATAATAAAGATAACATCGGTGTTATTATAACTAGCATATCAAAAGATCTTTTTGGTATATTAAATTCTTTCGTTAATAATTTTAAACCATCTGCAAAAGGTTGTAAAAGTCCGAAAAATCCTATAATGTTAGGTCCTCTTCTTCTTTGAATTGCTGCCATGACTTTTCTTTCTAATAAAGTTAAAAAGGCAACAGAAACAAGGACCGGAATGATTATTAGTAGAATATTTATTAATATTAATATTAAATTTATCATCTTATTTTATTTTTTTATTAGAATTATAAAAATTTATAATCTTATCTTGAGATAAAATTTTACGATTTAATTTATTAGGTAATAATTCTATATTTCTACTTGATATTTTTAAAATAATTTTTATGAAATTAAAATTATTTATTATTATATTTTTTTTTTCTAAAGAAATTAAATATAATAAAGGTAAATAGGTTGCTATTAAATTAGAATAAATTTTATTAAAATCTAAAATATTATTATAAAAAAGTTGAATATAATTATAACTATTATTTTTAAAATTTAAAGATAAATAAGTTAAAATCTCTAAATTTAATTTCCATAAATTTATTTTTTTTATTTTTAAACGTAAATAAACATCATAAGCAGGTAACGTATATTTTAATATTAAAATATATAAAACTATAATTGAAAAAAATAAACAAATAATTTGTGATTGGATTGCAAAAAAATCTAATTGTGGCATAATATTTTGATTTTTAATTATATATAAAATTCTTATTTTTAATAAAATGTTTACTAGTTATAGCTAGTACGTAAGATGATTTAGAAATCATATCAGAGGCGTAATAATTTAAAAAAGGCGATAATATATTACTATTATTTATATAAAATAATTTATAATTATTTATTTTAAATTTATAATGAATAAATGATTTATAAAAAATTTTTTTATAAATCGGAGAAATTTCTAATAAACGTTTCATTCGAGGTTTTATTATTTTTAAATTAGGTTTTATTAATGAAAAACATAAAAAAGAAATAAAAATTTTCCAATCTGTTCTACTTAGACCTAAAGGTAATTTAATAAATTTTGTTTTTTGTAAACGACCTTCTATATTTAAAAAATGTCCTTGCTTTTCAACAATGTTACACGCAGGTAATATAATATCACAAATATCAGAAATATCATTACCCGTAGAGCCTATATATATATATATATCATTTCCTTTATTTTTTTTAATAAATATATAATTATCTAAACCACATAAAAAAAATAATTTACGTTTTTTATTTTTTTTTATGTAATGATTTATAGGATTTAAAAAACCTAATTCTAAACAATTTATAGAAGTTTGATAATTATTTATAAAATTTAAATATTTATTTAATTTTATTTTTAAAAAAGTTATTTTAAAAAGATCAAATAAATGATTAATATCTAAACGTGAATTTAAAACATTACCAAAAGCTAAAATTTTATTTTTAGATTTTAAAAATACTTTACATAAAAAAGAAGTTCCTTCTAAAAATTGAATTAAATTTAACATATTCGAACCTAAATTTAAAGAATTATAAGTTAAAGGATAAGCAAATCCTAAAGATATAATCAAACCTTTATTATATTTTACAGATTTTCTAAAACGTAAATTCAAAAGAGGTAATTCTAAGCGTGGATTTAATCCAATTAATATAGCAAAGTCTAATTTCTCAATTTCTAATAAAGAAATATTTAATAAAAAATGTTGACGAAAATCAAAATTAATATAATTATAATCTTGTATATAAAAATTTGAAGAACCTTTTATATTCAAAAAATCTTTTAATGTTATAATAGTTTCACTATCAGATAAATTACTTATTATACCATTCATTTCAAAGAAATTATTTTTTAATAATTTTAGACTTAACCATAAAAAAACTGAATTCCAACTACACATAATAAATTTTTTATTTAATTTTATAAACGGAGTTTGTAATTTTTGTACCTTTAAACCATCATAAAAAAATCTAGTTTTATCTGTAATCCAATCTTCATTTATGCTTTCATTTAAACGTGGGAGTATTCTCATAATTTCTGAACCTCTAAGATCTATGCGAATATTACTTCCAATAGAATCTAAAATATCTATACTTTCTATACTTTTAAGTTCCCAAGAACGCGCAGTAAATGCATAAGGTTTTGAAGTAAGGGCACCCACAGGACATAAATCAATAATGTTACCTGATATTTCAGAAAAAGATAATTGATTTATATAAGAACTTATTTCTGTATTATATCCTCTACCTGTTGTACCTAAAAAATTTACACCTGCAATTTCATTACCAAAACGAACACAACGTGTACAATGAATACATCGTGTCATTATTGTTTTTATTAAAGGACCACAATATTTATCAACTACTGATCTTTTATTTTCATAAAAACGACCTCTATCACTTCCAAAAATAACAGTTTGATCTTGTAAATCACACTCCCCACCTTGATCACATATTGGACAATCTAAAGGATGATTTATTAATAAAAATTCTAAAACACTTTCTCTTGCTTTTTTTACCATAAGTGTATTATTATGTATATGCATACCTTCTAAGGCTGGTATAGCACACGAAGCTACCGGTTTTGGTACTGAGGCTCCTCTTTCATTTCTGGATATTTCTAATAAACACATTCTACAGTTACCTGCTATTGTTAATTTTTCATGATAACAAAATCTTGGAATTTCTATACCAAGATGTGAACAGGCTTGAATTAATGTTAATAATTTATTAAGAATATAAGCTTTTTTATTTATAAAAAGATTGATATTCTTATTCATTTATTTATATAAAAAATTATTCATTTATTTAAAAGTTTATTATTTAATATTTATAATCTTATTTGTTATTCAGTTCAATTCAATATACATTTTTTAATTAATCAAAATATTGATTTAAAATTTTTATATCTAATTTTTTTAATTGTGTTTCAAAATCTAATACGAATATATTAGATTTTTTACTCCTTTCATTAATATTAAAATTATTTAATAATTTATTCTTATTCTTAAATAAAGAAGAAAAGTAAAGATTGCGAAATAGAATATTTTGGCTTATAATTTCATTTATTATTTTACTTCCAAAAAATAATGAATTTATGTTATTATTTTTAAATTTAGTATTTTGTAAAAATATATATTGTTTTTTTATTTGTTGGTTTAATCTTTTAACATTTATAGGATTTTCTTTTATATATTTTAAATATATTATATATTGTTGTGTTATTATGATATTATTATATATTTTTTCTATAATACCTATATTGTTTTCATAATATAATAATTTTTTATAGGAACATAATGATATATTTTCTTTTATAATATTAGTAAATTCTTTATTTAAAAAATTATTATATTTCGAAAAAAAAGTCATTATAGCTTTTTGTGTTATATCAGAATTAATTATTAAAATATCCTTAATAAAAAATATATTTTTTATATACTTATTTTCAGAAAAATAAATTATATTTATTATATGAAAAATAATATAAAAATTTAAATTAAATTTTTTATTTTCTTGATTTTTAAATAAAAAATATGATAAATTTATTAAATATTGTTTACTTTTATGAATAGTTAAATAGTAAATAGGTTTTTTAAAAAATAAATTTAAACTAAAATAAAAATAATTATTTTGATTTAAATGTTTTTCTAAACGTCTATAAAAGTAATCAAAGAAAGTATTAATTAATTTTTGACTTTGAAATTTTTGATTTAAATTTATTTGGTTTTGTTCAATAAAAATATTTTCTTCTTCTGAATCTCTATCTGGATTTATTAAAAAATTATTAACTATAATATTATTAGTATCTTTTTTACTTTTATTATATAAATTTAAAAAATTTTTTTTAGTTTTTTTTAAATTTGATATTAAACTAATATTATGAATATTATTTATAATATAATGCCAAAATTTAAAAAAATCTGATTCTTTTTTTTTTTCAGTGGTTTTTAAATTTAAATTATAAATAAAACGATTATTAAAATCTTTTTTAAAATTATTATAAATTTTGATTATAGATTGTTCTTCTGTTTTATTAAATTCTAATCCAGGAATAAAATCAAATTCTGAAAATGTTTCATAATTTTTAAAAATAAATAAATATAAACCTAATTTATAATGTTTATATTCATTTAATATAAAATACTTTAATAAATATAAATTAAAAAAAAATAAAATAATAAAAATTAATAAATTTACTATAAAAAAAAATTGAAAAAAAAAAAAAATATGAAAAAATATTAATATATTTAATATAAATATATAAATTATAAATTTTATATATAAAAATTTTTGTAAAAATAATAAATGATAATTATATATACGTTTTTTTTTTAGTGTTTTTTTAAAAAAAATCGAATTAATTTCTTCTATTTTTGAAAAAGGAGTTAATAAACTAAAATGAACTTTAGGGGTAAAAAAACGACCACCTATCCAAGAATTTAATTCCGCTAAAAAACTCCAAGATGTTTTATTAAAAAATAAAAATAATTCCATATTATTTAAAGAATCTCCTATATTATCTTTTATATTTATAGTTTTTTTAATATTATTAGGAAATGCCGGAGTTCCTTGAATAAATTGACCAGAAATCCACGAATTTTTATAAATAGGTCCAAAATAACTAAAGAAAAAGTTATCAATAAAATAACAAAGATAAAAACTAAATATTTTATAAATATAAAAATTAGAAAAAATTTTATAAATTTTTTTAAAATAATAAAAAAAATAATTAATAAATAACATAAATGAATAATTTAATAATATAATATAATATTAACCTTGTATTTTTTAATAAATACATAACTACAAAAACACTTTTTAAAATTTAATAATAAAATACATAATTTAAATTTTTATTTAAGAATTTTATATTCTTAAAAATAAATAAAAAAAAAAAATAAACTGATAGATAAATTTTATTTAAATAATAAAATACAAAATAAAACCAAAACCCTAGCAGAATTTAACTGCATTTTAGTTAAAATAGGGTCTTCCCTGGCAGAATTGAACTGCCATTTTTACCGTGAAAGGGTAAAGTCCTAACCTTTAGACGAAGGGTATTTTTTTATGATTTTTTAGTATCGCAATAAAATTTTTAATTTATTTTTTTGCCATTCTAGTCATAAAACTTTTAATTTGTGAACTAAAAAAAGTTACATCACTTTTTCTATATTCATCACCATAAATAAATACAACACATTTATAAAGCCATAAATATTTTTCATCATTAATATTCATTCTTTCTTCTCTGGGAAGTATATCGATATCTATAAATAATTCTTGTGTCAAAAATAACGAATTTAATTGAATTACATAATCCTCTGTTTCTTCTGTAAGTTCTTTTAGTTCTTCTTCAAGATCATTAATTACTTTTTGTTCATTTGTTAAATTTATTATTTCCTCATCATCATCATCTTCGTTATCTTCGTTATCATTTTCTTGCTTATTTTTTGCCCCTAGCTCTTCTTCATCATAAAAATCATATTTTAATGAATCTACAAATTTAAAAACATTATAACTATTTGATATTTTATTATAATAAAAATAATTTAAATCTTTAAATAAATTATTCATTAATTTAGAATTAATAGAGAAAACTTCAGAAGTTATATTTAAATTTGCAGAATTTATACCTATTTTTTTTTCAAAATTTAAATCTAAACAAATTAATCGTTGGTTTTCTAATAAATCATATTCAGAACCAAGATATTTTAAAAAACTTATTTGTAATAAAAAAAAAAGTACATAATTTAACCATAGATCAAAATATTTTATAATAAAATTTTCTTGCTCTTCTTTTTCTAATAAAATAAAATTTTCTTTATGATTTTCGAAAAAATATGCATTTATGTAAGGAAATAAAGCTTGCTTTATTTTGAAAAAAGAAGAAATAAATTTTATAAACATTTTTAAGTTTAAAATGTCTGTATCAGAATTTTGAATAAAATTATTTAAATTTTTTTCATTATTTTTTGTTTCTTCATTAAAATCTATATCTATATTAAAAAAAAAAAGCAAATTATTTAGTTGGTATTGCCAAAATTCAATATTAAAATACTTTAACGAAAATTCTTCTGAACATACATAATATATATTTATAAGAAATTTTTTAAAATATTTAAAACGTTTCTTTTTTATTATTATATTGTTATTTTCTAAAAGAAATTCACGTTCTAATAATAAATTTTCTCCTACAAAAGGAAAAGGATATTTCAATATAAAAGGGTTCAAATCCACAAAATGCGTATTTATATCATTAGGAGGTATGTCAAAAGAAGCTGGCATTTGATTTTTTTCTAAATTAATTATTTCTAAAGCATTTTCTATTTTTGCTATTTTATCTATAATGGAATAATATTCTAACGATAAAAATCTATTTTGAGTTCTTAATAATAAACTTTTATCTAAAATATTTTCTGTATATGTAAATATCATATTAGTATGCTTTTTTAAATTTATATCTAGTTTTTGAAAACTGCGACCTGTATAATAATTATATTTTAAAAAAAAATTTAATCTATCAAAAGTTGTTATAAAAAATTTAGGAGAATTATAATAATTTTGTAATAAAAATTTATTTTGTATATTTTCTTTTATATGTTGTTCTAATTTATTAAAAATTAAAAAAGCACTATTTATAGAATATAATGGTTTATTATTTATTAAAAAATATTTTGATAATAAAATAGTTTCTAAATTATATTTATTTAATTTAAAATAATAAAATAAAGATTTAAAATTATCCATCATTATATTAATTTCTTGGTTGTTTAATTTTAAATTTTTATTTTGTAAATTATTCCAACAAATTTGTTGTTTAAATACATTTTTTAAATTATTAATGAAAAATAAATTAAAATTAGAATTTAAAACATTATAATTTGATGACATAAATAAATAAGAATCAAAGTCTTTATTTTGACCATAATTAGATTTTAAAACCCCCTCGTATATTTTATAATTTTTAATAAATTCTTTATTTTTAAAATCATAAAAAAATAAAAAACGATGTTCTTTAAAATAATATGTAATATGTTTTAAATAAGCTAAAAAATCTTTATTAAAAGTATTTACATATACATAAGAAAATTTTGAATTTATCTTTTTCATAAAAAAATAATTAAAATTTTTAGATAAAAATTCATTATAAATATTAAAAAAATACAATTTTTCTTTTAAAATATTAATACTAAAATTTTTCTTTTCTAGATTATATATGAAAGAATTACTTATAAATTTATAATCTTGTATAATTTTAGTTATATTAAAATTTAATATATTATTTTCTATAGAATGAATTTTATATGTTGAATTTTTAAAAATCATAAATTTTTCTTCTAAATTTTTCGTTTTTTTTAAAATCTTTAAATACTCAATAAGAAGAATTCTCCGATTATTGAAAACTCCTTTAAAGGAGTAATCAATAATCGGATTAAAATCAGAATTGACATAAGGACGAAACATCATCATTTCAATCATTTCTGTTTTCAAACGAGATCGTGCATATTCGAATTTTAAATTTAGACGTTTTAATTTATCAGTAAACAAATAAATAATTTTGTTATATGAGTCATTATATTTAAATAAATCAGAAAAAGAATCTTTTAAATTTAAATCTTGATTTAAAGAGATAAAACTATTTGAAATTAAAAATTTATCTGTAAAACCCTCAGTAAAGTCAAAATAACCTTCTTGATATTTATTATATTCAGGATTATCTGATATAATGATATTATCTAAATTTAAACTCATTAATTCTTCATATTCTTCTTGACTAACCCCATATACATGTTCTTTAAAAGGATCTATTTTTTTTAATTTTTTAAATGATTTTTTTCGATTTAAAAAAAAATTATCAGCTAAATCTTCTTTCTGTTCTGGAAAATTAAAAATACCCATTTCGTGACTTTCTAACATATACAAAAAATCTCTTTTTTTAAAATATTTTAAAAATGTAAAATCAAAATAATTAAACCAAAAAGAATAAATATCAATAAAATTAGATTTATTAATATTGATATATTTATAATTGGAAAAAATTTTATTAAAAATTTTAGTAATAAAACTATTTTTTATAGGTTTTATTAAATGAAATGTTAGAATTTCTTTTTTATTTTTATCATATTTAATAGATTCTCTATAAAATTTAAAAAATTTATTATTTTTATAAGAATATGAATTTGTTACTAAATTTAATAAATTTTTTTTTTTTTTTTAAATTTTTTTATTTTAAAATTTATTTTTTTTTTTTTATTTTTTATTATATTTTTATTTTTAAATTATTTTTTAAATTTTAAAATATAAATTT
>Ga0123337_10002546_pt1 | contig 20672 bp, 18 predicted proteins | sample frozenSSSSmetaG_FD_89792 | JGI IMG/M metagenome (GOLD analysis project Ga0123337, IMG submission 89792) | Glacier valley bacterial and archeal communities from Borup Fiord, Nunavut, Canada, to study Microbial Dark Matter (Phase II) -... | ecosystem: Environmental > Aquatic > Freshwater > Ice >... | reverse complement strand
GTGGGGGTCGATCTCCTCGGCGTAGAGCTCGAGCGGGCCGGTGAAGGAGAGCAGCTTGGCGCAGAGGGTGCGGGCGCGCTCCTTCTCGCCGATCTCCGACAGGGCCGAGACCAGCCAGAAGGAGCAGATGGTGAAGGAGCCCTCCTCCCCCGTGAAGCCGTCGTCGGTCTCGGCGACCTTGTAGCGCAGGACCAACCCGTCGACGGTGAGCTCATCGGCGATGGCGAGCACCGTGGCGCGGATCCGCGGGTCGTCGGGCGGCAGGAAGCGCACGAGGGGCGCCAGGAGGAGGGAGGCGTCGAGTGCGGTGCTCCCGTAGAACTGCGTGAGCACGCCCCGCTCGTCGACACCGTGCTCGAGGATGTCCTGCTTGATTTCCTCGGCCGCCTCCTCCCACAGGGCCGCCTCGCCGGACTGGCCGATCATCGAGGCGAGCTTGGCCCCGCGGTCGACGGCAACCCAGCACATGATCTTGCTGGAGGTGAAGTGCTTCGGCTCGCCACGCACCTCCCAGATGCCGGCGTCCGGCTCGCGCCAGTGCTTCAGGGCGGCGCCGACCTGCTTGCCGAGGATGGGCCAGATCCGGCTGTCGAGATGGTCGGCCGCCCGGGAGTGGAGGTAGACGCTGTCGAGCAGGGCGCCCCATACGTCGTGCTGCTTCTGGGTGCTCGCGGCGTTGCCGACCCGCACCGGACGCGAGTTGGCGTAACCGGGCAGGTGGTCGAGCTCGGTCTCCGCGAGGTCGCGCTCGCCCCCGACGCCGTACATGATCTGCAGGTCCTCGTCGCGCTCGGCGAGGTCGGCGATGAAGGAGAAGAAGTCGACCGCCTCCCAGTCGAAACCGAGGGAGTACATCGCCCAGAGGGCGAACGTCGCATCGCGGATCCACGTATAGCGGTAGTCGTAGTTACGTTCTCCCCCAAGGGTTTCCGGCAGTGACGTTGTCGCAGCGGCGGCGATCGCGCCTGTCGGTGCGTAGGTGAGGCCCTTGAGGGTGAGGGCGCTGCGCTGGAGGTGGCTGCGCCACGGGTGGTCGGGGAAGTGACCGCGCGCCAGCCAGTGCTGCCAGTGGTGAGCCGTCCAGACCTGCCGGCGGTGGGCCTCGGCGTAGTCCATCGGCGGCTCCTTCCCGCCCCACGACAACGCGACGTAGCGCACGTCACCCTCCTTGAGCAGGGTGCGGGCCGTCGCCTGCCCCCCCTCAAAACCCAGGCGCATGTCGGTCGTGAGGGTGAGCTCGGGCAGCCGACCGACGGCGGCCGTCGCGCGGGCCTGGTGGTAGACGTGGTCCGTGTGCTCCCACCGCACCTTCTCCCGCCCGTAGTCGAGGACGGGCTCGCACTCCATGACGATCTGCACGTCACCCGAGACGCACCGGACGGTGCGCAGCAGCACGTGCTCGGCGTCGTAGTCGGTCGGAGTGCGCCGATGGGTGCGCGACAGCTCGGCCTCGTGGCGCCACGGACCGATGAGCAGGGCGTCACGCACGATGATCCAGCCGCTCGCCGTGCCCCACGAGGTCTCGAGGATCATCGTGCCCGGCAGGTAGCGGATGGCCGCGGGCACCAGCGTGTCGGCAGGGGCGATGCGGAACGTGCCCGCGTGACCGCCCAGCATCGCGCCGAAGACGCTCGCCGAGTCGATGCGGGGCAGGCACATCCAGTCGACGGACCCACCCGGAGCCACGAGGGCGGTGACCTCACCGTCGGAGAGGAACCCGTAGTCGCCGATCGGCACGGTGCGCGAGCTGCCGAGGGTGACACCGTCACGACGGGAGGCGCGGGAGGCTGCGGTCATGAGGTGATGATCCCGTCCCAGGGCCGGATGTGCCAGCACCGCCGTCCCATCCACCACTGATGGCCCGGTGCGTTCGCGGCGTGTGTCGGGGAGGTTTCCGGGTGGGCCCCAAGACACAGTTACATCAACACTGACTGTGAGGTTCCCCTAAATTCCCTCGATCCGGGTAGGTTGCGTCAATGACTGACGGATCCTCCCGCACGCCCATGGTGCAGATTGTCGGCGTCAACAAGCACTACGGCGACCTGCACGTCCTGCAGGACATCGACCTCACGGTCGGCAAGGGCGAGGTCGTCGTCGTCCTCGGCCCCTCGGGCTCGGGCAAGTCGACCCTGTGTCGCACGATCAACCGGCTCGAGACCTTCGAGACCGGCACGATCTCCATCGACGGCGTGGGGCTGCCCGAGGAGGGCAAGGCCCTGGCCCAGCTGCGCGCCGACGTCGGCATGGTCTTCCAGAGCTTCAACCTCTTTGCCCACAAGACGATCCTCGAGAACGTCACGCTCGGCCCGATCAAGGTGCGCGGGCATCAGAAGGCCGACGCCGACCAGCGTGCGGCCGAGCTGCTCGAGCGCGTCGGGATCGCCCACCAGGCGTCGAAGTACCCCGCCCAGCTCTCGGGTGGGCAGCAGCAGCGCGTCGCCATCGCCCGCAGCCTGGCCATGGACCCCAAGGTCATGCTCTTCGACGAACCGACGTCTGCGCTCGACCCCGAGATGATCAACGAGGTCCTCGACGTCATGGTCGAGCTCGCCTCCTCAGGCATGACGATGATCGTCGTCACCCACGAGATGGGCTTCGCCCGCAAGGCCGCCGACCGCGTCGTCTTCATGGCCGACGGGCAGATCGTCGAGGCGGCCGAGCCGGAGCAGTTCTTCACCCATCCCACCAGCGACCGGGCCAAGGACTTCCTCGGCAAGATCCTCACCCACTGACGGCCCCACGCACCGACGCCCCACCCGTCACACAACCCGAGGAGCCCCGTATGAAGCTCGCCCGCATCACCGTCGCCACCGTGGCGGCCCTGTGTGCAACCGGCCTCGCCGCCTGCGGCAGCGGCTCACCCACCACCACCTCGGCCGGCACCGCAGGAGGTGGCCAGAGCGTCAAGGTCGGCATCAAGTTCGACCAGCCTGGCCTGGGCCTGAAGAACGGCTCGAGCTACGAGGGCTTCGACGTTGACGTCGCCACCTACATCGCCACCAAGCTCGACGTCAAGCCCGAGTTCGTCGAGGCCATCTCGTCGCAGCGCGAGACCCTCATCTCCTCGGGGCAGGTGAAGTACGTCGTCGGCACGTACTCGATCACCGACACGCGCAAGCAGAAGGTCGACTTCGCCGGGCCCTACTTCATCGCGGGTCAGGACCTGCTCGTCAAAGCCGGCGATGCGTCGATCACGGGAAAGGACTCGCTCCAGGGCAAGAACCTGTGCTCCGTCAAGGGATCGACCTCGGCCACCAAGATCAAGAAGGACGTGCCGGGAGTCAACCTGCAGGAGTATGGCACGTACACCCTCTGCGTCGACGCCCTCAAGGCCGGCAGCGTCGACGCCCTCACCACCGACAACACGATCCTCGCCGGCTACGCCGCGCAGGAGGCCAACAAGGGCAAGCTCAAGGTCGTCGGGACGACGTTCTCCACCGAGAACTACGGGGTCGGCCTGAAGAAGGGCGACACCGCCTTCTGCACCCAGGTCTCCAACGCGCTCAAGGAGTTCATCTCCTCGGGCGAGTGGCAGAAGTCGGTCGACAAGTGGCTCGGACCGGCCGGCTTCAAGCCCGGCGAGGGCAACCCGCCCACGCCTGCCGCCTGCGCCTGACGCCGACGTCGGGAGGTCGGCCAGGCCGGCCTCCCGGCACCACTGAAAGGCGCACAACATGGGTGCACTCTTCGCCGACTACCCGATCTTCGGGGCCTTCGGCATCACGCTGCTGCTGACCTTCTTCTCGGCCATCGGCGCCACGCTCATCGGGGTCGTCGTCGTCGTCCTGCGGGTCTCGCCCGTGCCCCTGCTGCAGAAGGTCGGCGCGCTCTACGTCAACATCTGGCGCAACACCCCGCTGACGCTCATCATCATCGCGGCGAACATCGTGATGATCGTCAACCTGGGCCTGTCCTTCAGCAAGAGCTTCGAACGCGACAACTTCATCTGGGCCGTCATCGCCCTCTCGGTCTACCACGCCGCCTTCGTCTGCGAGGCCCTGCGCAGCGGCATCAACACCGTGCCCGCGGGGCAGGCCGAGGCGGCCCGCGCGATCGGTCTGACCTTCGGCCAGAGCCTGACGCTGGTCCTGCTCCCCCAGGCCCTGCGCGGGGCGATCACGCCGCTGGGCAACACCCTCATCGCCCTCACCAAGAACACGACGGTCGCCACGGCCATCGGGGTCGCCGAGATCAGCGGCCTGCAGAAGACGATGATGGAGGACCGGCCCGACCTCTTCGGCCCGGTGATCCTCGTCGTCGCCATCGGCTTCGTCATCATCACCCTCCCGATGGGCTTCCTTACGAGCCACCTCTCCGGCCGCCTGGCGGTGAAGCGATGAGTGACAGCGTCCTCTTCGATGCTCCAGGCCCCGCCGCCCGGGCCCGTCACCGCGTGCTCGCCGTCGTCGGTGGCCTCGTCGTGGCCGCCTTCCTCGGGTTCGCCCTCCTCAAGCTCGGTCAGAAGGGCAACCTCGAGGCCGCCAAGTGGACGCCGTTCTTCACGGGCTCCATGTGGGTCGACTACCTGCTTCCCGGCCTGGTCAACACCGTGAAGGCAGCGGCGATCTCCGTGGTCCTCGCAGGAGTCTTCGGGCTGGTCCTCGGCATCGGCCGGATGTCACGGCTCGCGCCCGTCCGGTGGGTGTGCACGGTCGTCGTCGAGGTCTTCCGCTCGATCCCGGTGCTGGTGATGATGATCGCGGCCTTCACCTACTTCTCCTACAACAACATCTTCGTCAGCGACCTGAACTCCCTCGCCGCGGTGGTGACGGGCCTGACGCTCTACAACGGGTCGGTCATCGCCGAGCTCCTCCGCTCCGGGGTGGGGAGCCTGCCGAAGGGGCAGGCCGAAGCCGGGCTCTCGATCGGCCTGTCGCCGTGGCAGACCCTGCGCCGCATCGAGCTGCCCCAGGCCATCACGGCCATGCTGCCCGCCCTCGTGGGCCAGCTGGTCGTCGTCCTCAAGGACACCGCGCTCGGTCAGATCATCACCTATCCGGAGCTGCTCAACAACTACCAGCGCATCGGGTCGAACTGGTCGAACATCGTGCCGGCGATGATCGTCATCGCCGTGATCTACATCGCCATCAACTACACCCTCTCGGTCATCGCCGGGCGGGTCGAAGGCATGCGGCGAGCAGGTCGGGCGAGCGTCGACGGCTCCGGGCCGTCGGTCACCCCCGGCTCGGGCAAGGGGGGACCACCCCCGGCACTCGCCGTCGAGGATGCGGTCCTCGAGGCCGACGAGCCGCACCTCAGCGGGCGCTGACTTGGACCAGAGGCCCGACCTGCACAACAGGGCGAAGGGCGGTCCCCCAACCGGGGCCGCCCTTCGTCGTGGCGCTCCCCCGACTGGACTCGAACCAGTAACCTGCCGATTAACAGTCGGCTGCTCTGCCAATTGAGCTACAGGGGAATGCTTCTCGCACGGTCCTCACCTCCGCTGACCGCGCCGGGCAACAGTAGCAAACGAGGCACGCCGGAGCGAAAACGGGCACTCGGTGAGACAGCGAGCTGTCAAGCCGGCATCCCCACCTGCTCGCGCAGCCAGACGAGGGCCACCGTGGCGGCCGCCTCTGTCTCGGCGTCCTCCAGGACGCCTCGTCCGAGCACGACCTGCTCGAGCAGGTCGCCGTTGGCGAGGTCCTGACGGATCACTGCCCGCCCCGTACGACGCCCCGCCAGACGCAGCTCCTGCGCGAGCACCATGCTGGCCTGCACCCGCTCACGCACGACCTGCAGGAAGAGCGCCTCATCGCCGAGGCGCCAGCGGGTCGGGCGGGCAGCCCGCGCGGAGTCCTTTCCGGCCCAGGAGATGGTCAGCAGACTGTCCTCGCGCTCCCACGACGCCCGGTCGACCTCGTGCCACGGACGGTGCCACGTCACCGCAAGCCGGCCGCTCTCGGTGACCGCCGAAGGGTCGACGAGCGCCACGGCAAACGTCGTGGCAACCAGCCAGACGCCCGTGTCGGTGTCGCGGGCCGCGGCCAGCACCTTCTCGCGTGGCTGGAGGTCGAGCGCCCCCCGCACCGAGGTGGGCAGGTCGGGGATGCCCCGGCTCGAGCCGGGCAGCAGTCGGGTCAGTCGGGGCGACAGGGGCATGGTCAGGTCTCCTCTTGGGTCTGCAGGTCGACCCGCTCACGCTGGAGTCGCGACAGCTCGACACTGAGCTCGCGGGCGTGGGCAGGGTCGCCCTCACCCGAGGCATCGAGCCGGCGCAGGGCGCTGAGCGCGTCGGAGATCTTGCGGGTCAGGGTCATCTCGCGCAGCCGCATGCTCAGCGACGCGGCATACCGTCGGCTGGGCATGCCGGTGGTGCGATCCATGGTCACCGGCAGCGGCGCGACAGCGAGCTCGGACACGAGCGCGTGCACGGCCCGGGGGGCCGCCTGCGTCACCCGGTCGGTCCAGGCCGCCGACGACAGGTCACGTGGCAGCAGGCCGGCGCCCTCGACCCCGTCGAAGACGGCGCGGTGCGCGGCCGCCGAGAAGGCGGTGGTGTCGATGCCCGCGAGGTCGTCCTCGCCGACGAGCCCGGGGAACTGCAGCACGAGCTGGAGCAGCTGCCGCTCGAGCATGACGACCGGGTCGCGCAGGTCGGGTCTCGGCACAGCGCCGGCGAGCTCGTCGGGCGAGGGCTCGAGCGCGGCCTCCGACGGCTCACCCCCCCGCTGGTCACGCGGGTCGTCGTACGACGGCTTGACGCCGGCCTTGACCGCGCGGCTCACCTCGCCGGTGACCTGCTCGACCTCGAGGCCGAGCAGACCGGCGAGCACGCGGGCGTACTCCGGGCGCAGGGAGTGGTCGCGGATGGTCGCGACGATGGGGGCGGCGGCGCGCAGGGCCTGGATGCGCCCCTCGGCCGTCTCGAGGTCGAAGCGGCGCAGCGTGGTGCGCACCGCGAACTCGAACATCGGGACGGCGTCGTCGACGAGGCCTCGTACGGCGAGGGGGCCGTCGGACTGGCGCAGCTCGCACGGGTCCTTGCCGGAGGGCTCGACCGCGACGAACGACTGCGAGGCCCACCGCTGGTCCTCACCGAAGGCGCGCATCGCGGCCTTCTGGCCGGCGGCGTCGCCGTCGAAGGTGAAGACCACGCGGGCCGGGGCCAGGTCGGCCTCGTCGCGCATGATGCGGCGCAGCAGCTTGATGTGGTCGAGCCCGAAGGCGGTGCCGCAGGTGGCCACGGCCGTCTCCACCCCGGAGAGGTGGCAGGCCATGACGTCGGTGTAACCCTCGACGACCACGGCCGTGCGGTCGCGGGCGACCGCCTTCTTGGCGAGGTCGAGACCGTAGAGCACGGTCGACTTCTTGTAGATCGGGGTCTCGGAGGTGTTGAGGTACTTCGCCTCGATGCGGTCGTCGTCGAAGAGCCGCCGCGCGCCGAAGCCGACGGTGTCACCCGTGATGTCGCGGATGGGCCAGACCAGCCGGCCACGGAAACGGTCGTACAGGCCCCGGGCCCCTCGGCCGGAGAGCCCGCCGGTGACGATCTCGTCGTCGCTGAAGCCCTTGGCCCGCAGGTGGCGGGTGAGGTCTTCTCCGCCACGGGGGGCGAAGCCGACGCCGAACTGGCGGGCGGCGTCGCTGTCGAAGCCGCGCTCGCGCAGGAAGTCGCGCCCGGCCCGCGCCAGCGCGTTGCCGGGATCGAGCAGCTGGCCGGTGTAGAACTCTTCGGCGACCCGGTGCGCCTCCAGCAGCCGGGTGCGGCGACCGAGGGAGCCCTCGTCCCGGGAGGGACCGCCGCCCTCCTCGTAGTGCAGCTCGATGCCGGCCTTCTGGGCGAGGCGCTCGACCGCCTCGGCGAATGTCAGGTGCTCGACCTTCTGCACGAAGGAGATGACGTCGCCGCCCTCACCGCACCCGAAGCAGTGGTACGCCCCGACGGCGGGCCGCACGTTGAAGGACGCCGTCTTCTCGTCGTGGAACGGGCACAACCCCTTCAACGACCCGGCCCCGGCGCCCACCCCCGTGAGGGTGACGTGCTCCCGGACGACGTCCTCGATGTTGGCGCGGTCCTTGACGACGGCGACGTCCTCCGCCTTGATGCGTCCCGGCACGTGCCGCCTCCTTCTGCTGAGCGATCAGTCTAGGCGGGAGGAACGACGGGCGAGGGTGCGGCCGGACGGAGCCGTGCGGCATACGGGGGCCGTGCCCGCGAATGCAGGAGCGGGTCAGGCCCAGGCCCGGGCGAGCTGGATGGCCCGGCGGTCGGTGAGCGACGCGACCTGGTCGACGACCACCCGCAGGCGCTCGTCGTCGTCGGCGGCACCGTCGAAGTCCGCGTGCAGGTCGGGGTCGAGCCGTCGCGGGTCGTGGCGGTAGGCCTCGCACAGAGCCACCACCATGTCGCGCTGCTCCTGCATGACCGACACCCGCTCGTCGGCGAACATCACGAAGTGCGCGGCCACCGCCTTGAGCACCGAGCACTCGGCCCGGACGTCGTCGGGGACGACGAGGTCCGCGCCGTAGCGGGTCAGCACCCCGTCGCCGTGCTTGGCCCGCGTGGCCTGCTCGACGGTGAGCACGAAGCGCCCGACGAGGCGGCTGGTCATGTCCTTGACCGCCGCGAGGTCGACCCGCGACCCGGTGAAGCGGCCCGGCACCACGCCGGTCTCCAGCAGGCGCTGCAGGGCAGCGGCCAGGAAGCCGACCTCGAGGTCTGGGGCGTAGACCGACTTCGCGACGTCGTGCACGAGCGCCATCTCGTCGCGGCTATGCAGGGCCCTCGGGTCGACCCGGCCCGAGGCGATGGCGTCCTCGACGTCGTGCACGGAGTAGGCGACGTCGTCGGCCCAGTCCATGACCTCGGCCTCGAGACACCGCGCCCCGTCGGGCACCCCGTCGCGGAACCAGGCGTAGACCGGCAGGTCGGCGGCGTACACCCCGAACTTGAGGCTGTCCGGGCCGCGCTGCCAGGGGTACTTCGTCGCGGCGTCGAGGCTGGCCCGGGTGAGGTTGAGCCCGGCCGAGCGACCGTCGGGGTGGAACCGTTTGGCCTCGAGCCGGGTGAGTACCCTCAGGGTCTGAGCGTTGCCCTCGAAGCCGCCGATGGTGGCCGCCACGGTGTCGAGGGCGCCCTCGCCGTTGTGACCGAACGGGGGGTGGCCGAGGTCGTGGGCCAGGCAGGCGGTGTCGACGACGTCAGCGTCGCACCCGAGGGCCGCGCCGAACTCGCGGCCGATCTGGGCGACTTCGAGGCTGTGGGTGAGCCGGTTGCGGGCGAAGTCGCTGCTGGCGGGCTGCACGACCTGGGTCTTGGCCGACAGCCGACGCAGGCTCGCCGAGTGGATGAGCCGGGCGCGGTCTCGGGCGAAGTCGTCGCGGTCGGCCCGCTTGTGGGCAGGCACCTCCGAGACCCACCGCTCCTGGTCGCGCACGTCGTAGCCCGGGCGCTCCCCCGGCTCGCGTGCGCGCTCGACCCCGCTCACACGCCGACTGTATGCCGTCACTGCCGGTCCTGCCTACGCTGCTCAGGCCCGCGGCGAGATCCGCAACAACGCGTCGTCGTCACCGTTGGTGGTCGTCACGTAGAGCGCGTTGTCAGGCCCGACCCGGGCCGCCCGCAGACGACCGTACGGACCGTTGGTCGCTGTGGGGATCGTGACGTCGGCCAGGGCGCCGGCAGCGTCCAGCCGCAGCAGCAGCAGCTTGGCCCCCTTGAGGGCGGTGATCACCAGCGCCCCGTCGTACGCCCCCCACTGCGGCCCCCGCAGGAACGCCGCGGCGCAGACCGCCTGCGTCGTCGAGCCCGACTGCCACACCGCCAGCACGGCGTCGGGGTAGCGCCTGGTGTCGGTCATCGGCACGCCCTCGTCGTAGCCGCCCACCGTGCCGCCCTGCGACGGGTCCCAGCCGTAGTTGGCACCGGCCCGGATGAGGTTGACCTCGTCGTTGGAGCTCGGGCCGTGCTCGGCGGTGTAGACCGCCCCGGTCCCGGGCTGCACGGCGACGCCCTGCAGGTTGCGGTGCCCGTAGCTGTAGACGTAACGCTGCCGATCGTTGGGCGAGGATGCAAAAGGGTTGTCAGGCAATGGTTTCCCGGTCTGCAGGTCGAGACGCAACACCTTGCCGCCCAGGCTGGTGAGGTCTTGCGAGACGGCCCCCTGCGCGGTGTCGCCGGTGCCGACGAGCAGCGCCCCGTCGGCGGCGATCGTGGGCCGGCAGCCCGAGTGGCGGCCGGTCGAGATCGGCAGACCGGTGAGCAGGTCCTTCTCGCGAGCGGCCGAGCGGCCGTCGTCCGACAGGCGCCACGTCACCAGGCGGATGTCCACCGGCCGCCCACCCTCCTGGTGCGTCTGGCAGGTGGTGAAGCGCCGGCTCGACGCGAAGTCCGGGTGAACGACCATACCCATCAGCCCGCCCTCGCCGGCCACGAAGAGGTCACTCAGGTCGGCCCGGACCGTTGTGCTCGTCGCCGCCGCCCGGAGCCCTGACACGAGGGCGATCTTTCCGGGGCGCTCGGTCACGAGCGCCCTGCCGTCGGGCAGGAAGCCGACGTCCCAGCCGTGGGTCAGCCCGCGCGTCACCACCTCGACGTCGAGCACCGGGGCGGCCGTGGACGCGGTCGGTCCGGGGGCGGACGCCGAGCCCGTCGGCGGCACCTGCCCCACGTGGTCACCCCCACCAGGGCCGCCGGTGCAGCCGGCGACCACCGTCACGGACGCGACCGCGGCGACAACCAGCAGCAGCTTGCCTCTGCTGGTGCCTCGAGCGGTGCGGAGGGGGGTGCTCATCCCCCATCCTCACCCGAGGCCGCCTGCGCCGCAGCCGCGGCCCGCGCCACCCACGCCGGCTGCGTGCCGTAGCGCTGACTCGGGATGGGCCGTCCGGCCGCGCAGTCGGCGACCAGCTGGGCCATCCGCTTGTCGTTGGTGGCCGCGGCCTTCGCCGACGTCACCCAGCTGGTCGCGATCTTGCGGTAGCCGGCCGTGGCCTGCGCCCAGAACGCCATGGCGGCGGGGTCGGCCGCCAGCTGCGCGGCATACGGCTCGGGAAGCGTCAGGGCGCCCTGCTCGTAGGCGTAGATGCCGGAGCGCTCAGGACGCCGCCGCGCCCACGCCGCGATCCCCGCGGGGTGCATCAGGCCCTCGGCCGTCAGCTGCTCGACGAAGGCGAGGTTGACGCTCGACCACACGCTCGTCGACTTGCGTGGGGTCCACCGCTGGCGCACCGCCTCGTCGTCGATGCGCTGCACCTGGCTGTAGATCCAGCCGAAGCACAGGGCCTCGGGCACCGCCTGCTCCCAGACCAGCCCACGGTCGGGCACGTGCTTCTTGCGCAGCCCCATCCACAGCTCGGTCGCGGTCTCGTGGTGCTCCTCCAGCCACGCGCGGAAGTCTTCCGGCCCGTCGAAGAACAGCGCCGGCTTCTCCGGCGTCCCTCCGTGACGGCTTCCCATCGCGCGTCCTCCCCCCGCTCGACCCGCTCAGCCGCCGGAGACCGACAGCTCGGCCTGCGCGACGACCTCGCGCTGCTGCTCGCTCAGCTCGCGCGAGTCGAGCCACCCCTGCGGCAAAATGACGCGTCGCGGGCTACCGGCCCGACCACGCTGCCCCTCGGCGCCCTCGGCCGGCCAGGGCGCGTCAGGGTCGAGCGTCGCGAGCAGCGTGTCGAGGTCGGCGAGGGTGTTGACCAGCGCGAGGCTGTGGCGAGCGGTCGACCCGGCGGGGAAGCCCTTGAGGTACCACGCGATGTGCTTGCGGATGTCGCGGCAGGCGTGACCCTCGTCGTCGTAGAAACCGGTGAGGTACGTCGCGTGCCGCTTCAGCGTGTCGGCGACCTCGCCGAGCGTCGGGGTCACCCGCACGTCGGAGCCGGCGAAGGCCGCGGCAAGGTCGGTGAAGAGCCACGGGCGACCGAGGCAGCCACGGCCGACGACGACACCGTCGCAGCCCGTCTCGTCGACCATGCGCAGCGCGTCCTCAGCCGACCAGATGTCACCGTTGCCGAGCACGGGGATGCTGGTCACGGTCTGCTTGAGCCGGCGGATCGCCGACCAGTCGGCGGACCCGGAGTAGGCCTGCGCCGCGGTGCGCCCGTGCAGCGCGACGGCCGCGACCCCCTCGGCCTCGGCGGCCAGGCCGGCGTCGAGGTAGGTCTCGTGGTCGGCGTCGATGCCGATGCGCATCTTCACCGTGACCGGCACGTCACCCCTGGCGCCCTCCTCGACGACCGCACCGACGATGGAGCGGAAGAGGTCGCGCTTCCAGGGCAGGGCCGAGCCACCACCCTTGCGGGTGACCTTGGGCACGGGGCAGCCGAAGTTGAGGTCGATGTGGTCGGCGCGGTCCTCGGAGACGAGGATCCGCGCGGCCGCGCGGGCCGTCGCCGGGTCGACGCTGTAGAGCTGGATCGAGCGCGGGTCCTCCTGCGGGTCGTGCTCGATCAGCCGCATCGTCTCGGCCCCCCGCTGGACGAGCGCGCGGGTGGTGATCATCTCGCTGACGTAGAGGCAGGTCGCCCCACTGGCGCCGCCGGCAGCGGACCCCTCGCTGCCGTACTCACGGCACAAGCGGCGGAAGGCACGGTTGGTGATGCCGGCCATGGGCGCGAGCACGACGGGCGACCCGAGGACGTGGCGCCCGATCCTCAACGGGGGCAGCTGCGCCCGGGTCGGCGACGGACCGCCGACAGACGTCGCGGAAGACGGCACGGGAGGGGTCACGGGAGAGGTGAGGATCGCGGTCATGGCCGTTCCATGGTCGCACGACGCGCGGCGTCGGCGGCCACCTCCTCGATGAGGCGGGCGACCGGCTCGGGTCGGTCGAGACCAGCCAGGTGCCCGGCCCGGGGGATCCACACGACCCGCCCGTCGCGGGCCGCCCTGGCGAAGCGGGCGGCGTCGATGCTCAGCTGGTCGAAGGCTCCCCCGGCGACCACCACCGGGCAGGTCACGGCACGAAGCATCGCCGGCCGGCAGCGGTCCATGACCTCCTGCCAGGCCGTCCCGGTGACCGCGAAGTAGTAGCCCCCCGCGATGACGTCGTCGACCCCCTCGCCGTAGAGCCGGCGCAGCACCCGGTCGTTGACCCGGGTCATCCGCTCGGCCCCCGCCGCGTCGGTGACCCGCGCCACGAGCCGGTATGCCGCCGCCCCAGGTCCCACGGGCACCGCACCGCTGCCGATCAGCAGGAGGCCGTCGAGACGGCGGGGGAACGTCGCGGCATACGTCATCGCGGCATAGCCGCCGAGCGAGTGGCCGACGAGGACGACCGGTGCGGCAGGGTCGCCCCGCTCGACCGCCTCGGCAATCGCTCCGACAGCGCGCTCCAGGGTGAACGGCTCCTGCGCCCGGGCGCCGTGACCGGGCAGGTCGGGCAGCACGAGGTCGAGGTGGGCGCGTCGCAGGATCGCCTCCTGCGGCGCCCACTGCGTGTGCGACAGCCGGCTGCCGTGCACGAGGACGACCCGTGGCCGGGGCGGGGAGGTCAGAGCCAGCCGTTCTCGTCGGCGATCCGCACGGCGTCTCCCCGGTTGCGGGCCTCCGTCTTGCCGATCGCCGCGGAGAGGTGGTTGCGCACCGTCCCCTCGGACAGGAAGACCGCGCCAGCGATGTCGGCCACGCTGCCCCCGCCGCGGGCGGCGCGTAGCACTTCCGTCTCGCGGGGGGTGAGGGGCGACTCCCCCACGGCCAGGCTGTCGGCGGCCAGCACCGGGTCGACCACCCGCAGCCCCGAGTGCACCCGCCGCACGGCGTCGGCGAGCTGACGCGCCGGCGTGTCCTTGACCACGAACCCCGACGCTCCCGCCTGCAGCGCCCGCCGCAGGAACCCCGGCCGGCCGAAGGTGGTCACGATGAGCACACGCACCCCGGGCAGCGCCGCGTGCAGGGCCCGGGTGGCCTCGATGCCGTCGAGGCCGGGCATCTCGACGTCGAGCAGCGCCACGTCGGGGCGATGCTCGGTCGCCGCGTCGACGACCTGGTCACCCCGGCCGACCTCGGCCACGACCTCAAGGTCGGACTCGAGGTCGAGCAGGGTGGCCAGGGCACCACGCACGAGGGCCTGGTCGTCGGCCAGCAGCAGGCGGATGGTCACGAGACCACCTGAGGCGACCTGCCGGACGCCGGACGACGCCGCCCCTCGACGGCGGCCGGCTCGGTGGCCGCCGGCGGCCCCGGGGCGTGGACGGTGAGCACGAAACCGCCGTCCGTCCGGGACTGCGTCACGACCCGGGCACCCGACGCCGCCGCCCGCTCGCGCAGGCCGACGAGCCCGTTGCCGACCTCGCCCGAGTGGCCCGGGCAGCCGCGTCCGTCGTCGGCGACACTCACGTGGTCGGCTGCGAGCGAGACCGTGCAGTGCCTCGCGCCGCTGTGCCGCACGACGTTGGTCACGCCCTCACGCACCGTCCACGCGAAGAGCTCGCGCCACTGCGAGGGCACCTCCTCGGCCGTGCCGGGCAGGGTCGCGTCGATCTCGGCGGCCTCGAGGGCCACCCGGGCACGCGCGATCTCGCCCGGCAGCGTGAGGTCGCGGTAGCCCTCGACCGTGCGACGCACGTCGGCGAGGGCGTCGCGCGAGAGTCGTTCCACGTCGTTCAGCTCGGCCCGGGCGCGGGCGACGCGGGCCTCACCGCCGGCGTCGAGCATCCGCCCGGCCAGCTCCGCCTTCACGGTGATCACGGTGAGGGAGTGGCCGAGGATGTCGTGCAGGTCGCGCGCCATCCGGGTGCGTTCCTGCCCGACCATGAGCTGGGCGTTCTCCTCCTGGGCGGCGACGAGGTCCATGCTGCGCCCGATCGCCTGGGCGATGCCCCAGACCGCGAAGGAGGCGAGGAAGACCGACAGCCCGATGCCCCGGGCGTCAGACCATCCGGGGACCAGCCGCGCGAGGGCCTCGGTGCCCAGGGCCAGCGCGGCCGACTGGATGAGGGCCACCCACTGCGGGAAGAGGAAGATCCCGGCGACCGCGACATAGACGAAGCACGCGATCCCGCCCGGGTGCACCAGCAGCGTGACGACCCCTGCGCCCAGGGCCAGACCCGTGTAGGCCGGAACCGTGCCCGGGTCGGTCGACCTCGACCCTCGCGGCGCCACCCGACGGCCCTGACGCCACACCAGCGTGACGAGGTAGGCGGCCACGAAGACGTACAAGGAGGCGAGGGAGAGGGCAGCGCGCAGGCCGCCGAGAGCCCAGGCGTCACGGGCGACGGGCACGAGGAAGACCGTCCAGACGACGGCGCCGACGAGCGCCCAGGCCCGGAACCTCCCGCCGAAGCGCACGCCCTGGTCGCGGGGACTCGGGGCGGGCGCGGGCGCGTCACCGCCAGCCTGGGACGAGGGCACGGACAGCCTCATGATTCGACCCTATCCGCGACGGATCCACCACGGCCGACCCGCGGCTCGCTCACCGGCCCGACCACGCTCAGACCCGGTCGGTGTCGCGGCTCATCAGCAGCACCGCACCACCGGCGAACAGGAGCAGCCAGACGGCGGTGTTGAGCAGCCACCACCACTGCAGGTCGCCCCCGGTGAGGGGCAGGCGGGCGAGCTTGGCGACGCCGTACATGGGAGTGAAGCGGGCGAACACCTCGAAGCCGCTGCCCTCGGTGAGAGGGATGAAGACCCCGCCGCCGAAGGCGAGGATCGCCAGGACCGGGCCGAGGACCTGCATGACGTTCTCGCTGGGCAGCAGGTAGCCCATGAAGAGCCCGAACGCGGCGAAGACGAGTGAGCCGCCCCAGGCGACGAGCGCGGTCGTGACGACGATGCCCGGGTTGTCGACCCTCGCACCCGCGCTCAGCCCGACGGCGTACACGACGACGATCGCGATGAGGCCCATGAGCAGCGCGACGGCGACCTTGACGACGACGTAGGCCACGGGCGACAACGGGGTGAGCCGCAGCTGGCGGCTCCACCCCTGGGCCCGCTCGGTGGCGACCATCGCCCCGGCACCCGTCGTCGCGATCATCGCGCCGTAGAGGGCCATCGAGACCATGACGAAGGCGATGACGTTGCCACGGCCCGCGCTCTGGGTGCCGTAGTCCTGCCCCACTCCGAAGATGAGGAAGAACGCGGCCGGCATGACGATGGTGAAGATCATCGTGCGCCGGTTGCGCAGCAGCCGCTTCAGCTCGATGCCGAGCAGCGTGGAGTTGAAGCCCCCGAGTCGCAGTACGTCGCGCTCTGCCCCGACAGCGGGGCCGAGGGCGGGGGCGGTGGTGGAGGCGGTGCTCATGACGAGGCCTTTCCGGGCGTGAGGTGGCTGCTGGTGAGGTGGCCGGCGGTGAGGTGGCTGGGGGTGAGGTGGCTCGAGGTGAGGGCGATGAAGGCGTCCTCCATGCCGCGAGCGGCGATCTCGAGGTCGTGCGCGTCCGTGTGGGTGAGCAGGTAGCGGGCGACAGCGTCGGTGTCGGTGCTGTGCACGAGCACCGTGTCCCCGCGGATCTCGATGCCGTCGGCGCCGGGCAGCCCGGCAAGCGACTCGGCGCTCGCACCGGGCAGGGTGGCGCGTACGGTGCGCCCGGCGGCCATCGCCTTGATCTGTGACGCGGTGCCGTCGGCGACGATCTCGCCCTGCCGCACGAGCACGATCCGGTCGGCGTAGGCGTCGGCCTCCTCGAGGTAGTGCGTCGCGAAGACCACGGTGCGGCCACGGCCCGCGTCCTCGCGGATGGCTGCCCAGAAGTCTCGTCGCCCCTCGACGTCCATGCCCGTCGTCGGCTCGTCGAGCACGAGCACGTCGGGGTCGCACAGCAGGGCCATGGCGAAACGCAGGCGTTGTTGCTGGCCGCCGGAGCACTTGTCGACGCGTCGGCCCGCGATCTCGGTGATACCCGCCCGCTCCAGGACGCCGTCGACGGTTGTCGTGTGGGTGAAGAGCGACCCGACCAGCTCGAGCGTCTCACGCACGCTGATGTCCTTGAGCAGGCCCGCGGTCTGCATGACCGCGGCGACGAGGCCGTGCGCCACCGCCTCGCGGGGGGTGCGGCCCAGCACCTTCACGCTGCCGCTGGTGGGCTTCGACAGGCCCAGCAACATGTCGATGGTGGTCGTCTTGCCCGCACCGTTGGGGCCGAGGAAGGCCACGATCTCGCCCTGCTCGACCACGAGGTCGAGGCCACGCACGGCCTCGACCGAGCCGAAGGACTTGTGCAGGCCGGTGATCTCGATGGCCGGGACCGGGGCCCCGGCCGGCTGGGGCCTGGGGTGACGGGTCGTCGTACGAAGGGCAGCTGTTGTCATGCCCCTACCGTTGCGCGACCGGGGTCCCACCACCTGCGCTGGTCGTCACGACCCACCCGTGAGGTTTGTCAGTGCGCAACAAGGCGACGTCGGGGGTCAGCAGCCGACGAGGCGCGCGGCGAGGTATCCCTCGACCTGGTCGAGGGATACCCGCTCCTGCGCCATGGAGTCGCGTTCGCGGATCGTCACCGCCTGGTCGTCGAGGGTGTCGAAGTCGACGGTGATGCAGAAGGGCGTGCCGACCTCGTCCTGGCGGCGGTAGCGCTTGCCGATGGCGCCGGCGTCGTCGAAGTCGACGTTCCAGTGCTTGCGCAGGGTCGCGGCGAGGTCGCGGGCCTTGGGAGAGAGGTCGGCGTTGCGCGACAGGGGGAGCACCGCCGCCTTGATCGGGGCCAGTCGGGGGTCGAGACGGAGGCTGACGCGCTTGTCGACCCCGCCCTTGGTGTTGGGGGCCTCGTCCTCGGCGTAGGCGTCGACGAGGAAGGTCATCAGCGAGCGCGAGAGACCCGCCGCCGGCTCGATGACGTAGGGGGTGTACTTCTCACCGCTGGCCTGGTCGAAGTACACCAGGTCGGTGCCGGAGTGCTCGCTGTGCGTCCTGAGGTCGAAGTCGGTGCGGTTGGCGATGCCCTCGAGCTCGCCCCACTCCGACCCGGCGAAGTCGAAGCGGTACTCGATGTCGACGGTGCGCTTCGAGTAGTGCGACAGCTTCTCGGTCGGGTGCTCGAAGACGCGCAGGTTGTCGGGGTCGATGCCGAGGTCGGTGTACCACGCGACGCGGGCGTCGATCCACTTTTGGTGCCAGACCTCGTCCTCCCCCGGCTTGACGAAGAACTCCATCTCCATCTGCTCGAACTCACGGGTGCGGAAGATGAAGTTGCCCGGGGTGATCTCGTTGCGGAACGACTTGCCGATCTGCGCGATGCCGAACGGCGGCTTCCGCCGCGAGCTCTGCATGACGTTGAGGAAGTTGAGGAAGATGCCCTGGGCTGTCTCGGGGCGCAGGTAGTGCAGCCCGGCCTCGTCCTCGACGACGCCGAGGTAGGTCTTGAGCAGGCCGGAGAACTGCTTGGGCTCGGTCCACTGGCCGCGGCTGCCGCAGTTGTGGCAGACCAGCTCGGTCAGGGCGATGTCGTCGGGGTCGACCGGCTGGTGGTCGGCGCCCTTCTTGGCCCGCTTCTCGGCCTCGGCCTCCTGCAGGTGGTCGGCCCGGAAGCGCTTGTGGCACGAGAGGCACTCGACGAGCGGGTCGCTGAAGGTCGCGACGTGGCCCGAGGCCACCCAGGTCTCGCGCGGCAGGATGATCGAGGAGTCGAGGCCGACCACGTCGTCGCGTGAGGTGACCATCGACTTCCACCACTGGCGCTTGATGTTGTCCTTCAGCTCGACGCCGAGGGGGCCGTAGTCCCAGGCCGACCGCGTCCCGCCGTAGATCTCACCGCAGGGGAAGACGAACCCCCGGCGCTTGCAGAGGCTGACGACGATGTCGACGGTGCTGGTCTCCTTGGCCATGCGGGCAAGGCTATCTGCCGCGGCCACCGGGTTTCGCCACCCGTGGGCCGCACGCCCGGCACCTCGAGGCGCCGTACCCTTGGCATCGTGAGCCTGTCCTTCCGCTCCCGCGTCGAGCACCGAACCCATCCCCTCCTCGAGCGACTCAACCGGACGCCGCGTGTCGTCGTGGCGCTCGTCGTGGCGGTGCTGCTCGTCGCCGGCTTCTTCGTCCCCCACGTGGGGTGGGTCGCCACCGCGGTGGTCGTCGTCTTCGTCGGTCTCCTCGTGTGGTCTACGTGGCCGCGCTGCACCATGCCCGAGCGGCTGCTGCGGCTGGCCGTGCTCGCTATCACTGTGGCCCTGACGACCGTGCAGGCGTTCCCACGGGGATAGCCGAGGCACCTCTGAGAGTGATTTTGACAATCATTCTCATCTTTGTCAGGATGGGCTCATGAGCTCCCCTCGCACCTGCGCCCTCCTGGCCGTCGCCACACTCCTGCTGGCCGCCACCGTGACCGGGTGCTCGACGGCGACCGGGGCATCGGGTGGGTCGGGCGGCACCGTCAAGGTGGTCGCCTCCTTCTACCCCGTGCAGTACGCCGTCGAGCAGATCGGCGGCAGCCACGTGAGCGTCACCAGCCTGACCAAGCCGGGCGCCGAGCCGCACGACATCGAGCTGTCACCCCAGGACGTGGCCACGGTCTCCCGCGCCGACCTCATCACGTATGCCGCGGGGTTCCAGCCCGCGGTCGACGAGGCCATCGCGCAGGAGGGCTCGGGTCGCGCCCTCGACCTGTCTCCCGCCGCCGACCTCACCCTGGCGGCTCCCGCGGAGGGCAACGCGCCAGTGGCGGCCGGCGCCAAGGACCCCCACTTCTGGCTCGACCCGGAGCGCTTCGAGGCCGTCGGCAGACAGATCGGGGCCCGGCTGGCGCAGGTCGACCCGACGCATGCGGCCGACTACGCCGCGGGGACCTCCCGGTTCGTCACCGCGCTGACCCAGCTCGACACGGCGTTCAAGGCCGGTACGGCGTCCTGCGCCCGCACCGACCTCGTCACGAGCCACGCCGCCTTCGGCTACCTCGCCCAGCGCTACGGCTTCACCCAGGTGCCCATCACCGGGCTCGACCCCGACGTCGAGCCCTCGGGCTCGGCCCTGGCCCGGATAAGCGAATTCGTGCGGTCGCACGGCGTCACCACCATCTACGCCGAGACCCTGGTCGAGCCCAAGTTCGCCGACACCATCGCCCGCACTACCGGCGCCACGGTCGCCACGCTCGACCCGATCGAGGGCATCACGTCAGCGTCGAAGGGTCGCACCTACCCTGAGGTCATGCGCGCCGACCTCGCCGCCCTCCGGGCCGGCCAAGGATGCTCGTGACCCCCGTCCCGCCCGCCTCCGCCCCGGCGCCCGACGGCACGGACGTCCCGGTCCTCGCGCTGCGCGACGCGTCCTTCGGGTACGGCGACCGCGCGGTCGTCTCGGACGTCTTCCTCCAGGTCGAGCGCGGCGAGGTCGTGGCCGTCCTCGGCGCCAACGGCTCGGGCAAGTCGACGCTCGTGCGCGGCATCCTCGGCCTGATCGACCAGCTCAGCGGCGAGGTCGAGCTCTTCGGAGTTCCCCGCCGCTCCTTCCGCGAGCACACCCGGGTGGGCTACGTGCCCCAGCGGCACACCCTCTCGACCTCGGTGCGGGCCACGGCCCGCGAGATCGTCGCGACCGGACGTCTTGGCCACCAGGGATGGCTGGGACGCAGCTCGCGCGAGGACCGGGTCGTCATCGACCGCTCCCTCGACCTCGTCGGGCTCGCCGACCGGGCCCTGACCGACGTCTCCACCCTGTCCGGCGGCCAGCAGCGACGGGTGCTCATCGCCCGGGCGCTGGCCTCCGAGCCCGAGGTGCTCGTCATGGACGAGCCCACCGCCGGGGTCGACGCCGCCAACCAGCACGTGCTCGCCGACGTGCTCGCCCGGCTCGCCGCGCGCGGCG
>Ga0123337_10002545_pt1 | contig 20674 bp, 19 predicted proteins | sample frozenSSSSmetaG_FD_89792 | JGI IMG/M metagenome (GOLD analysis project Ga0123337, IMG submission 89792) | Glacier valley bacterial and archeal communities from Borup Fiord, Nunavut, Canada, to study Microbial Dark Matter (Phase II) -... | ecosystem: Environmental > Aquatic > Freshwater > Ice >... | reverse complement strand
GTCAGTTCGATACTTACATTATTATCCTCTTTTGTTATGGCTTTTAGGTAGTTCTCAACAATGTCGGATAAACTACGACCTTTCCCATTGGCATATTTCTTTGCCTTTTCGATAATTGTTTGCTCAATCGTCAATGTCAATTTTGTATTCATGGCACAAGTGTTTTGTCAATTAAATTTATACGTACAAATTTACAAATAAAAACACGATACGTGCAAATATATTTCATATAGCACGTGTCATTTTGCTTGCCCCATAACATTCCGCAGCTACCAAAAGTCAGGGATTTTAACCACTAAACCTCCAACGAAGAACTGCACTTCAAATATAATATTTATTGTCAACAAGGCCCCAATCCTTCGGGGAAATCCACCTTGCGGGTAGTCTGCCGTTGCACAAAATGCAACTAAAGCAATCAACTGGCACTGCAACAGGCAAATCAGGAAAGACCTCCCATATTACAACTAAAAACGATTCACTTAGCCGATTCAGTATAACCCACAAACCCGTTGATAAGTATACAACGATAGTACGTTGGTGCCCTGGATGTAGTGCAACAGGGCTCCCGAAATTTCGGGACTGGGTCTTGCCGACCACATGAAGTCCTGTTTATTGCCAACAGTACTTTTTTAATCTATGAATAATTTTATTTCTAACAAATTAAAGTAGATTTTTCAAATCTTGCATTCCAACAATTGCCATTATCTCAACCATATTATCATTAATTCTGTAATATATAGTGTCAGAGCCACAAGGACATCTACGATAGCCTTCTTTTATATAATCCACTGATTCAAATGAAAATGGCCTTTGAGAAATAATTTCAAAATAATCAAAAAATGTATCAAAGTATTTGTCTGCTTGAATAATACCAAACTTTTCGACTCCAAAGTGATGAATGCTAATCAAGTCCTCCTTAGCTGCATTACTTAGTCTATATTCAGCCATTAAGTAAAGACTTTGACTGTTTTAAAATTTGTTCTTTGGTATCACTAGTAAATCCACTTCTTTCGGATTTTTCTAGTTTCGCCCTAATCCAATCAATGTGAGCATGCTGTTTTCGAGCCTGTCTAATCAAATCGTTGACAAGTTCACTTTTACTGGAATATTCCTCGTTGTTTATTTGAGCTTTTAACCATTCATCATTTGGTTTCGTGAAAGATATACTTTGTCTTGGCATAGTTTTTAATTTTTGATGTGAAATTACACCAAATTTAAACCACTTGCAACTTTTTTAGTATTGTTGCCAAAGTTTTGCAGCTACAAGAAGTTGGCGATTTCGGAGACGAAAACTGTCTGCCAGCACCGAACTTGATACGAAGCACGAAGCTTCAATTAACCACTGAACCGCCAATTTCTTGTAGGTGCTGTTACCTGCTGGCATTGTTCGTCAATTACAAAATTAAATTATTCTAATGGATATTTAAACTTTTCAGAATAGTCGTCTAATACCATTCCAATTTTCAGTAGTCTGAAATCTGTATAACGTTTACCGATTACTTGAATACCGATAGGCAAGGAATCTTTACTGACTGAAATTGGCATACTCAACACAGGATTTTCGGTAAGGGTAAATGGTGTAGTATAGGCTTGTGTTGCCATATAATAATGAACGAACCTGCTGTTTACTGCTATTGGGTTGTTGTAAATATTAAAATTTCCGTACTTTTTAGTTGGTTTATGATGTGGGAATGCCTTTACTGAACTTACAGGACAAATAAACGCATCAAAACTGTCTAAGAAATTCTCCATTTGTGTAATTAGCGAGTCCTGGATGTTCAATGCTTCCATGTATTTTTCCACCGAAGTAGGTTTTACAATATTCTGATGCATTGGCACATCTTTCAACACTCCTTTTGTAAACGGAAGTCCTATCCATTTTGTAAAATTTGAAGTATTGTACCCCCCTTGCATACCCACAAAACTTCCCCACGTTTTCCATGCAAGGTAAAAGTCAATGGGTGGCGTAATTTTCACGATAGTAGCACCCGAGTTCTCTAATTTTGAAACGTAATCCTGAATCGCCTTTTTGATTTCATTGTCAGCAGGTACACCGCCAAACTCATCACACCATGCAATTTTTAAGTGCTTTATGTCAATAGTGTCACTACATCTGTTAATGGGTATTAGTTGTTTATCAGTGTTGGTGGTATGTGCTATAATATCCATAGCCAGTTGTAGGTCTTCAATAGTTCTCGCTAATGGTCCCGCAACGGCTAATGATTTAAGCCCATTAACAGGTTCTTTAGGGTCAGTTTGAATACCATTAAGTGATACCACTCCAAATGTGGGTTTAAAACCATATACTCCGCAATATGCCGCAGGAAGACGAATGGACCCTGCCAAATCGTTCCCGAATGATAAAGAGGTCATACCCGTTCCCAATGCTACCGCACAACCACCGCTACTTCCTCCACTGGTTCTATTGCTATCCCAAGCATTATTGGTTTTTCCGAAAACAGCATTATCAGTCTGCATATCCATCGCTAAAACCGATAAATTGGTTTTACCAATAATAATGGCGCCTTCGGATTTCAGCAGTTTTACAAGTTCGGCATCTTTTGTTGGGATATGGTTTCGCAATGGTTCATATCCTGACGTGGTTGTCAGTCCTTGTGTCAAATAATTATCTTTAATCGTGATTGGGACACCAAGTAGTTTCCCTAAATTATCAACATTCTTAATCGCTTCATCCGCTAATTTAGCCTGACGTAAAGCATTTTCCTTATCGACTAAAACTACTGCATTAAAGATGCTGTTTTGGGCATCTATTTGTTGTAAATAAGCCGATACTACTTCATAGGAAGTAACTTCCTTGTTCCTGATTTTAGCTGCTATTTCAGTAGCAGACATAAATAGAATGTTGTTTTGTGCCATAAGTTGAATTTGTAATAAAATAAAAATAATGTTTTGATAAAAAGTCTCATGTTCGTAATTTGACCAATCGCAAAAAATTATTTTGTCCCAAACACAGTGCCAATCAGTAAACTTATAAAGCCGGTTATGCTGGCAATTTGCCTGTATTGAAAAATAGTAAACCATTTATTTCTGAAAGAAGTCCAGTTTGCAGGAACACTATCTACCGACCATGTATTGATAACATCATTGATAGGTAAATTACCTTTTAATGTAAGCACTATTTCAGCTACCAATGCAAGCAACGCAATTGTTGCAGTAATAAATACAAGACTTGAGGGAGTTTTGGCGGCTAAGATTACAAGTAACACATTTGCAAGTAATGCTGCATAAATTACATATTTAAAGCTTGCTCTCATGCTGATGTCTATAAGCTTTCTTGTTTCTGTATAAGAATTAGCGCTCAAATTAAGCTGTACCTGTTTTAATGAAAGCATGTACATGAAAGCCTGGCTTGCAATCATTGCGTACGCCAGCAGCGTAATTGCAAAAATTATTTTGGTTGTCATAACTAAATTATTTTTTTGATTATACATTTTGATTTCTTTTTTTAATAAACATAACACCAACTATTATAAGCCAAACCAGCCAGAGTGTACTTCCAATAAAGCCAGCCATATCCCATACAGGAAAACCTTTTATCACTGTTGCAAATAGTTCAGCTTGTGCCAGCAGGTAAATAGCAGAACTGATAATACCCAGCCAGTTTACCCATTTTGGCATCAGTTTTAATTTGGCAAATGATATTGTCATCATCACTGTCCATGCAATGGTAAAAAGTTGTCCTAAATGTTCGCCCAGTATTACACCACCAAACTGATGAATGGTTTTAAAGGAAACGATGGCAGCAGCTTTCGTTGCTTCGTCTATTGCATGCACAAATGTATCAGCCAATACAGGCACAACAAATGTCCATCTTAATAAGCCAATCATCTGAACAATTAAACCAATCACACCAATTGTTGTAGCCATACGAACCAATGGTGCTTTGTTTTCAAATTTTTGCCCAATCATAATATAAGCAGGTAGTAAAGGAATACCAGTGATGGCAAAAGCAAACCATGTCCATATCAAAGAATTTCCGCCTTGGTAAAACTTGGTAAGAATTGTTTCGGTGTCTTGCCTTAAAATATCGGGATACTCAAAAACGATGGTTAACATAGTGTAGGGAATGAGCAATGCAATGGCACCTATAATTAATAAGATCCCTATTGTTTTGTAATTACTTTTCATTTTGTTTTATTTTTTTGGATTGACGAGTACCATTCAACCGTTTCTTTTACGATATCTGATGGATACGTAATATGGTTACCGAAGCGGTTTAGATATTTGTCATGGTTTACCAAGTATGGATATTCGAACTGGTAAGCCATTTCATAAAGTTCTTTGATAAAAGAATTAAAAAGTCCAGCGATTCTGATTATAAACTTTGGAGTAACAGATTTTTTTATTTTTTTGCTGGTAACCACTTCAAACAAGTGTACCCATTTATCCAAGCTTAATGCAGGTGCATTGGGTACATGCCATATCTGTCCAAATGTGTCATTGGCGGCACTAACATTTATCATCGCTGCTGCAAAGTCATTTATATAAGTGAATGTGTGCGGTAAGTTTATATTTCCAAACAGCCTTACTGTTTTTCCATGGTAAACACTATGCAGAAATTCAGTTCCGAAAATGCCTTTATGAATGCGTGGTCCTATAAAATCTGCAGCCTTTACAAAAGCCACCCTGTTGTTAAATGGTTCGCCAGAGTGGAGCAGGGTATTTATAACCCTAGCTCTTATTTTGCCCTTTTTTGTTTTGGCTGAATGCGGCATTTGTTCATTCATTTCTTTTCCTACAACATTGCCGTATGAGTACAGGTTATCTGCAAAAACCAGCTTTGTATTGGTTTCGCTCAATGCATACGCCAGTGCATTGGCCGTTGCCGGATAAAAATCTACCCATTTATCATAAGGCATATCTGTACAACTAAAAATCAAAACAGACCTGCTTGCAATAGCTGCCATATCTGTTTTGGATGTTACGTCTGCGGCTGTTACCTGTACGTTTTGAGGAATTGGTATGTTCAGTTTTCCTGTTCTGTTTACCAATAAAATTTTTTCGTCCGGGTTTTTATCCAGCAGCAATTGCATAATAGCAAGTCCCAATTGCCCGGTTCCTAATATTGTTTTCATGCAATCTTTTTAAAAGAAGAATGAGTAACTGATGCCTGGTGTTGGATTGATTTTTAAATCATGTCCTTTGGCGGCAACACCAATTGCACCAATCCTTAAATTAAGCCCTTTCCAAACCATCCAGCGAAAACCTACTTCCATTGCCACAGCATTTTCATTTTTGTAATCAAGATTCAACCCTCTTAAATAAGATGCACCTGCGTAAAAGGAAGACGGGTTTTGGTTTTTGCCAACGGGCAGAAACCAAAGCGTGGCACCTGTTCTAATAAACTTGGTGGTTACTCCACTTTCAAATGCGGTAACGTAATAACCTGCATGAACGGAGACGTTCTGATGACGATACTCTAAACCGATGGAAGGATTGCGGAACCCATTAATGCTGAATTCGTTTTTTGAAAATTTATCCTGTGCGAAGGCTGTACTTGTCATAACAAGCATTAGAGCCAAAAGAAGATTTTTTTGCATATCGTAATTCGTTTTTATTTACGATGCAAAGGTCATTCAAGGTAAAATGAATCTACTAGACAAATGTCTAAAAGAGAAAATCAGCGTATTCAGGGTTTTCTTATAAAATGCGAAACGTGCTAAAATCACCGAAAAATTGCTGACCGTACCCGCAGCTGGCATAGGCCTTCGACTCCGCTCAGGCTGACTGGAAACGCCCAATATTGTCGTCAGTCTGAGCGGAGTCGAAGGCTTATGCCGGTCTGCGGGTACGGTCAGCAATTCGTGGCTAAAACGATACTCAGGGCTTTCTTACAAAAAATTATCCTTGGTAGATTCAGCCGTTTTACACCCAATCGTGGGCATTGACAGCCTACCATAGTTATGTTTGACGACGGGATTGCCCTGTCAGTTGGTCCAATTTAAGCCGGTTAACATAGTCGAAAACCTAATTTTGTAGACTTGTAAGGCCTTGCAGGTTTTTATAAGAAACAGCCATGATCGTTTCGCGCACCCCAAGCCATGAAAAAAGCGTATTTTCGGGTATGGAAACGACACAACAACCTACCGTTGAGTTCGCTCAACTTGTGAGTCGGGGCTGTGGACTCGACGTTCATAAAGATGTACTCGTAGCAACCATACGGGGCGAAGGCTTACCCATACAAACCCGTAGTTTTGGCGCCTTTACCCAAGACATCGAAGAACTGGCGAACTGGCTCCGAACCCATCAGGTGACTCATGTAGCCATGGAAAGTACGGGCGTTTACTGGAAGCCCGTTTTCAATGTGCTGGGCGAGGAGTTTGAGATCTTGCTGGTCAACGCCCGCCACATCAAACATGTGCCTGGTCACAAGACCGATAAGAAAGACAGCGAATGGCTGGTCAAACTCTTATTGGCTGGCTTGCTCAAGGCTAGCTTTGTACCACCCCAACAAGTGCGGGAGTGGCGGGATTTATTCCGCTATCAGCGTAAAGCCACCGGTCATATTGCCGCTGAATGGAACCGCATACTAAAGGTGCTCGAAGATGCCAATATCAAACTTAGTTCGGTGCTGACAGATATCAGTGGGGTTAGTGGCCGACAGATGCTGCAGGCGCTGAGTCAGGGCCAAACCAATGTGGATGAATTACTCAAACTGGCTCATGGCCGCTTGAAAGCCAAACGGAACGAATTGGCTAAAGCCCTGGTGGGTAAACTCACTCGCCACCACCAGTTCATGTTGACGACCTTGTTACGCAGTATTGCCCAGCAGGAAGCACTCATTGCAGACATCAATACGCAGATTGACCTTGAGTTGCAGGAGTGGCAGGAGCAGATCGAGTTGCTCCAAACCATCCCCGGTGTGGGGCATCACACGGCGGTTGGATTACTGGCCGAGATTGGGACCAATATGGAGCAGTTTCCCTCTGAGAAGCACTTAGCCTCCTGGGCGGGTATGGCTCCGGGTAGTCACGAAAGCGCGGGTAAAAAAAAAGTGCACGGATCACTCATGGCAGCAAATATTTAAAAAGTTTGTTGGTTGAAGCGGCCTGGTCAGCTTGTCGGACTAAAAACACCTATTTGAGTAGTAAGTACCGGGCTTTAGTAGCCCGTCGTGGTAAGAAACGGGCCTTGGTTGCCGTAGGACATAAGATCCTGTTGGCCGCTTACCACATTCTGAAAGACAGGGTAAAGTATGTGGAGTTGGGTGGTGATTATTTGGTCCAGCGTCAGTCGAGTCGTCAGCTACAGAGTGCGGTGGACAAGTTGAGTCAATTGGGATACAAAGTATGCTTAGAAAAAGTGGCCTAGGCCGTCATTGAGAGGACGCTGCTTACTGGTGGTTACTCCCCGGATAAGAAACTGTCTGCAAACACCGAGCACCCCAAGATGTTGCTTTGAGCACGTAGATGAAATTTTAACTTCTTGGTGTTTACCTGACAAGCAGCCTTTGTTCTATTATTTTCAGATGAAAGCCCGGCTTTGTTGCATGGCTCTTTGAAGGCTTATTTTGACCGGATTCCAGTATGATAAAGGTCCGTTCAAGTAGTCGAATATACCAATACCGATTACTTATGTGCAGTAGGTGCTCTTGTAAACAATAGTGAATAGAGGGCTTTCGAGGCACGTAAGGAGCCATGCAACAAAGCCAGAAAGCCCTGTCAGCGTATTTTACCTCTTATTCTACTCAGGTGGCGTGGTGTAACGCCAAGCATAGATGCTAAATGTTGTAGAGGTATATGCTGTAAAAGATGTGGTTCGTTGATAAGCATTTTTTCGTACCGCTGTTCTGCTGTTAATACAATCAGGTCATAGCGACTGGCATCAATTCCACAAAGCGAGGCTTCCAGTAAACCAATATAAAAGTCCTTAAAAGCAGGAATTTCATTCAACAAAATTTTTAGGTTTGTTTTACTAATCATGCTAATACTGCCATCTACTAATGCTTTTACATTCTCTAATGAAGGTGTTTCGCTAATAAAACTTAACACCGAAGCAAAGAAAGTGTTTTCGATAGATACATAGTTGGTTCTTTCTTCCCCGTCTTGAATAACATAGTATTGAAACATACCAGTTTCTACAAATCCCATATATCTGCTTGTTTTACCCTCTTCTACAACAAAATCATTTTTTTTGAATGACTGTAACTCAAAAGCACTTAATATTTTTTCCAGATCGTCACCTGCAAAACCAATGGTTTCAAAATATTTTTTTACTTTTTGCATAAATCATGTTTCACATCTTAGGTTACGTGAAGTCTTTTAGGGTGACGTACAACTCTCAAATAGACGCACTTTTTGACGAGTGATACGTATATAAGTTGTCATACTATTTATTTGAAATTCGAGCTGAACACAAGCTATAACTATTTGAAAATCAGTACCTTATGACAATTTTATCACATCAATTGCCAGCTAAACAATACGAAATACGCGTAACGCATTCCCTATTGTTATTTTCTGCGAGTCGTATTGACGCATCTTATTCAAATCAACTATTTTACAATCGCACTACTTCACTGATCCCAATGCTTTCATAGCAGGCGGAGTCGATACGCAGGCTGTTGACGGCGTCTGTATATGGTTCCGTACAGGTCAACAGGGGATAGTTAGTCAGCGATCAAAAAATCAAGCTCTGTCAGATATTTTCCCAACAAGTGGAGAGCTTTTCGTCTACACATCTTTCTCAAAAAACAAATATATATAAATCGCTAATCCGAAGTTGGTTGAGTTTGTAGAAGTTAATTTGTATCCATTTTTAGAATACTCGTCAAGTTTCTGTTGAATCTCCTCTTTCGATTTTTTTGCGATGTGTTCTGAATCAAGAGTAATTTTCGAGTAATAGATTAGTGCCTCAACTTTGTAATCTTTCATGATTGCATGATTTTTCGTTTACAGTGACGGGTGATTTTCAAATGTACGTAATTTCTGTCAAGTAATGCAAGTTACGGTTACTGTTGATTTTATGTCAAATTTGAGTCAACTAAAATCCTTACTGCTTTGATTTTTAAGTATTTTACGCTACTATTTTAGGTCACGTGGTAGTTAAACACCACAAAATATATGTAGCGCATCTCGCATTGTTTATCCTCACGCCTTGCGTTGCCGCATGGCTCGATACGTATCAACAAACGGGGTGGCTCACAACCGCACCGTTTCGCCAATGCCAACGCTTTTGTCGAAGCCAAAGCGCAGGCTGCTGACGGCGTCCTGTAGGTGGTTGGTCAGGTCGAGGTTGTCCTGGATGGCTCGCCCGAGCAAATAAAGGGACTTAGACAGGAAATAGCAAACTGCAATGGCTTTACCAGTCAGTGCCTGTTTCACCGTTATCAATTAGATCATGATTCTACGCCTGACAATCCTGCTACTTGCTACGTTACTGCTCTCGGCTGGTCTGTTTCCCTCGCCCGGCCAGCAACTCAACCGGCCCAATATTCTCTGGATCGTGAGCGAAGACAACAGCCCGCTGATCGGCTGCTACGGCGATGCGTTTGCCACGACGCCCAACATTGACCGGATGGCGGCCAGCGGCATCCGGTATTCCAACGCCTTTGCGTCGGCGCCCGTCTGCGCCCCCTCGCGCTCAACGCTCATTACGGGGGTGTACCCGCCCAGTACGGGCACCGAGAATATGCGGAGTATCTATCCCGTGCCGGACTTCGTAAAATTCTTCCCGCACTACCTGCGCAACGCAGGCTACTACACCACCAACAACGCCAAGAAGGATTACAACATGCCCGATCAGCCAGACGCCTGGAACGAATCGAGCGGGTCAGCTACGTACCGGAACCGGAACGGCAAGCAACCGTTTTTCGCGGTGTTCAACCTCGGCGTGTCGCATGAGAGTTCGCTGCATCAGTCGATCCCAACCGAACAACTACGCCACAAACCCGCCAACGTAACGCTGCCGCCTTACCACCCCGACACCCCGGAGATGCGGCACGACTGGGCGCAGTACTACGACAAAATCGAGGATATGGATACGCAGGTGGGTAAACTGCTGGCCGATCTGGACGCATCGGGCGAGGCCGATAATACCATCGTCTTTTATTACAGCGATCACGGCGGAGTGCTGGGCCGCAGCAAGCGGTTCATGTACGAGTCGGGGCTGCACATTCCAATGGTGATTCGGTTTCCGAAGAAATACGCACACCTCGCGCCCGGTAAGGCAGGCACGAAAACCGACCGGCTCGTTACGTTCCTCGACTTCGCCCCCACCCTGCTGAGTCTGGCGGGGGTGCCGGTACCGGCCTACATGCAGGGCCACGCGTTTCTGGGTAAACAGCAAACCCCGGAACCCGCCTATGCCTACGGATTTCGGGGGCGCATGGACGAGCGCATCGACCTCTGCCGGGCCGTGCGCGACAAAAGGTACCGCTACATCCGCAACTACATGCCCCACAAAATCTACGGACAGTACATCGACTACCTCTGGAAAGCGCCGTCTATGCGCTCGTGGGAGGCAGCCCGCGATGCCGGTACACTAACCGACGTACAGCGAAAATTCTGGGAGACCAAGCCCGCCGAAGAACTCTTCGACGTAACAGCCGACCCGCATAATGTCAATAATCTGGCCGCTGATCCGCATTATAAAGCGGTGCTGGAGACGCTGCGCCGGGTCAATCGCGACTGGGTGCTGCAATCGAAAGACGTGGGCTTTCTGCCCGAAGCCATGATGCAGGACATTGCCCAAACAACCCCGCTCTACACCTACGCCCGCAGCAACCGCTACAACCTGCCCCGCGTTCTCGAAACGGCAGACATGGCGTCGATGGGTAATGTTCAGCGTCTGCCCGAACTAACCAGACGGTTGAGCGACGCCGACCCGGTGGTACGCTACTGGGCCGCAACCGGCTGCACTATTCTTGGCAAAGCGGCCCAACCGGCACTGAGCAAACTGACTGCCCTCCTGACCGATCCTGAAATCAGCGTTCGCATTGCTGCTGCCGAAGCGGTGTCGGGCCTGGGCGAACGGGACAAGTCCGTGCCAACCCTGACCGACGCTCTGCACAGCGACAATCAGATGGCCCGCGTGCAGGCGCTGAGTGTACTGGATAAGCTCGGCCCGGCGGCCAAACCAGCGTATTCGATGGTGAAGGAAATTGCGCAGGGTAAGATGAAGGGGGCCGACTACGACGTTCGGGCGGCTGAACGGTTATTGGCCAGGGTACGTGAATAAGCGGTATGAAGAAAATCCTGATTGTTGAAGATGACCGGCGGATTGCGCAGAACGTAGGGCGCAGTCTGGCCGACGAAAATCATACGACCAACGTAGCCTACGACGGACCGACCGGGCTGGACATGGCTCGCACCGGCGCGTTTGATCTGATAATCCTGGACGTAAATCTACCCGGCATGAACGGCTTTGACCTGTGCCGGACGCTGCGCACCGAAAAGCCTCGACTGCCCATCGTGATGCTGACGGCAATGGGCGAAATTGACGACAAATTAACGGGGCTGGGTCTCGGTGCCGACGATTACGTGGTGAAACCGTTCGACATTCGCGAACTCGTGGCCCGCGTAAACACCTGCCTGCGCCGGGCCGATCTGACGGCTAACCCTGCCCCGAACGATGTTTTACAAGTGGCCGATCTTACCCTGAACCGGGAAACGAAAATTGTTACGCGTCACGATATGGTCATTGATCTGACCGCCAAGGAGTTTGCGCTGCTGGAATACCTGCTGCAACATCAGGGACAGACCATCTCCAAAATGGACCTGACTACGCACGTCTGGAAGTTCACGTTCGACCCCGGCACCAACGTAGTGGAGGTCTATATTAATTACCTGCGCCGGAAAATTGACCGCGATTTTACGCCGAAACTTATTCACACCAAACCTGGTCTCGGCTACGTGCTGCGCGACGATACCAAATGACGATACAAACCCGAATTGCCGGCCAGTTTTCGCTAATCGTCGCCACGATTCTTATCGTCTTTTCCGTCGTGGTGTATCTGACGTCTGCTACGTACCGGCAGGAAGAGTTTTATGAGCGGCTGAAGCAAAAAGCCCGTACCACGGTGCGGCTGCTGGTAGAGGTAAAGGAAATTGATAGAAATCTCCTCAAAATCATCGACCGCAACACCATCACGGAACTACTCGGCGAGAAAGTACTGGTCTTCGACAGCCGCAATCGCCTGATCTACGCGAGTGTCGATGACGAGGTGATTCATTATAATCCTGACCTGCGGCGTCAGGTTCGGCTCAAGCAGGAAATTGAAATCCATGATGGCGACAATGAACTGGCTGGACTGCTGGTTGATGAACGGGGGGAGTCGCTGGTGGTGCTGGCGTCGGCCTACGACGAGTTTGGCCGGAGCAAGCTGGCCAATCTGCGCCGAACCCTGATTTGGGGCTTACTGGGGGGTATTGGTATGACCGTAGGGCTGGGGCTGTTCTTTGCCGGGCAGTCGCTGCGGCCCATCAGCCGGATCAATCAGCAGGTACAAACCATTACGTCCACCAACCTGCGGCAACGGCTCGACGAAGGCAACCGCCAGGATGAGATCGATCAGCTTGCCGTCAATTTCAATACCGTGCTGGGGCAACTGGAACGGGCTTTTGAACAGCAGCGCAGCTTCGTCTCACACGCATCGCACGAACTCCGAACGCCCCTGACCGCTCTGAAATCGGAAATTCAACTGGGCATGACCCGACGCCGGTCGGTAGACGAACACGAGTTTATCCTTCGAAACCTACTCGGCGATACGGACCGGCTCATTGGTCTTTCCAATAGCCTGCTGTTGCTGGCCCGCCCGCTTACCGATACGGGCGCGGTGACAATGGCCCCGCTGCGGGTCGATGATGTCCTGCTCGAAGCTCAGCAGGAACTTCTCAACGCGTATCCGGCCTACCACGTCCGCATCGACTACGCCACCCTGCCCGACTCTGACGATACCATGATCCGCGGCAACGCCATGCTGCTCCGGCAGGTGTTTCTGAATCTGATGGATAACGCCTGCAAATACGCGCCCGACGAAGCGGTAGACGTCAGGATCAGCACCAACGATCAGTTTTGCCGGGTAGCCTTCATCGACAGCGGTATGGGTATCGGGGCCGACGAGCTATCGACTATTTTCGACCCGTTTTTTCGGGCCTCCAGCGCGCTGGGCTATGCGGGTTCTGGCCTAGGATTATCCATCTGCCGTCGGATTGTGGAGGTACACAATGGTCAGTTGCTGGTCGAGAGCGGGGTCGGCATGGGCAGTACGTTCACGGTACTGCTGCCCAATGGGTAAGCCATTCTAAAACAACGAAAGGCGTAGATAATTAGCGGAATTATTTAGGTTATTCAGGGAAATAATAGAACTTACCACCATGATCGACACAAAACTCATTCCCCGCACGCCGGAGGCCCACGAGCCACCCATGCTGATAAAAACGATGCTGGCGCAATCGCTCAAATACGAGCCGCACCGCGAAATTATTTACCGCGATTTGTTCCGCATGAACTACGTGCAGTTCAATCAGCGGGTCAGAAAACTGGCTAACGTCCTGACCGACCTCGGCGTAAAACCGGGCGACACCGTAGCCGTACTCGACTGGGACAGCCACCGCTACCTCGAATGCTTCTTTGCCGTACCCGCCATTGGGGCCATTCTGCACACGATCAACGTCCGGCTGTCGCCCGCGCAGATTTTGTACACCATGAACCACGCCCAGGATAGAGCCGTGTTGGTTCACGAGGATTTTCTGCCCATTCTCAACGCCATAAAAGACCAGGTCGAAACGGTTGATACGTATGTACTGATCAGCGATAAAGTCTATGCTGATCCAAATGCCGTGACCGCTCCCGATGGCTTTACGGGCGAATACGAAGAGTTACTGAGCAGGGCGTCGGACGAGTACGATTTCCCGGATTTTGACGAAAATACCTGGGCCACTACCTTTTATACGACGGGTACAACGGGTAATCCGAAAGGGGTCTATTTCTCACACCGGCAGTTGTTTATGCACACGATGGGGCTGTTGACCTACATCTGTGGCTATCAGGCAGTACCGTTTTCCTCGACGGTCGATGTCTATATGCCCATTACGCCGATGTTTCACGTCCACGCCTGGGGTTTTCCGTTTCTGGCTACGATGCTATCCGTCAAACAGGTCTATCCGGGCCGTTATGAGCCGGAGGTGTTGCTGAAACTACTGCTTGGCGAGGGCGTTACGTTTTCGCACTGCGTACCCACCATTCTTAACATGCTGGTGAATAGTCCCGTGGCCAAACAGGTTGATTTGAGCCGGTGGAAGGTGATTATCGGCGGTTCGGCCCTGACGAAGGGGCTGGCTAAAGCCGCGCTCGACCTCGGCATTCAGGTCTATCAGGGATACGGCATGTCAGAAACCGCCCCGATCATGTCGGTTACGCAACTCAACGATCATGAGCGCAAATTATCGGCTGAGGAGCAAATCAATCTTCGCACCCGTGCAGGCCGTATTGCCCCGTTTATCGAGATGCGACTTATGGATGATGACGGTCAGTTCATGCCACACGATGGCCATTCAGTAGGCGAGGTGGTGGCGCGGGGACCGTGGCTCACGCAGGGCTACTACGAAGACCCCGAACGCAGTGCTGAACTATGGGAGGACGGCTGGCTCCACACCGGCGACGTAGCCAGTATTACCCCCGACAACTGGGTAGTTATTTCGGACCGCACCAAAGACGTCATTAAAACGGGGGGCGAGTGGGTTTCATCGCTCGATATCGAAGACCTACTGTCGCAGATCGACGGTGTTGCCGAAGCCGCCGTAGTGGGCTTTCCTGACGAACGCTGGGGCGAACGGCCTTACGCGCTGGTCGTCAAAAAAGCCGATGCCACCGTAACGCCCGACGACATCACGGCAGCGCTACAGCAGAAAGTGGAACAGGGCGACCTCAACAAGTGGTACATTCCCAACCGCATTGTGCTGGTACCCGAAATCCCGAAAACCAGCGTTGGCAAACTCGATAAGAAGAAGATCAGAAGCGACATGCGGGGGTTATTTTTCTAAAATTTTCCAACACGGAGGAAGGGCGTTTTCACAGGGCAAACAGAGCTTTTTCTCTCTTTCCCCTATGAAAACGCTCTGTTCACCTCAGTTCCTCTGTCGGTTCGCCGATGCGGTTAAAATGAAACATGACACGAATTGGCCTTCTCTCCGACACCCACTCGTACCTCGATCCGCAGGTCTTCACCTATTTTGCCGACTGCGACGAAATCTGGCACGCGGGCGACGTAGGCTTATTGACCGTAGCTGAAGAGTTACGCGCGTTCCGGTCCCTGCGCATCGTGAGCGGCAACATCGACCGCGCAACGTCCGACCTGCCCGCCAGCCTGCGCTTCACGCTCAACGGCGTCGATGTCTGGATGACGCACATCGGCGGAACACCCCCAAAATACAACCCTGCCGTTCGGCCCCTGTTGCAGCAAAACCCGCCCAATCTGTTCATCTGCGGGCATTCGCATATTCTGAAAGTAACCCGCGATCCGGTCCTGAACAATATGCTGTTTGTAAATCCCGGCGCGGCTGGCAAAACCGGCTTTCATCAGATGCGGACCATCCTCCGTTTCTCGCTCGACAACGGCAAAGTGCTGGCCATGGAAGCCATTGAACTGGGCAAGAAGTAGGTCGAACCGGGAAGTCGGCATGCCCCGCATCACCGCGCTACAGCTAATAAAAAAGCCCTCTCTGATTCCAGAGAGGGCTTTTTTATACTACTTGAATACTATTAGATTGGCAGTATCAGAGGGTCCAGAGCTTCGGGCCGGGATTCAGGACCGACCTCTTCTTTTACCTCTTCAGCAACGCCCTTATTCTTATATTCCTGATACACCGTTTCGCGGTCAAAAGGACGCTTGCCAATCAGCCGCACCAGGTCATTCTGATACAGAATCTCCTTGGCCAGCAACTCTTTCGCAATAATTACGAGAGCATCGCGGTGTTCGGCCAGCATATCTTTGGTACGGTCGTACGCCAGTGCCACGATTTTGCGAACCTCTTCGTCGATGTTTTTCGCCGTTTCTTCAGAGTACGGTTTGTTGAAATTGTAGTCTGACTGTTTGGAATCGTAGAACGATACGTTACCAATTTTGTCATTCATACCGTACATCGTCACCATGCTGTACGCCAGTTTGGTGATGCGCTCCAGGTCACTGAGCGCGCCGGTCGAGATTTTGCCGAAGATCAGATCTTCAGCCGCCCGGCCACCAAGGGCCATGCACATCTCGTCCATGAGCTGTTCAGTACGATACAGATACTGCTCGCGCGGCAGGTACTGCGCGTATCCCAGAGCAGCCACACCACGCGGCACGATAGATACCTTCACGAGCGGATCGGCGAATTCAAGGTACCAGCCTGCTACGGCGTGACCGGCTTCGTGATACGCTACAATCTCTTTCTCTTCGGGCGAGATAATCTTGTTCTTCTTCTCAAGACCACCAATTACCCGGTCCATTGCATTCTGGAAATCGTCCATATGAACGGCATCCTTGTCGCTACGGGCGGCTATCAGGGCAGCTTCGTTACAAACGTTGGCAATTTCGGCACCGGCAAAGCCGGGGGTCTGCGCAGCCAGTTCTTTCGGATCAACGTCGGCAGCCAGTTTGATAGGCTTCAGGTGAACCTTGAAAATAGCTTCGCGACCTATAATATCTGGCTTGTCGATGCTGATTTGGCGGTCGAAACGGCCGGGGCGTTGCAGCGCAGGGTCCAGTACGTCGGGGCGGTTGGTAGCGGCCAGGATGATAATACCCGAATCGGTAGCGAAACCGTCCATCTCAACCAGCAGCGAGTTCAGCGTGTTTTCGCGCTCGTCGTTGGCACCCGGCATCGAGCCGCGGCCACGCGAACGACCCACAGCGTCGATCTCGTCAATAAAGATGATACAGGGGGCTTTCTCTTTGGCCTGCTTGAACAGGTCACGCACCCGCGCGGCACCCACACCCACAAACATTTCGACAAAGTCAGAACCCGACAGCGAGAAGAATGGCACACCAGCCTCACCCGCTACGGCTTTGGCCAGCAACGTTTTACCCGTTCCCGGAGGGCCGATCAGCAAGGCCCCTTTCGGAATCTTGGCACCGAGCTTCGTGAACTTGGTTGGGTTCTTGAGGTAATCGACAATCTCCTTAATCTCTTCTTTGGCTTCGTCCAGCCCGGCTACGTCGTTAAACGTGATCTTGACCTTACTGTCAGCGTCGAAAAGGGCGGCTTTAGACTTGCCAATATTAAATATCTGCCCACCCGGACCACCCGCACCCGACATCCGACCCAGCAAAAAGTACATGGCCAGGATCATCACGATCAGGAAGCCCCACGTGCTGATAATGCTGCCAATGTCGCTGCGCTGTTCGAATTTATACTCGATTTTTTCGCTATCGGGAACGCCTTCCTGCATGGCGGCCAGGTCTTTCTTGAAGGTCTCTGCCGATGCCACCCGGAACTGATACTGCGAACCCTGAGCACCTCCAAAATAGGGCTTATCAGCAGACTGACTTTTGTACTTCGGACTTTGCAGGGCCTGCTGCGTAAGGGTCACTTCGGCAATCTGGTCATTAACGACCGTGACCTCAGCAACTTCTTTGTCTTTAACCATACGCTCAAACCGCTTCTGGGATATTTCACGCGTTGCCGAACTACGGTTAAAGAACGTGATGCCCAGGATAGCGGCAATCAACAGGGCTACAATCCATCCCTGAAAGTTGGGCTTTCTTGGACCGCCCCGGGGTACTAACGGATTTCTATTGTTGTTTTCTGCCATTTTCTCAGGTTGTACTAACGGATTTTCAATGGGGTAACATTGTTATTCGGACTAATGTTTCTGCCCTCAGGTGGATAGGACAAACGGTTAGTCTGCCCCACAAACGGCCTTAAAAACCAAATTTTAACGGATTTTCAGGCATGTGATGCTCACTAGCCGGCTACGGAAAACGTGGCCTCGTCAATAAGCTTGATCTCGGCATCGCCCCAGAGCTGTTCCAGATCATAGAACGCCCGACGATCCTTTTTGAATACATGCGCCACTACATCGACGTAGTCCAGCAGTATCCATTCGCGATTGAGCTTCCCTTCGCGGTGCCAGGGGTCATGACGGCTAAGTTTGTAAACTTCCTCTTCTATCGACTGCGATATAGCGTCGATCTGTGTGTCGGAGGTGCCGGAGCAGATGACAAAATAGTCGCAGATAGCGTTCTTGACCTTACGCAGATCCATGACGACAACGTCCTGTCCTTTTTTTTCCAGCATTCCCTGAACGACAAAGTCACGGAATTGCTCGGCGGTGAATTCTTCGGTTTGTTTACTTCTCATGCTTTCGGTTTAACATTGCACGACGGTCAATCAGCGGGTAAGCTACTGTACCAATAACGTACAAATCAGCAATACCATTCATTGACTTCTCCTGACTAAATTAAGCAAAGCTTTGTACAAAATCCAGCCCAAAACCGCTTTCATCGGGCAAATCTACAAATACCTGCCAAGCTGTCAGTCAACGAACGACGAAGCGTCTGCTTTACTCGCTTCGGCCAGCCCAATCGAAGGCAGTCTTGTTGCAACGGATAATCAGATGGCAGGGCGCGGGCAGCGCGGGAATCGCTGGGAAAGTTATGTTGCCGAGAACCTGACGTTTTCTATTCTGCTGAAACCAGATTTTTTGACACCCGGCGAACAGTTCTGGCTCACCATTGCCATATCGCTGGGCGTTTACGATACGCTCCAGCCCCTTTTGAGTGAATCGGTACGGATCAAATGGCCTAACGACATCTATATTGACGATCAGAAACTTGGTGGGATACTGATCGAGAACACAATACAGCGAATGCAACTCGCCTGGTCGGTAGTGGGTATTGGGCTAAACGTAAACCAGACCGAGTTTACCTATTCAGCGGCTACCTCCCTACAACAACAGGCTCCCCTCCCCGACGGCTACGACCGCACCGGTTTGCTAGCCTTGCTCTGCGAGACCATCGAAAAACGTTACCTCCAGCTCCGTACCGGTCAGCGAGACGTGCTTAGAACAAACTACCTGAACGTACTATACCGCTATCGGCAGGAACACAATTTCAGTACCAACGGCCGGCCATTTCGCGGTACCATCACCGGCATTGACGCCACCGGTCGCTTAGCCATCGAAACGGCTGGATCAGTACAGCATTTCGATTTTAAGGAAGTAGCCTTTGTCTAATGATGAGTTATGAATGATGAATTAGGCTGACGCGGAACTTGCTGGCGTCAGCCTAATTCATCATTCATTTAATCGCTTCGGCCACCGGGTCGCCGATGCTGCCACTGGGTTCGAGGAGGTGAAGCAGGGCCGTGATGGTCGGGGCAATGTCGGAGATGTGCGTCCGGCGGAGGGTTTCGCCGGGTTTGACGCCCCAGCCGTAGAGTAAAAACGGCACATGGGTGTCGTAGGCGTAGGTAGTGCCGTGGGTAGTACCGCGGGTACGGCCTTCAAACCAACCCGGTTGCTGCATTACGTAGACATCGCCACTTCGATTGGGAAAATAAACATTACGAAACAGATCGGCCTGAAGTTGCGGCATAGCCTGGGCAGTAATGTTGTGCAAATTTATGAGTCGCACGATACCGCGCTGATTCAGTAGGGCGGTGTTTAGCTGGTCATAAACGGCCTCCATAGAAATTTTCTTCTCGGCCAGCAGTTCGTGGTTCAGGTAAATTTGCTGGTTTATGTAGGTCAGCACCCACTTGCCGGGTCCGTAGGCTTTTTCGAGAACCGCTTTGGCAGCCTCACCCACCTCACCGTACGATTTCACGCCTGACGGAATACCATACGTCTGCGAAAACCCAGGCACGTCGGCTGCACCGTGATCGGCAGACAGAAACGCCACCCATTCGCCCTTACCGACCGTAGCATCGAGTTGGTTCATCAGGTCGGCCAGTTGCTTGTCAAGCCGGAGGTACTGATCCTGCGTCTCTACCGCGTGCGTACCAAAGGCGTGGCCTACGTAATCGGGCGAGGAAAAGCTGACACAGAGCATATCGGTAACGCCCCGCTGACCGAGTTTTTCGCCCTGCAAAGCCGCCAGCGCAAATTCCTTCGTGAGTTCGTCGCCGTAGGGACTCGTGCGCAGTCCTTCGTACTTAAGGCCACCGGCCCGCATGGCAAATCCGTGCGGGAACACGGCTTTTTCCTCACCTTCCATCGGGTTCTCATATTCCTGATCGTCGGTAGTGCTTTCGGTATACTGGTCCATAGGGAGCGAAGGCTCCCATTTCCGGGCAATATATCCGTCGGGCAGTTTGCGGGCGTTGAATGTCTGCACCCACGGCGGGAGTTCCCTGCCGTAATACGTACTGCTGATGAAGTTACCGTCTTTTGAGTCGAACCAGTAGGCACCGTTGGCAGCATGACCAGCGGGCAAAATAGCGCCCCGATCTTTCAGCGCAATACCGATCACTTTGGCCCGCCCATCGGTACCCAGTTTGAGCTGATCGCCAATGGTCGTAACGAGCAGGTTTCGGGGCGACATTTTACCCGCCGAGCCGCTGTTTCCTAATGTGCTGACGGTGGTGTCCTCGGCGCAGTAGTTCATCCGGCCCAGCGTACGGTCGTAGAAATCGTTACCCACAATACCGTTTATGGCCGGGGCTGAGACGGTGTAAATAGCCGCATGGCCGGGGCCGGTGTAGGTAGCCGCGTAGTGATAATGGTTGTTGCG
>Ga0123337_10002542_pt1 | contig 20706 bp, 8 predicted proteins | sample frozenSSSSmetaG_FD_89792 | JGI IMG/M metagenome (GOLD analysis project Ga0123337, IMG submission 89792) | Glacier valley bacterial and archeal communities from Borup Fiord, Nunavut, Canada, to study Microbial Dark Matter (Phase II) -... | ecosystem: Environmental > Aquatic > Freshwater > Ice >... | reverse complement strand
TGGGGCAGGATGATGTAATATTACAAAAAACCACTTTCTGCTTTGATGTATCAGTTTGGGAATTGCTCTGGCCCCTTATGGTTGGAGCGAAACTCGTTCTGGCGAAACCCGGCGGACAAAAAGACAGCCAGTATCTTGAAGAACTAATCGATAAACAACAGGTCAGCACAATCCACTTTGTGCCTTCCATGCTCGAAATCTTCCTGCTTGGTATACGGGAAGGGAGCTGCAAAAGTCTTAGAAGGGTATTATGCTCAGGTGAGGAACTTTTTCCACACCAGCTTTCCCTTTTTGGGGAAAAATTGGGACATGCGGGATTATTTAATTTATACGGACCTACAGAAGCTGCAATTGACGTGACATGCTGGCCGGTTCCTCTGAATGCAAAAAAAGTCTACATCGGCAAACCTGTCGCGAATACCAGCATCTATATCCTAAATAAAGATCAGGATCCATGTGCTATCGGTGAAGAAGGCGAATTATATATCGGTGGTATACAAGTGGCGCGGGGTTATTTAAACCGTCCGGACCTGAATGGAAGCCTATTTCTTAAAAACCCTTATGCGCTTAATGAATATAACCGTCTGTACCGTAGTGGTGACCTCGCCCAATGGCATGAAGATGGTACCATTGAATACCTCGGTCGTGCAGACGAGCAGCTAAAGATCCGTGGATTCCGAATCGAACCCGGTGAAATAGAAAATGTCATTCTGGAGTTTGAGGGGGTAAAACAATGCCTGGTTCATGTTAAAGAAGATCCAAATAGCGAAAAAAAACTGATTGCATATATCGTCGGTTCAGAGGGCAAATACAGCAAAGAAAAATTATCACAACACCTCCGGTCAAAATTACCGGAGTACATGGTTCCTGCTCTTTTTATAGATATTCCTGAACTGCCCCTGAGCAGTAATGGAAAGGTCGACCGAAAAGCACTGCCCTTGCCCGGATTGGAACGGCCTGAGCTGCAAGTACTTTATAAGGCTCCATTTACAGAAACTGAAAAATTGCTGGCAAAACTCTGGGCTTCTGTTCTGAGTTTGGATAAAGTTGGAGTAAACGATAACTTCTTTGAACTTGGAGGGAATTCACTGCTCGCACTTCGTTTTGTTGCAATACTCAAACAGCAGCATCAACTCAATCTTCCGGTCACACGACTTTATCAGGATCCATACATCAGCAAGGTCGCTTTATACCTTGAAGGTAAGTCAAAAACGCGAAAAACAGATACAAATAAAGTTCGTCCCTCAGGCACTGACATCGCAGTAATCGGAATGTCAGGCCGTTTCCCGGGGGCTTCCACTATCGAGGAGCTATGGGACGTTTTGAAGTCCGGTAAAGAAACAACCAGCTTTTTTAATGATGAAGAACTCGACCCAAATATCCCTGCTGAACTAAGCAAAAACCCCGGTTATGTTAAAGCCCGTGGCGTATTAGAACAGGCAGAGTATTTTGATGCTCGTTTTTTTGGAATGAACAGCCGAATGGCTGAACTCATGGACCCTCAGCAGCGGATATTTCTCGAAATTGCCTGGGAAGTATTAGAAAGCACTGGCCACCTTCCTGAAAGATACGACGGAAAGGTGGGTGTTTTTGCAGGAAGCGGCACCAATACCTATTATCTAAATAATATACATACCCGTCCTGATCTGATTGCCGCCGCCGGGGCATTTCAGATTTCTACATTGAATGAAAAAGATTATATCGCAATGCGAACCGCTTTTGAGCTGGATCTCAAAGGCCCGGCAGTCAGCGTTTATTCTGCCTGCTCGACTTCTTTGCTTGCCATTGCTCAGGCAGTCGAAAGCCTTAGAAAAGGGCAATGCGATGTGGCTCTTGCCGGTGGGAGTTCGGTTACAGCGCCAATTCGAAGCGGGCATTTATATGAGGAAGGTGCCATCCTAAGCAAAGACGGCCATTGCCGGCCCTTTGATGCCAATGCCACAGGAACTGTATTCAGCGATGGTGCAGGTGTGGTTCTTTTAAAAAATCGTGAAGATGCTGAACGAGACGGAGACACAATCTATGCGATTATTAAAGGTGTCGGATTAAATAATGACGGCGCGATCAAAGCAAGTTTTACGGCGCCAAATGCCGGAGGACAAGCTGATACGATCAGCATGGCGATTGCCGATGCGGATATTGATCCTGCGACCATCAGCTATGTTGAAACCCATGGTACTGCAACTCCTCTTGGTGATCCGATTGAAATAGAAGGACTAAAAATGGCTTTCGGCCATCAGGAGGAAAAGCAATTCTGTGCGCTTGGATCTATAAAAAGTAATATGGGACACCTGACTCAGGCGGCGGGTGTAGCAGGTTTTATCAAAACTACATTGGCTCTGCATAAAAAACAGATCCCTCCATCTCTTTTCTTTGAACAGCCAAACCCGGATATTGATTTTGAAAACAGCCCTTTTTATGTCAATGCTAAACTCCGTGACTGGGAGAGTATCAAAAAAAGAAGAGCGGGAGTCAGTTCTTTTGGTGTTGGGGGAACTAATGTCCATGTCATTCTTGAAGAGGCGGAGCGAACAGAAAAAAAATCAGAAACTTCTTCCAAGGCACAACTAATCAGCTGGTCAGCGAATTCTGAGGAAAGCTTAAACCAATATGCCTCGAAGCTCAGTGATTACCTGAAAATAAATCCGGAAACGGAGCTTAGTGATATTGCCTGGACACTGCAATCTACCCGGAGAGATTTTGCACACAGGAGGTTTATTATTGCTGCAAACACTTCTGATCTGGCTCAAAAACTAAGTGAAGATCTCAAAAAGTTATCTGACACCAGAATCTTAAAGGAAAGTGCAACTGAACTTGCCTTCCTGTTCCCCGGACAAGGTTCTCAATACCTAAACATGGGTACAGACCTTTATAAACAGGAGAAGATTTTCAGGGATGCAGTGGATGAGTGTGCAGGGCTGCTCCTGCCCTGGCTGAAGGAGGATATCCGAAATATTCTTTATGTTGAACCGGCAGAGGCCGGGAAGATTCACAATACAAGATACACACAACCGGCATTATTTGTAACAGAATATGCGATGGCAAAACTCTGGATCAGTTGGGGTATCCGCCCTGCTGCTTTATGTGGTCATAGTATCGGAGAATTTGCAGCGGCCCACCTGGCCGGAATTTTCAGTCTGGAGGATGCCCTGAAACTGGTATCAGAGCGCGCTCGTCTGGCCAGCGAATTAGAAGGTGGAAGTATGCTGGCAGTAAAAGCTTTACCCGGTGAAATTGAAAACCAATTAACAGGTGATTTATCCATGGCTGCATATAATAGTCCTGATTTGAGTGTGGTTTCCGGGCCATCAGCTCAAATTGAGATTTTTTCTGCAGAATTGCAGGCGAAAGGTATTCCAAACCGCCTGATTAATACAAGTCATGCCTTTCATTCATCTATGATGGACGGAATGAAGGAGAATTACAGCAAGGTAGTGCATTCGGTATCCCTGAATCCTCCAAGAATACCATTAGTTTCTTCGGTTACCGGCAAATGGATGTCTGAAGCAGAAGCTTGCAGTTCTGCCTATTGGATAAATCAGATCCGTCTACCTGTACGTTTTTCCGACGCTTTAAAGACACTCTGGGAAGAACCAACCCGCCTGTTACTTGAAGTTGGACCTGGTAATGCAGCTACTACCTTCGCAAAACAGCAGTCGATGGGAACTTCCCTCAATGCAATTGCCGGCTTTGAAGTTAAAGGGGATTCGGAATATGCTGCAGTACTTCGTTCACTTGGTAAACTCTGGCAAAGTGGAATCGCTCCTGAATGGGGGAAACTATATGAAGGAAATCCACAGATTATTAAGCTGCCCAATTATGCATTTGACCGAAAGCGATGCTGGGTTGAACCGGGGCAGACCAATTATTCAGCTAATCAAACCGAAATTTTACAAGAAAATCAGCAGAGTAGTCCGGTAGAAAATGTAAATCACAGCCGGAAAGATATTCTGATCCAAAAAATAAGCCGCATCCTCGAAAACGCATCAGGCATAGAAATGAAGGATGTTGATCCGAATCTTAATTTTATAGAAATCGGTCTCGATTCCTTGCTTCTGACTCAAGTCGCGATCACACTTAAACGGGAATTTTCACTTCCCATCAGTTTCCGCCAGCTGAATGAAGATTTGAATACCCTGAACCTACTTTCAGCTCATCTGGAAGTAAGACTTCCTTCTGATACCATACAAAATCCTGCTGTTCCTGAAACCGGTCCGGAGGGTGAGATAAACCGTCAGATCACAGAACTCAACAGAAAACTGGAGCTTATCCGATTTGGAAGCAGCAACTCTGCCGGTTTGAGTCCTGAGGAAGAAAAAGAGATTAAAAAACCATTTGGCGCGAGTCCGAGAATTGAGAAGCAAAGTCTGGAATTAAATCCGGTTCAAACTAAATTCCTTAAAGACCTGATTGAGCGCTATAACCAGAAGACAAGGGGCAGTAAAGAATCTACTCAGAAGCATAGAGCCTATATGGCTGATCCGCGTGTAGTTTCGGGGTTCAGGCCACTAACTAAGGAGATCATTTACCCGATCGTTGTCAAAAAATCCAAAGGAAGCCGGATATGGGATCTCGACGACAATGAATATATTGACGCACTGAATGGATTCGGTTCCAATATGCTTGGTTTCCAACCTGATTCTGTATTAAATGCAATTAAGGATCAGATGGATAAAGGCTATGAAATCGGTCCGCAACATGAACTTGCCGGTGATGTTTGTAAACTTATCTGCGAATTCACCAATTCTGATCGCGCTGCACTTTGCAGTACCGGTTCTGAAGCTGTTTTAGGAACGATGCGCATCGCCCGTACCGTAAGCGGCCGTTCGCTGATTGTTGCCTTTTCGGGATCTTACCACGGAGTTTTTGATGAGGTCATTGTCAGGGGGACAAAAACCTTCCGCTCCATTCCAGCAGCGGCAGGCATTATGCCGGAGGCTGTTCAAAACATGCTCATTCTTGATTATGGAACTGATGAAAGCCTGAAAATCATTCGGGAGAGGGCTCATGAGCTCGCGGCAGTACTGGTTGAACCGGTTCAAAGCAGGCGCCCTGATTTTCACCCGATCGATTTTTTAAAGCAAGTCAGAGAGGTTACAGAGCGAAGCGGGACAGTTCTGATATTTGATGAGGTAATTACTGGCTTCAGGATGCATCCGGGTGGTGCCCAGGCACTTTTTGGAATTAAACCCGACATTTCATCTTATGGCAAAGTAATTGGAGGCGGACTCCCAATTGGTGCGATAGCAGGTAAAAAACAGTTTATGGATGCGCTGGATGGCGGTTCCTGGCAGTATGGAGACCAATCCGTACCGGAAGCCGGAGTAACCTATTTTGCAGGTACTTTCGTCAGACATCCTCTGGCATTAGCAGCAGCAAAATCTTCATTGGAATACTTCAAACTCAGGGGACCTTCCCTGCAACAGGAATTGAGTCAAAAAGCCGCAGGACTGATGAGCAGATTAAATTCGATTTGCCTCCAGTTAAAAGTTCCAATTTCAGTAGTGGGATTTGGATCCATGTGGAAAATCCGCTTCGACGAAGAAATACCTTATAACGAACTGCTCTTTACCCTGATGCGAGAAAAAGGCATACATATTTGGGATGGATTCCCTTGTTTTATGACCGAAAGCCATACCCATAATGAAATTGATGCCATTGCCATAACTTTTGAAGAAAGCTTGAAAGAGCTGAACTCAGCAGGTTTTCTGGAAGCAAAAAAGAACTTTTCTTCAGATATTTATAACGAAAAAGCTGATAACGAGCCTCCTGTTCCCGGAGCAAGATTAGGAAGAGACCGGGAAGGAAATCCTGCCTGGTTTATCGCAGATCCCGAAAATCCAGGCAAATACTTACAAATTAAACACAAGGAATAATACAATGCAAGAATCGGACTACAACTTCCAGCCTGTTGAATTTGAGCCCTTTGCGGGTCCTGAAATTGAGAATGTTGTTCCTGCAACCGAACCTCAAGCTGAAATTTGGGCTTCATGTCTTGTTGGAGGCGAAGAGGCAAACCGTTCATATAATGAATCTGTTTCACTGATCCTTAACGGTCCACTGGATTATTCTTCACTCGAAAAATCACTGCAGAATCTGTTAAAAAGGCATGATGCCCTACGATCTGGTTTTAGTGCAGATGGAAAACAATTGCTTATTTTTTCAGAAGCTAAGCTGCAATATAATTTTCAGGACATCAGCGATAATGATTCTGTCCATCAAAAAGATTTAATTGATCAGTTTCTGGTTGAAGATGCTAAAACATCTTTCAACCTTTTAACCGGTCCTTTATTCAGGGTTAAGCTCTTCAAACTTGCAGAAGAAAGCCATCACCTGACCCTTTCAAGTCATCACATCATCTGCGATGGCTGGTCGATCAGCATCATCATGCAGGATCTCGGGAAATTATATTCTGCCGGTTTAAAATCTGAAATTGCGCAATTGCCTGCGGCTCCTTCATTTGCCGATTATGCGGTAAAACAAAGGGCATTTCAGCAAAGCGCTGAATATAAATCGATAGAATCATATTGGATGAAGCAGTTCATAGAAGATGTTCCTGAACTGGATATACCGACCGATTTTCCGCGCCCGGAATTCAGAACCTTTAAAAGTCATCGTGATGATTTTGAGTTAAAGCCGGAACTGATCAATGCAGTTAAAAAAATGGGGGCAAATGTAGGGTGCAGCTTTGTAAGCAGTATGCTTGCTGTTTTTGAAGTGTTCCTGCACCATATCTCCGGTCAGAGTGATATTATTCTTGGTGTTCCTTCCGCAGGACAGTCGGAAGAAGGATATAACGGCCTGGTGGGGCATTGCGTTAATATGTTACCACTCAAAAGTCATCATAATGGTGATTTTACTTTTCTGGAATATCTAAAAATCAGAAAACCGGCAATATTTGATGCTTATGAAAATCAGCAATATACCTTCGGAAGCCTTCTTAAAAAACTGAATATCAGCAGGGATGCATCAAGGGTTCCACTGATCCCGATTGTATTCAATATTGACATCGGTTTGAATGAAGGTGTAGAATTCAAAGGGTTAAAGCATGAACTCATCATCAATAAAAGGGAATATGAGAACTTTGAAATTTTCTTAAATGCAAGTGGTTCAGGCGATTCATTAATTTTGGAATGGTCCTATAATACCCAACTTTTCAGTGCAGAAACTATCAGCGAAATGATGGAGGATTTTACAGCGCTGCTTCATCAGGTAGCTGAAAATCCGGGAATAAAAATCCGGGATATTGATACCCGGAGTTCGGGGAATGCTTTTGAATGGAACAACACCGATGCGCGTTACCCCAAAGACCGCTCCCTCCATGAACTGATCAGTAAGAAAGCCGGAGAGTATCCTCAAAAAAATGCAGTCAGTTTTGGGAAAAAGCATATTTCCTATCAGGAATTGAACGAAAGGGCGAACCGTTTGGCAAATTATCTGATCAATCAGGGAATACAAAAAGGTGATAGAATTGCTCTGGCGCTCGACAGATCTGAAGAACTGATCATCGCACTGCTCGCTATTATGAAATCAGGTGCTGCCTATGTCCCACTTGACCCTGCTTATCCAAAAAAACAAATTGAATATATGCTGAAGGATTCTTCAGCCAGAATCTTACTGACTTCAAAAACATTTCAAAACAAATTCACTTCCGGAAGCAAAGAGATCATCCTTGATGATTTGCAAAAGGAACTGGAGGGATGTTCTAAAGATGACCCGAACGTGGCTGTGAATGGCTCTGACCTTGCCTATGTAATTTATACATCCGGCTCATCAGGTAAACCAAAAGGAACACAAATTGAACATCATAGTTTGGTGAATTTCCTGTTTAGCATGCAGAAAGCACCTGGTATTAGTCTGGAAGACCGGCTTTTGGCAGTAACTACAGTTTCTTTTGATATTGCGGGATTAGAACTTTACCTGCCACTTATCAGCGGGGCTGAATTGGTCCTGGCCGATTCAGAATCGGTTAAAGATGGTCGTCTTTTGCTGGATCTGATCAGGAATGAAAAGATCAGCATCATGCAGGCAACCCCTTCTTCATGGAGAATGATTCTGGACGCCGGATGGGATGAAGCGATCAGCATTAAAATACTCTGTGGTGGAGAAGCATTATCCAGAGATCTGGCGGGAAGCCTGAAGGAAAGTTGCAGCTCGCTTTGGAACATGTATGGTCCGACAGAAACTACGATCTGGTCTACGCTGAAACAGATCAGCAATTTTGATCAAACGATCACAATCGGCAGACCAATTGCCAATACTCAGGTATACCTGCTGGACCAATACCTTAAACCGGTGCGGAAGGGGGGAACAGGCGAAATCTATATTGCCGGTGATGGACTGGCCAGGGCTTATCTAAATAATCCGGAGCTGACTGAGGCAGCCTTTATTAAGAATCCGTTTTCAGTTCAGGTGGATAAGAAAATGTACCGAACAGGCGACCTTGGAAAGTATATGCCTGATGGGGATATCCAATGTCTTGGCAGGATAGATAATCAGGTTAAGATCAGAGGCCATCGTATTGAACCTGCTGCAATTGAGGAATCACTGCTAATGCAAAATTCGGTAAAAGAAGCTGTAGTGATTGCCCGTGAAGACCTCCCGGGGGATAAAAAACTGGTAGCGTATATTGTCCCTGAATATATTGAAGGGAACAGTAAATCACCCTCATGGCAGGAAAGATGGGAGGATCTTTATAAACGGGGTATCCAGTCTGAAAGTGAGCTAAGCATCGGGGAACAACAGCTCGATATTGCGGTTGCACAGGAAATAAGTGGAAGAACTGACATCCGCGGGGAAGTTGAAGAGTGGCTCAAACAATCGGTAGAGCGGATCAAAGCAATTAATGCTAAAACAGTGATGGAGCTGGGTTGCGGTGCCGGACAGTTGGTCTTCGAGCTTGCACCATTTGCTGAAAAATTCATCGCCACTGATTATGCAGAAACCGCCATAGAAAAATTAAAGGAAAAACTCAGCGCTGAACCTGAAAAATGGAAAAACGTCAGTGCAATTACAGCACCTGCTGATGATTTTTCTTTTGTGAAAAATGGTTCTCTGGATCTGGTAATCATAAATGGTGTTGTTCAGTATTTTCCTGATGCCACGTACCTGCTGAAGGTGATTAAAGAGGCATCAAAAGCATTAAAAAATGGAGGATGCATATACATCGGGGATATGCAGGGCAAAAGTACTTTGCCCATGTATCATGCTTATGATCAGCTGAACAGAACTGACGAAAACCTGAAAATTTCCGAATTTAAAAAGATATGTGAGCGCCGGGTGAAACTTGAGGATGAGCTGGTTGCTGATCCGGGATTTTTTTATAAACTCCCTGAACTGATTCCGGAAATCAGTGGGGTAAATGTTCAGTTAAGGGAAGGAAAACATATCAACGAAACAACCAAATACCATTATGATATCTGGCTTTATGTAAATGCAGGTTCAGCAAATATAAAAGCAGATGTGCAGATTGAATGGCAGGCTGAAAATACACTCGAGTGGATAAAAAACGAGTTGAAGAAATCCCCAGGCAAGGTGGTGCACTTACATAAAATATTGAATTACAGAACGTTAGAAGACTATTCCCTTCAACAAATTCTTGGGAGGATTGATAATGATGCATCGGTAAAAGATGCCAAAGCTTTAATGAATTCAGCTAAGGATGGCATGAATCCGCATTCTTTGTGGAATCTGGGAACAGAACTGGGATACCTCAGTCATGTACGATGGACGAGTGATGGTTCAGATGGCTGTTTTGACGTAATATTTATTCCATCTGGAAAATCTAACAATCTTCCGGAAGCGGGCGAGATTATTAATCCGTTAAATGATTCAGCCTTTGATTATGCCAGAGACCCTTATTCTGGTGACCTAACTGCCTCAGCTGATCAAATATTAGAGTGGAAAGAAAGTTTGAAAGAATTACTCCCTGCCCAAATGATACCGGCTGAATTTGTACTTCTGAAAAAACTCCCATTACTGCCTAATGGCAAGACCAATAGAAAGGCTTTACCAAAACCAGTAGAAAAGGCTGGAAATAAGCTGGAAAAGGTGATGCCCCGCACAGCCACAGAAAAACTGGTAGCGAGAATTTGGGCTGAAACATTAGGTCTGGAATCAGTTGGATTACATGATGACTTTTTTGAACTCGGGGGACACTCCCTAATTGCGGTTCAGGTCATGATCAGAATGGAGAAGGAAACCGGTATAAGATTACCTTTGACAAGTTTATTTAAATTTACTATTTTAGAAGAGTTCGCTTCGATGTTCACAGAGGCTCCTTTATGAATAAAATTGAAAGAAACGACATTCTGTTAAACCCGGAAAAGATCATTGTACCTGCTACAGAATCTCAGACAGAGATTCTGATATCCTGTATTTTGGGGGGAGATGAAGCAAGCCGGGCTTATAATCTTTCAGTTACAGTACATATTTCAGGTCCATTAAACCGAACTTTTCTTGAAGCAAGTCTGCAGGAAATTATCGACCGGCATGAATCCCTCAGATCTGTATTTAGCAGTGATGCTTCTCAGGTATGTATTTCTTCCGAACAATCACTCAACCTCTATTTTGAGGACCTGAGCCAGAATGATGAGGAGTACGAGAGCGACTTCATGGCCAGCTTCCAAAAATCTGAAGTGAATACAGTCTTTGATCTCCAAAATGGCCCTCTATATAACTTATCCTTGTTCAAGCTGGATAATAATAAGCATGTATTGATCTTTACAGCACATCATATTATTTGTGATGGCTGGTCAATGGGAATCTTTCTCGATGAACTCGGTAAATTATACTCTGCGCGTGTCAAAAATGAACCTTCGGAATTAGCTGAAGCTAATTCGTTTACTCAATATGCCCTGGATCAGAAGAAATTTTCTCAAAGCAGGGAATATCATAGAATTGAAAAATTCTGGGAAGATCAGTTTAAAGATTATGTACCTGTTCTTGATCTGCCAACTGATTTCCCCCATCCGCCTAACAAAACCAATAAAAGTAATCGCTTAGATACTGTTCTGGATAAGAATCTGTACGATGAGATCAAAACCTTTAGTAATAAACAGGGATCAAGCCTTGCAATTACGTTTCGGACAGTATTTGAGATTTTACTTTATAAATTGAGTGGTCAGGATGATATTGTTCTGGGACTACCTTCTGCGGGGCAGGCGATTACAGATAATTATCACCTGATGGGACATTGTATTAACCTGCTTCCAATCAGATGCAGGCTCAGGGAGGAAATGACTTTCATGCAATATCTTAAAGAAAGGAAGTTTGCTACCCTGGATGCATATGATCATCAGCAATTCACGTTCGGTAGCCTGCTGAAGAATCTGAATATACCACGTGACCCTTCCAGGCCGCCTTTGGTTTCTGTTGTATTCAGTCTTGACCAGGGTTTGGGTGGCATGATTCAGCTTGAGGGCTTAGAATGTAAAGTTTTATCCAATAAAAGGGATTATGAGAATTTTGAGTTGTTTATTAATGCAACCATTGAAGAGGAAGATTTCAAATTAGAATGGACCTATAATACCCAGTTGTTTAAGCCTGATACCATCAAGAAAATGATGGAGCAATTTGAATCTCTTCTGAATACCCTTATTAAGGAACCTCAAATAAAACTAAAAGACATACTTGTCAGTGACCAAACTGAACTTCTGAAAAAAATTGCTGGCTGGAATGACACTAAAATCAACTATCCTGAAGATAAAACGATCTATAAATTTGTTGCAGAAAATGCAGGAAAATATCCTGATAAAATTGCTGTAAAGTACAAAGATAGCAGTATCAGCTATGGGGAGCTGAATGAGAAAGCCAACCAGTTTGCTCACTATTTAATTGAAAATAAGGTGAAGCCGGGAGATACGATTGCGCTCGCAGTCGACCGTTCTGCTGAACTCCTGATCAGTTTACTGGCAATTATGAAGACTGGAGCAGCATATGTTCCGATTGATCCGGAATACCCTCTCAAGCGGATTGATTATATGCTCGAAGATTCTGAAGCCAAATTGTTAATCATTTCTCAAAAATATAAAAGCCGGTTTTCCAGCGGGGGAACAAAAGAAATTGTTCTTGAAGAAATTTATCCAGAACTGATTAATTTCCCCACTAATGATCCCGAAGTAAAAGTTAAGGGAACTGACCTTGCCTATGTGATCTACACTTCGGGTTCAACCGGCAAGCCAAAGGGTATTGCTATTGAACACCATAGCCTTTGCAACTTTTTATGCAGCATGCAAAAAGAACCGGGCATTTCTGCTCAGGATAAGTTACTGGCCGTAACTACTATTTCATTTGATATTTCGGGGCTGGAATTATATCTCCCGCTTATAAGTGGAGCAGAACTCCTGATCACCGATGCAGATACAGCAAAGGATCCCCGGGAGATGCTTGACCTCATAAGAACAGAAAAGGTTAGTATTATGCAGGCCACCCCATCTACCTGGCGAATGATGGTTGAGAGTAACTGGAATGAGCGGCTTGAACTCAAAGCACTCTGCGGCGGAGAAGCATTAAGTAAAGATCTGGCAGAAGCATTATTGTCCCTGTGTACTTCACTTTGGAACATGTACGGGCCAACTGAGACTACTATCTGGTCAGCAGTAAAACAGATTAAAGATAATGATGCACAAATCAGTATCGGACATCCGATTGCCAATACACAAATCTACATTCTCGATCAGAATTTAAGACCATTACCTGCCGGGCGCAGCGGTGAAATATATATCGGGGGCGCCGGACTTGCAAGAGCTTATCTCAATAAACCTGAACTTACAGCAAAAAGTTTTATTCAAAACCCAATATCACCCGAAATATCTGAGAGGATTTACCGCAGTGGAGATCTAGGTAAATTTCTGGATAACGGAGAAGTTCAGTGTTTTGGACGGGTAGATAATCAGGTCAAAATAAGAGGATTTCGGATTGAATTAGGTGCTATTGAGGAAGCATTGAATGAACAGGATAAGGTAAAAGAATCTTTGGTGATTGCAAGAGAGGATCGCCCGGGAAATCAAAGGCTGGTGGCTTATATTATTCCTGAATCAGATGATAATAATCTGAATTCCCACCAGATAGCATCATGGAAACAGGGCATTAAAGAATTATTACCTCCTTATATGATTCCTGGTGATTTTGTAATTCTGAACAAATTCCCTTTACTGCCAAACGGAAAAATAGATAGAAAATCACTTCCTAAGCCTAATGAAGGAATTCTGGAGAATAAAAAACCTGCACTACCCATTACTCAGACAGAGAAATTGATTGCCGGGATTTGGAAAATTGTCTTAGCCGTAGAATCGGTTGCATTGAATGACGACTTCTTTGATCTGGGTGGACATTCACTTTTGGCTGTTCAGGTAATGACACGCCTTGAAAAAGAGACCGGTGTTAAATTACCAATCACTACCTTATTTAAGGTATCAGGACTTGTAGATTTTGCGAAAGAGTTTGATCTTGCTAAAGGTAGCATCGATGATTCAGTTCAGAAAATTGAATCTGATTCAGAAATAGTTAAATTTCCTAATCAGCCGGATTCTGCAATTGGCTATGTTCCGCCCAGGACCGATATAGAAAGTCTTGTCGCGCATATATGGGCTGAGAGTCTTGGTCTCGATGCTGTTGGGGTATTTGATGATTTTTTTGAATTAGGCGGGCATTCTCTGATGGCTATACAAGTTCTTAACCAACTTGAGAAAGAGACCGGAAAACGCCTTCCATTGGCTAGCTTATTTGAAAACAGTACAGTAGAATCAATGGCCTTGATGCTGGAAATGGATGCAAAATCTATTACCTGGGACTCATTGGTTGCAATCAAACCACAGGGCAACAAAATGCCGCTATATATTGTACATGGTGCCGGGTTAAATGTATTATTTTTCAATACCCTTGCAAAAAATATGGATCATGATCAGCCAGTATATGGTTTACAGGCCAAAGGACTGAATGGCATAGACGAGCCACTGGAAAAAATAGAGGATATGGCGGCTTATTACATCTCTGAAATTGTAAAGCGAAATCCAAAAGGGCCGTATGCCATTGCAGGTTTTTCTTTCGGAGGTATCATCGCCTTTGAAATGGCAAAGCAGTTTAAGGCTATGGGGAAAGAAGTAAAAATGCTGGCCATGTTTGATACTTATGCCTATCAATCAGATCGATACGATTCTACATTCACTAGATTATTCAATAACGCCAGATACCTCAGTAAACAATTGCTTTACACATTTACCTTATTCCGTGAAGATCCTAAACGTACAATTGAGTATAAAACAGAAGCCATAAAACGCAGGTTCATCCAATTCTACTGGAAACTTAAATATGGAGAGGAACAAAATCAGCAAGGATTTTTTGGATATGCCAATAACATTGATGTAAAAAACGTACAAGCCTGGGAAAAATATGTATTTACCCCGTACAATGGATCAATAGAACTTTTCAGAGCAAAAAAACGGACTTTTTACATGGACGATTTTGAGTATCTCGGCTGGAAACCATTTGCACTAAAAGGAATCAGGATACATGAAATACCCGGAGAGCATAATTATATTTTTGCTCCACCAAATGATCAGGAGTTTGCAGAAATTCTTCAGAAATGCCTTGATGAGTCTGCACTAAAAAAGAGGAAATTTTAATTCTCCCATGTCAAGTACAGAGATTTTTTGCGAACAGATCAAGCCCATCTGGCAAAAAAGAGTATCAAAGCACTCAGTAAAAGATGTTAATATCTGGAAAATCAATGTTCATGACTTCAACCTGGTACCAGAAAATATACTGAGTAAAGATGAGCTTTTAAAAGCAAGCCGGTTTCTTCGTCTCAAAGACCGAGAATCTTTTATTTCCAGAAGAGCGGCCCTGAGAATTCTGCTCAGCAGATATACTGACATTCCCACTTCAGAGATCGAATTTATCGCCGGTACAAATAAAAAACCAGAGATTAAATCAGATTCCAATATATTACGGTTTAATGTATCTCATTCAGCTGAACTGATTCTGATTGCCATTTCAGATGCCGGGATTGGAGTTGACATCGAACAGGTTGAGGCCAGCTTCACTTACTCTGACATCCTTAAACATAGTTTCAGCGAGCAGGAAATCGGTCACATTGAAAAAGCGGTTGACAGCAGGAAGCATTTTTTCCGACTCTGGACACGCAAAGAGGCGCTGACTAAAGCAAGTTCCAAAGGTGTGGACGATGAACTCCGGGATATTCCCTGCCTTGACGGCTGGCATAGTGTTAATGAAGAGCTCATCGGAATATTTAGCAACTGGCAACTGAAAAGCTTCAGTATTGATCAGGAATATATGGGTAGTATCGCCTGTCAGGCTGAAAAAAACTAAATTATTTAAATTTTGAATTCTAAAACCTAAGTAATAACATGATATAAAATGAAAATAAACACATTCATTTAATTCAAAAATTAATGACGATTCAGAAAAAATCGCAAATTTCCTATGATGAGTTTATGGAAGAACACTATGAACCAAGGATACCGCTAATTTTTAAAAATGCATCAAAAGACTGGATGGCTCAGGGATTAATTTCCCCCGAATATTTGAGAGAACATTTTGGTGAGCGGAGTACACTCATTAAGTATAAAGAATATACGATTGCTGAGATTTTAGATCATGTTGCAGTAAGTACGCCTGAAAATCCGGCTCCATATCCTGCAATCTTCGAAATCAGGACTCAGTTACCTGAATTACTTCCTTTGATAAAGCCGATTAATATGGGTTATGCTAAACCTAACTGGTTTGAAGAAAAAGTTTTCCCTCCGGGCAAACTAGGGAACAGTCTTGAATTATTCATCGGCGGTTTAGGTTGCCAGTTTCCCTTCGCACACATTGACCAGTATTATACTAATGCCTGGATCACCCAGGTATATGGAGAGAAACAAATAACTATTTTCCCTCAGGGGCAGGATGAAATGCTCTATCCTGACCCTAAAAACCCGTATGTATCAATGGTTAATATTTTTAATCCAGACTATAAAGCACATCCGAAATTCGAGCAGGCTACTCCAGTAAAAGGAACCATTCTTCCGGGTGAAACCTTATTCATCCCGCGTGGAACCTGGCATACAGCCCTTTCGGTGACAACAAATATTTCTGTGATATTTGATCAGATCAATGCTATTAATTTCCCAAAATGGAAGGGTGATATCTGGGAATTCAAAAAGCGGGAAAGTTTAAAAAATGCAGTCGCCAGTTATGCCTATGCAACTGCGGCAGGCGCTTATTGTAAACTGAAAGATTTGTTTTCTGGAGCAAAATATTAATTTACGCCTGAAAATTTCTGGCATTAATTCTCTGAGGGGATTGGAAAAAAATTTAGAACAGAAACTTATTGTTTCAGTTCTTTTGACCAAACCTCATAAATCGGATTTCCTGTAGAACTAAGTCCTGAATGATGCCAGTTCCCGTCAACTAATTTCCCGTCAAAAGAAAGTGAAGCACCTACCCGGCTGTTATCACGGGAGAAGAATTCAATATTTTCGGTATACTTTCCATTGATGAAGGTATAAGAGCCACCTCCAGTACCAAAAAATTCTTTTGTTTCAGCATTGATCGCAGCCCATTGAAATTTTGTTCCTGTCAGTACTTTCAGGGTTTTACGCGCTCTTGGCGGACTCATTACGATCTGTCCATCGGTCTTACGCCCCGACATACGCCAGGTACCCGCCATTTCTCCCTCCCCTTTGTCGAGCATATCCCATATAGCTTTTTTGCCACTAATGTCAGTACTTAACTTATTCTTGTTTACCGAGAAACTATAGGTAATCGACTGACCGACCTGATCTTTATCAATGGTATTGAATTCAATTTTAGCCACCAAATCCGTTCCGGTTATGGTATAGGTTCCTCCCCTGCTTTGAATGAATTGCTTATTCACTCTATCAAAAATAGTGTGCATAAAATACCCGTCTGAGAACAACAAAACCTGCTCTAAGGTACTCTGCTCAGTTTTCCAGGCACCATTAATCGATTCAGAAGCATTACTGGTATCAGGCACAAATCCTGCCAGACAAACCATCAAAATTAGTGATAGCCCTGAGAAAAAAGTTTTGATCTTACTTAGCATATTTCTCCGATTTTAATATTAAAAATAATAAATAATCAGATATGAGCAAAAGCCTTCCAATATTTTCTGTCTGTAAAATTGTGGCAACCTGTTGTCTGTTGCCTGTTGTCTGTTGTCTGTTGCCTGATACTTGATACTCAATACATGTTACCTGATAACCTATTATGATTTAAAGAGGAGTGATAAATACGTTTATAACTGATCAGATAAGACTCTGGAGTAAAAATTTTTGATTTTAAAAAGCAATACCTGCGTGTTACAGGTTAGTTCAGCCCTTTCCTTCGAGGTAGTTCCGGCAAGAAATCCTGTTTTACATCAAACTACTAATAGCCGGAAGCTACCTCCTCCGGCAAGGTTTATTTTACCCGGAGCTGTTTTTCATTGGGAAGAGCAGCTCTGCGATGCTGATATGCTGGTGCCGTGCGTTCCCGGAATTATAAACAAGCACACGAGGCACGCGTGCGCTCAATGTCATTATTTAAGAATCGGGAGGTTCCAGCTTTCGCTGGAATGACAAAATTTTTTGGTTAATTAGGAGATTCCAGCCTTCGCTGGAATCGCAAGACGGAACCCTATAATCAATGATGTTTGCCTTTATTCATTTTTTGTCTTTATAAATTTTGGGAATGAGGATTGTACTGATTCCGATTCCAGCGAAGGCTGGAATCTCCCCCATCCCCACCAACAATGTTGTCATTCCAGCGAAAGCTGGAACCTAATAACACATTCCAGTTAACGTTGTCTTACTGAAAGAACCGAACTAACGAAAGACCCAAGCTGAATCTTATTCCACACACATTTTAAAACTATGAAACCAACCCAATCTCTTAATAATGACATTGGGCGCGCACTAGCAAGTAATACTTGATACCTGCTACTTGATACTCAATACTTACCACTACGCACCCCGAAAAATCTTACTACTGATATCTCCAGCTATCTTCTCAGCCTGCACCCTTAATTCAGAAACTGCTGTACTTTCCCATAACACACCCTTCAGATTTGAACCCATTACATATAAGCATGATTGGATATTGCCGGCAGAATCCAGGGCTTCGAAAGTATCCGGATCAGCATTAATTCCGAGTTTCAATTCGTCCTGACAAATTATGCCTTGCAGCAAGGCATTCTTTAAATAGTTATCATCTAGTTTAAGAAGATCTGTTTCAGGGCCTGTACAATTAATAACCCGCGATACCGCTAACTGAACTGATTGCTTTTGCTTCTTGTCATAGAATTGGGCCATAATTTTCCCCTCATTCTCAACAATATCGATAAGCTTCCCCGAAACAATATGGAGGCGACCTTCGATCCGGAGCTGCTGTAATTTATCATGAATATGCAGAGGAATCCTATGCCTGGCCACGCCCCAGAGATGTCTGAGTCGCGACATAAAAATCCGTTTTTCAGCCATCGTCAGCCTTTTCCAAATAGATTGGGTTAGGGGCCGGAGTGAGTCGACCAATGGTTCTGCAGATAATCCATACTCCCTGATCAGTTTCATATGCTTATTGAACAGTTTAACCAACTCAAATAAGCCGGTTTTCTCCCCAATTTCTTCTACAAGTTTGGTATAGGATAATCCATTATGCCGGTGAGGCAGTATGTTGAAGCCGTTTGGAGATATTGATACTATTTGTCCCTGAAAACCATTTTCGAGCAAGCCTATTACCGTATCCACCATGGTGAGACCATTTCCGATTAGGAGTACCGGCTCTTTTGAACTAATTCCTGAAACCGAACGGATATCCCATGGATTTTGAAAATAATTTGCATTGCTGCTAAAAAACGAACTTTTTATTTTGGGATTTCCGGGTAAATGGTTACCACTGGCCAGGATAGCATAATCGACAGATAATGCGGATCTATCCTTAAATTTAATAATGAATGAATTCTTTAAAGGTGTTATATCCTTGACTGTTGAAGTGATCACATCTACTTGTATATTCTTCTCTCTGGCCAGCATCAATGCATCATTCCAAATATCCTTTAAATATTCACCATAGAGGTATCTGGGTAAGAAGGAATTGGCAATTAATATCCTGTCTTTATCCCTGAAATGATCCCTTTGCATTATCCAGTTCAGGAAATGATCGGGATCAGAAGCAAAAGCACTCATCCTCGAACTGACTACATTTAAAAGGGCTTTTTTTGAATAGGGATTATAGGCAATTCCGGTATTCAGAACCTCCGTTTCATTAATGAGCTTAATCTCGAGCGGGGTATTTGCATTTTCGATTAAATGAACACCGGTCATTGTCCCAGAAAAACCGCCACCTATAATTGCAATTTTTACCATTCTGATCTTTATAAATTAAAAGTATTTATAAAAACCGGAATAAGGGAAGGAAATTTAGAGTTGACTATTGGTAGATGGTTGGTTGTTGTTGGTTGGTTGGTTAGTTAAATGCGAGTTCCATTCAAACTCAATTTCCTCATTTGCTAATTTCCTAATTATCTCATTTGCTAATTCTCTCATTCCCTCCCTCAAAAAAACTTATCAATAGAATTCCAGATTATCCTTAGGCTTGAAATTATTACTATCACACCAACGCCGATAAACATTTTTTTAAGTGGCAGTTTACCAGCAAACCTTGCGGCAATTGGTGCAGCGATAACACCTCCTATAATCAGTCCAAGAATCGTCTGCCAATGACTTACTCCCAGAATAACAAAGAAGGTCAGTGCACTTGCCATGGTTACAAAGAATTCTGTTAAGCTGACCGAACCTATTACATATTTAGGAGTCCTTCCCTTTGAAATAAGTGTACTGGTGACCAGTGGCCCCCAGCCACCACCTCCAAAAGAATCAAGAAATCCACCTGCACCTGCAAGTAATCCGGCACGCTTAACTTTTTGAGCTTTATGTTTCTCTTTGTATGCATTTGTTAAGATTCTGATTCCAAGAATCATCGTGTATACCGAGATTAAGGGCCGGATAATTTGACCGTAATTTTCTCCGGCATAAGCAAGAAATACAGCCCCGACTATTGCCCCTAAAACACCCGGAATGAGTAGCGTTTTAAACAGCTTCATGTTCACATTGCCAAAACGATAATGACTAAAGCCCGATGCTCCGCTTGAAAACATTTCTGCCGTGTGAATACTTCCGGAAATTACTGCCGGGTTCATCCCGCCTGATAATAAAAGCGTTGTTGATACTACACCATAACCCATACCCAAAGCACCGTCAACCATCTGAGCTAAAAAGCCTACAAGCAACATCCATAAAAATTTATCATCAATTTGTGCCGAAAGTTCTTTCCCAAAATCAAGAACAGCCGGGTAAGATACATAGGAATAAACTGCATAGACAACAAAGACTATTGCCAGACTGAATAATGATAAATATGCAATCTTCTTCCAGTGTTTTTCTTGTGAAACTACCCTTACTTTTATGTTGTTCAATGCTTTTACGATCTATAGTTAATGCTTAACCTAATCTTATTTTATCAATTAATATAAATCCTATGGATTTAGTAGACAATTATAAATCATTTTTTCTTTTGTACCTAATTTATTTTGAAATTTTCGAATAAATCTGCAACAGATCTCTCCTCGCGAAAAAATCTTCATGAATTAAAAATCAATTCGCTCGTCGAGATTGACGGTAGATGGTTGGTTAGTTGGTTAGT
>Ga0123337_10002540_pt1 | contig 20720 bp, 10 predicted proteins | sample frozenSSSSmetaG_FD_89792 | JGI IMG/M metagenome (GOLD analysis project Ga0123337, IMG submission 89792) | Glacier valley bacterial and archeal communities from Borup Fiord, Nunavut, Canada, to study Microbial Dark Matter (Phase II) -... | ecosystem: Environmental > Aquatic > Freshwater > Ice >... | reverse complement strand
GGACCGCCATCGACCAATGCCTCGACGATTTTGAAGACCGACTAAAACCAGAACTCAAAAGCTTGCTAGCATTGAATTTCCAGTTCTTCCCAAATCACAAAACGTGACGCGCGGCAGTATATGATGTTGGACAAGGCAACTCCATCGGCTTGGTCAACCAAACCAACTCTGTCGAAGCCTACTTCGATCTCGGAGGAGGCGTTCTTGCCAATGCCGGAACATTCCCTTCGTCGCTCCAACAATTCTGCTTCACGAAGCAACCTCCGGTCATACTTTCCCACTGGGATTTCGATCACTGGTCATCCGCAAACCGCGATACTAGCTCCCTGAACTCGACATGGATCGCACCCCGTCAGTCGGTCGGCCCCTCTCATGCGGCACTGATGGCAAGCATCATGAAAACAGGACGACTCCTGCTTCTGCCTGCGGGTTTTCCGGCGGCATGGCGTGGGCAGCTATTCCTTGAACGGTGCACAGGGAGCGGCAGGAACCACAGCGGAATTGCACTCACTCTCTCCGAGATGCCGGCGGGAGGCGGTGAGAAAATGCTCTTCCCCGGTGATGCCAGATATTCCTGTCTGCCTAGTTATTCTTCGCAACAAAGCTACCTTTCCGCCGTTGTTCCCCACCATGGTGCCGACATGCGCAACCGGACTGTCCCTTATTGCCCCAAGCAATCCCAGTCACGGCTCGTATATTCCTTCGGAGCGGGAAATACATTCAGCCATCCGCGTATGATCACCCGTCAGGACCACGATGCCGCGGGTTGGCGCGATCCGCTTGTCACACCGGGTGCCCCTTCCTATGAAGTTCGCGAAACCGCATATCGTATTCCCAGCCCTCGCGGACACGTCCTGCTGGGGTGGAATACCCATCTGACACCGCCCCCGCTCCCATGCGGAGCCGCTTTCTGCCAACTTCAGGCTCGCCAACTTTAAGTGGCAACCAACCGCTCATCTTTTGGGGTGGTTTGCGTGTCAATGCAAGGCGTGAGCCGCTGCTTTTAGTCCACTCCAACAGCAACCCTTGCGGTTTTGTCCGGTCAGCGGATTCAGGTTTTCCGGTCCTCCCACTCCCAATTGGAGTTTTGGGGAAATGACTTTCCCCTAGCGGCTACTGCGTGCGCCGCCCCCCATTCTACCGGGCAGGCCTCCCCGAACCCCTCGCCCACCGCGCCACGCAGATCAAGGCCTGGAGCCCCTCTCGTTCCTCGGGTGTCTCCATCCGTGAACTGCTTGGCCTGCCGCGTATTCGTGCAGCTCAAGCCATCCTCCAATATCCCGGAGGCAGAGGAGAATTGTGAACCATACAGGCAAGAACTAGCGCACTGAAAGGAACTCCCACGGGCGCCTCAAAAGGATGGGCATCTTTTGTCTCGGAAACAAACTCCTGGATTTTAGCGGATAGCGAAGTGTCCACGAATTGTCCGAAGGCGTCGTATGATTGAATCGTGATACAGATTCCTTTGTCTCCCGCGTAACCTGAAAGCACGGCATCAGCCCAGTCCTCAGATGGAACCCAGCTCTGAAGCTCTACAGTTTCGGGAAACCGCCATGACTCTCCTCCGGGCTTTTTCCCTTCGATGAGGTTGGTGTAAACATGCTCCGCAAGTTCCACCCCTTCGGGGCCAAGATCGAAAACGCAGATTTCAAGAATCATCTGAAGAAGAAATGACGACCGCCCGAATCGTTCGGAGGGTTCCTCCCCGGTGGCGAGATATTCGAGATAATCCGACCACGAATTCTGCTGGTCGATCAAACGGGCACCGTGGTTGTTGACCCGCCGCTGCAACAACCGGTGATAGATTTCACTGAATACATGCACCACGTCCGCTTGCCGACCCGCCAGGGAGAACAGACGCCATAATAAAAAAATCTGCAGGTGATGGCAGTCAAGCATCGGCCGGAAACATGAGGTATTTGCTCTGATCATCGAGGTCAGGATCACGTAAACGCCGCTAATCCGTTCCAACACGGCTTCCTTGTCCGCTGCTTTTTTCAGACCATTGCCTATTTCCATCAGCCCAAGCGCCAGAATACCCAACCTGCCCATGTGCCAATAGGCATGATGACTGGAAACAACTTCGGGAAAATTGCGGTGATGTCCTCCCGCCAGTGAGTCCGTGGTGCCTAGCAAAACGGCGTTGCGCCGATAATATTCTTCGAGCTGGCTGAGGTAGAGGCTCCCCCAACTGGCAGAGATCACTGCGGTGAGTTTCTTCGAACTGGTTTTTCGAGCGGCCGCGAAAAGCGCGAGCGCGGCATACTCAATCAATTCAATCCAACCGGCCTCCCAAGAGGGATCGTCTTTGGCATGAGCCTCAAGGATCATCAACGCAATCGAAACCATTCTCACCTCCTTTTCCCCCACAGGGTCTTTAAGGACGTTCGCGAGAAATTCACGCCAATCGGGAATCAAGACCTCTCGCCACTGGTCGGAACCATGGTGAAAATCCTGAACCTGCCAGCAAATATATGAGAATTGCCTGAAGAATTTCTCAGGCAGGAGTGTGGGACTGCCAATCAGCTTGTCTTTGACGCGGCTGGTTAGTTCGGTAAGATTCCAACGCTCGAAAACGAGCGTTGCGGAATCGCCCAAGCGGGTAGGAAACGACCGGGCCAGGCGTTGGAACTCCTCCCCCCCCTCCTCGTCATCATCCTTGTTGTAGGCTAGAATGAGCTTCACCTCGACGACCGCCGCCATCGCCGGCAACGTCATATCTTGTGCCGCGGCCCGCCGGATATCCGTATCGAACTTGTGTCGGGTCCAGTTTCGGTAGGTTAACGGTTCGTCCTTAAGGACGAAAACGACCAGCTTTTTTCCGTCTTGGCTGATTACCTTAAGGTCTTCTCCATGTTCGGCCTCCTTCTTGGGGCGGGGAGCACTTTTCCGCCCTCCACGATGGAATGCGAGACGGAGAGGAATTAAGTTGTCCGCTTCGGCGAGCTTGAGAATCACATGATCAAATCCATATTTGTTTCCTGTTTTCTCATCCCTAGTCTCTTCCCTGAGGCTATGAAGATACCCGGAAAGGAAGGTGGTGATTATTTCAGGATTCATCATGGACGGCTGGTTCTCTCAATTGTTCTTCCCGCTCCAGTTGCCGGATCATCATGATCGCATTGAACCTCCTGATGTCGTCTCCTTCCGGATCGATGAACGCGAACTTTGGAATCTCCATCGAATTTGAATACTGCTTTGTCCCATTAATCCCCCCCAGACCATAACCCGAGTAGATCCTCCAGCCATCCCCTCCATAAAGGAGGTAAGACTTCCGACACATTCCCATCAATGGGCTGCTCGCCTCGGAATGCCGCGTCATTTCACGGCTTCTCCTCGCACTGAGAACATTCGACGCATGGCGGTACCCGGCGACATCCATGGAATTGATGGCGGATCTCCAGCATGGGGTCAATTTTTCGAGGTATCGTTCCGCCCGGCCCAACGCGGCTTTGACAGTCTCGCTAACATTCTCGGGATTCTCCTCCATCCTCCTGCTGATAAATCCTTTGCAGGATTCGGGAAGGTTCGTCATCTGATAGACCATCTCATCAGAAAATAAGGATTTGAGTTCATCGTGGCCATTTTCGATACGGGGCGAAATGGCAAAGAGGAATCTCGTGTGGTTCGAATCAAAAGAAGGATCTCTTTGAACCTGGAAAATAAGCATCGCCGTCCGGTTATCCGTCCATTTATCCATGGATTCGGTCGATAAGGAATCCAGCCTCATAAGCCCGAACAACGTAATTCCCAGTTGCCTCACCGACTGCTCGTCGGAGGCCAAGGCATCCTCCACCATTGAATCCCCCCCGGACTGTTTGATTTCGATCAAGAGATGAGCCATTGCTCCATCAGGCCCCAACTGACGACCCAGCGCATTGCGGTCCCGCACCGCTATTTGAAAGAACAATTCCCTGAACCGATCTTTTGATTCCGCCAACAACCGGATCAGGAATTGCTGGAGCTGTCCCCAGATCCAGGACTCGTTGACGCCGGTTGGCAGGAGCTCGAGTATCCGGTCACCGAGGGGCGCGATCCCCAGCGACCTGCAACGTTCATCATATTGCAGCAAGAAAGCGACCAGCCAGCCTTTCATCCCGCAATCAATACCCTCGGCAAGGTGATCATGGATCCATTCCACCCCAAAAACAAAGCTCCGGTCCGATCGTCCGTCTCTTGTCAGCGTGGCTCTCAGAAATTCCTATGCTTCCATGCGCTCTTCGGGGGTCCCGCCTTCCATCCCCCTAACTGCTGCGACGAAAGCGTCGTCGTCCAAGCGAAACGCGCCGTCGGCAAACCGCAACGAACTGTGGAAAATCAGGCGGCGCTTTTCATCGGGGTGCGAAGAGAGCCAGAGATCCAACTTTTCGGTAATTCCCGGATGAAACGCTTTGCAGAACCCATGCAAGGCACCAGCCATCCGGCGAGCGCTATCATCCGGCCGTTCGCGAGACCATAAGGTAACAATTTGCTCCGAGACGATTGGCCGATGCTGCGAAAGACTGCGCAGTCCGCTCCAGAATCCGTCGGAGGCACCGTCATTGCCCAACCGATCGCGAACTTGCCTGAGCCATTCGGAGAGAATCTCCGCCAAAACCGAAGCGTGCCCCAAAAAGGTCTCCAATGTGTAGAGGGTTACGAAAAAATCGCCTTTGCGGGTCATTTCCTCAAGCTGCCGAATTCGGAGAGCCTCGGATCCGGTGTTGTACGATTGGGCCCAAAGGAATCCCAGCAGCTTCGCAACCCTCTCATCGAATCCCAAATTGATGGAAACTCCGGCAATAAAATGGAAAAAGCGGCCTTGCTCGGTTTTTTGGTCGATTCGAAGAATTTCCACTAGTGGCTGCAAGATGCTGCAATCGAGGCTCAGTTCACGCAGCGAATTTTCAAGGTCGTCCGTCGCGAGAATCGGGCGTGACGTGTCGGAATCAACCTCTGCTGTGGCAAGCCACGACAGCACCCGGTCCGTGGAACCGGTCGAGCAGACGGGCTCCTGGGGATTGTCGGACATGTTCGGGTTTGAAGGGATTTCTTCCATCGGGATCTGTCTGAAATCGTGACCGAAAACACCCCCTCATCAATAAGAATTCCCCCCGGATTCCAATGCACTCCGTTCTCTGAGATCGGCCTCTCGCCTGCGCGCCTTGCCTCATTACGGATCAAAATGACAGCAAGCCATATTTTGGCCCGCTTTTAAGTCAGTCTGCCGATGATCTTGTCGCCCGAACCTGCTTATGCTAGGTCCTTTTCGTGCCTCCGCATAAAGTTACGCCCCGCCATTCAACCTCCCCAGCGACCGGAGACCGAGCAGCCTTGATCGGGCTTCACCCACAATATCGGGCGGCTGCGGCATTGTTGATCGAGTCGCTTCAAAATGGGATGCTCGAATCCGCTCTTACCGGAGATCCGGAAGCCGGTCGAGTGGACGATTTTCAGATTCTCACAGGGGGCCGGCTTGATGCTTATCAGTTCAAGTGGTCTCAATATCGGGCTGCAATTACCCTGAGGTCTCTGATCACAGGGAAGGCTGGTGCTCCGTCGTTATTCAGAAGCCTTGCCGATGGATGGTTGAACCGGCAAAATGCTTACCCGGAGAAAAAAATCATGGTCCATCTCGCAAGCAACGGGATTCCATCAAACTCCATTAAGGTTACAAAGGGGCGCGGAAATAAGCTGGGCCAGAACCACTTTGCCGCATTCCTCGACGAATCCTGGTTTCCCGTCCACGAAGGAGTCATCACCATGCCCCTCGCGGGTGAACCGTGGCACGACACTTGGGAAAAAATTCGTGGTACCACCGGTCTGGAAAACACCCGGTTCTCCCAATTTGTGAGGGAGTGCAAACTGGATTTTCTGTTTCCGATCAACGCGCCGACGGGAATAAGCAAAAATGCTCAGGAGTCCTGGGAAGCTGCTGTCCGGGCACTGACGGAGCGGTTGCTCTCCCTGCCCTCGAAGCCCAACCCTGTCATCTCACTCGACCGGAAAGCTGTCTTCCGACTTCTGGATTGGAAGGACGAATCGATCCCCTTTCACAGGCACGATTTCACTCTAGCCAGTTATGTTAACGAACCCCTGCGCAGGACAGCCGCAGACCTCGAAGGGAGCTTGGACCGGATCTGCCAAGGGTACATTTGCCTGCGCGGAACCCCGGGCTCAGGGAAATCCAGCACTCTCACCTTGATCTTCCGCCGCCGTCCCGAGCGAGTCATCAAATATTACGCATTTACGCCTGACAGTCCCAACGGAAGCCAAGGAGAAGCTGTGAACTTTCTTTCCGACCTGGTCGCCGATTTGGAGCGCCAGGGAATTCGCAGCGACAGCCAGTCTCCACACCGCGGCGATCTTGTCCTATTGCGAGAAAGATTCCGGCGGCAATTGAAAGGGCTCGGTGAGGATTACGCGAAAAAAAAACGTAAGACTTTGATCCTGATCGATGGCCTCGATCACATCGAGCGCGAACAATCGCCAGCCCGCTCGCTACTACTGGAGCTTCCCCGCCCATGCGAAATCCCAGAAGGAGTTGTAATCGTTCTCGGCACCCAAGAGCAGGGAATTCTAGGTTCCGATATCCGACAATCGCTGCTCGACAGCGGGAGGAGTATCAAAATGTCGTCTTTGGGATCGGTTGAAATCGATCGGATTCTTCAGGAAGACGGCTTGTCTCAGCGGCTCAATTCAAATCAACGTGGTAAGATCATGGCGCTGGTCGCAGGTCACCCGCTGGCGCTGGGATATTTGCTACGCAAACTCAATACCTGCCAGTCCGCGGGCGACCTGGATGTGGAGCTGTCCGGTCAGCTTGCCTTCACCGGCAACATTCTATCCTCCTACCGGTCTCTTTGGGATCAAAGCGGCACATCCGAGCGGAAGGTGCGACATCTTCTGGGAATGATCGCGCGCCTGCGGCGTGCTCCTGACGACGAGTGGCTCGGAGCGTGGGCGGATCTGGACGCCCTCGATCAGCTGAAAAACAAATTCGGTCATTATTTCGAACGAAACAATGGAACCTGGCAGTTCTTCCACAATAGCTTCCGGATTTTTGTCCTGGAGGTGAGTTCCCGGGATATTGATGGCAACCAGAATCTCTCCCTTGAACGGCGTTTCCACCTCGAATTAGCCGATCGCTGCGCAAATACTCCCAGTCCATCACTCTGGAGGTACGAGCAATTCCATCATCTCGTGGAGGCTGGAAATCAGCAAGCGGCCTTGGAAATCGCGCGTCCGGAATGGTTTCGGGAGCAGTTTTTTGCCATGAGGCAAAGCGGAGCGATTCGTGCCGACCTTGGATGCGCTTGGAAAATGTTGGGCACCGTAAACAGCGGCCCCGCTGCTTGCCGCCTGATGTTCGCCTCCGATGAGATCGAGTCTCGAACAGAAACGCTGCAACTCGACGATTTAAAGCTGCTTTTGCTATTTCTCAGAACCAAGGAAGCCCCACATGCCCTGAATCGTATCCGAACAGGCGCACAGCTGCATCAAGGCTCCATGGCATCCTTGCAAATATGCGCAACCCTGCTAGACACCGGCAACACCAGTGAAGCCAGACGCATCTTCGAACTGGTTGATCCCCATGGGATATCAACTTATGGAATGATCAACAATTCTTGCGATGAGCTGCGCCAGCTCCTGATCCACTGGAGCGGCGTTGCTGTTTCGTTCCTATCTATCCAGGAAATTCTCAGGGTAATTGATCGGTCGGAGTTCCGGAACGTTTCAAGTTGGAACCAGAACCCGGAACCTTCCCCAGTCGATCAGAAAATTGAAAGGCAGAAGACACTCGCCGGCTTCTCAATTTCTCTCGCTGCGTCGGGTCGTCATCTTCTATCTGAACAACTTGAGGAATACGTCGAATGGGGAATTCTGCAGCCAACATGGCGAATCGAACTGCTGCTGACCCGCTTGGAATCTGCATCAGCGGAAAATGACCAGCTCATTCAGGAGCTTCTCGCACTGGAGCCGAGTTCTTCCGACGTATCGCGACTCCGAATCGCCGAGATTCTTTTCCGGCTTGGAAAAGCCGACTTGTCACTAACGGTTTTTTCGAAAGTCAAAACGCCGGACATGGCGGAAATCGGACGATTTTCCGCGCTGGAAGGTAAGTCTCTCCGCGAGGCCGAGCGCTGGTCGAGGCTGGCCTATGCCTTAGGGACAACGCGCGCGATCTCATCAGTCGTCATCTCAAGGGAAGACAACCCGATCCGGATTCTACTAGCCGACAGCCGCTCTGCCGTTGTCCGGCTTCATGCGGCTGCCTGGAACGGTCAAATCTGGGATGGTCCGGCTCTGGATTCCGCATTTCAAAAGGCGTTCAGTCCCCTGCTGCGTGGCTACCTTCGGTGGGACACGGGTAATGACGTCAATCTCTCAATGCCTCAAATCGCTACGGATCTGGTGAATGCCTGCAAGGAGCAGGGGCAATCATGTGTATCCGGGTTGTGCAACTACCTGACCTCGGCGTGGAATGATCCGAATGATGGCAGGAACTGGCTGGATGGGATCATGCGGCAGTTGGTGGTCGATCTTTGCAAGGCAGGCGCTGCCCCGGAATGGACTACAAACTGGCTGCAACAACTCGAAAGCAGGATCGAAAGTTCAAGCGCGGCTGGAAGCCGGGTCAGCGAGTTGATAGATCAAGCCCATGCTTGGATGACGGCTGCGCAGCCGGAAAAATCACTTCTATCCGTGAAAACGGCGCTGCAACTCTCACTGGGAATCGGATACGATCGCGACTATCAGCTCAATTCATGGATGGACTGTCTAAAAGACACCTGGAGAGGAAACTGGCGTGGCGGGAAAGACCTGATCGTCCAACTGGCCCGCTCCATTGCCGCTCTTGATGAGGAGGTATCAGGGGGAACCATGGGAGAAGCTGCGGAACTGCTGATCGCCAATAGTTTCCGAGCGGAACCCGGTTTGGGTTTGAAGCTATGGGATTATCTTGCGGAACACGGAGCCGTGTCCTTCCCCGAAACCCTTGCCGTTGTGATTCAGGAAGCGCTGGCACAGGAGGAAAGTGATCCGACGGTCACCGTGCTTCTGCTTGCCGAGATCCTGATCCCTTTGGATGCGCGAGGCCGTCCCGATCTTCTGGTTACCGCAGTGGACAAAGTTCACCAGCTTCGTGGCGCAGGAGAGGCCCAGAACGCGGTCAATCGGTTTGCGCGGAGGATTGAAACTCTGGCTAGAGGCGAAACAAGAAAGAGGTGGCGGAACGGACTCCGGCAAGTCTGCCGCTCATGTTCGCTAATCCTGCCAGAGAGGGCAGGTAAGAACGAGCCGCTCGTCAAGTGGAGAGAAAGCGAGGCAACTGATGACATCGCTGCAATGGTGTTTTCATCGAAGGATCCTTTCGACGAGTTCGAACGGCAGGTGAAGCTCGCGTTGGACGACAGGTCCGAACACCGGGCTCATATCGAATGGACCGAGATTGCCATTCTTCTCGCGCCTGAACTGTCAGAACTTCAATTCTCTTCATGTCGGCAACTTTTCAAAGACAATTCATATTGGTACGCGCGAATTGGAGAAAACCTCGCCCCATTTCTCACGCGGGCGGGTTTGCACAAAATCCTTTGGGATTGGGGATACGAGGTATTCGATCAATTGAAGCAGCACGCGGAATCCAATCATGTCGCCGACCGTGAATGGCTGTCGGCCCAAATAATGCTGTCTTCGGCCGATCTCGCTCGGGGCCGGGAACACCTTTTTGACAGCCTCTCCCGACACCGCTGGCTGGGATTGCATTCCTTGCAGCCGATGATGGATTCCCTAGCAGCCAATCCGGAGGAAAAGGAAATATTGGCCGATGAAATCGCCGGTCAGCTCGCAGCAATCTTGCAGGGAAGCGACACGGGGGCTCCCGAACTGACGCTTGATGAGATAGATGCATCGCCTTCCATCCCAACTTCCCAAGCGTTGGTTAGGCTTGTCCTCTCATGGATCGATCATCCTACAAGACTGGTCCGACATTCGACACGTCGCGTGATCAGGAATCTTTGTCGCTCCGGAAACAAGGACTGGTTGGAAGAAATCGGCAATTTCCTCAAAGATTGGGAACGCGGTTCAACATTGGTAAGATTGCTCGACTCATTCGATGCGGATGAACTCGCGGCTTCCTCCCCGTCCATTGCGGGTCACCTCGCCGATTTCACATCCTCGCTGGATTTGGATACCCGCATCAGCGCCCGGAATCTCAAAACCCGGCTTTCCGGCGACACTCCCTACCCTCGTTTGAACAAGAGCTTCAGCCTGATTTACGAAATTGAATTGCCGCCTCTGGATTTTGACCGTTTGAGTACCACCGTCAAAAAGCTTTGGCCGATACTGAGCACGTGCCAGCGCATAACAGGAATTCCAATTCAAAACCTTTGTCAGCGTTCGGAAGAGTTGGCGATCATGGTATCAGATCGTTCACGTCTTCCCACCACTCGAAAGGAAATGGAGTGGATGCTCCGCAAAGCCAATCTCACTTTTGGATATCAGCTTCCAGATTCCAGAATCGGCATCAGGGCGGCCTTCCGTCTGCTGGGAGAGCTGAACGACTACGGATTCATAAGCGAGCAGAAGATACAATCGCTGATAGCGCTGTTCTCAAGGGAGGACCACTTTTTAAGTCGTTCAGCCCCTTCGGAAAGACCTCGGGCACTGATGCCGCCCGATACCGGGATGAAGGTGAACGCATGGAACGAGGAATGGCTTGAACAAGGCGATGAACGGCCTATCCGAGTCGCTCCACATGCCGACGAAGGATGGCTGATAGGTTGTTATGTTCACAGCTTCTTCATCCCCACCGATCACCTGCCCGAAGAGTCTCACTTTGGCTGGCTCACCACAGAAAAGGAAGATGACTCTGAAGAAGGCGACGGAGGAAACACGATTATCGATGAAGACAAGCTGTTGGAAGCTGCACGCTATCACGATTGGCACGGAAAAGACGACGAAGGAGCCTTCTTTTTGCTCTCTGGCAGCCTGAAAGACCTACCTTCGCCTTCGTGGCTGGCTTTGCACCCGAAAGTGGCGCGCAGCCTCGGATGGCAAGCGGAACAATCTCGACTCTTCGCGTGGCAAGACCGTAACGGAGTGATTATGGCCGAAAGCAGATGGTGGGCCGACGGACCACCGGACTGCGTTGATACAAACGGCAGGGGGACTACGTCGAGCGGTTGGCTCGTCGCACTTTCCCCCCCAGGGTACGCGCTGCTTGAAGCTGGTTATCCCAATCTGCGTTTTGACTCCCAATCCCGGCGCTCACACCGCCTCTAACTTCGAACCGCTCACCTCCCCTCCTGCAATGCCACCACAAAGCAAAGTCCTTGACGCGCTGGAAAAGTCAATTGAACACCGAGCGTTCGAATTGCTTTCCATTGATCTTCTGGTGCGGACGGGATATGCCAATATTATTCCCGGCGGTGGAACCAATGATCATGGAAGGGATGCCGAAATACTCTATTGGAACGGATGTCACCATTCCTATCCGATAATAGCCTTTCAGTTCAGCATGCAAAAAAACTGGAAACCGAAACTCCGCTCCGACGCTCGCAAGATCAAGAGCCATTGCGGGTCCATCCAGTCTCTGGTCTTCACCACGAATCAAACCGTCACCACTGCAAGCAAGGACAAGCTGAGATACGAACTCTGCCTGGATCTGAATATCGAATTGACGATCTTTGACCGTGAGTGGTTCAGAGTCCTGCTCGAAGGAGATCATTCGGATCTCGCAGAAAAATATCTGGGGATTGCGAACGACTCTTTCCCTCACCTCTCCCGGCAAAAGCTCGAACAACTCAGCCGGATAGCCCTGCAAGATGCGGCATTTCTCCAAACGGGTGCCGGAGATACCGATATTCATCTTGGCGATCTCTATACCCCTCGGAAAATCGAATCGGAAATCCTTGGAAATCTCGATACGCCAGCGGCCGGCAACAACGCAGCTCCATCTCCCATCGCCATAGTTGGCGAGGCCGGAGATGGCAAAACAAGCGTTCTTTGGCGCATTGGAAACCGGTTGCTTGAAGTTGGACGGTCACGCGTGTTTTTTCTGAAGGCCACTGATCTTTGTTTCGGACCCGGCTCCAATAGTGGTGGAGAGATTTCCGCCGATGAAATCGTAGCAGGCGCGCGGCCGCCGCTCGGTTCCGAAACGCCTTCATTCGTTTTGCTGGACACCGTGGATTTGATCGTCCGCGATCAGGCACGCCGCAGCATGATATTGATGCTGGCCTCGAAGCTACAAGCCAGCGATATCCGCCTCCTCATCACATGCAGGCCATTGGAGTTCAGGTTCCTGGCATCGGGACGCTCCGGAACGGCCGCTCATGGGACGGAGGAGTATGGCTCGTTGACAAGCTTCAATGCGGTCCCACTTGGAAACTATGATGACGAGGAATTTCAGAATGCGGTGGCCAAGCATGTCAGTCGCTTCTGCCGGCACATGAACAGGGACGAAAGCACGATGCAGGTTGAGAATCTACTTGCTGCCGCAACGGCGGGAAGACCCATTCGTGAAATCTGCCACCGACCGCTGACTTTGCGAATGCTCTTTACCTTGTATGCCCCTGATAAAATACCAGTCGAAATCCACACATTCAGACTGTATTCCGACTATTGGGATTTCCGCGTTAAGAACGATCGAAGAGCCGGAATGCCCGATCCGAATGCCACCGGAATCAACTTCGAGAAAGCAACAGGACTGATCGCCTTGGCCATGCTCGCTGAACGCAGGGTTGACATTCAGGAACCAATCCTTGTCCAACTTCTGGAAAGACTCCATTGCCCCGCGGCTTCGATCAACACCTTGATCACACGAGGAATCCTTCACCGAGATCATCAGGGTTTCATACGATTCTTTCACCAAACGTTTTTTGAGTATTCCGCCGCCCGTGGCCTCCAGCTGCTAGACCCGAATTTCGTATTACCATTCTCCGAGAAAATCATGACCCTCCCCAATGACCTCTTCGGAAATACCGTGATCGAACAATGGCTCCTGCAGGATTTACACTCCGCCCTTTCCCCTGTTCGGAACAGGGCGGACCGCGATATTGCCGCCCTCTTGAATAGCATCTTTCTGAACAGCCAGTTGTCAGGCGTATACGTCTATTCCAACTCGACCCGGGAGCTTCCTGAAGCCAGGAAGGCCCTGCACCATCTCATTCTCAACCCAAAACAAAACGGAGGTCTAATCAAGCGCTTCGTCGCCCTGCTTCCAAATCGGGCGCTCCGCGACCCCCACGAAACCATGACTGAAGTGGCGGCAATCTGGTCTCACAACAATTGGAATCTCACCCTGCAGTTGTTCCGGTTCTTGGAGCGCTATGCGGGTCAGCACCCCGACAATGTGATTTCCTTCCTGAATCAGGACGACCGCCTTCACCAGCCCATCAGGGGTGCTTCCACGGAACTCATTCTCTGGGAAATATTGCGCGTTTGCAGGAGAATAGGGCCGAGAAGCCCGAACTGGTTTTGGAGCACGTTTCTATGGATGTATCAAAAGCAGCTTGTAAATAGCGGCAAGACTGAGTTCCTGCCACAGTTGATCGAAATGATCGTCGAATGCTCCTCCGCCATCCCCCCCGGCGAGTTCCGGCGGTTTCTCACGGAGACAGTTCCAGATGACCTTGGGCCGAAGTGGGGGGAACTGCCGCCGAAAGTCGCACGGGTCTATGCCCCTGCCTGGGCAGCCATGTGGAGGCGTGAGAACCTCAGCCTTGCCCAAGTGATGGAAGAGATCGACACCCTCCCCAGCTTCAGTGTTAGATTCGGTTTGGCAGGTCTTGCCGATTACACCTCCCAAAGGGGCGGGCTGGACGAGGTTGCGCCGATAATCGACAAGTTCGACAACGAGGGTGATCCCCGCAGGGCCAACGACTGGCTCGTCGCATTCTGGCCAAAACTCTTCACATGCTGGACCTCCCGCCAGGACCCATCGTCTGAAGGACTGATCAGCCAGCTGGCAGAAAGGATTGGCCAACACGCCAGGAATAATAACGGACAGGGCCTGCGTACTCTGCTCCGCACGATCGGCGACGAAGACTTTCGCGCCATGGAAAAGTCAGGGGACAGCGATAGGTTGCTGAGAGCTCTCTTTGCAGACAATGTCTTCTCCAACATCGACACTTGGACAACGATTCCGGAAATGCGCCCACAGCTTGGGCGTTGCGCGATATCCGGTATCCCAGCAGCAGTTGCTTATCTCGGCAAAGTTCTCAAAGACCCCGACGAATTTTCGTCGACCGATTTCCGTGCGACTCTCGTCCAGTTGGCCACACGATCAGAAAAATCCAAGCAAGCACGATGGGCCCTGCTGTCACTATCCCTCCAATGGAACCTTTTTGAAGAAACGGCACAATCGCTTGATTCAATCATATCCAATGATGAGACCAACGACCTCACCATGTTCCAGCGGAATTATTTGCTTAATATGTGCGAAACCGCCTTGTCGCCCCGCGGAAGTCCGCTGGAACTTGCTCAGTTGCGGATAAGGATCGCCTGTACGCGACAAGGGTGGCTGCCTCCGTTGAATATAGAGTATCTCTTGAAGGAGATCCGGGAGACGGCCCACGAAACACGGTTTCGTTTTCTGACCGAACTGCTGGAGGAGGGATGCGGATCGGGATTCTATTCAATTGATATCCTGCTCTCGTTCGATTCCGCGCCTGATATGAGACTCGCGGATAAAATGGGTGAATACTGGGACGAGGTTCTGGCAAGATGTTTGGCGGCTGCGCCTGACATCTCGGAAAGCGCGCTACGGGAGTCTTACAGGAAAATTGTTGTCGGTTCGGCGGGTATTCGTCGCCTCAAGCTCTTCGCCTCCGTCCTGGAACGAGCCACGAGTTTGGATCCGGACCTCGCGCTGGCCGTTCTGAAGGAATTCCTCGTTTCCCCGCCTGCGGGTGCCCTCGGAACATCTGCGAAGCACGCATTGACTCACAGAATACAGGCACCTGTCTCCCGCCTCTTCTCGAAATGCACCAAGAATCAGCTGGGTGCGATGGTTTCACATATTGAGATGATCCCGGGTGTCTTGGGCGCGTCGATCGTTCGACTTTTGTCGTTTACCCACTATCATGAGTTGCAAAGCGAGTTTCAAGAACTCCTTGCGAATCCCCAATTGGATGAACTCGTTCGCAAGTCCCTGCACAATGAATCAGGTGATAGAGGGCCGGCTACTTTTTCGAACCTGTATCACGAGCTGGCCGACCATCTGATTGCCGGGGCATCTTAAGTTGCTTACATTACCACGAGGTCGTTGTCCTCCGGTGACCCAGAATTCACAGATTGCAAAAGAGCTCCTTGCCCGTAAGGGTAGGTGAGGCACCTTGTTGGACAGGCCATCCCTGGAGGCGACAGTCGAACAGGCGGACTGAACGGAACCACCTCCCGTATGTCATGGATCAAATCTATCATATCTGTCCACCAATAGATAGAACCATGATCGAGATCCGTCCCGAGCCGACCGCAGGCCACCTCCGACTTCCCCACGTTCTGAAAATTATTCCTGTCAGCCGAAGCACCTGGTATCGAGGGATGAAATCGGGAATCTACCCCCGGCCAGTGAAATTGGGAATCAGAGCATCAGGATGGAAAATCGAAGCCATTCAGAACTGCGTCGTTGCTTTGGAAAATGCCTGAGGTAGGAAGGCGGGCTCATCGCAAGATGTCACCTGCTTCCAACTGCTGAAGGGTATATGACTGGATGAACTCCTTCGTCATGTACAACTCCCGCAGCCTCTCCTCGCCGATCTCGCCCAGATCGGCGGCTGGTATCGAGTTCGCCCCCTCCTCATTGCCGCCACCTTCCTCCCACGCGCTCTCCCACAGCGTGGCAAGCAGCAGCAAAGCGTCTGCAATGCAGTCGACAGTTCTTTCTCCGAGACGATCCCACATCAGAGCCACACGGCCTGCCCCGCTGGTTCCGTTATACGCGTCAATGATCTCCATCGGTGGGAGCAGTTCAATGGTATTTCGCATCAATTCGATCAATGCTATCGCGGCCCCTCGTCCCGTCTTAACCCGAGCAGTGGCAGATTTCCCGGAGACCGCCTGCCGGAGTCCTTCGATCAACTCCGGTGCCCGCATGCTGAGCATGGTGGTTTCATAAACAGTGTGCACCTTGTTCTCTGACGGATGATCGGGCCGGCCGTGATGGAACTGGGAGATGTGCAGCGGTTGCCCGCAATCGCCAACGTAGTGCGCGAGAATTCCCGCGGCACACAGGAATTTATCGAGCTCTCTCGCTCGGACAAATTTCACCATCTCGGTGTAGATCTGCCAGACGCGGAACGGCACGGCTCCCCGCTTGGATGCACCCAGGCTGGTATAGAAGCGGTTCCAGACTTCCACGCTGATATTTTTTTCGTCTTTGCAAAGGTCAAGAAGGGTTCTGCCTGCGAATTCTCCCGCTCCCTCCTGATCCATGTCCGCGAAATGATTGCTGTTGTCGTCTGTCCGTTCGTTGAGATCGCGCCAGACGTCGTCCGGAACGTCAGCCAATGGAACAAAACGGTCTTTATTAAGATTTCCGATTGCCCCATGGAGTAGTCCAGAATCGCTGATACCAACCCGCTCTGCATTGGCAGCAAAGAATCTTTTGGCTTTCGGACTCGAAAGCAGTCCGCAAGCGAGGAAACCAATCTTGTAATGGCCCAACTGCCCCCAGAATTCAGGCAAACCGCGATTCCAATCACGCACCACTTCAACATCGAGAAGGCGGCAGATCGCGCTGAGATTGCTGGCAAGCGCGAATTGGAACTGCCCTTCGCCGCCTCCTTCCAAAAACCGATGCCCGCCCCACTGGAGTGCAAGCGGGCGCGGACGAGGTTTGGCTGGGACGCGGCCGCGGCCTGCATCTTCGCCAGCGGTCTCGGAAGGTTCGGCCTGGACCTCCTCGTCAAGGAACCACAGCGTGCCGGAATCACCGTGCTTGGTTGCGAGAGGTGCCTCACCATCCCGCGAACCGATCAGAAAGTCGGTGATATAGTCGCAGCCGCCGATGGAATTGTAGCGGTAGAAAAGCGCTTGGACCTGCCCTTCCATAAGTGCTGACACGCCGCCGAATGCCATGACCCTGGCCCCGATCAAATCAAGGGAGATTGTGTCCGTATTGAGGTCGACGGTTGGCCCGATTTCGCCGATACCGAACACTTGGGCCGACCATTGGTTCACGTCTTCCACCCGTACAAGGCCTGCATCGAGATTGACCACCGCCCTGCTCGACGGGTATCCCGGATAAACTTGCTCGATCGGATGCTTTGAAAGCTTCAATCTGTCGGAAAATCCGAGAAGCTGCCGGCTGCGGTCGATCAGTGCGAAGAGGCCGGCCCCTTCAGGACCCGCAACATGTCGGTTGGTGAGGGCAAACGTTAGGTTGCCGTCGCTAACAAGACACCCGATCGATCCCACGTGCAGCGAACCCTGAACTTCGGAAAAGACGGGAAAACCGCCGCCCATCAATTGATCGGGGAAGCGCAGCTGGGACAATGGCTCCGGATTGACCGCCACGGCATCTGCGACCACGACACAGGTGGGCACCACACGGCCATCGGGTAGGTAAAGGAACCTTGGAACGGCCTGATCGAGCTTTTCAGCGAACTCCTCGGGAGCAAACCATTTGCTTACAAAGACGAGCACGCACGGCCATGACCAATCCTTGATTCCGCTGTTCGCCAGCGTCCGGGGAGGATACTTCTTGTAAGCCCGGGCCGCCTCGATCCGGACCTCCTTCGAGGCGTCTGAATCAGGGTCTGTCGCCCGTATCAAATACTTTCCAATGGCCGTCGCCACCACGTTCTCCTTGTTGGAGAGGTGGGCGTGATAATGTTCACGTGCGTCGAGGAGGTCCCGAACCGATAGATCCTTGAAATCACGATGGATGGAGAATCCTATTTTTTTCATGGTGGCAAAAGTTGGCTATTTGAAACTTCTATAAGAGCCTTCCCGAAAACAAAATTCCGGGTCAAGGTGTAAAATGTGACGGAAACGCGTGGCAGCCATCGGGATTCCCGGACTCTTGCTATCAGCATCTCTTTCATTTCGGGGGCCATCGATCCGCTTCGCCGCAGCGCATTTCAAAAACTGCCGAATCCCCGTTGGAACGCCACCTTTTCCGCGATCTCCGGGAAATCGATCAACGGGTTGCGATTCCCTTGTTTTGCAAAAATCGTCTGGTTGCGGTGCTTTTCATACGCGCCTGGCGGATTGTCACGATGCCAGCGCAAGAGGACCGGCAAGCGGGAGGCGGGAAGCTCGGCGGATCGGTCACCAATCAGGCCGGGGTAGCGCAACAAAAAGTAAAGAGTCGCACGTGCGACCGCCCCATGCCCTGCAGCGGGGTCGAACTTGTCCGACTCCCTTCTTCCGCATTTCTCCCTGACCACTTCTTCCGCCGCATCAAAGTCAAAATACGGAATGTTCCCTCGAAACGAGTTGCATTCCGATTCGCAGGCAAACAAGTGATGCAGATCTCCTCTCATGGGCTCTTGTTTCCCGAAAGTCGATTGAGGCACCGAATGCTCGCAGTTGTAGGGCAGTGCGGCTTCCACCAACGCCAGTTCATCCTGCAGGTCGGCAGAGGAAAAACTTTCCGAAGACATCTTTTCGGAGATTCGGGCGCCGCGCGCCACATCTACCTCCAGATCTTTTCGGATGAACTCGTCGGGGGCGTGCGCCTCATCCGAATAGATGCTCCTGATTTTCCGGTCGGGGTGGAGGTCTATCCAAGGATAAAGTTCGATCGCCGGCTTGTAACGCGGCTTGGTATGATGACTCTCCTTCAAAAGGCCCGACAGCGTATTGAACAGGTCTTCGGGTGCCTGGCTCCACACCACTCCCCGATAGTACGATTCCACGTCCACTGCATCGCTGGCTTCGTCAAAGTAGGTATCCGTTTCGTGCTCCCGGAGTCGGGTCAGCGCGAGCGTCATATCCGCATGCGGAGGCAGTCCGTCAACAGATGCCCGCGGAACGGCGGCAGGCGTCTCTTGAACGTTAGCCACCGCACCCGAGGCAGCGCCGAGGCTGACGGTGATTTGCAGAGGTATCGTGAAAGTGGTGGAGTTGTTTGGAATCATGGCTGTTGTGGAATTGGTATGCTGCAGCGCTTCAACGGATGGCACGGGAGACGCCAGAATTTCATTCCTCAGATCGAGCCAGTTGTCCTTGATCGGCTGTCCTGCCAGCCAGCCAAGGATTTTGCTGATACGCACCCCTTCGTTGGAAATCCAATTGATCCGGTGCTCCCCCATGGCCTCGCGCCAAACGGTTCCGTCGTCGGCCAGGATCCGGCCTGCCGAATCACGCTTTGGAACACCCGAATGATGGAGTGCCAGCACTTCCCACTGGTCGTTGAAAACCGGTGAGCCGGATGATCCCGGGGCGGTATCCGTCGAGTAATGGAGATAATTGTCCAACACGTCGCGGAGTTCATTCGCACGGAGGGCAACCTGCTGGGGCTGCCCTCCCGGATGCTGGATGATGTTCAGTTTCTCTCCCACGGCCACTTTACCCTCCCCGGGAATAAGCCGGTTCCAGCCAAAGGACGCGAGACTACCCGTGCCATCCATCGCCGCGTCGGCGATTCCCACCAGGGTGCAGTCAAATGATGAGTCCGTCAGAAAGAATAGGTCCGGCCGGAGACGGAATTCGGAAGATAGCAGGCTCCTCCCCCTGGCGGAATCCCGGAAATCGAACTCCGCAGTACTGGAACCGGCCTGTTCAGCCGATCCAAGAACATGGTGGTTGGTCATCAAGATACGGGATGAAATCAGAAAACCGGTTCCATATCCCAATACGGTGCCTCCCGCAGAACGAAGCTTGATCCTGCTCACCGAGCGGGCGGCAAGAAAGCCTCCCTCCAGAAAACTCACGCTCATCAAGTCGCTGTTTCCCAAAATCCTCTCCAACCCCAGCTCGGCGAGTTCCCGGGCGGCTCCCCCTTCCCCAATCCCCCGGGCAATGCTCTGCCCGAGGCGGGTTGCCCGCGCTGCGGCCCGGAAGGGCGAATCCGCGGCAAGCGGCCCCGCCGTTGATAGACGCCTCATGTTCTCCTCCCGGCTGGACGTTCGGAGCGCGAAACGGCCCTCCGTTTTCGAAATCCGGTCATTGAGTTCGTTTGTCATAACTATCAAAAGGCAGAAAACAATCTATTGACCCCTAACTACCAAACATGCGCCACACATCAAGAACATTCCGTAACATATTTCCAGCTACTGGCGAGAGTTGGAGTGTCCGGCTCTTCACGCACTTGTTTCGCTGTAGCGGCTTACGCAACGGGGAATCCCTGCCATGAACGGCTCGCCCGGAAGGAAATTGCCGCCGCCCTCCCCAACATTAGGGAGTCGCAACGAAACATCTTTCGGCTTCCCGCACATCTGGTCCTCACGCTCATTGTGACGCATCGGATCGGTTGACAACGCCGCCTTATCCTTGGCGGGGAACAGCATCGTGATTCCAACGCCCCTGTGGGCGGATCTTTCCAGTCCGTTCCAACGGCCTGCGACATTTGTTGTGAATTTTCTTGCCCAGTGATAGGGCATTGTGGATCTATCTCTCATGGTTTCGCCTCATTTCCATCGCGCCAGCCAGGCCACCGAAACATGGTTGCCGGGCGGTCACGCTGAAGTCAGTGAACGAGATGTGCCAGGCGTTGATAGCCTCCCGAACCTCCTTCGGGATATAGGTTCTCAGGCCGGTGAAAGCCTCGCGGATCTCTATCGAAATCATCG
>Ga0123337_10002539_pt1 | contig 20728 bp, 20 predicted proteins | sample frozenSSSSmetaG_FD_89792 | JGI IMG/M metagenome (GOLD analysis project Ga0123337, IMG submission 89792) | Glacier valley bacterial and archeal communities from Borup Fiord, Nunavut, Canada, to study Microbial Dark Matter (Phase II) -... | ecosystem: Environmental > Aquatic > Freshwater > Ice >... | reverse complement strand
TTTTTCACGCTGGTCTATGCCGCTTACCGGATGTTGCGCCGCAACGTCTCGTTCTGGAATATGCTGTTTATCGCGGCGCTGCTGGTCGTGTTGATCGGCTACATCCCGCTCACCTACCTGAGCTTCCTCGTGCCGATCCGCGACTGGCTGCTGCAAGTCCCCGTCTCGGCAGGGACGCGCGGGCTGCTGCTCGGTGTCGCTATCGGCAGCGTGGCGGTTGGGGTTCGCGTCCTGCTTGGGCAAGATCGCTCTTTTCGCGAATAGGATATAGGTATGTCACCAGCGCCGCTGTTCGATGACGAGGATTTGCCGCTTTGGATGCAGGCCAGCGGCGTCACCTTTCGCGGGCGGGACGTGCCTTCCGACGAATTGATACGCTTTGCACGGGTGCAAACTGGCGAAACCGGGAATTTCCCCAGCGAACCCGCTCCGGGAATGCCGCTCACCTGGCCGATCACCGCGCCGACGACACTCCAGACTTCGGGTGAGCTGCCGCCGGATGTGACGCCGCCCGCGAACAGCGCCCCGCAATGGCTGAACGACGCCTCGCCAAGCGAACCGCTCAAGATCGAGGCGCGCGATCTGGCCTGGCTGGATGAAATGCCCGCCGAAGCATCCACACCGCAGCCGCTGACGGATATGTACGGCGTCTCCGATGCGCTTTTCGGTTCTATCGAAAACGCCGCCGCCAACCGCGAGGCCGCCGAAGATGCGCAGCGCATCGAGCTGATGCCTTCCGGCACGTTGCAGGATTTCGATTTATCGGCGGTCCTTGCATTGCCACCCGTCGAGCCGCGAAAATCCGCGCCGCTGCCGCCGCCACTATCGCCGCCGCTTCCCGCCGCCGACCTGCCGGGCTGGATTACTGACTCCGGTCCGGTCAATGAGGCCGCTGCGTCCGATGATTTACTGCAAGCGCTCAAGAGCGCACCGCCCGCAGCCATGCCAACACCTGCGGCTGAACCCGACTTGCCGGATTGGATGCGCGATGTCGCACCGCAGGCGCTGAACGATCCACCCGCCGAACCCGCGTTCGACTGGTTGAGCGAGGTCACACCGGAGCCAGATAACCAGGTGCTTCGCGCCGGGACAGCACCGCTCACCTTTGATGACAATTCGCCGAGCGCGATCCCGGATTGGCTGCGCGGTGACGATGCCGGGCTGCTCGCGCCACTGGAGACGGACTCGGCGCTATCCTTTCCAGCAACTGGCATGGACCCCACGAAGGCCAGACCAGCCGAAGCGCAGACTGACACCGTTTCCAGTTCGGACCTCGACGCGATGTTTGGCCGGATGCCTAAACCGACCGGAAAGACCGGGGCGCTGCTCCTGACCGGAACCGGAGCGCTCAAGCCGCTTGAACCCCCTCCACCGCAACCACCCTCGAAGCCGTCTGGCCGCCTGCGCCTGCCGGGAACGGGTGGCTTACGTCAGCCGGGTACAGGGTCGCTGCGCACAGCGGGGCAGCCACCTTCGTCCGGTATAAAATCGCTCGGCGCAGCGGATGTCCAACCCGAACTGCCCAAGAGCGGCGGCTTGCGGGCGCTCCTCAGCCCGGCGCAAACGGAAGTCTCCTTCGACGATACGACTATCGACGAACTGATGGGACCGCCTTCTTCCGGGCTGCGTCTCGCGGAGGCAATGGCGAAGGAAGAAGCTGTGCAGCGCGCACAATCCGAAGCGCCGTCGCTGTTGCGCGACTCACGGGCAATCGGCAAGTTGCCGGAGCGCCCATTAACCGCGCAGCCCTTACCTATCAACCTCGCGCCTGCTGCCGATTTGCCCGATTTCGTGCAGGAACTGCGCCCCGCCGATGCGCCCGTTGCGGTCACAATCGGCGGCGTCGAGGTCGGGATCAAGGAGCAGCCGCTCTCCGCGCTCAACGATCAGTTGCGGCAGCTACGCGATCATTCGCGCGAACTCGTACCGGCTGGCGACGCACCTGCCAGCAGCGAAGGTGCGCTCGCTGAAATCCCCGGCGTGCTGGCCGCCGCTCCGTTCGCCGCCTCACAAATGATGCAGGCCGCACCCGTGCGGACCGTCCTCAGCGATTTGCAGGCGAAGCGTGTGCGCGCCCTGCAAGCATTGCTCGAAGTCGAAGAACCCGCTGCGCCCGGCACAGCCAAGCGTATCCGCCGCTCGCGCGTGAAGCTGGACCGCATGGTGATCGCGGTGCTGCTCTTTGTGGTGGTCACGCTCCCCTTTCTGACCGGGTACGCGAACGTGATGGTCGCGCCCGACCTCACCAACCCCTCGCCCGAACAAGCGGCGGTTTTCAACACGCTGAATGGCATCCAGACCGCGCAACCTGTCCTCGTCGCGTTCGAGTACAGTCCATCCGCTTCCGGTGAGCTGGACGATCTGGCGCGCGTGCTGCTGCGCGAGCTGTTCCGGCGCGGCGCGCTTCCGGTCGTCGTCAGCACCAACCCGGCGGGTGCGCTGCACGCCGAGTCGCTCGTCGCCTCACTAGGGGGTAACGCAGCGGAATTGAAAGCGCTTGGCCGCGACGAGGCCAATCCGCTGCTGCCCCGCCGCGATTACGTGATTCTGCGCTATCTGCCCTCCGGTGCAGCGGGTGTGCGGGCGCTGGTCAATGGGATTTACACGGGCGGCTTTGATACAACGGCGCAATTCAGCACCGATATTCAAGGACAGCCGATCCCCAACCTCGTGCCTGCCGCGCTCGCCGCTGCGCCTGTCCTCATCCTTGCGGAGACAAGCGAAGACGTGCGCGGCTGGGCGGAACAATATCGCCCGCCTGCGCTCGCGACGACGAACGCCGCGCCGCAGAAGCTGGTCTTCGCAGTTGCGGTGGCCGCTGATGCGACCGCGCGAGCCTATGCTAAATCGCGACCGGAGAGCATCGTCGGTCCGCTGGTCGGCCTTAAGGATGCGACGATTTACCGCGTGCTGCGGCAGGTCGCCGCGGATAGCCCCGAAGCCGCCGCGCTCTTGCAGCGCTGGCAAGCGGTCGGGCTGGGGGCGCTCGTCGCGGGCGTCTTGATCCTGCTTGGCGCGATGTTCAGCATCATCGGCGCGCTGCGGCGACGTGGCGCACCACAGAGGGGGACCGTGTGAACCTCGACCTGATTGCTCTGTATGCCGGGGCAGTGCTGACGCTGATGGTGTTCAGCTACCTGCTCGGCGATAACTTCCTCTATCGGCTGGCCGTGCATCTGTTTACGGGTGCGGCGGCGGGCTACATCCTGATCGTGAGCATCGAGTCGGTGCTGCTGCCCTGGATCGAACTGACGCTGGTCGGCGGCATCGCTAACCCGGCCTTCGTCCCCGGCCTGATCCCGATCCTGATCGGCGTGCTGCTGCTCTTCAAACTCTCGCCGCGCTTTTCGCGCTTCGGCAATCTTGGCCTCGCGTTTGTGATCGGCGTCGGCGCGGCGGTGGCGCTGTGGGGCGCGGTCGCCGGGACGCTCATCCCCGTTGCGTTCGGGGTGGCGCGCGCGTTCACGCCTGCCAATCTGGTTGAAGGAACGATCCTCGTCATCGGGACCGTCTCGGTGCTGGTCTATTTCACTTACCTCGCGCGGCGCAGGCCGAACGGCACGATTTTTCAGCCGCTGCCGATCCGCGCGGTCGGGCTGATCGGACGCGGGTTTATCATGATCACGCTCGGCGCGACCTATGCGCTGTTGATCCTTTCCGCGCTGACGGCCTTCACGGGCGTTCTGGTCAATCGGTTGCTTATCCTGCGAGGGGGTTGAAATGGTCTTTCAGGATGAGAATACCCTCTATGCGCTGCCTGAAACGCTGCTCCCTACTGCGGGGACTTCGCTGCTCGGTGCGGATTTCGGGAGCGTCCACACCCGCGCCGTCTTCATTGATCAGGTCGATGGACAGTATCGGCTGGTCAGCCGCGCGCAGGCCTTGACGACCGCCGATGCGCCCTACGGCGATGTCACGGTCGGGCTTGGCCGTGCGCTGGACCAGATGACCGCGTTGATTGGGCGCGGCTTCCTCGCGGGGGATCGGATCGCAATTGGTCCCGGTTTCGGCGCAGTCGGCGCGGAGCAATTCGTCGCGACGGCCAGCGGTGGGCGTCCGATGCGCGCGGTTCTCGTAGGCCTGATGGCTGATGTCAGCCTCGCCAGTGGGAAGCACGCGCTCGGCAGCGTCTATACCGACCTTGCGGACGTGATCAGCATCGGCGATCTGCGCTCCGAAGAGGCGAAGGTCAACGCCATTCTCGGCAAGCGCCCGGACCTGATCTTCATCGTCGGCGGGACCGATTTCGGCGCGCAATCAACCCTGTTGGCGCTTGTGAAAACGGTGCGCTTGGCGCTTTCATTGTTGCCCGCCGAGAACCGCCCGATTATCGTCTACGCCGGAAACGAGGCGATGCGCGAAACCGTGACGATCCTGCTTACTGATTTGGCCGAAGTCTTCCCGGCGGCGAACGTGCGGCCTGCGCTCAACCGCGAATATCTGGCAGGCGCGGAACTCGAACTGGCGGTCGCCTATGGGCGCTACAAGGCGATGACGGGCGGCTACCGCGATATGCCCGCGCTGACGCGGCTCGGCGTGCTGCCGACAGCATCCAGCTACAGCACGATTATTCGCTATCTGGGCGGCGTGACGAGTGGCGGAGTCCTCGCGCTCGACATCGGGAGCAGCACGGTCACGATTGCGGCTTCGCTTGCAAAGCGCGGCTATCTGAATATTCGCCCCGATCTGGGCGTCGGACACAGCGCCGTCAGCGCGGTTGAGCAAATCGGCGCGGAGCGCGTGCTGCGCTGGCTGACCTATAAATCGAGCGTTTCCGATGTGCTGGATTATGTCTACAACAAGACGCTCAAGCCCGCGACAATCCCCGGCACGCCGGAAGAACTCGAAATGGAATTCGCGCTCGCCCGCGAGATTGCCCGTGAAGCGCTGGAAAGCGCGCGGCGTGGCTGGCCGCGCCGCGCACGGATTGCCCCTTTCGCGACGCTGATTGGCGCGGGCGCGGTCCTCACGCAGGCGCTCGACCCCGGCCTCTCCGCGATGCTGCTGCTCGACGCGGTGCAGCCCGCTGGCATTGTGCGCCTGCAAAGCGACCCCTATGCGGTCATCCCGGCGCTCGGCGCTGCTGCCTACATGACGCCGCTCGTGGCGGTACAGGTCCTCGAATCGGGCGGCCTGCTCGATCTCGGCACGGCACTTTGCACGGAAGGTGTGACGCGCGCCGCCGACGCCATGCAAATTGATGTGAAATACAGTGATGGACGGACCGCCAGCCGGATCGTCCCGAACAACGCCTTTCGCCTGATCGATCTGCCCGGCGGACAGCGCGCACGGATCACGGTGCGATTGGCGCGGGGTCTCACCATCAGCGGCAAAAGCCGCCTGACGCTGGATGTCGATGGGGGCGCGGCGGGCATCATCTGCGATACGCGCGGGCGTCCGCTGCGCCCCCCTGCCGACCTCGGCAAGCGGCGCGACCTGCTGGTGCGCTGGTTCATCGGCGCGCGGGCTGCCGTCACGCAAGCGCCGCGCGCGGAAACTTCCGGTCCGGCTCCGACCGACGAGGAAAACCCCTAGATGGCGCTCACCTTCTACCCCGAAACGCACTACATTCTGGCGATGACGACCGTTCGGCGCGACCGCAAACTACCCGACGACGCGGCGGCGGGCGAGGTCCTCGTCACAGAGCGGCAGCGTGTCGAGCCGTCCACGACCCTCTTGCGCGGTACGCGGGCGGGTCACTTCCGCGTCGTACCAATCAAAACCGCCGCGCTCGGTGTGCGCCGTCTGTCAGACATCAAACCGGAATGGATCATCGTGCAGGAAGGCACGCTCGTCCGCGCGGGCGAGCCGCTGATTCAACGCGGACAGGGGCGCGGCGCACGTAAGTTCAGCGTGCCATTCAGCAGCGTCGTGGCGCGTATCGAAGCAGATCGCTTCATTTTGCAGGAGACGCCGGAGACGGTCGAAGTGCGCGCGCTCTATACCGGGATCGTCTCCGCGCTGCGCAGCCGCCGCGAGGTGCAAATCGAGGCTGTGGGCGCGTTGGTGCAGGGCGTCTGGGGCAACGGGCGAGATACCTTCGGGACCGTCGCGGAAGCGCCCGAAGCGGGCTTGCAATCGCTCGCGAGCGAAGAAATCCTGACGACCTACCGCGGCCAAATCCTGCTCACGCGCCTGCCGCTGACCGCGCAAACGCTGGCCGTCGTCGAGCGCCAGCAGGTCGCGGGCGTGATCGCGCCCGCGATGCCCGCCGAATTGATCCCGCAGGTTCTCGCGATGAACGCGCCCGTGCTGCTCACCGAAGGCTTTGGTGAGCATAAAATGTCGGACATAGTGTACAATCTGCTCCGCGACAATGATGGGCGGCAGGTGGCGCTGGATGCCGTCGAACCGAAGCGTTTCAGCGCGCAGCGTCCCGAACTGTTCATCCCGCTGCCCGGCGGCGTTTCGCTCCCACCGCTGCCCGAACGCGGGCAGGGCTTGTTCCCCGGCGTGCAGGTGCGCATCGCTCGTGCGCCGAATGCGGGACAGGCCGGGCGCGTGGTCCGGGTTTTCGAGACGCCGCAGGTGCTGGAAACGGGGCTGCGTGTGTCGGGAGCCGAAATCCAGCTCGGCAGCGGCAAACTCGTCTTCGTGCCAATTGACAATCTGGAATCGCTTGGCCGAGCGCTGGATCGGCGTCGCTAACCACAGGGGGATTTTATGACCGATAATTTCGACGATCTGCGCGACCCGAACGAACCGGGCGGGCGTAACGAGCCGGGCGGCACGGGCAACACCCCGGACCCCTTCGGCTTCGACGATCTGAGCAGCTTCGATGAACCGACCTTTCGCGATCCCGGCGTCGATGCGGATTTGCCCGATGAACTGGGACCCGCCGAGCCGACCACGCGCAGCCGGACGTTCATCCTCGGCCTGTTCGGGTTGATTGCGCTGTTGATTGTCGGTCTGATCCTGATCCTCTTCGCCGCCGCGCAAATCGGCCAGAGCAATGAAAACTACAGGCGTACCGCCATTGCGATTCAGGCGACAAACAACGCCGTGGAAACCTTCGTCGCGGGAACCGCCACCGCGAAGTCGTGGACGCTGACGCCTTCCAACACGCCGCAGCCGACTTTCACGCCGACCTTTACGCCGTCCGTGACGCTCACTCCGACGCTGGTCCCCTCCGCGACGCTCACCCCAACCGCAGCGCCGACGCAAACCTTCACGCCTTCAGCGACGATTTCCGGCACGCCGTCGATTACCATCCAGCCACCTACCGCTACGGAGCCACCTACCTTGACCCGGACCGCAATTCCCACACAGGCGGGCATCCCCGGCACACTTGCCGCGCTGTATACATTGAGCGCGCAGTTCCAGGGTGGCCTCAACGGTATCGCCGCGCAGCAGACGCAGAACGCACGCCTCCCCACTCCGCGCAGCGCGGCAGCCTTCTCGACGGGAACCGCGCGGGCGCTCCAAAATCAGCAGTTCCAGGCGTATTCGACCTTCGCCTACGACCAGTTGACGAGCATCCCGCTCACGGTGACGGCGCTCTCCATCCCGACCGCGACCCCGACGAGTGGCGCGGGCAGCGCTCCCGTCGCGCGCGGTTCGGTTAGCCCGACGCCCACACCCGTCGGTGATCTCGGCGGTACACCGATGGGCAGGCAGTCCGACCCGCGCTACATGAGCGCGCTCGACCGTCCGCTCGCGCAGGCGACCTCGACAGTCAGCGCGCCCAACCGCACAGCCACTTCCAACGCGGCTGCCGTTTCCGCGATCCAGATGCAAATCGAGCAGTTGCAAGCGGCCAGCACCGCCAACAGCTTTCAGGCGACGGTCAACGCCGTACTCAACCCCGGTGGGACCTTCTCCGCGCCCGTCCAGACGCAGAACGCGCGGCTGGAGCAAGGCGGGACGGCTATCGCGGTTCAGCTCACACTCGACGCAATCCGCCTGCAAGCCTTCACGCAGCAGCCGACCGTGACCCGTTTGCCGCAATCCGGCCTGTACGAAGACCTGACCTCCGGCGGCGCATCGCCCGCAAGTCTGGCGCTCTTCGCGCTCGCGGCGTGCGGTCTGGTGGTCCTGATTGTCGTCGCGCGGCGGCTGCGCGTGCGGGAATAACCCGCAGTTCTTCACGCCCTGTTCAAACGGACGCCAAAACTGGCGTCCGTAATCCATAAAACGGGGCGTGCTTTTGCACATTCCAAAGATTACTCAGTTCAATCGAACTCGCGGTCGAGCGTCTCCTCAAGCTGACGGCGTACCAATACTTCAAAATCTTTCGTTGATTTGAACTGGAAAAACAATCCCTCCAAATCGCCACCCTTCACCTTATCGAAACGCTTGAAGAACTCTTGTACAAGCTGTAATTGTGCCGTATCGATGTTACTAGGCGTGGCTTTCGTGCAGCGGAAGAGCAAAATATACGGCTTGCCGACTTTGCGGAAGGTCTCATAGGCAGTGATCAACTCGTATTCCGTGCCAGATTGGTACAATTTTCCCGTGTTGGGATCGGTGGTCGGCGTTCCCATCCGGCTCCACAACATACAGATCACGATGTCAGCTTCGGCAGATTCGATGCTCGTCTCGTTGACAACGACTTGCGCGTTCTTCCCGACTTGCGCCGATGCGCGATCTTCGTAGAGAAAATCAATCAGCTTGAACTTGTCCATATACCGCCGCGAGCGATCCAGATTTCTGATTGCCGTCTGCACCATGCGCCGCTCGTTTGCCAGATCGCCGGGGCTGGACACAAAGATTTTTATCGGCCTGACGCACGCGGCGGGTGGAGTAGCTTCTACGATTGGCGGTTCGGGTTCCAGCCCCGGCGGTGGGTTGGTCGGGGTGAATGGTGGCAGCGTGGTTCCCCCGATCCGCTCCGCGCTTTTGAAGATTTTCGCGATGGTCTGTTCCCACGCTTGATCGCCGAACAGCGTCACGTTCAGATGCGCGATGCTATCGGGTAGGTAGCCCGGCCAGCCGTAAGGACCAAGTGGAATTATCGGAATGGCATGGTCGAGCGCCTGGGCGATGTCCAGCCCGACATAGTGGCTCTGCAAGGAAGTTGCGGTCAGGCACACGATTACCCCGGCAGCGCTTACAATGGCCTTCTGGATCGTGGGCAGCCATTCCTCACCCGGCAGCAGGTCGCGCTTATCGATCCAGACATCGATTCCAGCGGCTTCGAGGGTATCTGCAAGCCAATAGACAAATTCTTTGTCGCGGTGCGAATAGCTGAGGTAAAAGTATGGCATGGTTGAAAGCTCCACGAGCGGGGATTTATCACAATTGCTGGATAGTGTACCGTTTTTGTGCAAATCGTCGTGCGGTTTTCACCTGAATTCTGCGCTAAACTGTGCGCTCCAAAGGAGATTTACGCGATGGGCATTTTGTTCAAATCGGGAACTGTCGTCAACGCGGGCGACAGCTTCATGGGCGATGTATTGGTCGAAGGCGAGACGATCACGCTGATCGGCCAGAATTTGCCAAAAGCCGGCCATCAGGTGATCGATTGCAAGGGCAAGCTGGTGATGCCCGGCGGCATCGACGTTCACACGCACCTTGAACTGCCGTTCGGCGGCACGTCGAGCAGCGACGACTTCAACACCGGACACAAAGCGGCGGCGTTCGGCGGCACGACCTCGCACATCGATTTCGTGATCCAGCCGAAGGGCGGCAGCCTGCATGATGGCCTTGCGACGTGGCGCAAGAAATCGGTGGACAAGGCACAGATCGATTACGGCTTCCACCTCGCGATCACCGACCTGACCGACGCCGTGATGAACGAAATTCCGACGCTGGTCCAGGAAGGGATCACCTCGCTCAAGCTGTTCATGGCCTATAAAGGCGTGTTCCAGGTCGATGACCATACCCTCTTCCGCGCGATGCAGGTGGCCGCCGCGAACGGGATGCTGATCATGGTCCATGCCGAGAATGGCGACGCTATCGACGACCTGATCAAGCAATCCCTCGCGGCGGGCAAGACCGCGCCAAAGTACCACGCCGAAACGCGCCCCGCGCTGCTCGAAGGTGAAGCGAGCGGACGCGCGATTGCGCTGGCGGGCGTGGCGAAAGCGCCGCTCTATATCGTGCATATGACCTGCGACGAATCAATCTCGCAGCTTCGGTTGGGACGTGCGCGCGGCCTGCCCGTGATGGGCGAGACGTGCGTACAGTATATGTTCCTGACCGCGAAGGATTTGGACCGTCCTGGCAACGAGGGCGCGAAGTTTGTCTGTTCGCCGCCCGTCCGCACCGAACAGGATCAAAAAGTGCTGTGGAGCGCGCTCCGCGATGGGACTTTGCAGGTTGTCAGCACCGACCACTGTCCGTTCTGGTACGAGGGCGGCAAGGATGGGCGCATCCCCGGCAAGGAACTCGGCGCGGGCGATTTCAGCAAAATACCAAACGGGTTGCCCGTGATCGAGGATCGCCAGATGATCATGTGGCACTTCGGCGTTGGTGGTGGACACTACGACGCGAACCGCTTTGTCGAGCTGACCGCGACCAACCCCGCCAAAATATTCGGGATGTACCCGCGCAAGGGGACCATTGCGGTTGGCTCCGATGCTGATATTGCAGTGTGGGACCCGAAAGCGCGGCACACGTTCAGCGCAAAGACGCAGCACATGAACACCGATTACAATATCTTCGAGGGCTACAAGGTGCGTGGCAAGCCCGTACAGGTTTTCGTGCGCGGCAAGCAGCTCGTCGATGGCGAGAAGTGGCTCGGCACGCCGGGACAGGGGCAATTCATCAAGCGCAACCCGAACGCGCCTGTTTTGTGAAACCATGAAGAGCCGCCCGGCAATGAATGGACCGTAATAGCGCGGTGGATTTATTCCCGCGCTCAGATGCTTGATTAATCAATGTACGTATCTCGTGCGCTGCGCCTTGCCGTCGCGGGCTGTGCCTTCCTTGCCGCAATCATCCTCGTGCTGAACGCAGGCTTGCCGGACCGCGCCCGTGCCGTCGCGTCGGGCTACCTGCCGGATGGCGTCCCCATTGCGCCGGAAGTGGGCGGGGCGGCTCCGGCGCTTGCCGTGAATACGGTCGAAGGCGCGTCGTATACTTTCACGCCCGGTACGCCACTCGTCCTCAACTTCTGGGCGACATGGTGCGGTCCGTGCGCGGCGGAGTTCGAGCTGTTGAACGCGACCTTCACACAAACTTCCGGCGTGGCGTTCATCGCGGTCAATATGGGCGAGAGCGCGGACGCAGTACGTGCCTGGTTGGATATTCACCCGGCGCGCTTCACCATCGTGCGCGATCACGACGCGCAGACCTTCAACCGCTACCGCGTGCGCGGCACACCTTCAACCTTTTTCATCGATAGCAAGGGCATCATTCGGCAAATCGTGTATGGTCCGTTGAGCGCAGCGGGGCTACAATCTGCGGTTGCTGCCCTTCAATAACGGAAACCGCCCGCTTTGCAGACTCAATCTACAGGCACACGCCTGAACCGCACCCTGTACGGCCTCAGCAAGCGCTGGCTGCGCGTGCTGCTGATCATCATCGGCGTTTATATCAGCCTGCCCTTCGCCGCGCCGGTCCTCATGCGGCTGGGCGCGAACCAGCCCGCCTATGCCATTTACGGGATGTACAGCCCGCTCTGCCACCAGTTCGCGTTCCGGTCGTGGTTTCTCTTCGGGGAGCAGACCGCCTATCCGCGCCGCAGTGCGAACGTCCCCGGCTATAAACCCATCGAAGACTACGCCGCCAATTTCACCGCAGGCAAATCGATACCGCCCGATACCAACCTTGCCGCGTGGACACCGTTCCTGCTCCAAACCGCGAAAGAGTTCATCGGCGATTCGCGCATGGGCTGGAAGGTTGCGCTATGTGAGCGTGATGTCGCGATCTATGGCGCGCTGTTTTTAGGTGGGCTGATCTTCTCGATACCGCTGCTGCGAAACCGCCTGCGCCCGATCCCGATCTGGCTCTATTTTATCCTCGGCATCCTGCCGATTGCGCTGGATGGGGGTATCCAGCTACTCAGTGAGCCGCCGCTCGCGCTCTTCGCCGCGCGCGAAACGACTCCGCTCTTCCGAACGTTGACGGGCGGCCTTTTCGGGCTGATGAATGCGTGGCTGGCCTTCCCCTATCTCGAAGAGTCATTCCGGCTGACGCGCGCGGAAATCGAGGAGAAATTCGCGCGCAAGGGCAAGGCGCTTTGAAAGTCCTGATCACAGGTGGGGCGGGGTTCGTCGGCGCTGCGCTCGCCAATCGGCTGGTCGCGAATGGCGACGAGGTGCGCGTATTGGATGACCTGAGTACGGGTGATGCCACCCGGCTCGACCCGCGCGTGCAGTTCACGAATGGCAGCGTGAACACGATCCCGACGCTCTGGAAGCTGCTGCAAGGCGTCGAATGCGTGTTCCATGTTGCGGCGAAAATCAGTGTCGCGGAGAGCGTCCTCTATCCGCGCGATTACAATGATGTGAACGTCGGCGGCACGGTGAGCGTGTTGGAAGCCGTGCGCGATGCGGGCGTGCAGCGCATCATCCTCACCAGTTCCGGCGCGATCTATGGCGAGCAGAACCCGACCCCGCTGCGCGAGGACATGCCACCCGACCCGCGCAGCCCCTACGCTGTGAGTAAAATCTGCGCGGAGTATTACGTCCGCACCACCGGGATTTTATGGGGCTTGGAGACGGTCAGCCTGCGTCTATTCAACGTCTACGGACCCGGCCAGCAGTTGCCGACGGCACATCCGCCCGTAATCCCGTCGTTTCTGCGGCAAGCACTGCGCGGCGGCTCGATCATCGTACATGGCGACGGCAAGCAGACGCGCGATTATGTCTATATCGACGATGTGGTGGATGCGCTTGTCGCCGCCGCGCGGGTAAGCGGGATCGACCGCCGTGTGATCAACATCGGCAGCGGGCAGGCGACCAGCGTAAATGACTTAATTCACAAAATCAGCGACATTTTGGGTAAGGAACTCGCGCCGCTCTACGTCCCGACTGCGGATCGCGGTGCGTCACGAATGCAGGCCGATGTCTCCCTCGCGCGAGAATTGTTGGGATTTGAGCCAAAGGTGACGCTCGATGACGGGCTGCGCCGCACGATTGGGCAGGATGCACGCTTCCAAAAGTAATCTCAAAATCTGTTTAAGACCGCACCAGATTTTGTAGATACAGTCAGAGTCACAAAACAGCTACTAGGTGCGTCGTCGTGTAGGGCTGGTGGGACTCGAACCCACACGCTTTTAAGGCTACGGATTTTAAGTCCGCTGCGTCTGCCATTCCGCCACAGCCCCGAATATGAGCAATTATATTGGCAAACAGGATCGTCGGCAATGCTATAGAAAGAAAAAGCCGCTCTTTTCAAAAAGCGGCTTCTCGTACTGCGCAAATTTGTACCTAACGCTTGGTGTACGTAGGAGCCTTACGCGCACGCTTGAGACCCGGCTTTTTACGTTCCTTCACGCGCGAGTCGCGCGTCATGAACCCGGCGTGCCGCATTGTCGGCTTCATCGTCTCATCCAGCTTGACGAGCGCACGTGCCACGCCCAGTTGGATTGCCGAGGTCTGTCCCGACACGCCGCCGCCCTTGACCAGCACGGTCACGTTGAAGGCTGCGTCGAGGCTGACCGCGCGCAATGGGGCGAGCGCCAGATCGAGGTCACCGGGGCGGGTCAGGAAATCTGCGCCGTCCTTGTCGTTGATGATCACCTGGCCTGTACCGCCGGGGTACACGCGCACGCGGGCAGTGGCTTCCTTGCGGCGGCCAACGCCTTCATAATAGGTAGGGGATGGATTCTGTTGGTCGGTCATTGCGCTTTCCTGGCTTCCGGGACATCCAGCGCGATGGGTTTCTGCGCGGTATGCGGATGGTTGGTCCCGCTATAAACGTGTAATTTGCGGTACATCTGGCGACCAAGGGTGTTATGCGGGAGCATTCCCTTGACCGCGATTTCGATCACACGCTCCGGGTGTTTAGCGAGCATGTCCTTGAACATGACCGAGGTGAGGCCGCCCGGATACCCGGAATGGCGGTGGTAGAACTTCGTCGTCTCACGGCCACCCGTGACGGTGATTTTACTGGCATTCAGGACGATGATGTAATCGCCTGTATCCATGTGCGGCGCGAAGGTCGCTTTGTGTTTACCACGCAGAAGGTGCGCGATGCGGGTTGCCAGACGCCCCAGGTTCAGGCCGCTCGCATCGATCACAAACCACTGGCGCGGAATCGTTTCCGCCGAGGGTGTGTAGGTTTGGAATCTCATCTTTGTCTCCGATAAGCGGGGCGTTCCCGCCTGCAAAGCTTCCAGCTATCGGCCTCCAGCCTCCAGCTCTCAGCGTGAATTCGTTATTCTATCAAAAACCGCACGTTAACCATACCCCATATCTTCATTGGCTGAAGGTGACGCATACTTCACCGCGATGAGCGTCAAGCCCTGCGGCGGAGCCATTGTCCGGGCGCGTCCGCGCTCGTGTGCGGCGAACGCTTCCGCGAACTGCTCGACCGTCCAGCGTCCCGCGCCGACATCGACCAGCACGCCCGCGAGGACGCGCACCATATGGTGCAGGAAGCCGTTCGCTTCGACCTCGAAGGTCAGCCGCCGCGCCACGCTGCCTGCGTCTTCCGCTGTGCCTTCGCTCCAGCGTGCTGTCAAGACGCGGCGGACTGTGCTTTCGCCCTGCGTCGGGTTGCCAAAGGTGGCGAAATCGTGTTCGCCATGGATCAGCGACGCCGCCGCGTTCATCGCATCCATATCGAGCGCCCCGCGATACTGCCAGACCCGCCACTCAAGCAGCGGGTTCCGTTCCTTCGCGTTGTAGACCTGATAGCGATAGACCCGGCTGGTCGCGTCGAAACGCGGGTGAAAGCCGGGGTCCACGCGTTGCAGGGATTGAAGCGCGATGTCGATTGGTAAAGTTGCGTTCAGCGCCCGCAAGAGTGCTTCATCGGCGTGTCGCCAGTCGTGGTCGAAGGCAATTACGTTGCCTGCGGCGTGAACTCCGGTATCGGTGCGCCCCGCCCCGCTGATGCGGATGAAGCGCCCTGTGACCTGTTCCAGCGCCGCTTCGATGGCGGCTTGCAGGGTCGCCGTGCCTTCGGCCTGCCGTTGAAACCCGGCATACGCCGAGCCATCATAGGCAACGACAGCGCGGTAACGGACCAGCGGCTATTCCGCTGCCGGGGTTTCGTCGCCTGTCGTGCCTGCTGTTGCAGCGGGGGTATTGCCCGCGCCACCACGAATGCGGCGTAGCAAGCTCCGCGCTCCGGAAGTCGGCTGCGCTGCCGCCGCTGTCTGTGTCGCCTCTTTGGGCTTATTGCGGTCGTTATCCACGAGTTCGAGGATAACCATTTCCGAGTTATCGCCCTTACGTGGACCGATTTTGAGGATGCGTGTGTAGCCGCCCGGACGCTCCGCATAGCGCGGCGCGTAGACATCGAAGACCTTACGCATGACATCCGGGCTGTTGACGCGCCCGTTGATCAGACGGCGCAGGTAGACGACGCGCGCTGCATCGCCGCTTGCGAGGCCGCGTTTGGCCTGCGTGATGATATGTTCCGCATCGGGACGAATGGCCTGTGCCTTCGCCTTTGTGGTGATGATCCGCTCGTGTTCGAACAGTTGTGTGATCATCGTACGGAACAGCGCGTTACGCTGTCCCATCGTGCGACCGAGTTTTTTACCGTAGACCTGGTGACGCATGTTCCCTTATCCTTTATGACGGGTCGCCATCCGCACCAGCGGCGCGCGGTCGATAGCCCTTTTCCTGCAAGCGCTCTTCGAGTTCGGTGAGCGATTTTTCGCCGAAGTTGCGGATCGCGAGCATAGCATCCTGCCCCCGATCAAGCATATCCAGCACTTCCCCGACGGTCGTAATCCCGGTCCGCTTGAGCGAGTTGAAGACGCGCACACTCAGGTCGAGCGTTTCAATCGGGGTGTTGTAGCGCTCGTCGTCGTAGGACTTGCTTTCATCCTTGATTTCGCGGCCAATCGAGATCGGCTCCATATCATCCACGCCTGCCACAATTTTCAGGTGGTCGGTCAGGATTTTGGCGGCGCGGCTCATCGCCTCGTCAGCGCGGACTGCGCCATCCGTCCAGATTTCAAGGACCAGCCTGTCATAGTTGGTGCGCTGGCCGACGCGCGCCCGTTCCACATCGAAGTTGACGCGCCGAATCGGGCTGAAAATCGCATCAACAGGTAGCTCACCAATCGGCAGCCGACCGCGCTCATCGGACGGGCTGAAGCCGCGTCCAAGCCCGACGTTCAGTTCGATTTCGAGGTGCGCGTCGTTGTTGTCAGCGGTGAAGAGGTACAGGTCCGGGTTGATGATCTGCACATCCGGCGGCGTGACAATGTCGCCTGCCGTGACGGTCCCTTCACCGCGTACTTCAAGCCGTAGCCGCGCTGTTTCCTGCCCGACCATCGACAGCCGAAGCTGCTTGATTTGCAGGATCAACTGCGTCATGTCTTCCTTCACGTTCGGGATCGCCGAAAATTCATGCGGCACATCCGAAACACGAATGGAAGTCACCGCTGCGCCTTCCAGCGAAGCCAGCAGCACGCGGCGCAGCGCGTTCCCCAGCGTGATCCCATACCCGCTTTCAAGGGGACTGATGATGAAGCGCCCATAGTTACGGGAGCTGGCATCCCCCTCAATCTTGGGCATTACCATTTGGTTCATAGCCACTCCTGGTTCGTTCGCGGATTAGCGGGAATAATATTCGACGATCAACTGCTCTTTGAGGGGCAGGTTGATGTCCGGGCGTTCTGGCCTGCGCACCATGCGCGCGGTCAGACCCTGTGCGGTCGTGATATTCAGCCAATCCGGGGGCAGCGGACGGTTCTTCATGAAATCGGAGACCTCGCGAAAGTACGCCAGATTCTTGCTCGACCCATGGACCGTGATCACATCACCCGGCTTGACCGCATACGACGGGATATTCAGCTTCTGCCCGTTGATGTCGAAGTGACCATGCGAGACAAGCTGACGCGCCTGCGGACGCGAGTCAGCGAGGCCAAGGCGGTAGATCACGTTGTCGAGGCGGCTTTCGAGAATTTGCAGGAGGTTTACGCCCGTCATACCCGGCGTCTTGAGTGCTTCCGCGAAATAGCGGCGGAACTGGCGCTCAAGTACACCGTAGATGCGGCGTGCTTTCTGCTTTTCACGGAGTTGCGTGCTGTAATCGGAGGTACGACCGCGACGGAAGGAGGTATCCTTACCGTGCGCTCCAGGTGGATAATTACGGCGCTCGACGGCGCATTTCGGGGATGTGCAGCGCGTGCCTTTCAGGAACAGCTTTTCGCCTTCCCGACGACAAATCCTGCACACGGCTTCGGTATAACGTGCCACTTTCGGCTTCCTCCAGACACTTTACTGTGTCGTGTTTACACCTGAACAGGTATAAGGTTTTTGGTACTGGCTTTAAGCCATCAACGATACTTGCGAGACACCTGCAAACCCGCCTCTTTGCTGAAAGCTAAAGGCTGACGGCTCCGAAAAACTAGACGCGGCGCTTCTTCGGCGGACGAACACCGTTGTGCGGAACCGGCGTGACATCCTTGATCGAACGCACGCGCAGGCCACTTGCCTGGATCGCGCGGATCGCGGATTCGCGACCAGGACCGGGTCCCTTCACAAAGACATCGACTTCCTGCATTCCCTGCTCTTTGGCGTTGTCGCTGGCTTGCCCGGCAGCCACACGCGCCGCATAGGGCGTGCTTTTGCGCGAACCTTTGAACCCGGCGGTTCCGGCGCTCGCCCATGAGACGACGTTACCCTGCTGGTCTGACATGCTCACAATCGTGTTGTTGAACGTCGCATGAATATGCGCCTGTCCATAGGGTATGTTCTTGCGGACTTTCTTCGCGCCCGAACGACGCGCCCCAGTCCGGCGGTTGGTTGTCGCGGTACGACCCATCTTTGACTCCCGCTATAAAAATCAGCGCCCGCGCTGAATTTGACTGGTTAAAAATCCAGAGACAAATGTTCGTGCGATCAGGCGGTCGAAGTATAGCAGAACACAGAGCGCTTGTGAAGGGTATCCACAAATTGTTAAAACACAGCGAATCTGTTCAAAGATTGTAATGGGTACGCACCTTGCACGGCGGCGCTCTGACATACAATTATTAGAACCGGAGGCCGAAATCGTGCTTATGTCTGAACGTGAAACCATAGCCATCATCAGCGACTTGATACGCGGTCTACGCCACGAACTCGGCAACCTGACCACCGTCTTGAATTTTGATCTCGCCGCGCTCGAAACGGCAATCCGTGACAAGCAAACGGATGTCGCGGCGGTCTCCGGCCTCAAGGCGAACCTGATCGCGCTCAATGAGATTTTGCAGCGCCTCAAGCAGTACCCGCAGCCGCAAATTCACCTCGGCACGGTCGATCTGCATGAAATTCTGATGAGCGCCGCGGAACACGTCTGCCGCCAGACCGGGAGCAGCATGGGGCAGTTCGCATTCCGTCCGGCAGATGGCGAACTGCTGATCCATGCCGATGACGCGGCACTATTGACGGCATTCGGGGCGCTGTTCAGGAACGCGGTCGAAGCCAACCGCAAGACGGATGGGCAACTCATTGAGGTCTCGATCCGTCCCGAACGTGACGAGGTGATCGCGCAGATCGGGGACAGCGGTCCCGGCTTCGATGAACGCACGTTGGCGGCAGCCTTCTCGCCATCCTTCACTACACGCATGACGGAAGGCTTCGCGCGCGGGTTGGGCTTCGGGCTGTTCACCGCGCAGGCGGTCGTGTTGCTGCACGAAGGGACGATTACATTGGCGAATAAACCGGGTCGCGGCGCGCTGGTGACGGTCCGGCTGCCGCTGCTCGACCGGACATGAACCGCGTCAGCTATTCCATTTCGCCAGCACGTCGGTATTCACCACGTTCTTGAATTCCTTCTTATTGAGCGCATCAAGCGCGGTATTGGCAATCTGTACCGCGACTTCATCCTGCGCTTCGGCGGTGCTTGCGCCGAGGTGCGGCGTCAGCACGACGTTCTTCTGACCGATCAGCGCGATTAGCGGGTTTCCGGCTTCCGGCGGTTCGTCGTTGTAAACATCGATCCCCACTCCACCGACCTGCCCGGCTTTGACTGCTTCGGCGAGGTCAGCCTCGTTGACGAGCGCGCCGCGCGCCGCATTGACGATCCGCACGCCCTTCTTCATCTTCGCGATGCTCTGCGCGTTGACCATGTGCTTGTTCTCATCGGTGACGACGGCGTGCAGCGTGATGTAATCCGCACGCGCGTAGAGGTCATCCAGCGTGACCAGTTCGACGCCCGTTCCGGCATCCGCTTTCACAAACGGGTCATAAGCGATCACGCTCATCTCGAAGGCTTGCGCCCGCTTCGCAATTGCACGCCCAACGCGCCCGAAACCGACAATGCCGAGCGTCTTGCGGCGCAGTTCGGTCCCGATGTAGCTCTTGCGGTCCCATTCCCCGGCGGCCAGCGATTGCGCCGCGCGTGGGATGTAGCGCGCCACCGAGAGCATCAGCCCAAAGGCGAGTTCCGCCGTCGCAACCGTGTTGCCATCCGGCGCGTTGGAGACGGGGATACCGCGCTCACTCGCCGCCACAAGGTCCACGTTATCCACGCCGACGCCCGCACGTCCGATGAATTTCAGCTTGAGTGCGGCGTCCAGCATGGCGGCGTCTACCTTCGTTGCGCTGCGGATGATCAGCGCATCCGCTTCGGGGATCGCGGCGAGGACTTCCTCACGAGACATCTTCGCTGCTGCATTGATGGTTATACCCGGCGCGTTGCTCAGGATATTCAACCCGGCCTTATCAAGGTTGTCGGGGATCAGGATATGAAAGTTCGACACAGCGTTCTACCTCGTGCAAATGTGCGGAAAACGGGGGTGATTGTGCCGTATTTCACGGGCGAAGACAACCGCCGCTCACGGTCTTACAGTGGCGGCAGGGCGGCGGTCCGACCCGATTTCGGGAAGAGGCGCGAGCGGCGAGTCGTGCGCGCCTGCCGGAAATGATCGTCGTCGTGCAGCAGTTGCAGCAGCAAGAAAGCTTTCTGGTTCATCTCCCCGAAACCCGCGATTTTCACATGATGTTCATCGCGCACCGGGTCATAGGTTTCGTCGATCAGTTGTTGCAGATCGCGCGTGACTTGATCGAGTTCGACTACCAGACGCGCGGCAGTCTCACCCTTCTCTGCGCCACCGCCCGCCTCACGCGGTACGGGGTCGATATGCGGGCGCGTGCTTTCGGAGATGTCGATGAAGGCGTTGTAGGTATTGCCCTGCGCGGCGATCACGTGCGTGAAGATTTCACTGAGCGAATACGACTCGGTATCAGGATTATAATTGACCTGCGCTTCGGTGAGGCCCGCGAGCAGCTTGAGCATCTTCTGCCGCTGGTTGATGAACGCGCGCATCATATCCGACATGTCAAATGTATTCGCGACCTCGATCACGCTTTTGCCTTCGCGGTAGACTGCATTCGCGGCAAGTTCGAGCGCTGCGGCATCGATTTCAGCCAAGTTCTCGCTCCTGTTTATGGTTGTTGGGTGCGATAGGCGAACCCGTCACGAATGCCTATTCTACCGCGCTTCTCCGCAATTCAACGGGTTGGCAGGTCGTCGGTGCGGCGCGCGTACCCCGTCAGTTCGACGTACCCGTACCCCGTCAGAGTTTGCGCGCCCTGCGTACCGGTGATGCGGCTCGCGCCTTCCCAATACACCCCGGTCGCGTTGACTTCCTGATCGCTCATCAGTGGTTCGATGTTCAGGATAATCGGGTCGCCCTGCTTCGGCGTGACGGTCACGCGCCACTTAGCGGGAT
>Ga0123337_10002534_pt1 | contig 20758 bp, 15 predicted proteins | sample frozenSSSSmetaG_FD_89792 | JGI IMG/M metagenome (GOLD analysis project Ga0123337, IMG submission 89792) | Glacier valley bacterial and archeal communities from Borup Fiord, Nunavut, Canada, to study Microbial Dark Matter (Phase II) -... | ecosystem: Environmental > Aquatic > Freshwater > Ice >... | reverse complement strand
TGGTGCTTGAGGATGAGCAGCTAGAGATTGCCAAAGCTCGCGAAGTGGCTTTGACGAAGGCAAAATCTAAGCCTGTCTCGCCACTGCCACCAGCTACGCAGGAGAGTGTAGCAGCCCAACTTGCCCACTACTGGCGTACCAACTGGCGTACCAGTGCTGCCGCAGCAATTAACAATTGCCAGGCAGCGATTGAGCAGCCAGCAGCCAGGACACAACCTGTCTCGACACTTAAGCCAGCAGCTAGCACACAACCAACGCTAGCCGAGGTTGATGGCGGTGATGAAGTGCAGCAGTTTATCAACCAACTGATTGACGCTGCCACAGCCAACGAAGTAGAGCGGGCCTTGCTGCGTGTGAGGTTCAACTTTGAGCAACCGCTGTCGTCTAAGGCAACCGCCGAACGTATTGGTGTTGGCCGGAATACCATTTTTAAGGCGCATCTCAAGCTGTTGAAGTATATCTACGACCGGATGAGAGTTACGTTGATTAGTGAACTGAGGGAACACAAGGCACTACTAATCATGACTGTCTGGATGAGAGAGAGCAGCCACCAGCACAACCGCATAGCAGCGAGCAGCGCAGTACTGGCCCAGCGGGTTGAGGAACTGGCTGCAACAATCAACATCGCGAACGGGGAACAGCCTGGTACTTGACTTCTACACCTCGATGACCGTCACGCCCAGCGACATCAACAAGATGACCGCGCTGTTGCAGGAAGCGGGCGAGTAGTAGCAGGCCTTCTCGTGCGGCCTCACTACGCTGCTGTTCATAACCCCACCACCTTGGGCCGCATCCACGCCACCGAGCAGCCTGCTGGCGATCCGCGAACAACGAGCCATCTACAGCATTGACAAGCTGGGCATCCTAATTTTGAATTACAAGTTAGTTAGAAAGAAGCAAGCAAATGGCACTGGAAGGTTTGCAAGCGGTGTTGGATAAGGAAGAAGTGCTGGCGACCTTTAAGGTCAGCGATCTTCTTGCGTCGCCAGAGGTGGTTGAGGGCAAGTATAAGGCGCACGTGCGGGGGTATTTGCCGCTCAGTCGGGCAGCGGGCAGCAGCGATCAGCAGCAAAGCGTGACCGACTACGAGCGCAATCTGATAGCCAAAGTTAGCAGCGGCATAGCCTCAGTCGGCTACATCAGCGCAGAGTACGGCTATGGCAAGACCAGCACCGCCGCCTACCTCTGGAACCGCTGCCGCGAGGCTAACATCCTCGCCGTGCCGCCGTTTGCTATCGAGCAACTGAGCGACCTGATTACCGCCGCCTACGCCTGGGGTCGCTTTGAACTGGGCCGCACCCGCCCGCCCCTCCTGCCGGAACTTGAGCAACTCTACCGCAGCTACATGGAGCGCAGCATTAGCGACGATGCACGCGGTGACCGCGAGAAGGCCGCCCTCCTAACCGACCTTGAGCGACAGGGCCGCTACACCGCCAAGCTCCTCACCGCAGACTTCATCCACTTCTTTGAGCAGTACGCCGACTTGATGATCAGCGCGGGCTACAAAGCGGTGGTGTTGTTGCCCGACGAGTTGCAGCAATACACTAACCCGACGATCAACAGTGGGGTTAGCGAACCCCTCAGCCCGCTGTTCGAGTTGGTCAACGGCCTCTCAACTCGACACGGCTACCTCAAGAGCGCGGTCATCTTCATCACCCCAACCAAAGACCTCGCTCTGATCCGCGACAATCGTGGGGACCTTGTAGACCGGATGCAGCAGAGCGGCCTCGGCTTCGACCTCAACAACATCTACGATGCCGATTTTGCGCGGCGGCTCTGGCAGCGGCTGGCAGGCGAGTTTAGCTTCCAGTCTGAGGCGCAGGCAATGGTCACGGAGGAGGCCCTGCGCTCCCTCGGCGAGATCGCCAACCGCCACGACCTCGGCAGCGGCCCGCGCACCGTCGTCAACGGCTTCAAGGCGATCATCAATCGCTACACCCAGCAGCCCGCTGGCGGCTCGTTCGTCCGCTACAGCCCGATCCACCTGGTAGAAGATTTCCTCAAAGGCACGATCACTTTCAGCGGCGCGGTCAACAAGCTGGCCGAGGAAGTGGGCAAGGCTCTGCGCCAGCCGGTCGTCAAAGGGCAGCCGCAGTACGAGCGGGCAGTCAAGCTGATCGCCGCCTTTCCCAACGGCGGCGCAGCCGACGCACTGATCGCCGAGGCGGGGCTAACCGAGGCGGTCGAGACGCTGGTTGAACAACAACTAACGATCCGCCTGGGCGGGCGCGACAGTGACGGCAAGCTCATCTACGAGGGCATGACCCTGCGCGGCCTCGCTCCCGACCAGGACAAGGCCAACTGGCTGAGTGACACCGCCAACCAGTTCATCCGCCTCACCTTCCAGCCCAACAGTGACAAGGCGATGGAGCGGGCGGCCAACGCCTGCAAGCGGCTGCTCCGCAAGCGGTTCTTCAAGGATGCAGATTGGAAGGTGATAGATGAGGGGCTAGCCAGTGGCAACCGTGATGCCTTCCTGCTACTTGAAGGTGGCTTCGCCCAAACTAGCCGCAGGTATCCCCAGCGTCGCATCTACATAAGGATCATCCGCGACGACCACGCCCACCATGCGCTGATTCCGCTGCTCGCCGATCTGACCCTGACTATTGACCTCAGTCGTTACCGCGAACTGAGCGAGAATCAGCAGTTGGACGAGCCAGGCAGCTTCGAGACCAGCAAACCGCGCAACCTGCGTCTGCGCCTCAACCTCAGCCACCACGACCCGCAACAGATTTATGCGCCTTTGCGGAACGAGTTGAGGACGGCCATCAGCTCCCGACGCGTCACTCCCCTGCTGCTGCTCAACCTGCACGCTTACATGGATGAGTTGCTGGTGGCCCACCAGGTGCCGAAGGCCGACCGCCCCTATGTCGAGAACAACTTTCAAAATGATCTGCTTGATGGTATAGTTAACGATATGTTCGACCCAGAGTTGACCAGCGGGATTGCGGGCGGCACTCGCGTGATCGAGGACGCTTACCTCAAGGCGATCACTGCGATCTATCCTGACTACCATACCCTGATCGGCAACAGCCAGTTCAACAAGGCGATCAAGGAATACCGCACCGCCCTTGCCAAGCTGCCTAGCCCCTATCAGCGGCAGGGCGAGGAGTCGTTCGAGGCGACGAAGGAGGAGACCGCCGACCTGTTCAACCGCACCAACGTCGGGCTGGACAACTTCATCAGTGACTTCCCACGCCTGATCCAGAAGGAGCGCGACTGGAAGGCGAAGCAGCTCGGCGTAGTCCGCTTCAGCCTGCACCCCTGGGAGCAGCGCATCATCAAGCTGCTGAGTGACAGCGGTCAGACCGACCCGGCTAGCCGCCCTCCTCGCCTGCGGCTGACGGAAGTGCAAGAGGATGCTCGGCTACTCGGCTACCGCGAAGATGAGATCGTGCTGCTGCTCGACCTCTTGAACGAACGTGGGCTGGCAGAGAGGCAGGGCGACTACCTGGTGCAGCGCGAGAACAAGGTGATCGCCCCCCACGAACTGCGCCACCGGCTTGACCTACATCAGAAGCGACTGACACGCCTACGACGCGCCTTCCCTGATGACGGCCTGCTGACCAACCAGAGTCAACAGGTGCAGATGATAGACAAGGACTTGACCGGACACAACCAGCCGGATGAACGCAAGCTCAACCAGTACGAGATGACACTCAAGACTTACGACAAGCAGTTGGCGACGTGGCTAGTCGACCAGCAGAAACAGATGGGCAAAGCCATCAGGCTGCTGAAACCACCAACCCTGAACGACCGCGAACTGAAGGGACTGGCGCAGACTTATAACGATCAGCTTGAGCTACCGCTAGAGCCGCTGCGCCAGCAGGCCGCTGCACAGGTAGCAGTGTTTGCCGACAAGTTGCGCCACTTGTTCGTCGACTACCAGCAGTTGGAGGCACGCCTGAGCGCAGCCAATACCGACGGGGAGGATTTGGGCGACGATGGCCTGCTGACCATGCAAGCGGCTTTGGAGCGGCTGCGGCAGGCTGCTGAGACGAGCCGAAGCGAGGTCGAGCAGGCCCGCAGCCTTGCCCAGCGGTGGCAGAAGGCCAGCGCGGTGCTGACCGATGCCGTGCAGTTGAAGGCGGAGATCGAGGCTGAGCGCGAACCCGGAGCCGCCCTGCGCCTCTTGGATGAGTGGCTGCGCAGCGTGCGTGAGCGGCTGAGCGTGGCCCGCTTTGATGCACTGATCGAGGCCGAAGGGACGTGGGGCAACGGGTTGGCACAAGTGCGCGGTGAGTTGGTGCTGGCCCGCCAGCAAGGGGAGAGACGCTTCAAGCAGATACAGAACTCCTACCGCGAGGTACTCAAGCGGGCTGGGCTGCCCGAAGCACAGCAGCCCAGCATTAGCTTCAACCGGCAAGACCCACCCGCGAGCGTGCAGAGCCTGCTATCAGCGGTGCTGGTTGGCTGGCAAACTCTGGTGGTACCACCGAGCCTCCAGAGCCAGCAGTTGATCAGCGGGATACAGCAGATGCAGACCGCCACCGATCCCGATATGGAGCGAGCCAGCCGTGAGCAGATGCTGGCGGCCTGTGCGACGATCAGTCGGCAGCTAACCATCACCCACCAGCAGCTTGTCAGCCTGCTGACCGAGGCCGCCCCAACGATAGGGCTTGGGCCAGGGGAGTTTAGCAAAATGCTGCCAATCCTACAATCTGCCCGCCAGCAGCTTGCTGATCTGACAGCGGAAGCGACTACCTTGCGGGCCAGCTTCAGCCACCTCAACCTGACCGACAGCGAGCGGCGGCTACTCGCCCTGCTGCAGGTCCAAGTCGGTAGCGACGGTACGGTTGACCTCGCTGCCTTGTTGCAAGAGGGCAACACTCAGCAGGTGTGGGCTGACCTCACCAATCTCTATAACAAGCTGTGCCTGCGGGTGCGCCTTGAGGTGATCGCACATGAATGATCTCAGCCTACAAGTGCATCCAGCCCACGTCGACGACATCCCCGCCATCAAGCAAATCGCTGAGGCGCACAAGCCGATGCTGGGCTTCGTCTCGCGGGGTGCGCTGAACACGGCCTTGCTGCAAGGCACGCGGCTCGTCGCGGTGCAGGGAGGGCTAATACTAGTGTACCTTCAAGACTCATCTTTGCGGCACGGGTGAGCAACTGGCAATATGTAGTTCTGAAGACAACTAGCAAGCGTGTACAGTGCCATCACCAGAACTACTAACCCACACGCTTGATGCTGTTGGCGGGGCAAATGCCTCCGCTCCTCAGAGCCTGTTAGGGATTAGCTTGACTAGCTTGTAGTCGAGCTAGCCATCGCAGGCTGACCCGGTTCATCGCTAGCTGTACCATCGTCTCGCTGTTCAGCACTTTGCGTTCACAGTCCTTTGCCAGCCGCCGCCACCAGTTCAGCCAGTCGAACGTCCGCTCCACCAGCCACCGCCAGCCCTGCACCACAAACTCTACCTTGTTCAGCGTAGCCGCCTGCTGCTTCTGGCGGGGACTACATTCCAACAACCAACCACTTGTCATCGCCACCGTATTGGCTAGCTCATGGCTCTAGTTCACCAAACTGGCAGTGGGTATAGCCAATCCCTAACAGGCTCTGAGCGATTGAGACAACTTCCCCTGCCTCTTGCACGGGCTGTAGTTCCCCGTTGCAGCGGCGGTCATCGCCACTGAGCGCAGCGGTCATCCTTATAATTTTGATCCTCATGAGCGAGGATTCATCTTCAATACGGATTGCCCGCTCCTGGCACGACTCCGCTACCAGTCACTAGACTACCACGATGTTCGCCAATGTAAGCAAAACATTATGCAGATGGAGGGTGGTAGACAAAAGGGTGAGCCGTTGCCTCTTTGCCGCCCTCAAATGAATTGCGCCGTGACGCTGCGAACACAGCTTTTCAACCCTTGTGGTGGCCCCTCAAACAACACTTCGCCCCCGGCCCGGCCACCTTCCGGGCCAAGATCGATGATCCAATCGGCCTGGCGAATCACGTCCAGATGATGCTCAATCAGGATGACCGTGTTCCCGGCCTCCACCAGCCGGTCAATGATGCCCATCAACAGGCCGATGTCCGAGAGGTGTAGCCCCGTGGTGGGTTCGTCCATCACGTAGACGCTACCCCGTTTGTGCAGTTCGGTAGCGAGCTTCAGACGCTGCCCTTCGCCACCCGACACCGTGCTGAGGGGCTGGCCCAGCTTCAGGTAGCCCAGCCCCACGTCGCTCATGGATTGCAATACAGGCTTGATTTTCTTCTCGCTGAAGAAGGCCAGGCTCTCCTCCACCGTCATGTCTAGCACATCACTGATCGTCTTGCCGCGCAGTTGGTAGGCCAGTACCTCGGACTTGAAACGTTTGCCTTCGCAGATTTCGCAGGGCGAGACGATCCCTTCCATGAACGCCAGGTCGGTGTACACCACACCCAGCCCATTGCAGTTGGGGCAACTGCCCGCCGAGTTGAAACTGAAAAGGGAAGCACTGACCCCATTGGCTTTGGCGAACGCCTGCCGGATGTCATCCATGATCCCGGTATAAGTAACCGGAGCTGAGCGGCTGTTCGCCGTCACGCGGGACTGGTCGATCACAATCGCATCTGGGTGCTGTTCCAGAAACACGTTGTTGATCAGGCTGCTCTTGCCAGAACCAGCGACCCCCGTCACGACGGTTAGTACCCCGGTGGGGATGTCCACCGTCACATCTTTCAGGTTGTGCAGGCTGGCGTTTCGGATACTCAACTTTCCATTGGGCTGCCGCACCTGCTGCTTGATTGGCAGATGTTGCTTCAAGAATTGCCCAGTGAGCGTGTTGGCCTTCTTGAGGGCTTCGTAGCTCCCTTCAAAGACCACCTGACCGCCATGCACCCCCGCTTTCGGGCCAATATCCACCACGTGGTCGGCGACCGAGATCACGTCTGGGTCGTGTTCAACCACCAGCACGGTGTTACCCTTGTCGCGCAACTCCTTCAGCAGGCTGTTCATGCGGGCAACATCGCGGGCGTGCAGGCCCACACTGGGTTCGTCGAGGATGTACAACATCTCGGTCAGGCTGTTGCCAAGATGGCGGATCATCTTAACCCGCTGCGACTCGCCACCCGATAGGGTAGCGGTTCCCCGGCTGAGGCTCAAGTAGCCCAGGCCGATATCCACCAGATGCTGCACCCGCTCGGTCAGTTTGGCCGCGACCTTCACCGCGACTGGGTCGCTGAAACTCTCAATGAACTTGATCAGTTCTGTTGCTTCCAGGTCAGATAGTTCGGCGATGTTGCAGCCAGCAATCCGGCAATCCAAGGCCGCCTGATTGAGCCTTGCACCATGACATAGCGGGCAGGTCTGCGAAGTGGTAAACTGCTCGAACACTACGCGGTTGCGGTCAGACATGGCTCCTGCGTCTTTCTTGAGATAGCTACGAGTGAATCGCTCGATGAGGCCCTCGTAGTGCAAGTAGCCAAAGGAGAGTTCCGCGTCCGCGCCGTAGAGCAGGGCATCCAGCTCCTGGTTGGTGTAGTCGTTGATTGGTTTGTCGTTGTCGAATAGACCCGAAAAGGTGTAGGTCTTCCACAGCAACTTGTCGACCTTGAAATCCGGGTGCAGGATCGCTCCACCATTGAGGGACTTGCTGCGGTCGAGGAACTTCTCCATGTCAAGTTGAACGGTGTTGCCAATACCTTCGCATTCTGGACACATCCCCTGGGGGGTGTTAAACGAGAAGACGAAGGCTGCCCCTGCACAAGGTTGCCCGACCCGTGAAAACAGCAGCCGCAGCAAAACGGCAATGTCTGTGTAAGTACCCACCGTCGAACGCGAACCGCCACCCACGCGCTTCTGATCGATGATGATCGGTGCGTTCAGGTTCTCAATGCGGTCTACATCCGGTTGGCCGTAGTGTGGTAGGAAGCCCTGCACGAAGGTAGTAAAGGTCTCGTTCAACTGACGTTGGGCCTCGGCAGCGATAGTATCGAATACCAGTGATGATTTTCCTGAACCAGAAACGCCGGTGAACACCGTAATTTTCTGCTTGGGAATGTTCAACGATATGTCTTTTAGGTTGTTTTCGCGTGCGCCGTAAACCTCAATAAACTGGCGATCTATCATGCTTGCCTCCACAGTAAGCAGTAATCAGAGTTTCAATCCCCCTCAACGTGGGGGAGATGGACGCAATGCGGCCAGCGCAAAAGGCGTGCTGGTCAAAGGTGGGCTTGTTGCAATCCCCTTGGAGGGCAGGTAGTGATTGCAACTCGGCAACTAGCCGCTTCGCTTTCACATTGCGCTGGCTGTTGCCCCTGAAGGTGAAGGTGAGGGCTGCGCACCAATCACATTCTAACACGGCTCTGCGCTGGCCGTCAACAGCTCAGCTTGTGGGAGCTGGATGCTGCCGCGAGTGGTTGCCACCCGCTGCTTTCGCACCGACTCATATGGGGAGAGCACAAGTGGCAAACAGCAGCTACTCCCGGCCAACCACGCATAGTTGATCTCGGCGCCATGCCAAGACCTACCTGGGGCCAGGTGGGCAAGGGGCGGGACGCAGTAGGCCGAACACTGGCCCGCTTTGTGGTGTGGAACAGAGGCAGCAGAGCTTACGCGTATAGCAACGGAGCCGCTTGACACCTTTCCTCAACTCAACTATAATGCACTCTGTTAGACCAACATCTAAGCCTGAGCCGCGCACACGGCAGAGTGGGGACAACACATGGCAGTAGCGACGCAGCGGCAGGTTAGCTGGGACATAGGCGGCGGCTACGATTTGTTGATCAGCGCGTATGTGCTGCATCGCCCCCGCGAGTTCGACCTACCTGCGCCCTGGGCGGCAGGGGTGCGCAGCAGGCTAGCGGCAGAGAACCGCGCCGCCTTCAAGTTCTTCTTTGGTAGCCCCTTTGCCGTCCCCTTCTTCATGCCGCTGCACATCGTCTACCAGCTAACGGGCGAAAAGAGCGCGGCAGCATTGATTGCGGCGATGGAGCAGTTGCCTGCCGACCACTTCATCCAAATCTTTGCTAACTTCGTGGACATCCCTGGCACTGTGCGCAACAAGCAGATCATCCCTCCACTGCGGAAGGCACTGGCGGGCGAACACCTGAGCGAGAGCGAGCGGGCCGACCTGCTTGCCACCCTCAACAAGACGCTCCGCAGCAAGGCCGACCGCGAAGGCCTCAACACCCTACTAGCCATGCTCGAAAAGCAAGCAGACTTGCGCGAACAGTACATCGCAGCCATCCGCGACTACTACCAGGTCTACTACAAGGCCGAGGAGGAGCGCAGCCTGCCCATCCTGCAAACGGCCCTCGCCCAGGCCCAGGCTGCGGCGCAGGACAAGCCTATTGCCGAGGTGCTGGAACAACTGACGCACGGCGTGACCGTCGGGGCCGAGGCGGGGCTGAAGCAACTGGTAATCGCCCCCTCGTTCTGGTCGAACCCCTACGTCTTCCCCTACTACCCACGCCCAGGCGAACTGCTGCTGCTCTATGGGGCGCGCCCAGAGTGGACGCGGCTGGTGCCTGGCCCTGTTGTGCCAGACGCAGCGATGCGCACGCTGAAAGCACTCTCCGACCCCACACGAGTGCGCCTGCTGCACCTGCTGGCCGAGAAGCCCAGCCCGCCTCTAGAACTGGCGAAAGCCCTCAAGCTCTCCCTACCGACCATCTCTCATCACCTGACCGAGTTGCGCCTGGCTGGGTTGGTCAAGATCGAGATCGGGTTGGAGAACACACGTAGCTACACCCTGCGCTGGCGCGAAGCCGAAGCTGCCCTGGACACCCTCAAACGCTTCATTATGAGTGAACAAGTGGAGGATTTATGGCTCACGCAACCGTACTCTACATCGGCAGCGACGATGGCTTCTATACGCTCGGCAGTGCGGGCGGTAGCTGGCGGCTGAACCAACGCGGGCTAGCAGGGCTGGCTGTCACCCAGGTGGCTCTTCACCCCAGCCAATTGCCCACCTTCTACGCGGCAGCAGCGGCAGGGAAGGGCCAGCCAGCGGGCCTCTACCGCACGACCAGCAACGGCTTCGAGTGGCAGTTGCTGCTTGAGGGCGAGATTACCGCACTGGCCGTCGCAGTAGACGAGGTGAAGAAGCGACGCACGAAAGCCCGCGAGGACGAAGCAGAGAAGGCCGAGGAGCAGCCCTTCAATATCTATGCCGCCACTACCGACTGCCGCTTCTACCGTGCTGAGGGCGGCGAGGGTTGGCAAGCCACTGCCAGCCTTCCCAGCGAACAGGTCGCAACCACTATCCTACCCTTGAGCCGTAGCAGTCTCTATGTTGGCACAGCAGACGGCAGCGTGCTGTTCAGCGAGGACGGTGGCGAAAGCTGGCGCGAACGAGGGCAGCTTGAGGGGAGGATCAACGACCTCACGCTGATCGGTGACGACCTCTACGCCAGCAGCACGCAAGGGGTCTACGTGATGTTGAACGATGGCTGGCAGCAGCTCAACAACTTCGCTCGTAATGCTGCTCCACTAGCTGCCTTCCAACCGACTACCGAACCAGGCGTGTTGCTGGTCGGGGCTGAGGCTGAGGATCATAGCTCCACGATCTACCGCTGGACAACCGAGCAGCAAGCCTTCACCCACGCTACGTTCGCCACCGACAGTGGCAACGGTAGGGAGTTGCTGACCGCAATCCAGGCCCACCCAACGGTACGTGGAGCCTGCTACGCTGTCACCCTGACCCAGGCCTACGCCAGCAGCGACAAGGGCGCAACCTGGGAGCAGATCGTGGCACCCGCGCTGCCCCAAGCACACTGCCTGGCGGTGGCGAAGATTTAGCGGCGGGCGTGTTCTATCTTCCAGCACAAATCCTCAACATAGGGCAGGTTAGCTGCCTCAGCCAGACCGCGCGCCTCGGCGTTGCGGATGCCCAGTTGCAGCCAGATGCCCCGTACTCCCCGCTGGATAGCCGCAGCTACCACTGGCGGAGTTAGCTCGCTGCGGCGGAATACGTCCACCAAACCCACCGCGATCTCGACTGGTATCTCGCCCACGCTGGCGTAGGCTTGCTCACCCAGTACCTCATCCTCAGCCGGGTTGACTGGGATGATGCGGTAGCCATGCCACTGCATATAAGCAGCCACCCGGTAGCTGGGCCGATCCGCCTTGCTCGATAGGCCGACGACGGCAATGGTCTTCATCGCCAACAACTGCTCCACAACTGCGTCTTTGTGCATCGCTTCTCCCCCTAATGGGCCAGGTGTTTGACGAACCAATCCGCTGCCGCCATCCGCACGTCTGCGATGTAGTTGTAGCAGGCGTGGCCGGAGTTGGCGAAGTAGAGCATCTCCTTCTCACCAGGCAGGTCGTCATAGATTTGGCGTGAGTTGCGCGGCGGCACGATCATGTCCTGACCGCCCGCGATCACCAGTGTAGGGATTTGCACCTGCTTCGCCAGACCACCCTGCGCTGCTGGCTGGCGCAACATCTGCCGCAATCGCTTGTGGTCGAAGTTAAAGAGGAATTGTATCTCGTGGCGCACCAGGGGCATAACCACGCGGTACTCGCGGGCGAGGTTGTAGGGGGCGCAGAGAGTGACGAGGGCGCGGTAGCGCGGGTCGCTAGCCGCAGCCATCCAGAGTGCGAGGTAGCCGCCCAGACTGACCCCCATCAGGCCCACTCTTGTACCATCCAGGTCGGGCCGGGCCGCCAGGAAGTCAAGGACAGCGCGGCTGACCTGTTGGTAGTCTGCCACCATCGTCAGCCCCGCGTACCAGCTTTCGCCGCTGCCCGGCCCGTCGAAGCTGAGGGTGGCAACCCCCCGCGCCAGCATCTCCTCCTCCCAAGAGAAGAACTCCTCTTTGGTCATCGAAACACCATTCATGTTGACGACAACCGGCGGCTGGCTAACCCCACGGGGCAGGCGCAGGTAGCCGGGCAGGTCGTGACCGGGGAAGGGAATACTTACGCGCTCGGCAGGCGGGTCGAAGTGCGGGGCGGCTTTGGCATAGGCGGCGTAGGAGAGGAGGCTAAGTTCCTCCTTCAGCTTTGCGTCACCAAAGAGAGCAACCTGGGCGAAGTGGTAGCTGAGGCTGGCGTAGAAGAAGCAGCGAGCCGCACTAACCATGTTGCCCCCTGCTAGCAACGCGTCACCCTGGGCAGTACGTCCGTCGGCCACCGCACGCCAGTTGGCGACCCAGCCGCGCAGCCCACGCACATGGCTGATCGCTTCGCTCACGTCGTTGATGTCCAGACCGTGGGCGAGATAGCGAGCGAAGGGGCTACCGCTGAGGGTGCGCGACCCCATCAGGCGCAAGCTAGCCTCGAATGCGATGCGGTTGACAACGACACGACGGGCATAGTAAGGCCACATTCGCCCAGCCGTAACTGGTGGGTCGGCAAGGGTGGGTAGCGGAGTCGCTACCCCCCTCCGTTCGCGGCGCAGTACTCTCCTGCTCAAATCCATCTACTGAACCTCCTGGTAGGCTCCCGAACCCCTGGCGATTTCCCTGCCACCGCCATTATAGCACAAGAGGTGGGATCCAGAAGCAGTATGCTATAATACGCATATGACCGAGCGACCAGCCAACGCCTACCGCGCCCTGCCCTCCGTTGACCGCCTCTTGCAGGTAGCAGCCCTGCGCACGAGTGGTTACCCGCCCAGCCTGCTCACCGCCCTAACCCGCGAGGAGCTAACCAACGCCCGCCTGCTGGTCGCCAACGGCCAGCCAGCCGCTACCGTCGAGCAGCTAGCCGCGAGCATCCTGGCCCGCCTCAGCAGCTTGAGCGAACCGACCCTGCGCCCAGTGATCAACGCTAGCGGAGTAATTATCCACACCAATCTTGGCCGCGCCCCCCTCAGTGCCGAGGCTATCGCAGCAATGGCAGCGGTTAGCAGCGGCTACTCCAACCTTGAGTACGACCTGCGGCAGGGCGCACGCGGCAGCCGCCACGACCATGTTGCTGCCCTGCTGTGCCAACTAAGCGGGGGGGAGGACGGCATCGTGGTCAACAACAATGCGGCGGCCCTCGTCCTCGTCCTTAGTGCGCTAGCGAAGGGCAAGGAAGTGCTGGTCAGTCGCGGGCAGGCGGTGGAGATCGGCGGCGGCTTCCGCATCCCCGATGTGATGCGCCAGAGTGGGGCGAAGCTGGTAGATGTCGGCACCACCAACCGCACGCGGGCGAGCGACTACGGCGCGGCAGTCAGCACAAGGACGGCGGCTCTGCTCAACGTCCACAGCAGCAACTTCCGCATGATCGGCTTCACCGAGCAACCAACGCTAGCCGAGTTGGTGGCAGTGGCGAAAGGCTCTGGCATCCTGGCGATGGACGATCTGGGCAGCGGCAGCTTCCTTGCCAGCGAGCAGTTCGGCCTGGCTCACGAGCCGCAGGTGGAGGAGAGCGTCGCCGCAGGCATGGACGTGATCACCTTCAGCGGGGACAAGCTGCTCGGTGGGCCGCAGGCGGGCATCATCGTCGGCAAGCGCGAGCCAATGGCCCGCATCCGCAAGCACCCACTGGTCAGGGCGATCCGTGTGGATAAGACGATCCTGGCGGGGGTACAGGCGACCTTGCTGCACTATCTGCGTGGAGAAGCCTTGCAGAAGATACCAGTGTGGCGGATGATCAGCCAGAGTGCAAGCGAAATGCGCGAGCGGGCGACCAGCTTGCAGGCGCAACTGGCCCATGCGGGGGTCGCCTGCGTATTGCAGGGCGGCCAGTCGGCGGTCGGTGGCGGCAGCCTGCCTGGGGAGACGCTGCCTACCACCCTCATTGCCCTCAGCCCACGTAGTGCAGAGCGGCTGGCGGCCCGCCTACGCGAGGGTAACCCGGCGGTCGTCGCCCGCATCGAGGAGGGTAAGCTACTGCTAGACCCACGCACGGTGCAGCCGGGTGAGGGCGACCTGCTGGTACGGCAGGTGGCTGCCGCCTGGCACGGGTTGGAAAAGAAGGGTGATTGACTGATGGCAGAAGACAGATTCTTGGGCATTGAAACCGACAAGAGCTACGCACGAGTCGCACAAGACTGCCTGGCGCACAAGGAAGTGGCTGAGATGTTGCTCACCGGTCAGCAGAAGTTGGCTCTGTGATTGACGAATACTCTACGCTGCCCTTGAACGTCACGATCCGCTCACTGCGCCGCGAGGACATGGAGCCGCTAGAGTGGTATGGCCTGGAGACCCAGCAGCGGCGGCGGATGCTGTCTGCCTACGAACGCTACGAGCAGGGCAGCGTAGTAATGCTGGTAGCGGAGGTGGGCGGCTACCCGGTCGGGCAAGTGTGGGTGGACTTCGAGCGGGTAGCAGGGGTGGGCTTCGTGCAGGCGTTGCGAGTCTTTCCATTCCTGCGTGGTAGCGGCCTGGGTACGCAGCTGATGGCGGCAGCAGAGCAGACGATGCGCGAGCGGGGCGTGCGAGCCGCCGAACTGATCGTCGTGCAGAACAATCCTGCTGCCCGCCGCCTCTACGAGCGGCTTGGCTACAACCTGACCGCCGAGGAGACACGAGATTGGAGCTACACCGACGAACAGGGAACTTACCACCACCACGTCGCTGATGTATGGCTGATGCGGAAGGAACTGGACGCTATCAATGGCTGAGGCAAACGCCAGATGGCGCAATCTAAGGGCCAGCAGCTTCGTGCTGCTCGGCTACCTGCTGCTAACCTTGCTGTTTACCTGGCCGCTAGCCCTACACTTTGGCGACCGTACGCCCGGCTTCATGCTAGAAGACCGTGACCAGAACCTCTGGAACCTCTGGTGGGTGAGCAAGTCGCTGACTGGCCTGCACAACCCCTATCAGTCTAGCTTCATCTACTGGCCCGATGGGGTGAGCCTTCTATTCCACACCCTGCATCCCTTCAACGGCCTGCTAGCCGTTGTGCTGCTACCCCTCTTTGGCGTAATTGTCACCTACAACCTGATCGTCGTGATCTCCTTCGTGCTGACTGGCTACGCGGTCTATATGCTAGCGCACTACCTGTTGCAGATGATCAAGCAGACAGCCCAGCCCAGCAGCCCCACTCTACAAGTCATGGTCGCCTTCGTCGCGGGGGCGGCCTTCAGCTTTGCGCCCTTTCATCTGTCGCAGATGAGGGGGATCATGCAGTGGGTGAGCATGGAGTGGCTGCCCTTCTACCTCTACTTTCTGCTACGCGCGCTACCCCCCCTACCAGGCCCAGCTAGCTCTCCCCCCTCGCAGGGGAGGAACACTAGTGCGTTGCGCTATGGGCTGCTGGCGGCGATCTCGCTGCTGTGTACTGCGCTGGTAGATTGGTACCAGGTGATGTACGCGCTGATCTTTACTGGACTTTACCTCCTCTACCTGCTGGCGTGCGGGCGCGGCTGGCTAGGCTGGTGGACGGTGCTGGGGCGGGCGGCTGCCGTGTTGCTGCCAGTGGGTGTGCTACTGCTGCCCATCCTTGTGCCGATGCTCCGCGAGTTGCAGACGGCCAGCTATATGCGGCCCGACCCCGACGAGGCGCGCCGCTACTCGGCTGACCTCCTCAGCTTCTTGCTGCCGATGCGCCAGCACCCCCTGCTTGGCGGCTTCAGCTTCGCGGTGCGCGACAAGTGGCCGCTCTATGCTGCAACCAACCAGTACGAGGTTTACCTCGGCTTCACTGTGCTGCTGCTAGCTGGGGCTGGGCTGTTCGTGCGGCGGGCGCGGCCCTTCAACTGGCTGCTGGGTGGTCTGGCGATCCTCTGCCTCAGCCTCGCGCTCGGCCCCGTCTTGCAGGTCAACGGCGTAAGCATTGTGGGCTTGCCGATGCCCTACAACCTGTTCAGCAAGCTACCCTTCGCCTCGATCAGCCGCAGCCCCGACCGCTTCAGCGTGCTGGTCAATCTCTCACTCAGCCTGCTACTCGCCCTCGGTCTGTGGTCGATAGTAGGGCCACTGGTCCTCAACCGCTTGCGCTTTGCTTACGGGGTATGTGGTCTGGCACTAATATTGCTGGTTGCGGAGTTCAGCCCAGCCCCCTACCCGCTGGCGGCGGCCCCAGTGCCACCCTGGTACAGCACCCTGGCGAAAGAGGCAGGCGACTTCGCTATCCTTGAGTTGCCCAAGCAGGATGGCTACTGGGGTGGCGGCCAGCGGATGCGCTTCCAGACCACGCACGGCAAGCGTATCTTCGGCGGCTATATCTCGCGGGAATACTATCATCCGTTCGTCTACCAAATGCCTGGCTTCGCGCAGCTTGAGGGGCAGCAGCCTGACGTTTATGGCGATGATCGGGAGCAGCAACTTGCCGCCCTCAATTACTATCTCGTGCGCTATGTCGTTCTCTACGCGCCGAGCGACCCAACCGAACCAAAGCAGGTGAAGGGCTACGACCCCACGCTCTACCTTGAACGGATCGCTGGGTTGCGGGCGACTGCTGTCTACACTGACGGTTGGCTACAAGCCTGGCGCGTGCCAGAGGTGCCGCCCCAACCATTCGTTGGCCTGGGCGAGGGTTGGTACGCAGTGGAGGAGACCGCTGCTGGCCCCCAACGCTGGTTCAGCGACACCGCCAGCTTGCGGCTGGTCAATCCCAGCAGCGTGGCGATCAGTGCAACCCTCAGCTTCAGCATGACCGCCCTACAAGCACGGGAGTTGGTGGCGACGCTAGCCGGGGCAGAGGTGTACCGCCAGCAGTTGCCCGCTAGCCTGCTGCCTTACGCCATCCCCCTGCGCCTGCCACCAGGTGAGAGCGAACTACACCTCAGCAGCCCCAGTGGAGCCGCCGCGCCAGGGGCTGGCGACCCGCGCCCGCTTAGCTTCAGCCTGCTCAACCTGCGCGTGAAGGAGGATCGCTTATCCTTGCACCGTGCAGCACATTCGCCTCAACCCACTCTGGCACTAAGCTGCCGCTTCACCTCGTAGAGCAGCACCCCAGCCGCGACCGAGAGGTTGAGCGAGTCGGCTGACCCCTGCATTGGGATACGGATCGCAGGGCCACGAGCCAGCAATGCGGGCGGCAAGCCCTGCCCCTCGCTGCCAAACAGTAGCAGGGCCGGTAGCTGGTACTGCACAGCCCAGTAGACCACCTCTGCCTGATCGGCAGTCGGGTAGACGCTGACCGTGTGCTGCTGACACCAGCCGAGCAGTTCCGTCGTCGTTGCACTGACTACTGGCACGCTGAACAGCGTCCCCATGCTGGCCTTGACCGCAGTCGGGTGGTAGGGGTCGGTCGCTTCGCCAAGCAGGATCACGCCTGCGCCACCCACCGCATCTACCGTGCGGATGATCGTCCCCAGGTTGCCAGGGTTGCCCACCTCATGCAGGGCGACAAACAGCGACCCCGGCCCAACTGCCAGATCGTCTATCGTCCGCTGGCTAGTGCGCACTATCGCCGCCAGCCCACTGGGGTTGTCGCGCTCAGCGATGCGCTCGAACACGCTGCGGCTAACCTGCGCCACACGTCCGCCCGCTTGCTGCTGCTGGGCCACCAACTGCTGCGCGGCTTCGCTGCTCAGCAGGTCGGGGGCGACAATCAGCGTCTCCAGCACAGCCCCATGTTCGACCGCCAGCCAGACTGGGCGGATGCCCTCGACGAAGAACGCCCCTTCCGTCCGCCGCTGCTTGCGTTGGGCCAAAGCCCGAACCCGCTTGACTAGCAGATTGGCTGGGCTGGTAATCGTAAGGTTAACCAGACTCTCATCTTGTGGCACGGTTGTTGGTTGCCTCCTGTCTATGCCACAGATTATAATGCCCAGGATAGCCATTGGCAACTGCCCATAGGAGGGTTCAAAGTGAAAAGAATGATTGTTGGGCTGTTTACAGTTATCTCCGTCCTTACGCTGCTACCGCTGGCCGGGTTCGCAGCACCGAGTTCGCAGGCAAAGCAGCCACAGGGGGCGATCCGCCTGACGGGCGGTGAGCAGTGCTTCGCCGAAACCGGCCACTGCTTGCGGGGGGTCTTTCGCGGCTACTGGGCAGCAAATGGTGGGATCACCCGCTTTGGCCTGCCGATTACCGACGAACTGACCGAGGGCGGGCTTACTGTCCTCTACACCGAGCGCGCCCGCTTTGAGTTCCACCCAGAGAATCGTGGCACAGACAACGTGGTGCTGCTAGGTCTGCTGGGCAAGGAGTTGACCGTAGGCCGCGAGAAGGAGAAGCCGTTCCAGCGCACACCCGCCCAGGGCAACATCGCCACCGTTTACTTCGATCAGACCGGCCACAATCTGGCCGCCATATTCGGCAGCTACTGGCAGGCCAACGGTGGGCTAGCTGTCTACGGCTACCCGATCAGCGAGGCTTTTGAGGAGAAAAGCGCGACCGACGGCAAAACCTACCTGGTGCAATACTTCGAGCGCAACCGCTTCGAGTATCACCCAGAGTTGCCCGCCGCGTACCAGGTCAGCCTGGGGCTGCTAGGCAAGCAGGCATACCAGAAGCTCTACGGCAACGCTCCTGCCCCCATCCCAGGCAAGGACTACGGCCCAGCCCCAATCTCGCTGGCAGCATTCCGCCAGGAGATGCGCTGGGGCAACAACCTGCGTACCCTCAGCGTGCTAGAACAGGGCGGCAGCTACACCAAGTACAGCATAGCTTACAGCAGCGGCGAACTGAACATCAGCGGGGTTATGTACGTGCCAGCCGCTCAGGGCGATGGCCCCTTCCCGGTGATCATCCTCGGCCACGGCTACATCCCAATCGCCGAATACTACACGGGTGAAGACAGCCGCCGCGAGGGGCCGTACTTGGCCCAGAACGGCTGCGTGGCGATCCACCCTGACTTCCGCAACTACGCCACCAGCGATGATGACCCCAACGCTGAGGTGAACATGACCGCCCCTGGCTGGACAGAGGACACCCTCAACCTGCTCGATGCGCTCAAACGCACAGCATTGCCTTACATTGACGCAACCCGTGTCGGTTATTGGGGTCATAGCAACGGTGGGCAGGTGGGACTGCAACTGAGCGTAACCCAGAGCGAAATCAAGGCCTTTGTCCTCTTTGCCCCCACCAGCCCGAATTACGCCGACAACTTCAACCGCTGGCAGCGCGTCCGCGAGGGTAGTGCGAACGGTGGCCCCTCTCTAGTCAAGCGCAAGTACGGCTACCCAGAGGACAACCCCACCTTCTACGCGGGCATCTCCTTCGCGCCGAACGCAGGGCGGGTGAGCGCGCCAATGATGATCAATCATGGGCAGAGCGATACCAACACACCCTACGCCTGGTCGGTAGAGAGCAACCGCCTGCTGGTGGCGGCAGGCAAGGATGTCACCTTCCTCTCCCCACGCAGCGAAAACCACCTGTTCAGCGATAATTATTGGCCGACGGCAGCAAAGCAGATGCTAGCCTACTATGAGGCGCACGTGCGCTAGCAAGTAGCAGAAGGTGCGCAGCCCAAGCGAGTCGCTTCAACCGGCCTCCTCTCGTTGTGGTACAATCGTGGGAGAGACAAACATCGGAGCAAATCGCTATCCTTCGCAAGCTACGATCTACAATCTTCGACCCACGGGCTGCTGAGGTGTGGCGGGTGGCTTTGGCTGCCCGTCTCGGCCTGGCAGTGCTGGCAGTGCTATCGGTGCTGGTTACGCCCTTCAACGAGCGACCAGGGCGGATGGACGGCTACGACGGCGCAGCCCTGAGCGGCTGGGCAGATCGCCTATTCGGGGTCTGGACGCGCTGGGACGGCCAGTTCTACCTCAAGATCGCTGCCGTCGGCCACAACGCTGGCGACAACAGTTCGGCCTTCTATCCCCTCTACCCCGCCCTGATCAAGGCAGTCGGCACCATCCTGGCCCCGCTCGGCAACCTGCGCTACATCGTGGCGGCAGAGGCGATCTCGGCGGCGGCCTTCATTGCGGCTCTGCTGCTGCTGCATGCCGCCAGCCGCGACCTGGCGGGTGGAGCGGTAGCCGACAAAACGATCCTCTACACCGCAGCCTTCCCCACTGCCTTCTTCTTCTGGGCGGCCTACAGCGAATCGCTTTTCCTGCTGCTGACGGTCGGCAGCCTCTACGCGGCGCGTAAGGGTCGCTGGTGGCTGGCAGGCCTGGCAGCGGCGTTGGCGATCTTCACCCGCGTCACGGGGGTAGTGCTGCTCGCCGCCTTGTTCGCCGAACTACTAGTCCAGTGGTGGCGTAGGCGGCAGGCTGCGTCCCACCCGCCGCTAGCAGCCCCGGTCAGTGGGCGTACAGTGCTGGTACGCGACCTCAAGGCGGTGTTGGCTCTGCTCCTCCCCCTCAGCGGCCTGTTCGCCCTGCTCGGCTACTACCAGTTGCGGGTAGGTGACCCCCTTGCCTTCGCCAACGTACAGAAGAACTGGCTGCGCCGTCCTGATGCGCCCTGGGATACGATCTGGCGGGGGATCGAGGTAGCGGTCAAGCAGCCATTCCGCTACGGCGCAGCAGCACAGAGCTACCTCAATCTTGGCTGCACCCTCCTCTTTCTGCTGCTGGCAGTGGTCGGCTGGCGGTGGCTGCCTCTCAGCTATAGCGTCTACCTGGCAGGGGGCTTGGCCGCCAGCCTGCTCAATCCCGCCTCCGCCGAGCCGCTACTCTCGCTAGCCCGCTTCGTGATCGTCCTCTGGCCCGGCTTCATCCTGCTGGGCATGGTGGGGCAGCGGTCGCGCAGCTTCCACCTGGTCTGGGTGGTGACCAGCCTGCTACTGCTGGGCCTGCTGTTTAGCCGCTTCGCCAATTGGTGGTTTGTGGCCTGAACCGCAATTATGCTTGCAACCTGCACTTTAGTTGTTCGTTCTATCTAGCAAAGGGAAAGTTCCAGCAAAGGGGGATAAGGAAAGGATGCGGCTCAACAACACGAGAATGATAGTGGTCAGCCTTTTGTTGCTGGTTGCCATCTCATTCGGCGATCCCAGGCTCTACAACTACCAGACAGTACAGCTAGCCTGGCGGGTAACACTAACCCCAGCATCA
>Ga0123337_10002531_pt1 | contig 20769 bp, 17 predicted proteins | sample frozenSSSSmetaG_FD_89792 | JGI IMG/M metagenome (GOLD analysis project Ga0123337, IMG submission 89792) | Glacier valley bacterial and archeal communities from Borup Fiord, Nunavut, Canada, to study Microbial Dark Matter (Phase II) -... | ecosystem: Environmental > Aquatic > Freshwater > Ice >... | reverse complement strand
TGTCCAGAGTTTAAACAATACATTCAGTGTATTGTATGATGATGTAAAGGTTGTAAAACTATCGGCTGAAATACTACATACCGTTTCCGACAATTTTTCACTTCATTTATCCGGGAACTCCTATTCTTATGAACTGGCAACCATTCAAAAAGCATGGCAGATGCCCAATTTCGATGTTTCCTTTTCAGGAATTTATAAGGCAACCGACCAATTAAAATTGAATGCTGACCTTTTTTTTATTGGGGGTCGGACTGCACTTATAAGTGAAGGTGATGTGTCATCAGTTCCATCCAGAGAAGTGAATATGGATCCAATCATCGACCTCAATGTTGGAGCCGAGTATCGGTTCTCTGATAAACTGAGTATCTTCGGTAAAGTTAATAATTTGGGTTTTCAGAAGTACGAACAATGGCTGGGATATACCGATAAAGGGTTCAACTGGCTTGCTGGTATCAGCTATTTATTTTGACAAAAAGCCTTCCTCGTCCCGCTTTTTCAGATATTTTTAATTTGAAGCGCGGCGGATTATAATAGACTGCAAATCAGGGTATATTAAGTTGATAAAATGTTAAAAAGTTTAACGTTTTATTGGTTGTTCCTTGTGTCGGCTGTAACTACATTTTTACTATATTTGTCACCTGTTTACAGAAAGATTTTATAGTGTGAAGAATATATTGAAAATAGCAGTTCTGGTATTTTCATCCACTCATGAAATTTTTGAAATGTCAGAATTAGTAATCGAATTCTGTAACTGATTTTAACCCATCTTTTGCGGGTTGAAGTAACCAAGGTTATGGATAATTAAATATTTTATCGATGATAGAAATTGAAGAAACCCAGAATTGGGGAATACAGAATGATAACGGAGGTTATGATGCCGACAGTATCCAGGTACTTGAAGGTTTGGAAGCAGTTCGTAAACGTCCTGCAATGTACATTGGTGATGTGAATGAAAAAGGATTGCATCATTTGGTCTATGAGGTGGTTGACAACTCCATAGATGAAGCAATGGTTGGATATTGCAAAAATATTGATGTCATCATTAACGAAGACAATTCGGTCACTGTTATTGATGATGGCCGTGGTATACCAACTGAACTTCATACCAAGGAGAACCGTTCGGCCCTTGAAGTTGTAATGACCGTTTTACATGCCGGTGGAAAATTCGACAAGGGTAGTTACAAAGTATCCGGGGGATTGCATGGGGTAGGAGTGTCGTGCGTAAACGCCCTTTCCATTCACCTGACGGTTCAGGTACATCGCGATGGTAAAATCTGGCAGCAGGAATACAGCAAGGGTAAACCCCTGTACACGGTAAAAGAAGTTGGAGTAACCGACCGTACGGGAACTACCGTAACCTTTAAACCCGACGATTCGATCTTTTTGGTGACTGAATACAAGTTCGAAATTATTGCTGCACGTCTACGCGAACTTGCTTTCCTGAATGCCGGATTGCAATTGAATATTACGGATAAAAGGGTAAAGCTTGAAAATGGGGAGCCAAAAAGAGAAGGATTCTTTTCTAAAGAAGGGTTAAAAGAATTTGTGGAATATCTGGACAGTGCACGTGAACCTTTGACTGACGAAACCATTCATATTACTTCAGAAAAAGCGGGCGTACCGGTAGAAATTGCCCTTCACTACAACACATCATTTACTGAAAATATACATTCCTACGTCAACAATATCAATACCATCGAAGGAGGTACCCATCTTACCGGATTCCGCCGGGGTTTGACCCGTACCTTGAAAGGTTATGCTGAAAGCAGTGGCATGCTTCAAAAAATGAAATTTGAGATCAGTGGTGATGACTTTCGCGAAGGCCTGACCGCTGTGGTATCTGTTAAAGTGGCAGAACCTCAGTTTGAAGGACAGACGAAAACGAAACTGGGAAATTCTGATATCAGCTTACCCGTTGACCAGGCTGTGAGCGAGATGTTGGCCAATTACCTGGAAGAAAATCCACGTTCAGCACGTGCGATCGTGAACAAGGTAATTCTGGCCGCACAGGCCCGTCATGCAGCCCGTAAGGCAAGAGAGCTTGTTCAGCGGAAGAATGTGCTCTCCGGAGCCGGACTTCCGGGAAAACTATCCGATTGCTCTGAAAAAGATGCCGCACAATGTGAAATATTCCTTGTCGAGGGAGATTCGGCCGGTGGAACAGCCAAACAAGGCCGTGACCGACGTTTTCAGGCAATTTTGCCTCTTCGTGGTAAGATTCTGAATGTAGAAAAAGCCATGGTTCACAGAGTCTACGACAATGAAGAAATCAGGAATATTTATACCGCCCTTGGAATTACCATAGGAACAGACGATGATTCGAAAGCTTTGAACCTCGACAAACTGAGATATCACAAAGTGGTGATCATGACCGATGCCGACGTCGACGGTAGCCATATCGCGACATTAATTATGACTTTCTTCTTCCGTTTTATGCAGGAACTCATTCAGCGCGGTCATGTATATATTGCCACCCCTCCACTTTACCTGATCAAAAAAGGCAAACGTGAAGAGTATTGCTGGACTGAGCCCCAACGCCTTCGACTGATCGAAGAGTGGGGTGAAGGAAAGGAATCGGGAATACATGTACAGCGCTACAAAGGTCTGGGTGAAATGAACGCCGAACAATTGTGGACTACCACCATGAATCCTGAGATGAGGACTTTACGACAAGTAACCATTGAAAACGCTGCAGAAGCTGATCATATATTCAGCATGCTGATGGGCGATGAGGTTCCGCCACGACGCCAATTTATTGAAGATCATGCAGTGTATGCAAAAATAGACGTATAATAATAAAAAAGAATCCCGGTTGAAGCCGGGATTCTTTTTTAACAGTTTGTTTTTATCTTTACATGAAAAAATAAACACATAGATACATAGAGCACATAGCTTTAAATTTTTCTATGTGAATTATATATCTATGTGTTTAATAATTGTAACAAGATGAATATTTGTGTATTTTCTTCTTCCAGCAATGCAATCGCTGATGCGTATGTGAACGAAGCCATCAATTTGGCAAGGTTGATCGGAAAAGCCCGATTTTGTTTAATCAACGGAGGTTCAAACGTGGGATTGATGGATGTTATTACACGCGAGGCAGGTATTTGCGGTGCAAGGACCATCGGTATCATTCCTGCCAAGTTACGTGACTTTAATCTGGCATCTATCCATGCCCATGAAATTATTATTTCTGGTGATATGATGGAACGAAAGGCGAGAATGAGAGAACTGTCGGATTCATTTATCGCACTGGCAGGAGGTTTTGGAACACTGGAAGAAGTTTTAGAAGTAATTACTTTGAAACAACTGGGCTATCATCACAAAGCAATTGTTTTTATCAATACCAATGGTTTCTATGATGACCTGTTCCGTCAATTTGAAAAATCTTATGAAGAAAAGTTTGCAAAGGAAAACTACCGCAAATTATACTTTATTGCTGAAAATGCTTTGGAAGCAATGAATTATCTACAGAATTACCAACCCGGGGAAGCCATCAATAAATGGTTTGAAGTTCCGAAACGGGAGTGTTAAATGATTCAATGACACCAGCGTGTATATTTAGAAAAATATAACATTGAGACTACACCGAAAAGTCACTAAATAAGAACTAACACGAAGGCACTAAGTTTCACTAAAAAGTACATTAAAGATATTTCCCGGAGGCCTCGGGATGCACCTTAGTATTTTGATGACTTTGCGGTAATTTTATTTTATTGACTTAAAAACATGTCTTATAAAACACAATTGTTTAGGATAATAACCTTAAAATCCTTACCTTTGGTGTAACCAAAGGAACAAAACAGGCTAATTAAATTCCAAGGCCCGCATTCTACCAGATTGAACTCACCTTGAATTTCTTTTTTCATTCAAATACTACTTCTGCACTGCTTTTCAATGGAGCCTTTCAATTGACAAAATTGTCTGAGTTTTAAGGTGTTGTTAAAAACTGTTAAACATGTAAAACTAATATCAAAAGTTGAAACACTAATGATTGTGATGCGTTATCTAAAAGTGTAAATCTATTAAAAAAGTCAAAGATTTCTAACAACAAAAAAACATAAAGATGAACAATTTAAAAAAAGTATTATTTACGTTGTTGGTGGCCTTGATGGGCAGTTTTATTTCTCTATGGGTATACACGCATTATTTTGATGATCCAAAAATGGTGACCATCCAGCAGGATCAGCAAATGAAATATGCTAATTTACCAACAACGGATCCGGGTCAATTGCCCGATTTAACGCTTGCTGCCGCAAGCTCTGTACATGCAGTGGTGCATATTACAGTGACCCAGAAGGGACAGTTTGACAGTTCGAATAATGTTTATGAATGGTTCTTTGGCGATGGATCGAATCATCCTCAGCAAATGCCCCCGAGACAGGGTGTGGGTTCTGGCGTTGTTATTTCACCTGATGGTTTAATAGTCACCAATAATCACGTGGTGGATGATGCTGATGAAATTAGTGTGGTATTGAATGACAAAAGGGAATTCAAGGCCAAAATGATTGGTGCCGATCCATCTACCGACATTGCATTGATAAAAATCAGTGCTACCGATTTGCCTTTTTGTAAATTTGGCAACTCTGATGACCTTAAACTAGGAGAATGGGTATTGGCTGTTGGTAATCCATTTAATCTAACTTCCACCGTTACTGCGGGAATTGTAAGTGCAAAAAGCCGAAATATCGGAATCAATTCAGACCAGATGAAAATTGAATCCTTTATTCAAACTGATGCGGCTGTTAATCCGGGAAATAGTGGAGGTGCATTGGTCAATGTTCGTGGTGAACTGATTGGCATCAATACGGCGATAGCCTCACAAACGGGTTCATATAGCGGGTACTCTTTTGCTGTTCCATCGAATATTGTACAAAAAGTGGTCGGAGATTTAAATGAATATGGTGATGTGCAACGAGCTTTACTCAATGTAAACATTGGAGATGTCAATGCAGAGGTTGCAAAAAAATATAATCTGGATAAAATCGAAGGCGTTTTTATAGGTACTGTTAATCCGGGTGGTGCTGCTGCATTGGCTGGGATCAAAGACAATGATGTGATTATCAGTGTCGATGGAGTGGCAGTGAATTCCTCGGGGCAGCTTCAGGAACAAATTAGCAGACACCGGCCAGGAGATAAAGTGGTCGTGGTTGTAAAAAGAGACAATAAAGTGAAACCATTTAACGTAACGCTTCGTAACATGAATGGAAATATGGAAATTGTCAAAGGTGATAGTTCAGAAGATATTTTTGGTGCGAAATTTGCTGCTATCTCTGACCGCGAAAAGGGAGAATTAGAAATCAGTAATGGAATTAAAATCGCTAAAGTCGGAGATGGTAAATTTAAGGATGCGGGAATTAAAGATGGATATATTATTACACAAGTGAACAAGGTTCCCATATCTGAAGTGAACGATTTAACACAGATTATTAAAAACTCACAAGGCGGAATATTGGTCGAAGGAATTTATCCAAATGGAGAGGGCGCTTACTATGTTTTGGCAAGCAAATCAAAATAATATACAGGCACTGGTTATATAATTAACAACAATAACCCTTTATGAAAATTCCATTTGAATTATTGACCTCAAAAGTATATATTTGCACGCTATTTTTTTGAAGGGTATATGAGACAATTAAAGATTACAAAATCGATTACAAACCGTGAGAGCGCTTCTTTAGACAAGTATTTACAAGAAATTGGGAAAGAAGAACTTATTACTGTTGAGGAAGAAGTGGAGTTGGCGCAGCGGATTAAAAAAGGTGATCAGGCTGCATTGGAGAAATTAACCAGAGCCAATCTGCGTTTCGTAGTTTCGGTAGCTAAACAGTATCAGAATCAGGGCTTAAGCTTGCCTGACCTTATCAATGAAGGAAATCTGGGATTGATTAAAGCTGCTGAAAAGTTTGATGAGACCAGAGGTTTCAAGTTTATTTCCTATGCCGTGTGGTGGATTCGTCAATCCATCCTGCAGGCATTGGCCGAGCAATCCAGAATTGTTCGTCTGCCCTTGAATCAGGTTGGTTCATTGAATAAGATTAACAAAGCATTCTCGAAATTCGAACAGGAACACGAGCGCAAACCTTCACCTGAAGAACTGGCCGAATCATTGGAACTGCCTGCTGAAAAGGTAGCAGATACGCTACGTGTTTCAGGCCGGCATATTTCTGTGGATGCTCCATTCGTTGAAGGAGAGGACAATAGCCTTTTGGATGTTCTGATTAACAATGATTCACCAAACGCCGATCGTGCTTTGATGATGGAATCATTGGCCAAAGAAATCGAACGTGCCTTGGCAACCTTGACTGAACGAGAAAGCGACATTATCCGGATGTTCTTTGGAATTGGCTGTCAGGAAATGACACTCGAAGAAATCGGTGAACGTTTTGGCTTGACGCGCGAACGCGTACGTCAGATTAAAGAAAAGGCGATCCGTCGTTTACGCCACACTTCAAGAAGTAAATTACTGAAAACATACTTGGGATAAAGCCCATAAAAAGACCGCCCCGAACAGGCGGTTTTTTTATTTATATTGATAGTAAACTTTGAATGCTTTAAACTGAACAACCTGTGATTGCTTCATTCATATACTCAATATATATTATGAAAAAATATAAGGAAACATCCTATACTCCACTGTGATACACTGTTTAAGATAGCTTCTTCTTAAGCTGACATTCAGATAAAATCCCCATCAATTTCAATTGTCTTCATTTCCTGCTTATTTTGAACATGCTTTCCAGGGCTATTCTACTATTGTCTTGAGTGTTTTTTATGTATTTGTGAGTAATACAATACTTGCACACAAGAAGCATGCAAAATCAACTATTGTTGTATGAACTTTTAAATGTCGCAGGACGATTCTTTTCTATTTTTTTTACTTTTCTCATTAAAGTTGTTTTCTTCTCTAACATTTTTCTACTAAAATATTTTTAAAATAGGTTGTGTTAAGGGAATGATGTTCAAGGCCTCATGATGTGATTGCCATAACACCGGCAATATGGCTATATGGTGGCGGTATGGGTCAACCGGAAAGGCTTAATGTAATTAGAAAATTATACATTGGTTATTAGAAAGTTATTCGTTGATTGTTAGAACATACATAAACGATCTTCGAATAACCTTCGAATAACCTTCGAATGGCCTTCGAATAATGTTAAGGCATTCCTATCAATTAAGAAATTAAAAAAACATGGCAGTAGTAGAAAATATCTTTGCTGCTTGCATCAGCAACTCAGGATGATGCTCCGGGGATGGTTCATTGCCACTTTAAATGGCCTTGCAATTTAGAAGCCCTTGACATTACAATGTAATAGCCTTGGAACCGGTATCAAATCACGGCCAATGCTTTTTGGAATGTTTGAAGAAAGAACTTTTGGATTGAAATAAAGAAAATCCAGACCTGATGTGAAATAGCTTCATTGCTTGGTCTATGATAAAAAAAATATTCCCAATTGGACCATGTTATTTATTCACCTTACGCAAGTGGCAAGCGACAAAGGGCAAGGGGCAAATGGACAATTGACGGATTTTTCTATTTGCCCTTAGCCCTTTGCGTAACGTGAGTAAGTTATAAACAAATTGCATGAACGAGTTAGGAATATCCGCTAATATGTACATAGTTAATGACTTAGCATATAGTTGATTGACTTTTCAGTCATACGACTTTGATTTATTAATATTATCAAAACATAAATTTCATAAAACTTGAATTAAAATACTTGTTTTAATTCAAGTTTATAACTAAACTTGTACTGTAGAAATATCAGTGAAACTATCAGGAGCGAATTTCGTTTACAAAAGACAATTCATGATAGTCGGGATAAGAATTTTTTCAAATTACAATTATAAAACAAATGAAAAATACATTTAAACATTGGAGCCATCATCATGTAACTTTATCAGATGGCAGGCAGTAATTGTTTTGATGTTTTTTTTTAAGATATTAACCCAATAAGAAAGGCTTACCACGATGGTAGGCCTTTTTTTCTTTAAACAGAAACTGAAAATGGAGGGATTTTTAAAAATTGCGATTCAAACCAAAGGTAGGTTAAACGAAGATTCGTTAAAATTGATTGACGAAGCAGGAATTAAACTACCCCTTAGTACCCGGTCACTGATTTCATCAGCAGCCAATTTTTCACTCGAAGCTTTGTTTTTGCGCGATGACGATATCCCTCAAGCCGTGGCTATGGGCGTAGCCGACATTGGAATTGTAGGCGAAAACGAGATGCTCGAAAAAAAGCAGAAGGTAGTTGTTGTCAAGCGGCTGGGATTTAGCAAATGCCGGCTTTCATTGGCCATTCCCCAATCCGATATTTACAATGGGCTTGACTATTTCAACGGAAAAAAGATTGCCACCTCTTACCCGGTAATTCTGAAAGAATATTTCAGTAAGAATAATATAACCGCTGATATTCATGTAATTACAGGTTCTGTAGAGATTGCCCCCGGAATTGGATTGGCTGATGCCATTTTTGATATTGTCAGCTCGGGCAGTACTTTGGTAAGCAATCGATTAAAAGAGGTGGAAGTGGTAATTAAGTCAGAAGCCGTTTTGGTGGCCAATCCCAATCTTTCTGAAACAAAAAAAGCGATTCTGGATCAATTGATTTTCAGAATTGAAGCAGTACAGAGAGCAGAAAAGAAAAAATATATATTGCTGAATGCTCCCAATGATAAATTGGCTGAAATTGAGTCGTATCTGCCTGGAATGAAAAGTCCAACCATTATGCAACTGGCTGAAAAAGGCTGGAGCTCAGTGCATTCGGTAATTGAAGATAAAGACTTCTGGGAGATTATAGGTAAGTTGAAAGCTGCCGGTGCCCGCGGAATTCTGGTTATTCCGATCGAAAAAATGATTTTATAAATTATTGTATGAAAATTTATATCAATCCGCAGAAAAATACATGGGATGAATTGCTTAAACGTCCCATGCTTAGTGGCAATGAGCTTAGGGACAAGGTCAAAGTAATATTATCCGATATTCGGGACAGTGGAATTGATGCTATCAGAAAATATACAGAGAAATTTGATGGTATATTTATACATAATATTACAGTTTCGGAACACGAAATAGTTGATGCCTCTGGTCAACTCAAAGAACCCTTAAAGAAAGCGATTAGAATTGCAGCAGCAAATATCAGGAAATTTCATGAGGCTCAGATTCCTGTGACAAGGCAAATTGAAACAACGTCAGGGGTCACGTGCTGGCAAAAAGCAGTGGGTATCGATAAAGTTGGTTTGTATATTCCCGGAGGCTCTGCACCATTATTCTCAACGGTCCTCATGCTTGGAATCCCGGCGGTAATTGCTGGTTGTAAGGAGATTGTATTGTGCACTCCACCTGACAAAGAAGGGAATATTAATCCTGCCATTTTGTTTGCCGCTCAACTGGTAGGAATATCCAAAATATATAAACTCGGTGGTATTCAGGCAATTGGAGCCATGGCTTATGGAGTTGATTGTATACCGAAAGTAAATAAGATTTTTGGTCCTGGAAACCAATACGTGATGGCTGCAAAGCAATTGGTGAGCATCAGTGATGTATCCATCGACATGCCCGCCGGCCCTTCTGAAGTAGCAATAATGGCAGATTCGACAGCAAATCCGGCTTTCATAGCAGCCGACCTGCTTTCGCAAGCTGAACATGGTGCTGATAGCCAGGTGGTATTGGTAACAAATGACTCTTCACTGGTTGAAAAAGTGAATCAGGAACTGGACCGTCAACTGAATGAATTGCCTCGTAAAGCCATTGCCGAAAAAGCATTGGCCAACAGCCAGGCCATTGTTTTGGACAATGTGCAGGAAATGATTGAGATGATCAACGGTTATGCTCCTGAACATTTAATCATTGCAATGGAAAATTATTCCCAGGTGGCTGATAAAATCACCAATGCCGGATCAGTGTTTCTTGGAAATTACACTCCGGAGAGTGCTGGAGATTATGCCTCGGGAACCAATCATACTTTGCCAACCAACGGATGGGCCCGATCATTCAGCGGTGTAAATCTTGATAGTTTTATGAAGAAAATTACCTTTCAGGAAATCACCCGGGAAGGTATCCAAAAGTTAGGCCCGGTAATTGAAATCATGGCCGCAGCAGAGTTGTTGGATGGACATAAAAATGCAGTAACTTTGAGGTTGAAAGAATTAAGAAAGTGAGAAAGTGGTCAGTGATCAGTATTCAGTGGCCAGTCGCAGTTCACAGAAATGGAAGATGAGAAAATAAGAAATAAGGAATAAGAAATAAGGAATAAGAAATAAGAAACAGGGAATATAAAACATGAATTTAGATCAATTACTTCGTACCAATATAAAAGCATTAAAGCCATATTCTTCAGCACGTGATGAGTTCACAGGCGAGGCTGACGTATACCTTGATGCCAACGAAAATCCATTCAATGCCCCTTATAACCGATATCCTGATCCATTGCAATGGGCTGTTAAAGAGAAAATTGCAACCATTAAAAACATCGTAGTTGAAAAGATATTTCTGGGAAACGGTAGTGATGAACCTATTGATATTGTTTATCGCGCCTTCTGTGAACCGGGAATTGATAATGTGGTGTCCATAGACCCAACCTACGGCATGTATCAGGTAGCGGCAGACATCAACAATGTAGAAATCCGCAAGGTAAAACTGAATGAAGACTTTGGATTCAGTGCACAAAAATTACTGGATGCAGCAAATATTTACACCAAGGCTATTTTTATTTGTTCGCCCAACAACCCAACGGGCAATCTGTTAGATAAATCAGAAATAGTTAAATTGATAACATGTTTTGATGGTTTGGTTGTTGTGGATGAGGCATACATTGACTTTTCACCTGAAAGTAGTTTGCTTTCTGAATTAGACAAGTATGAAAACCTGATTATCTTGCAGACATTTTCAAAAGCCTGGGGAATGGCTGGTATCCGTTTGGGAATGGCTTTTGCACAGCCTGAAATCATCCGCATTTTCAACAAAATAAAATATCCTTACAACATCAATATGCTGACACAGAAAAAGGCATTGGAGTTATTGGATCTTATTCCTGAAAAGGAGGCATGGGTTAAAACAATTGTTGATGAACGTGATAAGATGGTTCGGAAGTTATTCAAACTGCCTTTTGTACAGGTTGTTTATCCTTCTGATGCCAATTTTTTATTGGTTAAAATGCACGATGCCCGAGGTATTTATGACTATCTGAAAGATCAAAAGATAATTGTTCGTGACCGTTCAAAAATTGCACTTTGCGACGACTGTCTAAGGATCACCATTGGTTCACCCATGGAAAATAAGATGTTGAGGAAAGCGCTGAAGGAACTAATTAGTAATAAGTAATTAGTCACATATGAAAAGGGCATTATTTATAGATCGCGATGGAACATTGATTGTTGAACCCAACGATGAACAAATTGACTCGCTTGAAAAGCTAGAGTACCTACCAAAGGTTTTTCGCAACATGCATTTTATTGCTAAAAACCTTTCCTACGAACTGGTGATGGTGACCAATCAGGATGGGCTGGGAACTTCCATTTATCCTGAAGAAACGTTTTGGCCTGCCCATAATAAAATGCTGAAAGCGTTTGAAAATGAAGGCGTAACATTCGATGATATTCTGATCGACCGTCATTTCCCGAAAGACAATACCCAGACACGCAAACCGGGCACTGGCATGTTGGGCAACTACATGGATGGCAGTTATGATTTGGCTAACTGCTATGTGATTGGAGATCGTCTGACAGATATCCAACTGGCTAAGAACCTTGGAGCAAAAGGCATTCTGATCAACGATGGCTCGTTGACAAACGAACTTCAGGAAAAAGGATTGGCTGAATTTTGTGTGTTGATAACTTCCGATTGGGATGAAATTTATGCAAAGGTAGCTGCCCCTGAACGTACTGCTGTAGTGGAACGTACTACCAAAGAAACTAAAATCAGGGTTGAATTGAATCTGGATGGAACCGGCAAAGGGAATATTCATACATGCCTGGGCTTTTTCGATCACATGCTTGACCAGATTGCACGTCATTCAGGAGTTGATTTGACTATCCACGTAGATGGTGACCTGGAAGTAGATGAGCATCATACAATTGAAGATACAGCCTTGGCCTTGGGTGAAGCTTTTAAACTTGCTTTGGGCGACAAGCGCGGCGTGGAACGTTACGGCTACTGTTTGCCGATGGATGATTGTCTGGCTCAGGTGGCTATCGACTTTGGCGGTCGTCCTTGGATTGTATGGAAGGCTGACTTCCAAAGAGAAAAAATTGGAGACATGCCTACCGAAATGTTTTTTCACTTTTTTAAGTCGTTCTCTGATACCTCATTATCAAATCTGAATATACAAGTAGAAGGTACAAACGAACATCATAAAATCGAAGGTATTTTTAAAGCACTGGCCCGAGCCATTAAAATGGCAATCAGGAAAGATGTATTTAACTTTGAACTGCCATCAACGAAAGGAATTTTCTAGATATGAAGAGCATTAAACCCTTACGGGAAAAAAAGAATACAGCTATTCTGCTGATTCACTGCCCTGATAAGCAAGGGATTTTGGCAACGGTAACGGAATTTCTGAATACGAATAATGGGAATATTATTTACTTAGACCAATATGTTGACCGTAAAGAGCATATTTTTTATATGCGTGTGGAATGGGAGCTGGAAGGTTTTGCCATTCCATCGGATAAGATCAATGAGTATTTTTATACCCTGATTGCCGAAAAGCTTCACATGGATTATACCCTTCATTTTTCAAAGCAGATTCCAAGAATGGCTATTTTTGTATCCAAAATGTCGCATTGCCTGTTCGACATGCTTTCACGTTACACCGCTGGAGAATGGGATGTGGAAATTCCGGTTATTATTAGTAATCATATTGATTTAGAGCCTGTAGCCCGCCGTTTTGATATTGAATTTCAACACATTCCGATGACTTCTGAAAACAAAGCTGAGCAGGAAGCCAAAGAAATTGAATTAATGAAAGTACATCAGATTGATTTTATTGTGCTCGCACGGTATATGCAAATCCTTTCTCCTGAATTTGTTGCTCAGTTTCCCAATCGGCTCATCAATATCCATCATTCATTTTTGCCGGCATTTGCAGGAGCAAAACCCTACCATGCGGCGTATGAGCGGGGGGTGAAAATCATCGGTGCAACCAGTCATTATGTGACCAGCGATTTGGATGGCGGACCGATCATTGAACAAGACGTAACGCGTTGCAACCATACCGATACCGTTGAACGACTGGTACGTAAAGGCCGTGATCTTGAAAAGATTGTTCTTTCACATGCGGTCTTTAAACATTTGCAGCGCAAGGTGCTGGTTTATAAGAATAAAACGGTAGTGTTTAACTAATTTTGTGTCAGCGTTGAAAGGTTGCTTTTGGCCTCTGCAAAATGGGAACCTAAGTGCATCTAATTGACAGGTTGTCTATATTGTCTATATTGTCTATATGTCTATATTGTCGATATAGACATATCGACAATATAGACATTTTGACGGAGATACAGGATAGTGCCATAGCCCAGGATTCAGATTAAAATAGAAAATATTTCTTTGATTATTGTAAATTTAAAAAGCATTTAAGATGAGATTTTTAACATTTATATTGTTGCTTATGACAGTTAATATACAGGCAGAAATGCCAGACAAGGAAATCCCGACTGATTATGGGTATATCGTAAAAATTGGACAGCAAGTTCCTGATTTTTCGATGACTACCATTGATGGGAAAACCATTCGCATGGCCGATTTAAAAGGCAAAGTGGTAATGCTTCAGTTTACAGCCAGTTGGTGTACGGTGTGCCGTAAAGAGATGCCGCATATTGAAGCCGATATATGGAAGAAGCACAAGACGAATCCGAATTTTGCCCTGTATGGAATTGATTTGGATGAACCCAAAGATGTTGTTGAAAAATTCGCAAAACAGATTCCAGTCACTTATCCATTGGCGCTCGATCCGAAAGGGGATATTTTTTATCAGTTTGCCGAAAAAGGTGCTGGAGTTACCCGCAATGTGATTATTGACAAAACGGGCAAGATTGTCTATATGACCAGACTTTACAAAGATGCAGAATTTCAGGAAATGAAGAAGATCATCGCTGACCTTCTAAAATAATTGAATGTGTAGCGCGTAGCAGAATCGAACTGCTATTACCTGATTGAGAAACAGGTTTCCTAACCGTTAGAAGAACGCGCCGGTTATGAATAAATCTGGTCACAAAGGTACAATAGTTTAGCTAGCAATGCCTTTTAAAACATAGAAAAATTAAGATTATTGAATATGAACATTGTAATCATCAAATATAACGCAGGAAATATCGAATCGGTGAACAATGCCTTGCAACGATTGGGAGTGAATGCCGAAATAACCGGTGATCACAATAAAATCAGATCGGCTGATAAAGTGATCTTCCCTGGAGTGGGAGAGGCCAGTACTACCATGGCTTACCTGAAAAGTGAAGGCCTGGATCAGCTTATTCCTGAGTTAAAACAGCCTGTACTTGGAATATGTCTTGGGTTGCAATTGATGTGTAGTCATTCCGAAGAAAACAATACTTCGTGTCTTGGCATTTTCGATGAACAAGTAAAACGTTTTATTCCTGAGCCTGGGAAGGAATTCATTACAAAGGTTCCACACATGGGATGGAATAACATCACAGACTTGAAAAGTGGCATTTTTTATCCCTCACTCGAAGATCAATTTGTCTATTTTGTGCATTCATATTATGCCACAGTTGGTGAAGACACAATTGCAGTTTGCAATTACATTCATCCTTTCAGCGCAGCTTTGCACCGCGATAACTTTTATGCCACTCAGTTTCATCCCGAAAAAAGTGGAACAGTTGGTGCCAGAATATTGGAAAACTTTCTAAAGCTAAATTCTTAATTTTTAAATCGTTAATCTATAATCCTCAATCGTTAATCGTTAATCTTTTTCTCATGATCACAATCATCCCCGCCATAGACCTCATTGATGCCAAGTGTGTTCGCCTCTCTCAAGGCGATTATAATCAGAAAACAATCTACAATGAAAATCCGCTTGAAGTAGCCAAGATGTTTGAAGATGCCGGCATTACACGATTGCATTTGGTAGATCTGGATGGCGCCAAAGCCAAACACATTGTCAATCATAAAGTGTTGGAAACCATTGCATCGAAAACCAAATTGGTCATCGACTTTGGTGGGGGTCTTAAATCGGACGAAGATCTTCGCATTGCCTTTGAATGTGGCGCTAAAATGATAACAGGTGGTAGTATTGCAGTGAAAGACCGTGAAACCTTTTTACACTGGATTGCAACCTATGGTCCTGAAAAAATAATTCTCGGGGCAGATGCCAAAGACAAGATGATTGCCGTGAGCGGCTGGCAGGAAGTATCAGAATTATCCATTCTTGAATTTATTGAAAGCTATACCAGTAAAGGAATCCGACAGGTAATTTCAACCGATATTGCCCGCGATGGAATGTTAACAGGTCCAAGTATCGAATTGTACAAAGAGATTAGGACGCAATTTCCAAAACTTGAATTGATTGCCAGTGGCGGAATTGCTTCCATGAAAGACATCAATGAACTCGACCAAATGGGCATACCAGGAGTCATTATAGGGAAAGCGATCTATGAAAACCGAATTTCATTGGCTGAAATTGGTAAGTTTATTCGAGCATAATGTTTTGCAGAGGGATTGGGACAGGCTCCTTGGCTGGCTATGAAGGGTCAGCAAAATGGATTATGCAGTTATGCAATTATGCAATTATGCAGTTATGCAATTCATGAAATATGCACCATGCAAAAATTAGGGAAATTGCATAATTGCATAATTGCGGAATGGGAACCTAAAATTTTGAATAAGGAATAAAGAATAAGAAATATCGGAGTGGTCGTTTTACATTTCTTATTTCTTGTTCCTTGTTCGATATTTAAAAACAAGAAACAAGGAATAAGGAATATACCCAGCAACACTGATAAGTGCGGCAACTTTGAACTTGGAATTTGAAACTTTGAACTATAGTGATGTTAGCAAAACGAATCATACCATGCCTCGATATCAAAGACGGTCAGACCGTGAAGGGCATCAACTTTGTAAATATTAAAAGTGTAGGAGATCCTGTTGAACTGGGTGCGCTGTATGCCGAACAGGGAGCCGACGAATTGGTTTTCCTAGACATCACTGCCACCCACGAAGGCCGTAAAACCTTTGTGGAACTGGTGAAACGTATCGCACGCGAAATCAACATTCCATTTACCGTTGGCGGTGGAATCAGCGAATTGAAAGATGCCGATGCTTTGCTGAGTGCTGGTGCCGATAAAATAAGCATCAACTCATCGGCTGTGCGCAATCCAAAACTAATTGACGATCTGGCACTGAACTTCGGGAGCCAGTTTGTAGTTTTGGCCATTGATGCACGCGGAGAAAACGATTACTGGACAGTGACAGTCAATGGCGGGCGCATCCCCACTGATAAGGAACTATTTTCTTGGGCCAGGGAAGGTGAAAGCCGTGGCGCTGGCGAGATTCTTTTTACCTCAATGAATCACGATGGGACCAAAGCTGGTTTTGCGAACAAGGAACTTGCAAGAATGGCTGATATGCTAAGAATTCCCATTATTGCATCAGGTGGGGCCGGAAACATGGATCACTTTGTAGAAGTGTTCACTGAAGGTAAAGCCGATGCAGGGCTGGCCGCCAGTATATTCCATTACAAGGAAATTGCTATACCTGATTTGAAAAGTTATTTGAAAACCAAAGGAATTGTCATACGATAAATAAATTTAATCATAAGTTTGTACCCCGGAGTAACCCAAAGAATATAAAGATGGAAAATATACAACTTGATTTCGAGAAAATGAACGGTCTTATACCCGCTGTTATACAGGATAATACAACATTGAAAGTACTGATGCTCGGCTTTATGAACGAAGAAGCGGTAGCCAAGACTGAAGAGACCGGTAGGGTGACTTTTTTCAGTAGAACCAAAAACAGGCTTTGGACAAAAGGCGAAGAATCGGGTAATTTTCTGAACGTAGTTTCTGTGACATCTGATTGCGATAATGACACGCTTCTTATAAAAGTAAACCCTGTTGGCCCTGTCTGCCATACGGGAGCAGATACCTGCTGGGGTGAAGAAAATGAGGAAAGTGATATTCTGTTTCTTGAATACTTGCAGGATTTTATTGACCAGCGTAAACAGGAAATGCCTGAAGGTTCATACACAACCTCATTGTTCAAGAGTGGAACACGTAGAATGGCACAGAAAGTGGGAGAGGAGGCCGTTGAAACCATTATAGGTGCCATGGCTGAGGATGATGAAAACTTCCTTTATGAAGGAGCTGACTTGTTGTATCATCTGATTGTTTTGCTTTCGCACAAAGGTTACCGAATTGAAGATTTAGCCCGCGAATTGAAGAAGAGGCATAAATAATTTCAGTAATAATTATAACTTATATAATAATTTTCATTGCTGAATGCTTATGGAAACATTGCAAAGTTTTTATAAATAATAGGCACATTCAAAAATCAATTAACTACCAACATGCCGGTTGCAGGTTGCACCCTTGTAATATTTTAAACAGCAGTCACTTGAATCATTTTTGGGTGCAACCAGAGATATTTAAGGTTATTCACCGAGTATTCGGGGTCACCTCTGCGGTTGCACCCATTTTCAATATTAAATATTCACACTAAGCTTCTTACAGGGATGCAACCTGCAACCAACATCTTTCGACAAGTTTTATTCACTTCACAACTATTATCTGTAACGTTACATCATTGTCGTATGACAGTTAAAATGTGGTAATGGATTCCATTTTGGCGGATGCCATAAGTGGCACAATAGCTGTTACACGTCAATATTGTCTTTTTTAATGAGTTGACGTTTTGTCATTTTGACGTTTTGTCGGAAATGCCGAAGAGTTAATCCTGTTACCTATGATTAGATTTTGTATAAAAAACTTTGGTTTATAAAATTTGTTAAGAATTAAATTTCAATCGTTACACTTACTGTTTCATAGTTAATTTTAATTGATGGTAATTGATAGATTTTTATCTAAAGTACCCTCCAATTGTATTTTAATGTAGCTAAATTGTTAAAAGAACTGCATTTACATAAACTTAACTTACCACTTATCGTAAAAGCATTTACGATTGGATAATTAGACTATCTTTGCGCCTTCATTTTTGAACCCTATGCAGAAGATTAGAAACATTGCGATAATTGCCCATGTTGACCACGGTAAAACAACATTGGTTGACAAGATGATTTACTATTGTAACATCATGAAGGAACACGAGAAGAAACAAGAGTTGATTCTCGACAGCAACGATTTGGAACGTGAGAGAGGAATTACGATTCTTGCAAAAAACGTTTCAGTTATATATAACGATGTTAAAATCAATATTATAGATACCCCTGGCCATGCTGATTTTGGTGGTGAAGTTGAACGGGTATTGAATATGGCTGATGGCGTGTTGTTATTGGTGGATGCTTTTGAAGGTACGATGCCTCAAACACGCTTTGTTTTATCCAAAGCGCTCGCTTTGGGCCTTAAACCAATTGTAGTTGTAAATAAGGTTGATAAACCAAATTGTCGCCCTGATGAAGTTCACGAGCAGGTATTCGACTTGATGTATAGTTTGAATGCTACTGAAGACCAGCTGGATTTCCCAACCATATACGGATCGGCTAAACAAGGCTGGATGTCGGACGACTGGAAAGTTCCTACCGACAACATTGAAGCTTTGTTAATATCAATTTTAAAAAATATCCCTGGTCCGGTTCCAAATCCTGGAACACCACAGGTGCTAATTACTTCGCTTGATTATTCATCTTATGTTGGACGTATTGCCATTGGCCGTATCCACCGTGGTGAAATTCGCGAAGGAATGAACGTTTCACTTGCTAAACGCGATGGTTCCATAAAAAAGACCAGAATAAAAGAACTTCATACATTTACCGGATTAGGCCGTCAAAAGGTTGATAAAATGATTTCCGGTGATATTTGTGCAATGGTTGGAATCGAAGGATTCGATATTGGAGATACTGTTTGTGATTGGGAAAATCCCGAACCACTGACTCCCATTGCTGTTGATGAACCCACCATGAGCATGACTTTCATGATCAACAATTCACCTTTCTATGGAAAAGAAGGTAAATACGTGACTTCACGACATTTGAAAGACCGTTTGGAAAAGGAATTGGAGAAAAACCTGGCCCTACGTGTTATCCCTACTGATTCTGCTGATTCACACATCGTTTATGGCCGTGGTGTACTGCACTTGTCAGTGCTGATTGAAACCATGCGTCGCGAAGGTTATGAACTTCAGGTTGGCCAGCCACAGGTTTTGTACAAGGAGATTAATGGCGAAAAATGTGAGCCTATTGAAGAATTGCACGTCGATGTTCCTGAAGAATATTCAGGCAAAGTGGTTGAAATGGCTTCCTCACGTAAAGGAGAAATGCAAAATATGGAACGCAAGGGCGATCGTATCCACCTTGAATTCAAGATCCCTTCACGCGGTATTATTGGAATGCGTACCAACATGCTGACCGCTACTGCCGGAGAAGCTGTGATAAACCATCGTTTCCTAGAATACCAACCCTACAAAGGACCTATTGATATAAGAAATAATGGCTCATTGATTGCCCTTGAAACAGGTACTTCATTTGCTTATTCGATCAGCAAATTGGCAGATCGTGGTTCATTCTTTATTGATCCGGGACAAGAAGTATACGAAGGACAGGTGATAGGTGAAAGTAGCCGTGGCGATGATTTAACGATCAACGTGACCAAGCCCAAGAAGCTTACCAACATGCGTGCTTCGGGAACCGATGATAAGTTGAGATTGATTACGCCGATAAAATTCAGCCTTGAAGAAGCCCTTGAATATATCAAAGAAGACGAATTGGTCGAGGTTACTCCCTTGTCAATCCGTATGCGTAAATCGTCACTCAAGGAACACGAACGCAAAAGATCTGCAAAAAATAGCTAATAAGTTGTTTATTGGCTTCTAGTAAAATATAAACCCTGATCAGTTTAATACCGATCAGGGTTTTTTGTTGTTTTATTTCTTATTCCTTATTTCTTATTCCTTATTTCTTATTTCTTATTTTAAAATATCGAATAAGAAATAAGAAATAAGAAATAAGAAATAAGAAATGTAAAATGTAAAATGACCACTCCGATGTCTCTTGGTTCTTATTCCTTAATGTTTTTCTTTTTCGCTGTCTCTATACTTTTCAGAAATATCGCAATCAATTCATTATTTTCCTGAATGATGGCAATTAATCTTTCCGGTTTTAAAAGCGGTCTTTTCTGAATAATTTTCAGACAGATTCGGCTTTCACGTAACTCTTTTAATATAATCTTCAATTTATGAATGAAGTCGTTGGGTGACTCCGCAGACTGAGCTTCTCCGTAATTTAAGGCAGGTGCTGTGCCACATCTAATTAATTGATTCCCGATATGGTTAGCAAGCTTTGTGTTAGGCAAAGATTCAACAATTTCATCAATTCTTAATGCAAAATCAATTGACCGATCTTCTAAATCGAAACGTCGCTCATCCATGTTGTTGAATTTTAAATAAGAAATAAGGAATAATAAACAAAAATAAGAAATTGTAAAATGTAAAATGCCACTCCGGTATTTCTTATTCCTTATTTCTTATTCGATATTTTTAAATAAGGAATAAGGAATATCGGTGAGCCCGTTTTTACATTTCTTATTTCTTATTCCTTATTTCTTATTTAAAAAATTAACGATTGAAATAAGAGCATTACCACT
>Ga0123337_10002526_pt1 | contig 20795 bp, 17 predicted proteins | sample frozenSSSSmetaG_FD_89792 | JGI IMG/M metagenome (GOLD analysis project Ga0123337, IMG submission 89792) | Glacier valley bacterial and archeal communities from Borup Fiord, Nunavut, Canada, to study Microbial Dark Matter (Phase II) -... | ecosystem: Environmental > Aquatic > Freshwater > Ice >... | reverse complement strand
TCGCATCGGGCTGCGACTTGGTGACCCCAAAGTAGTCTACCAGTAGCAGCACCGCGCTGATTGAGTTGAAGAAGCCGTGGGCGAGCATTGAGTTGAAGATCGAGCCAGTGCGATAGACGACGAAGGCGAGGATGCCGCCCAGCAGCGCGGTGTAGAGCAGTGGTCGCAACCCCAGGTGGAACACACCAAAGAACAGACCGACCACCAGCACGGTACGCACCCACCCCTGCCGCTCAAACGTCCTTTGTAGCACGCCGCGGTTGAGTAGCTCCTCACACAATGCTGCGGGCAGGGCTAGCACCGGCAAGTAGAGGATCGCCTCCAACCCGCTCTTGGGTGGCGGCACCAGGTCGGGTAGCCGTCCGAACAGACCGCCCAGCACGATCTCGGTGATTTTGCCCAGGCTGACTGCTAGCGGCCAAGCGAGGAAGGCGATCAGGATACTCAAGCCTGCTGCCTTCCAGGTGGTGGGGTGCAGGTGCAGGGTGGCTCGCAGATCGTAGCCGAAGGCGCGGCAAAAGACGATCACGGGCAGGGCGATAAAGAGTATCTCGCTGAGAACAACGGTGATCATCGTGATTGGGGCCGACCCGGTGGCTGACTGGCCGGTGATCACCGCCAGCAGCACTGTCACCAGCGACTGCCCGATTACGTTCAGCACCAGCACGGTGAGGAACAGGCCATAAGCCTGGGTGCGGGTGGGCGTTCGCTGGCGGTCAACTTTGGCTGGGGCGTATTGCTGCTCGTTATAGGGTTGGTACATCTAGTTGCTCTCCGCTCTCTATATGCTGCCATCAGTCTGCTAGAGTCAGGGTTGCACGTCGGTCAGGGCGAACATCAAGTCTGCACGACAGGCGAGTTCACCATTGACCGTCGCTTCGCCGCTGGCAGTCGCCATGGGCAGGCGCACGCGGGTGATCGTCACGGTCAGGCGCAGGGTGTCACCAGGGCGCACCTGTCGCTTGAAGCGGGCGTTGTCTATGCCAGTAAATACCCCCAGCTTACCCTGGTATTCGGGCTGCACCTGGACGATCACCGACGCAACCTGGGCCATCGCCTCCAGGATCAGCACGCCCGGCATCAGCGGGTAGTGGGGGAAGTGACCCTGGAAGAACGGCTCGTTCATGCTAACGTTCTTGATCCCCACTGCCCGCTTACCCGGCTCAAGTTCGACCACCCGATCTAGCAGCAAGAAGGGGTAGCGGTGGGGGATCGTCCTCATGATCGCGTCTATGTCCAGTTCCATCGTTGCTCCTTTGGGCGAACTCGTCTACCGCCTTCGCCAACACCACCGCCAGCCCCACATACAGCCAGAGTAGCGCGCTCATGTGCGGGAACTCGATATTAAAGTAATAGTGGTCGGGTAGCCCCACCACCAACGCCCCGATCACTGCCGCTACCAACCCTAGCAGGAGGGTGCGGGCCGCCTCCCTGTCCAAGCCACTACCTGCTTGTGGGGGGAGGTTGGGCTGGGGGTTTGGGTTGGAGACGGTGTTGGTTGTCGCTCTACTCCGCAGGCGGGGCAGCACGTAGGCGAAGAAAGCGAAGAAGACGAAGGCGAAGCTAGCCAGGCCGATCAGCCCCATGCGGGTGGCTATCGTCAGGTAGACGCTGCTGACTCCAGTGGTGAGGGTCAGTTCGCCGCTGCGCCCAAAGCCCACTCCAAAGTAGGGGTAACGCTGGATGATATCGAAGGCATTGCGGTACTCGTTGAGGCGCATCACCTGGGCGGGGTCTTGGAGGGCCAACCCCTCTTGCAGGCGAGCCAGGTACTTGCCACCAATACCCAGGCCGAAGACTGCGACCAGGCCCAGCCCGCCATAGAGGAACAGCCGCCGATAGCGCACCAGCGCAAGGAACAGAGCCGCCGCCGCCGCCCCGATCCAGACTGAGCGGCTCTGGGTCAGCAGCAAGGCGAAACCACTGGCCCCAACGCAGCCCAGCAGCAACCACTGTGGCAGCAACCGCTCCTCCTTCTTCGCCAGCAGTTGGCTGAGGGCGAGAGTGAAGACGACTACCAGCATACCAGCGTAGCTATTGGGGTCAACCGAGGTGCCAATCGCTCGCTCCCCCTTTGCCGGGTTGTCCTCGACATAGCGGATCACCTTGTCGGTAGGATAGCCGATCACCTTCAGCCCACGCAGCAGCCGCTCGGCCAGGCTGTCGGGCAAGGCCCACAGCCCCAGGCCGAGCGCACCAGCGGCCCCGCCTGCCAGGATCAGGCAGGAGGCTAGCTGCTTCGCCTGCGCGTAGTTGACGCTGCTCACCACGACGTAGAAAAGGATGATGCCGAGCAGCAACCGAAAGTAGTTGTGGACAACGCTAGTGGCCTCGTCACCGCTGATGCGCGGCGAGTTGAGGATCAGGGAGAACAGGCTGAGGGCGACAAAGATCAGCAGCGGCAAGTGGACGGGCGAAGCGTTTAGCCCGCCGCCACGCAGTAGCCTCGCCAGCCAAACCGCGTAAAGAAAGAGGAGGACGATCTCCAACAGTGCAGGGGTGATGATCAGCTTGATTGGCAGGGTGGCGAAGGGCAGCAGCACAGCTATCGCCGCCGCCGCCACAATCAACCGCTGGATGCCCGCCGCTAGCAGCAAGGGGATCGCCAACAGCCCCGCAATCAGCGCGAAGGGGATCAGCGGGTTGCCGAGGCTGACGGCCAGCCCGCCGCCCAAGCCGAGTGCAGCCGCCCCCAGCAAGCCGAGCGGCAGGAGGTAGCGCGAGGGGCCGCTGCTTGCACTGTAAGATTGGCGCGCACGTTCTCCGATCATAGGCTAATTATAACATACTTGATCGCCAGCCTAATGGCAATGAGGCAAAGCTACGACTGGCATTGCCACCAAGCAAGCCCGAACGCAGCAGCACAGGTTTCAGCCAATCATAGACGTATGCTTGCCCTAAATATAGTGACAGCGGCCCTCCTATTCGGTATAATTAGACAGATTAAGGAGATGACCAGCAATGCCACAAGATGACCAGGCCCCCAACCGTCCTTCCCGCCCGCGCAACCACGGCCCAGAGGGTGGCCGCCCTAGCCGTCCCAGCAGCGGCGGTGCGCGCCCGTTCCGCCCTAGCAGTGGGCCACAACAGGGGGCGCGCCCTTTCCGTCCACAAGGGGATCGTCCCTTCCGTCCACAAGGCGACAGGCCCCAGGGGGATCGTCCACAAGGGGATCGCCCCTTCCGTCCAAGTAGCGGCGGCCCAACCGGTGCGCGTCCCTTCCGTCCACAAGGCGACAGGCCTCAGGGGGATCGTCCGTTTAGGCCGAGTAGCGGCGGCCCAGCCGGTGCGCGGCCCTTCCGTCCGCAGGGCGACAGGCCTCAGGGGGATCGTCCACAAGGGGATCGTCCCTTCCGCCCACAGGGCGACAGGCCTCAGGGAGATCGTCCCTTCCGTCCACAAGGCGACAGGCCCCAGGGAGATCGTCCGTTTAGGCCGAGTGGCAGCGGCCCAGCCGGTGCGCGCCCCTTCCGTCCACAAGGGGATCGTCCCTTCCGTCCGCAGGGGGACAGGCCCCAGGAGGATCGCCTCACCACCCCACCACAGGGTGACGGGCCGCCAGCAGCGCAGCCGCAGGGGGAGCAGCCACAAGCTAACTACCCCTTCCGACCCAGTGGCGGCCCAACGGGAGCGCGCCCCTTCCGCCCACAGGAGGATCGCCCGCACCGGGCTGGTGGCGACCGTCCGCAGCGGCCTACTTACAGCGTGCCGACCAACCGCCCACTGGGGCGACACACTCCGCTGGTCGCTGACCGAGCTGCTGAGCGGCCAGAGTTGGAGCGGGGCGAGGCCCCGATTGCCACGCCACTGCCTGGCTACTACAGCGAGGAACTGAACGACAACTTCGTTCCTGATCTGGATGCCCCAGAGGAGGAGGAGGAGGAGCTTGACGGTGTTCGCTTGCAGAAGGTGCTGGCTGACGCGGGAGTTGCTAGCAGGCGGGCCAGTGAGCGGCTGATCGAGGGGGGCAGTGTCAGCGTCAATGGCGAGGTTGTCACCGTTCTTGGTACCCGTGTTGACCCCACCACCGACAAGATCGAGGTCTATGGTCGCCCACTCAAGCGCGGTAGTGGTCAGCCCCATGTCTACATCATGCTGCACAAGCCACGTGGCTACGTGACTACGGTCAGCGACGACCAGGAGCGGCCAACAGTGATGGAGTTGATCACCGACGTAAAAGAGCGCGTCTACCCCGTTGGGCGGTTGGATAATGGCAGTGAAGGTTTGCTGCTGCTCACCAACAACGGCGATCTCGCCTTCCGCCTGACTCACCCCAGCTATAGCGTGGAGAAGGAATACGACGTGCAGGTAGACGGCGTGCCTACCCAGCAGCAGCTTGAGCAGTTGCGCGGCGGCATCACCCTGGAGGAGGCGACTACCCAGCCAGCCCAGGTCGAGGTTAGCCACGTAGAGGAAGGCCGTGCCTGGATCAAGTTCATCATCCACGAGGGGCGCAAGCGGCAGATTCGGCGGATGCTTGAGGCGGTCGGTTGGCCGCTGGTGCGCCGCCTGATCCGCATCCGCGTGGGGACACTGACCCTCGGCGACCTGAAGCGCGGTGAACACCGACCCCTCAGCCTGCGTGAGGTTAATGGCCTGCTGCGTGCGGTCAGCCTACCAGTGGAGGAGCCACCAGCGGAGGAGCGGCGGGGTGCAGGGGGGGGCCGCCCGCCAGCCGGTGGTCGCCCGACCTTCGGCAACCGCCCTCAGTTTGGTAGCGGTCGCCCAGCTTTTGGCAGCCGTCCACCCAGCGGCGACCGTCCCAGCTATGGCAGCCGCCCACCCAGCGGTGACCGCCCTAGCTACGGCAGCCGCCCACCCAGCGGTGACCGCCCTAGCTACGGCAGCCGCCCACCCAGCAGCGACCGTCCCAGCTACGGCAGCCGTCCACCCAGTGGTGACCGTCCCAGCTATGGCAGCCGCCCACCCAGTGGTGGAGGTCGTTCTGGGCCGCCCAGTGGTGGTGGTGGCCGCTTCAGCCCTCCTGGTCGTCCGCCTTTTGGCAGCAGGCCAGGGGGTGGTCGCCCACCCGGCGGTGGCAGGCCGCCAGGAGGTGGCCGCGACAGGTAGGTTAGTGTAGAGGAGAGGGGCGTACAATACAGTACGCCCTCTACTACGCCAGGCAGCAGCACTGCACCCACATACCTGTTAGACCTGCTCGATAGCGTGCAGGGGTGGACGCTTGCTGAAGACCAAAGCGGTATAGTTTGAAAAGGCAGCTAAAGATGAGTGCATCTGCATCTCTAGGAGGGATATGAGCAAAATAGCAAAGGTAATTGCTATTGATGGGCCAGCCGGGGTAGGCAAGAGTACAATAGGTAGTATGCTGGCCCTGCGATTGGGCTACCTCTACCTGGATACGGGCGTACTCTACCGCACCGTCTCCTACGCGGCTCTCAAGCAGGGGGTGGCGGTGGGTGACGCGGCGGCACTACAAGACCTGGCCCGCAGCCTGAAGATCGAGATTCGCTTGCCCAGCCCTGTGGAGGCGGCAGACGAGCGGCAGTATACCGTTCTGCTGGACGGTGAGGACATCACCTGGGGGCTACGCACACCGCAGGTTGAGGCAGTGGTCAGCGAGGTGTCGGCCATCCCAGGGGTGCGCGCCGAGTTGCGCGAGTACCAGAGGGCGATTGCTGAGCCGGGGAGGATCGTGGTGATGGGCCGCGACATTGGCACCGTCGTGCTACCAGACGCTGACCTCAAAATCTACCTGGATGCACCGCTAGAGGAGCGCGCCCGCCGCCGCCACCAGGAGCGGGTCGAGCGCGGTGAACACCCTAGCCTGCAACAGGTAATGCAGGAGGTGGCCCACCGCGACGACATAGACTCGCACCGCGCCACTTCGCCGCTGCACCCGGCTGACGACGCAGTGATCGTGCAAACTGGTAGCAGGGAGATTACCGAGGTGTTGGCAGCCTGCGAACGGCTGGTGCAGGGGGCGGCTAGCTAGACAGAGGCGGCTGCTTCGTGTTATCATAGTCGGCGTGAGAATAGTACATCTGCTTTACGATGATATTGATAATCCCTGGCTGGGCGGTGGTGGGGCGCGGCGGGCGCACGAGGTCAACCGCCGCCTCAGCGACCGCCACCAGATTACCGTAGTCGCTGGCGGCTACCCCGCTGCCCCAATGCAGAGGGAGCGCGATGGGGTGTCCTACCGCTACACCCCCCCCGCCGACCGCTATGCTGCCAGCCGCTTGCGCTACCTACGTCATGCCCCCACGATAGCCCGCGAGTTGCGCCCCCACCTGATCGTGGAGGATTTCTCTGCCTACAACCCACTGTTCAGCCCGCTGTGGGCAGGTGTGCCAGTGGTGGGGCTGGTACAGAATCTCTTTGGTGACCACAGCGGGCAGAAGTATGGCCTGCTGGGGAGATTGGCGGGGCTGGTCGAGCGGCCTGCGCTACGTCGCTTCCGCCAGATCATCGTCCTCTCGCGCAGCTTCGGGCTGCAACTACACCACGCGATCAACCTGCGCGGCAGGCACGCGGCAGTGATCGCCAGTGGCATCGCGGACGTGTTCTTCAGCCAGCCCCAGCTCGTTAGAGCGGAGGTGGGTGACGACTATCTGCTCTACTTTGGGCGGATCGATATCTACCAGAAGGGGCTGGATACTCTGCTAGCTGCTCTCTACCTGGCGCGGCAACAAGAGCCGAGTTTGCGGCTGCTGATCGTCGGTGGCGGGACAGTGGAGCAGGAGGGGCGGTTGCGCGACCTGATCGCCGGTTACGGCCTGGGCGAGGCAGCGCAGTGGCGTGGGCGGCTCACCCAGGCCGAGATCGCGGCCCTGCTGCACGATCATGCCTGCCGCTTCACCATCGTCCCCAGCCGCTACGAGTCGTGGGGCATGAGCGCGGCGGAGGCGGGGGCAGCGGGCCAGCCAGTGCTGGCCTTCGCCATCCCCGGCCTGGATGAGGCGGCGGCCACGCATGGCCTCCTGCTAGCCAACAGTGACGATGAGCAGGAGCGGGTTGCAGGGTTGGCAGGGGGACTACTACAATGCTGGGGCGATAGGGGATTGCGCGCACGGCTGGGGCTGGTAGGTAGAGAGTGGGCGGGCAAGTACACCTGGGGGCGGGTGGCTACGGCGCAGGAACGCTTCTACCTGGAAGCGGTCGGGAGGCGGGGATGATCCTCTTTATCACCCGCAAACATCCCCCCTCTATTGGTGGGATGCAACGCCTCAGCCGCGACCTGACGCGGGCGGTTGGCAAGCTGACCCCCACTCGTACCATCGCCTGGGGTGGCAGCACAGCCCTGCTACCCTTCTTCCTGCCCTACGCTTTCGTCAAGGCGATGCGGGCAATCCCGCGCCAGGTAGAGATCATCCACCTCAGCGACGGCCTACTCGCCCCACTCGGTGTGGTGCTGAAGCGCATCTACCGCGTGCCAGTGGTTGTTACCGTGCATGGGCTAGACATTACCTACAGCAACCCCCTCTACCAGCGGCTCGCCCCTGGCTGGTTGCGGCAGATGGATCGTCTAATCTGCGTCAGCAGCTACACCCGCGACGAGTGCCTACGGCGGGGCATTTGGCCGGGCCGTTGCCTGGTAATCCCCAATGGGGTGTACACTGACGAGTTCGCTGTTGCGCCACCAGCGGATGGCAGGGCAACCCTGGAGCGGCTGGCGGGGGAGAAGCTGCGGGGCCGCAAGGTGCTACTTACGGTAGGGCGGTTGATCGAGCGCAAGGGAGTGGCTAACTTCGTCAACACCATCTTGCCGCGGATCATCGCTGCTGACCGCGAGGTGTGCTACCTGGTGGTGGGCGAGGGGCCGCAGCACGCGCTGATCGAGCGGCGCATTACAGAGCGTGGCCTGGCTGACCATGTGGTGATGCTGGGGCAGGTGGACGAGCCAACCCTGCACGCCGCCTACAGCCGCGCCGACCTCTTTGTTATGCCCAACATCCCGGTGCCAGGCGACGTAGAGGGCTTCGGCCTGGTGGCGTTGGAGGCGGCGGCGGCTGGCCTCTACGTAGCGGCTTCGCGGCTGGACGGCATCCCAGAGGCGATTGTGGATGGGCAGAACGGCAGCCTGCTGGACGTGAGCGACCCAGCGGCCTTTGCAGAGGCAGTGGTTGACTTGCTGCGCGACCGCCCACGAATGGTAGCCCTCGGCGAGACCGCCCGCGACTTTGTGCGTGAACACTTCGACTGGCAGATCATCGCCCAACGCTATATGCAAACTTTTGAGCAAGTGGTCGCCCGCCGTAACCAACCCCGACCGGGCAAGATAGCAGCAGACCCGCCAATCCCGCCCCTGGTGGGCAAGCAGAGTGAGGGTGAGGAGGAGTAGATGACTAGCCTGTGGCAGAGTTGGAAGCAACGACAGATGCGTGGCCTGATCAACAAGGCACGCAAGCGGCGCAAGGTACGGGTTGCCTTGCTAGGGTGGTATGGCTCGCCAAACGTGGGCGACGAGGCCGAGTTGACTGCGATCCTCCACCTGTTGCGGGGCGACCGCGATATGACAATCACGATCATGTCCACCAACCCGCAAGTAACGAAGGCTAGCCACCCTGCTGCCCAGGTGGTCAGTCGCTCGCTGTTCGGCACTGCCGCCTGGCGCACGCTGATGAGCAGCAGAGCATTGGTGCTAGGCGGCGGTGGGTTGCTGCAAGACCGCAGCAGTATCTACAATATGCCCAGTTTCGTTGCCTACATCCTGGTTGCACGGCTGTTTGGCAAGAAGGTGATGCTCTGGGGTATGGGGGCAGAACCGCTGGCGACGGGGTTGGGCCGCTGGTGGGCGCGCCTGGCGATCCGCCTCAGCCACGTCGTCACTCTGCGCGACGAGGCATCCGCTGACATCCTGCGCCTGGCCCACGCTCAGGAAGCCAAGCTGCACGTTACCACTGACCCGGCCCTGCACCTGGAACCAGCCAGCACCGGCGAATTGGCCGCCTTCCTCGCCAGCAACAAGCTAGTGCTGGGCCGCGAACCCGCTGTTGCCTTCTGCTTGCGGAAGCCACCCGACGACAAACCGGGTTTCCACCTCGGCTACTTCCTCAGCGTCAGCCTGCGCGAACGGCTGACCCGCTCCTCGCCAAAGGCTGGCGGTCGTAACGCCTACTTCACCAAGCTGATGGCGAACCTGGCTGACCACATAGCCGAGCAGCATGGAGCTAACATCTTCTTCGTTCCCTTCTGGGGTGGACGCGATGACGAATACGCAGGCAAGATCGTTGCTCAGATGCGCCACCAGCAGCAGGCCACTGTGGTCAAGGGGGTACACCCGCCGCAGGTGCTAAAAGCCCTGCTCGGCCAAATGGACATGGTGGTGGCAATGCGCTTGCACAGCGCGATCTTCGCTGCTGGGCAGGGAGTGCCGCCGCTAGGCATTGCCTATGCCAGCAAGGTGCGCGGCTTCATGCAGGCGATTGACATGGAGCAGTACAGCATTGGTCTCGAACAGATCGACTGGTTTCGGGCGACTAGCAAAGCCGACCAGATGTGGGCCGACCGCCCTGCTTTGCGCCAGCAGATAGTGGAGCGGGTGGCAGCTCTGCGGGCGGACAGCAACGAGCGCGAACTGCTGCGCGGTCTGCTCAAACTCAAGTGACCACTTACCGGCTGCTAGTCAGCGACCTGGATGGCACCTTGCTGCAACCAGACCGCACGCTCGGTGCAAGCACTGTGCTGGCTCTGCGGCGAGCGCAGGCGGCGGGCAAGCGGCTGCTGATCGCGACAGGGCGGCCACCACGCTTTGTGCGCCCGCTGCTGCACGAACATGGGCTGGACATCCCCTTCGCCAGCTACAATGGCGCGGCGATCTGGGACGGCCCGGAGGCAGTCAGCCCGCTTTGGGAGCAGCACATGGCGGCAGAGACCGTCCGCACCCTCATCGCTGCCTTGCGCCAGCGCGACGGCAGCCTCAACCTGCGCTGCGAGAGCGGCGACCACAACTACGCCGACTACATTGACGCGGGCATCGCCGAGCGCGTGCGCCTGGGCATCACTCAGCCACCGACGGTCGGCCCGCTTGAGCAGGTGATCGCTAGCGAGCAGGGGATCGCCAAGCTGCTGGTCAGCGTCGGGCTGGCCCGCATCGCGGAGATGATCGCCTATGTGGAGGGCCTGGGGCTGGCCGTCTACGCCACTACCAGCGGCGAAGGCTGGTTGGAGGTAATGGCTGCGGGGGTGGACAAGGGGCGGGCGGCAGCGTGGTGGGCGGCACACTGCGGCATCCCTGCCAGCCAGGTGATCGCCTGTGGCGACCATCTCAACGACTTGCCGCTACTCAGGTGGGCTGGCCTGGGCGTGGCGGTCGCCAATGCGGTGCCAGAGGTGCTGACCGCCGCTGACCACCTGGCCGCTAGCAACGCAGAGCAGGGCGTAGCTGGGGTGATCGAGCGGTTCCTGCTAGCCGAGTGAAGGGCAGGCTCTACCGCCGCTTGAACAGCACAAACCGCTCCTGCTCCGCCGCTACCTGCCAGCGAGGGTCGGCGCGCAGGGCAGCGATGGCGGGCTGGGCGCAGGGCGCGAGCTTTTTGTCCACCATCAGCACTGCTGCACTGCAATCGAGCAGGATGTAGTCTAGCTTGCCGCTGGCAGGGGCGACCGACGAAGTGGCGGCGAAGTTGTAGTCGCGGTCGTAGGGACTGTAGGTGGCTGGCGGGTAGTTGTAGATGTACCAGCGCGGCAGCAGGTGCGGAGCGAGCGATGAGGTGGCCGCCACCCCTGCCCCACGCGGCACGCTGGCGGCTAGCGCATTGGCTGCCGCTACCCGCGCTTCACTCTCACCGAAGCGGAAGGCGAGGTAGACAGGATTGCCGCTGGCAAAGTTGATCGCTAGCGCAAGCAATACGATGCTCCCTAGCACGAGCGGGCGAGCGGCGGGCGGGTGGGCCTGCTCCTCTCCTGTGCCTGGAGGCAGGTTGATCGCGCGCAGCCAGCCTTGTAGCCGGGCAAAGCCGTAGATCGCTCCAACCAGCAAGCCGGGGATGAGCAGCATCTGGTAGTGGCTGTGGTAGTCCAGTTGCGAACGGCGATTGGTCAGCAGGTTGAGGGCGAGAGTGGGGGCCAGCAGCAGCCAGCTAACTGGGCGTAGCAGCGGCAGAAAGAGGACAGGTAGCAGCAGCCAAAACAGGTACTTGAGTTTCTGCGCGGTGAAGACCAGCTTCGCTACCTCGACTGGGTGCGTAGCCACGTAGCTGATCACCCCACCAAAGCTGCTGCTGTTGCCCAGGTGACTGTAGTAGCCGATCAGGAAGTTGCTCCGCCCACCACAGCCATTCCCCCCTGGCTCGCTGGATTGCAGGCTGTCGCTAGTATCTTCAGCCTGGACAGGGGCAGTCTGCACCTGGTTAGTCGCTGCGCTGTTGGTGCAGGGGGAAGTGAAGGCGGGAACGACCAGGTAGAGAGAGACGAAGAAGTAGAGCAAGCCACCCAGCAGCACTGGCAGGCCGAAGCGCAAGCCTGCCCGCAGCGGCTTGGTAGTGAGCAGGGCGTAGAGGCCGAGGGCGGCAACAGTGAGGGCGACATCGGTGCGGGCCAGCAGCGCGAAGGCAGCGCATAGGACGAAAGGCAGCCACCGCCGCTGGTGCAAAAACCAGAGGGCGAATAGGATCGCTGTCACCCCTAGCGGCCTCAGGTTGAAGGCGAACAGGTTGACGTACTGGATGGTGGGATACAGCAGGTAGAGGCTGGCGAAGGTCAACCCTGCCCAGCGACCGCCGATCACTGCCCGCGCCAGCCAGTAGACCGGCAGTGCGCCGAGGGCGATCACCACCGTCTCGCCCCAGGCCATCGTCAGGGCTGAAGGAACGAGGGCGTAGAAGGGGACGAACAGGCCGAGGGCGGGCATGAAGTCCATGCCAAATACCGAGTCGGTGAAGTTGAAGCGCGAGTCGAAGAAGGGTCGCCCCTGCGTCGTCGCCCAGACCGCCTGCTCAAAATCCACCTGGTCGTAGCCATAACCGTAGTGGCTGTACTTGTACCAGGAAGCGGCAAAGAAGATAGCGAGGTAGGCGGCAAGCAGCAGCCAAACCGCTCTGCTAGAGGCGGGTTGGCTAGACCGAGTGGGGCTTGCCAACCTGGGCGAACTTGAGTGGGCAGCGTTTGAGGTCATAGGTGCTAGGGTAGTGGTAGACATAGAGCTTAGCGGCGAGGGCGGGGCGGGCCATTACGTACTCGCGCAGTTGGTCAAGGTCGGTGTGGCCGGGGCCGTAGGTGCTTTCGTGGAACACTAGGTCGCAGTTGGCTAGCCAGTCGATCAGGGCTGGCTCGAAGTGTGCGTCGCCACTGAAGCCGACGCTGCGTCCGTTGAAGAACAACTTGTAGGCGGCGCAGGGGATGTGGTGGACGGTATAGCGAGCCTCCACCTCCACGCCGCTGTCTCCCAGGGGGAAGCGGTGGCCGGGGGTGAGCGACTGGGTGTAGAACCAGTCACCGACCTGGTTCTCCTGGAAGTCCCCTTCGTTGGTATAGGACTGACCCAGGGCAATCTTTAGCTTCTGCTGCCAGAAGTGTTTCACCAGGTGTGGATGGCCGTGCAGGGTTGGGCGACCGTAGCGTAGGGCTGCTGCCTGCTCTGCGGCAGAGTAGCGGCGTTGGCTGGCAGAGAGCGGATTACGGGCGGTGGCGTGGACAATAGTGTACTCAGAGAGGCCGCCGCTATGGTCGTCGTGCAGATGAGTGACGAGGACGTGGCCGATGCCAGCCAGGGTGGCTGGCACGCCGCTCAGGTGGCTTGCCTGCTTTAGCAGTGCGCCAACCAGTGGGGGGCAATCGAGCATGATCTGCTCATCCCCAGCGAGGATCAGGAAGCCTGCGTTGCCACGAGCGAAAGAGTCGCTGAAGGCATCACCAATAGCCATTGGTATTACGACGAACTGTGGTTCCCCCATGCGAAAGTCACGCTCCACGATCAAGGTTGCTGCAAGGCAAAGGCATTATAGCACATCCCAGCCGAAAAAGTGTAAAGTTCTTGACACTTCAGCCCTAAAATGCCACTTCGTTACTAACTGGCAGCTAGCTGGCGGGTTGATGGCGAGTTGGGTAAGGCCACAGCTAGCTGGTTGTGCTATAATTTGGTTGCAACTAAACAGCAAGCAAGGGGTAATTGAGGTGACGATTGACCTGGAGCGAGCGCGGCGGGACACGCCAGCGGTGGAGCAGCTAATCCACCTGAACAACGCGGGCGCTTCTTTGCAGCCCAACCCGGTGCTGGATGCAGTGTTCGGCCACCTGCGCCGCGAAGCCGAGATCGGTGGCTACGAGGCCGAACACAGAGCGGCTGATCAGCTAGCCCACTTCTACGACGCTGCTGCTACTTTGCTGGGTTGTGCGCGCGACGAGATCGCCTTCAGCGACGGTGCGAGCCGGGCCTGGGGTGCTGCCTTCTACGCCATCCCCTTCAAGGCTGGCGACCGCATCCTGGTTTCGACTGCTGAATATGTCAGCAACTACATGGCTATCTTGCAGGTGAGCCAACGCACGGGCGCGTTGGTAGAAGTGATCGCCAACGATGAGCAGGGCCAGACTTCGCCCGCTGCCCTGCGCCAGATGCTAGACGAGCGGGTGAAGCTGATTGCCATCACCCAGGTGGCGACCAACAGCGGCCTGGTCAACCCCGCTGCCGAGATTGGGCAAGTGGCGAAGGAGGCGGGTGTACTTTACCTGCTGGATGCCTGCCAGTCGGTAGGGCAGATGCCAGTGTCCGTGGAAGAGATTGGCTGCGACTTCCTGGCCGCGACCGGGCGCAAGTACCTACGCGGGCCGCGCAGCACCGGCTTGCTCTACGTGCGTCGCGCAATAGCCGAGCAGTTGGAGCCTGCAATGATGGACACAGGTGGGGCGGAGTGGCTATCGGCTAGCAGCTACAGCCTGAATCCTGCCGCCAGCCGCTTCGAGAGCTATGAGCTGAACTTCGCGGGCAAGATCGGCCTGGGGGTGGCGATTGACTACGCCCTGAGTTGGGGGCTGGACAGCATCCAGGAGCGGGTGATGCTGCTAGCTGACTACCTGCGGGCGCAGTTGGCGACGCTAGCGACGGTCACAGTGCGCGACCTGGGCGTAGATCGCTGCGGGATCGTCACCTTTACTGTCGCAGGGCGCGAGCCGGAAGCGATCCGAGCGGCCCTGTGGGAGCAGCAGATCAACGTCTGGGTCTCTTACGCAGGGTCGGCCCGGCTGGACATGGATGCACGCGGGCTGGACAAGTTGCTGCGGGCCAGCGTCCATTACTACAACACAGAGGCAGAGCTTGACCGCTTCTGCACAACACTGGCGAAGATTGCGGGGGGGTGAGCGGGGATGCAACAGAAGCAGGTACGACCGAAGCGGCGCAATGTCTATCTTGGCTGCTTCACTCGGCTGGTGCTGGGATCGTTGGTGGCGGCAATCGTCTATGCGATCCCGCATGGTATCTGGTGGCTACTAAATGGTCCCCTGCCCGATAACGAGCGCAGCCTGCTCTCACCCTTCTGGGGGGTGTGGTGGGCGGCGATGCTTGTGCTGCTGCTGGTGATCTACGTTGGCAAGACGACGCTGGACGCACTGATATGAGCAGCCGCGACACTTTTGCCCTGATCGTCTCGCTGGTCTACCCGACCGTGCTGCTGCTGGTGGCCGAGTTGCTACGCCGCTACGCCCGCGTGTCGCCCGATCTGACCCGCAAGTTTGTACACGTCGGCGCGGGGATGTGGACGTGGGGGGCGTTGGCCCTGTTCGAGTCTCCCTGGTGGCGGGTGGTGCCGTTTACGGCCTTCATCCTGATCAACTACCTGAACTACCGTACCCGGCTGGTGCGTTCGGTCGAAACGGGTGGGGCGGGAACGGTCTGGTTTGCGCTCTCCTGCGCCTTGCTATTCTTGATCCTGGCCGGGAGTAGCCAGCCAACCACATATGTCGTGTTTGTCGGGCTGATGGCAATGACCTGGGGCGACGCGGCTGCTGCTCTGATAGGCCAACCGCTAGGGCGGCACCCCTACCACGTCTACCCGGCTGGGCGAGCGGGCGGACGCAGCGTAGAAGGCTCAGCGGCGATGCTGCTGGTTAGCGCGGTGGCGATCTCGCTCACCCTGTTCTACCTCAACGCCAACTACTTCGGCAGCAGCTTTGCCACCGCCACTCTGCTAGCCTTTGCTCTGCTGCTAGCGGTATGTGCCACGCTGATCGAGGCGGTTACGGCTCATGGCCTGGACAATATGACCGTACCGCTGCTAACCAGCGGCCTCGGCTGGCTGCTGCTAAGCTACCCAGAGGTGGGCTGGCGGCTGGCACTGGGGCTGGCAGTCAGCGGTGCCATCGGCTTGTTCTCCTACCGACAGCGCAGCCTGAGCTTGAGCGGCGTGTTGGGTGCAGTAGTGACGGGTAGCAGCATCTTTGCCTTTGGCGGCTGGTCGTGGGGTCTCCTGCTGATCGTCTTCTTTGTCACCGCTACCCTGCTCTCGCACTACCGCAAGCGCGATAAGGAGCAGCTTGAGACGGAGAAGTTCGACAAGGGTGGCACAAGAGATTGGGGACAGGCGATTGCGAACGGGGGGGTAGCGGTGGCCTTTGCTCTCGTCCACCTGCTCGACCCGCGCCCGCTCTGGCTGGCCGCCTTCGTTGCGGCTCTGGCAACGGTCAACGCTGACACCTGGGCGACGGAGTTGGGGATACTGAGCAAGCGACCACCGCGCTCGATCACCACTGGCAAGCTGGTAACGGCGGGGACCAGCGGCGGGGTGACGGCCCTGGGGACAGGGGCGGCGGCAGCGGGCGGCCTGTTGATCGGCCTAGCGATGCTACTGATGCTGTTGGTGCATGGCCTATTTCAGCCACAGGGACTTAGCATCAGTCAACTAGCGGCCCTGCCACTCGTCGCGCTGGTTGGTGGGCTAGCTGGGGCGATGTTCGACAGCCTGCTGGGGGCAACGATGCAGGTGATGTACTACGCGCCCGGCGACGAGAAGGAGACGGAGAAGCGGATCGCTGGCGACGGTACGCCAAACACCTACCGACGCGGCTTGCGTTGGCTGAACAACGACGCAGTAAATGCGATCAGCAGCATAGTGGGGGCAATAGTGGGGGCAGCAGTGTTTAGCCTCTGGTTAGCGGTCAGCGCGCTCTTTCGCGGCCTCAGCACTGCGGTCAGCTTGGGGCGGCGGTTTACGATCACAGGTGATACGCAGGTGCGGGCGGTTGCCCAGCCGCTAACCAGATGAGTAACCAACGACAGCTGCGCTGGCGCGGCTAACGTGCTGAGCGCACAAGCTGGCTCGCGACCTGTTACTTACAAGAAAGATTGTACAATGGCTCTGCTAATTGACATTGCCACCTCTAGTTCCCTATACTTAGCGGTGAACGAGGCTAATGGTACAGCAACCACAGTGGGGTGGCCGGAGGAGAACAAAGCAGATGGAAGTTTATGATAGCATCCTTGATGTAATCGGCAACACGCCGATGGTGCGGGTGCCGAAGCTAAACCGCGGCTCGAGGCCAACGATCCTGGCAAAGGTGGAGGGCTTTAATCCTGGTGGTAGCATTAAGGATCGGATTGGTCTGGCGATGATCGAGGATGCTGAGCAGCGCGGCCTCTTGAAGCGCGGTGGCACGATCATCGAGCCAACTAGCGGCAACACTGGCGCGGGGCTGGCTATCGTCGCAGCGATCAAAGGCTACAAATCTATCTTTGTAATGGCCGACAAGCAGAGTACCGATAAGGTGAACGTCCTCAAAGCATTTGGGGCTGAGGTAGTGATTACCCCCACTGCCGTGCCACATGGTTCGCCGCAGAGCTATACCAGCGTGGCAAAACGGCTGTCGGAGGAGATACCAGGGGCGTTCCTGCCCGACCAGTACTACAACATGAACAACCCAGAGGCACACTATGCCACTACTGGCCCCGAAATCTGGCGGCAGACGGACGGCAGGGTTGATGTGCTGGTTGCTAGCGTTGGCACGGGAGGGACGATCACTGGGGTGGCCCGCTACCTTAAGGAGCAGAACCCCGACATCCTGATCGTCGGGGCCGACCCGGAGGGTTCGATCTACACTAGCGGCATTCAGCAGCCCAAGACCTACAAGCAGGAAGGGATCGGGCAGGACTTCTACCCTGCCACTCTGGATCGCAGCCTGGTAGACGAATGGATCATGGTCACAGACAAGGATGCCTTCAATATGGCTCGGCGCATCACCCGCGAGGAGGGTATCCTTGTCGGGGAGTCGTGTGGCACCGCAATGTGGGCAGCGTTGGAGGTCGCCAAGCGATTTGGTGAGGATAAGTTGATAGTGGTCATCCTGCCTGATACCGGGCGCAACTACCTGAGCAAGCTCTACAATGATGCCTGGATGCGCGAGAACGGTCTACTGGATCGCTATCCAATACAGGCGCACGTGGCAGACCTGATGGTAGAACACACCACCCTGCCACCCCTGATCAGCGTATGTAGCGCGGCCAGCGTGCGCGAGGCGGTTGAGGTGATGCACAAGTACGAGATCAGCCAGATGCCAGTGATCGCTATGCCCGCTGACGAGCAGCACAGCAGCGGCCACCAGCATGGCGGGCAGGTGGGCATTGGCCCCCAAGACAAGCTGATCGGCAGCATCCAGGAGAAGACACTGCTAGAGAGCATCTTCCGCGACCCGGCCAACCTGAACACAGCGGTAGAAAAGTGGATGGAGGCACCCTTCCCGATAGTCTCCTCCGACGAAGACATAGACCGCGTGCTGCCAATGCTGCTCAACGGCACCTCGACCGTGCTGGTAGAGGAGGGCGGCAGGCCAACAGCGATCATCACCCGCACCGACCTGCTAGAGTACGTAGTCAACAGCAAGGGCGCGCCGTGGCAGCGGTAGCTTGCAAGATGATCGGGGCTACTGGCTGCGGCTGGTGGCCCTTTTTCGTACGTGCGCTTTAGACAAAGGCGAACAGCATTGCCAGCACCTGGGCGAAGAATAGGGACTGCCACCACGCGCCAGCCCATACGTTGCCAGTGGCGCGGTAGAGCCAGGCGGTAAAGAACTGGGCGATAATAAAGAGGATCGCTAGCACTGGCAGGGCGAGGGTGAGGAAGAACAGGTCACTACTGGTGAGGATGGCGACCAGCAGAGCCGCAAGGATCAGCAGCTTACTGAGCAGGCCGCCGAGCAGCCCAACTCCCCAGCGGCGGTTCTGCTGCCAGCCGCGCCAGATCGCCTCATCTACGCTGAAATAGGGGAAGAACAGGAGGGCAAGAGCCAGCATGATCGGTAGGCGGTAGAGGTTGTGTTCGTCGAAGGTGAGGCGAAAGAGGCTGAAGCTGGTGGCAAGGCCGAGGGTGAGGTACCAGACCAGCCAGATCAGGCCGCCGACCAGTAGCCCGCCACCCACCCCGTTGAGGTCGAAGGTAGGCAAGCTGGTAGGGTTGAGGCCGCGGATCGCCAGCCAGCAGACCACGCCGACGACCAGGAAGTAAAGAGCAAGGAAGGGAGTGAGGCTGACGCTGAGGAAGACGAAGGGGTTGAAGCCCAGGCCACTGAACAGTCGATAGCTAAGGATGGCTACGACCGAGCCGAACAGCACCATGACCAGGTAGGTTGCGGTAGCCGACCCCATGAAGCTGGGGCGGGTGGCACGTTCCTGCTCCTCCCAGCGGCGGTCGCGGAAGGTAGTGAGCAGACCGACGACGGCGAAGGTGAGCAGGATAGCTGAGAGCAGGGTAGCGATCACCCAGCCAAGCCGCCCCTCGGCGGCAGTGGGTGGCAGGCTTGCCCCATCACCCAGGCGCAGACCGAGGCTGTGGAAGGCCCAGCGGTCAACCTCATCATACACAGCGGTAGAAAAGAGGATGGTCAGGTGGTTGAGACCAGGGTAGAGCTTGCCCTTGCGCGCCGTGCCGTTTGTCCAGCTACCGAACACGGTGGAGTCTCCCTCGCCACGAGCGAGACCGCTGCTAGCATAGCGGGTGCCGCTGACTACCCCCTGTACGCTGACTGGCAAATCCTGCTCGCCAGCGAGGAGCAGTAGATTGCGCGGCTGGTTGTTGCTGAAGCGGCGCAGGTCAGCATCAGTCATGGCAGGCGAGAGCGCAATGGTCGCCAGCACCTCGCGGTTGTCGAGGCCATAGAGAGCAACGGTGCGCGATCCCATCGAGTGGCCGAGCAGCACAGTGCCGGTCGGCGATCTGGTGGTACTAGCCTCGCGCTGAGCATAGTCGTAGACAGCGGTCAGGCTGGCGGTCAGGCTGCTACCGCTGTCATCCTGGAGGCTGAGGCGATCTGCTGCCTGGCCGTGGCCGGGGAAGTCGAACAGGTAGGCTACCAGGCCGTCGTTGCGGGCCAGTTCAATAGCGAAGCCCTGCATCAACTCCTTGTTAGCTGAGAAGCCATGCGCGATGATCGCAATGCCAGTGGGCTTGCCGCCAGGAAAGAAGGCTAGCACTGGCACTGGCGGCAACTCGGCCCGCAAAGCTGGGACGAAGAAGGCACGCCGAGTGAGGCGGGCTTCATAGTTGCCCACCTGCCAAAGGGAGAAGACAAAGAGGCCAACCGCTATCACCAGCATAGCCCCTGCTCTTAGTACGCGCATGGCGCAGATTATAGCATAGTATTAGCGCATATGCTACAATGCAAGCAACAACTGACACCAATATAGAGATGGAGGGGATAATGAGCCACCCAGCCCGCAACTTCGCCGATATCATTGAGGCCGCCCGCGCCCGTGGCCCGCGCACGATGGCAATCGCTGTTGCTCAGGACAAAGAGGTACTGGCCGCAGCCCAGGCCGCCTACGAGGATAAGATAGCCAACTCAATCCTGATTGGCGACAGCGAGCAAATCAAGAAGCTGGCAGCAGAGAACGGCATCAACCTGACCGGTATGCAGCTACTCGACGAGAAGAATAGTGGGCTGGCAGTGCGGCGCGCAGTAGAGATCGTCGCCCGTGGGCAAGCGGATATGTTGATGGGTGGGCGCGTCAACGTCGCCAACGTCCTGCACGCCGCATTGGACAGCAAGATTGGTCTCCGCATTGGCAAGCTGCTCACCCACGTCGCCGCCTTCGAGATACCTGGCTTCGACCGCATCATCTGGGTGGCTGACGCGGGCGTGATGGTCGCCCCCACCCTAGAGGAGAAGATACAAATCGTACAGAACGCGATAGATGTGGTACAGAAGGTGGGCATTAGCGAACCAAAGGTGGCCTTGATTGCCGCATTGGAGATGGTCAACCCCAGTATGCCAGCCACAGTGGACGCGGCCAACCTGAGCAAAATGGCAGAGCGTGGTCAAATACGCGGCGGGCTAGTAGATGGGCCACTGGGTCTGGACAACGCGATCAGCCCAGCAGCGGCGAAGGCAAAGGGCATCCGCTCTGCCGTAGCGGGGCAAGCCGACATCTTGATCGCACCCGACATTGAGGCAGGTAATATGCTGGTGATGGCGATCAGCTACCTGGCTGGTGGGCGCACGGCGGGCGTAGTGGTTGGTGGCAAGGCACCAATCATTCTCGCTAGCCGCGATGATGTGCCGCACGAACGGTTGGCAAGCGTAGCACTGGGTTCGTTGCTAGTCTGAACTAATCCTCGAACGGAGGTGCCTAAATCGGCGAATCCGCTTGACATCTACGCTGTGTTGTCGTATACTCTGCTTTGTCAGCAATGACCGCCACAACTGCCGCGAGGTAAGTGGTGTTCAGGGCGAAAAAGCTAACAGAAGCAAATTACCGCTAAAGTTGCCAAAAGCCCTTGACAGTGAGAAGCTGATGTCGTATAATGGCTAAGTCGCAAGTAACCGGCCTCGTTCACCTCAGTGGTGAGAAGACCAAACCAATCCTCCTCTAGCTGTACCCACAGTTGCACTGCTAGCTTTCTGCCGCAAGGTTG
>Ga0123337_10002525_pt1 | contig 20802 bp, 16 predicted proteins | sample frozenSSSSmetaG_FD_89792 | JGI IMG/M metagenome (GOLD analysis project Ga0123337, IMG submission 89792) | Glacier valley bacterial and archeal communities from Borup Fiord, Nunavut, Canada, to study Microbial Dark Matter (Phase II) -... | ecosystem: Environmental > Aquatic > Freshwater > Ice >... | reverse complement strand
CAACGCTCGAGCTTTGGGTTGCGGCTACCGGCGCGGACATGGTGCTTCGGTTTCCAAAATTTAACGACCAGCCTGTGAATGGTTTCGCATCAAACGCCAGCATTCCTGATGGTGGTCCGTTAGCGGTGACACAGGATGCCTACGGCAATCTTTATACGGCTGACGCCAGGAACCGTGTCCAGATCAATTATCCGGCATTGAATACTTTCAATGCTGCCAGCTTTCTATCTGTTTCCAATCAAGCTCTGGCGCCGGGTAGCATCGCCACAATCTTTGCTACTTTTGACAAGCAATTCGGTACCGTCACGGCAACGGCAAATAGCTCGCCTTTGCCTACTCAATTGGCCAGCGTTCAGGTGACCTTAAATGGAGTCCGCGCACCGTTGTACTTCGTCGGGCCGAATCAGATCAATTTTATTCTTCCCCAAAGCTTGCCCACCAGTGGAGCGGCGGACCTTCTGGTTTCAAATGCAGACACCGGTCAGATCCTCGGAAATTTCCCGATACCGCTTAATGTCTCGTCTCCCGCCATTTTTGCTTTGAATCCGCTTACACCAGGTGCGGGTCAAGCCGCCGCCATCAATCAGGACGGTACCGTGAACGGCAAAGATCATCCGGCGTCTAACGGTTCTGTGATTTCGATCTTTGGCACCGGCGAAGGCGTAGTTCCCAACGGTCCCGCGGATGGTGTAGCTCCTACGGGCGCGGTTCCCACGGCCACAAAGCCTCAGGTGATTGTCGGGACCAAAGTAATCGATGATGCCAACGTACAGTACTCGGGCCTTGCCCCAGGGCTGGTTGGGGTGTGGCAGGTGAACGTGAAAATTCCAGAGGCCGTCACCGCCACAGAGCTCACCAACAACATCACTCCCCTGGTGTTTGTCATTAACGGGATAGCTAGCAGCGGTCCCGGCCGCCTCACTACAATTTGGGTGACGGGAAAGAAATAGCAACAGCTAGTCAGCGCGCACCATGTGGCGGCGGATACCTCTTGCCAACCCCGTTGCCTCGTCCACATCGATGATCACAGAGTGGAATTCCACCATACCCTTGGCGGCTTCCATTTTAACGGGCATGCCGGTCATGAATCGCCGAATAATCATCTGTTTCTCAACGCCGATCACGGAATCGTAAGGCCCCGTCATACCTGCGTCTGTTTGGTAGGCGGTCCCGCCAGGCAGCACGCGGGTATCGGCTGTTGGAATGTGCGTATGGGTTCCAATTACAGCGGAAACCCGCCCGTCCAGGTGCCATCCCATCGCCATTTTTTCGCTGGTCACCTCGGCATGGAAATCTACGAAACGAACCCGAATTGCAGGGTCAAGTCCAGCAAGAAGTTCGTCTGCCTTCCGAAACGGGCAATCGGAGTTTCCCATGTAAGTTCGTCCTTGCAAATTCAATACAGCGCACTGAACACCGTTCCGGGCGACGACGGTTGCCAATCCAACCCCTGGCGCGCCCGGAGAGAAGTTCGCAGGGCGCAGCAGGCGTGGGTGGCTGCCCATGTAATCGTAAATTTCCCGCTTATCGAAGCTGTGGTTGCCCCCGGTCTGGACATCCACTCCAAGCGCAAACAATTCCTCGGCTGTCGCGGGAGTCACGCCGAAGCCACCCGCGGAATTTTCGCTATTCGCGACGATGAGATCGATCTTTTGAGCTTCCCGGATATCGGCCAGATGATCTGTCACCAAGCGCCGGCCTTCATGAGCGAAAATATCCCCGATGAATAAGATATTCATCGCAGACTTAGAAGCGCGAAGTAACGGCGCCTTCCGAGGCGGAGCCTACCAGTGCTGTATATTTGGCGAACACTCCGGATTTGTACCGCGGAGATGGCGATTCCCACGCGGCCAGACGACGGTGCATCTCTTCCGGCGCGACCTCCAGATTCAGAACCCCGGCGTCCACGTCCACCAGGATCATGTCACCTTCCTGCACTGCGGCAATAGGTCCGCCGTTGGCAGCCTCTGGAGAAACGTGCGCAATCATGAATCCATGCGTGGCGCCGCTGAACCGACCGTCCGTGAGCAATGCAACGCTATCCGACAAACCAACGCCCACAATAGCCCCGGTCACACCCAGCATTTCGCGCATCCCAGGCCCACCGCGCGGTCCCTCATACCGAATTACCACCACATCCCCAGCATAGATTTTGCCGCCCTGAACCGCGGCCATTGCGTCTTCTTCGCGGTTGAATACGCGAGCGGGACCATGGTGCGTTCGCTTCTCGTGTCCGGCAAGCTTGATCACGCAACCCTCGGGCGCCAGTGAACCTCTTAGGATGGCGAGACCGCCGGTTGCCTTCAAAGGATTGCTTAAGGGACGAATCACCTGCTGACCGGTTGTTTCCACGGCGTCCGCCGCTTCTTCTCCAAACGTGCGACCGGTACAAGTGATTGCTGAGGAATCCACGTAGCGCCCTTCCACCATACGGTTTGCGATAACTGGAATGCCTCCGGCTTTATCGACATCGACCGCGACATACTTACCGCCCGGCTTGATGTCGACAAACAAAGGCGTGCGATTGCTGATTGTCTGGAAATCATCAATCTTCAATTCCACCCCGCATTCCATTGCCATCGCCAGCAAGTGAAGCACGGCGTTGGTTGAGCCACCGGTAGCGGCTACTCCGGCTATCGCGTTCTCGAACGCTTTGCGCGTGGCTATGTCTCTCGGCTTCAGATCATTGCGCACGCACCGCATCACCAATTCACCACACCGGCGGGCCACATCTTCTTTGCGAATATCCACCTGTGGTACTGACGCGGTTCCCATGGGCGAAAGGCCGATCAGTTCCATCACCGTCGCCATGGTGTTAGCCGTAAATTGCCCTCCGCATGCGCCGGCTCCGGGGCATGCATGGTTTTCAATTTCCAGCAGTTCGAAATCGGTCATCTTACCGGCGGCGTTCGCGCCCACCGCTTCGAATACGTCCTGAATGGTAATATCGTGGCCTTTGTGCCGCCCGGGAAGGATGGATCCGCCATACATGATGATGCTCGGAATATTTAACCGAAGCAGCGCCATAGCCGCCCCGGGAATCGTTTTGTCACACGCCACAAGTGCCACGATGCCGTCGAACATGTGTCCGCGGGCCACCAGTTCGATCGAATCCGCGATCACTTCGCGGCTCACCAGCGAAGCTTTCATGCCTTCCGTGCCCATGGTGATGCCGTCACTGATCGCTATTGTGTTGAACTCCATGGGAGTTCCACCCGCCGCGCGTACACCCTCTTTCACGTGAACGGCCAAATCCCGCAATTTATAGTTGCAGTTCATGGTTTCTGTCCAAGTGTTGGCAATGCCAATGATCGGCTTGCGGAGGTCTTCATCCGTAAAGCCGATGGCTTTGTACATGGAGCGGGCGGGCGCGCGATCGCGGCCCTGCGTAATAGTGTGACTATGCAATTTCATGGAACTTTTCAGTGTACTGTAGGCGGGGGAGGGGGATAGGTATTTGGGATCGTTCCCAATCCGTAATACTCCTGTTTAAGCTCACTGCCGTTTACCGTTACGATTCGGAAGCCAGAAGGATCGGGTCCTATCGGCATCCCGATCGGGCCTGTTGTAATCATAGCTAGGCTATTCGCGCCCGTGCCCAACTGGTTGCGATGATAATGCCCGGCGAAGATGTAGCGCACCCCTGATTCAGCGAACAGCTTCAGGTATTTCGCGCGGATGGGCTTCGTGATATTGAAATACTGGTCGGGCTCATCGGCGTTCGAAAGGAACCAGGGGATGTGCTGGAAAATCACAACCAAGCGGCCGCTCAATTTTGCTTTCTCTAATTCGGCGCGCAGCCATTGTTCCTGCTTCGCTGCTTCGGATTGCACCTTTGCCGGAAACGCAATCACGCTTGAATCGAGCACGATTCCGTAAAGTCCGCTCTCCTGAAAGCTATACCAATCCAGGCCAAAGTTTTTACGATAAAGTGCAAGCCTTTCGGGTGTTGGCTCATTCCCGACGTCGTGGTTTCCCGCAACGTTATAAAGTTTAATTGCAGCGTTCAGCTTGCCCGCAATGCGGTGGAATTCAGCAATCTGCGCGCTGTCGCCGGTCTTGTTGATCAGATCGCCGCAGACAATCGCGAACATCGGTTTCAAGCGGTTTACGTTGGCGATAAAGAATTCGAAATTCGCTGTTTCCTGGACAAAGTTTTGGTCTTTGGCATACATGCCAAACTGCGGGTCGGAGCCCTGAATGAAGAAATCGCTACCTTGTCCCGAAATAGCTGAGACGGAAAAGAAGAGCAAAGCGCAAATTCTAATGAGCACGGGTTAATCCTAGCGCACGGATGCGCTTGTGCAGATTGGTTCGTTCAATGCCCAGAACGCGGGCGGCGGCGGACACATTCCAACCAGCCGAATCGAGCGCGCGCATCAGGTGATCGCGCTCCGCACCCTCGCGCGCTTACTGCACCGTGGAACGTGGGCCGGTCTCCCTCTGCAACCGGATCTCGACCGGAATCGATGCCACCGGAATCTGCTCGCCCTGCGTCAAAATCGCCATGCGCTCAACAACGTTACGCAGTTCGCGGGCATTGCCTGGCCAGGTATAGCCCTCCAGCAATTCGAAAACCTCGTCGTCCATATGTTTGGGACGAAAATTGTTGCGCGAACAGAACTCTTCCAGAAAGTACAGCGCCAGAGCTCGCACATCCTGGGGGCGCTCGCGCAACGGGGGCACCTGGATGGGAACTACGCTCACCCGGTAATACAAATCCTCGCGAAACTTACCTTGGGCCACCATAGCCTGTAGATCCCGGTTGGTCGCTGAAATCACTCGCACAGACACGCGGATCGTTTGCTCCCCGCCCACGCGGTGAAACTCGCCCTCCTGCAACACCCGGAGTAACTTGGCTTGCGACCCGGCATGGAGATCCCCCACTTCGTCCAGAAAAAGCGTGCCGCCATCGGCCAGTTCGAATTTGCCGCGGCGGGCAGCCGTGGCCCCAGTGAACGCTCCTTTCTCATGCCCAAACAGTTCACTTTCAATCAGTTCTGTGGGAATAGCGGCGCAGTTCACTTTTACAAATGGGCCCGATTTGAAAGGGCTTAGCTCATGCAAGTGTGCCGCTAGCAATTCTTTGCCGGTACCGGACTCGCCCACCAGCAACACGCGGGCATCCGATTTGGCGGCCATTGTCGCCTGCATGACGGCGCGCTGAAACGGCGGACTGGAGCCAATCATGCGAGGCCCAGGCCCCACAATTTCCTGCAATTTCTCATTCTCCTTCCGCAACGAAGCTTGCGAGAAAGCGTTCTTAATCGCTACCAGAACGCGGTCCCGGCTCAGCGGCTTTTCGAGGAAGTCGAAGGCCCCGGCACGTGTCGCTTCCACGGCGTCGGCAATAGTGGCATGGCCGGAGATCATGATCACGGGCGAACGAACTTCCTGATGTTGAAGAGACCGAAGCAGGTCAATTCCGCTGCCGTCCGGGAGACGTACGTCAAATAGAAAGACGTCGACACGTTGTGGTTCGGGAAACTTACGAAAATCCGCCACCGACCGGAAAACGTTCACGGCGTAACCTTCGCGTTCCAGGATCAGCCGGAGCGAACGGCCGATATTCTCTTCGTCATCTACAATCAGAACACGCTTAGTGATCATGTGCCACCGGAAGTACCACACGAAAGCCAGCGCCGCCTAATTCGCCGCTCACCAACACAATGTCGCCGCCCAAAATCAGTGCGCTCTTCCGGGCGATGGAAAGACCTAGCCCCATGCCGCGTTTCTTGAACGAGATTGTAGGCTGGAAAAGAGAATCGCGCGCCTGCTCACTTAGACCCGGCCCTGAATCGTGAACTTCAATCAGCACGCGTTCGGAGGAGGTGGAAGTGGATGCCAAGATCTGTCCGCCCGATCCTGCCGCTTCGGCCGCATTCTCCAGCAGGTTCACCAGAATTCCTTTCACCAGGTCTTCGTCCGCCAAGGCGCTAGGCACGGCTTCTGAAAGACGCACCGCATAACTGACTTCCGGATGCGCACTTTTCAAGAACGCGATCCGCTCCTCTAACACTTGATTGACGTCAATCTTCTCCGCGAAGACCTCCGGCTCGGCTGAAAATTCAGAAAATGCGCGTACCCTGCGCTCTAACGATTCCACCTCGTCCACCACAATGCTGGCTGCTTGTTCCAGAAAACTGCGATCGCTTTCCGAATGCCGCGCCACCATTTCTTCGACGGTCAGCCGGATTGGAGTAAGCGAATTCTTCACCTCATGCGCCATCTTGCGTGCCAGTACCTGCCAGCTGGCAAGCTGCGTCAGGTAGATCAGCCGATCGCGGCTGAACTGCAATTGCCCGGCTGTCTCGTTGAAGGCGCTGGTCGCCAAAGCCACCTCGTCCTGCCGACCTAATCCGGATTGCGGCGCCAATCGTGCTGAAAAGTTTCCCTTGGCCAGTTCGCTCAACCCGGCCGTAAGCTGCTGAATTGGTTTGCTGATGCGCTTGGCAAGAAAGATTAAAACCAGCAGTGATGCCAACCATATTGCGAGAGTCAAAATCACATAGGTGTAGTTGAAGCCCCGGCGCAGATTGCGTGCCTTGTTGTCGGCGATAGTTTGACGCGCCAAACGGTACTGCTCTGTGATCCCGGCCATCTCAAGATCTAGTGGCTTCTTATAGACAGCAATGCCAGCGGGTTCGCGAACCATGTATTCCAACCGGTCTTGCCGCACGCCCGCTAAACGAAAACGATCGGGCTCCGTGGAAGCCCAAAACTCTTTCTGCTCTTCACTCCAGCCGGGGCGGGGAGGCCTAAGTGCTACCGCGCGACCGGTGAGCGCATCATCTTTTAATTGCTGCCGAGCAGCTTGATAATACTCCCGGCCCGTGCTTTGCAGGGTTCGCGACAAGGTGTCCAATTCCTGCGTGGAAGCGTAGCTCAGGCTCCGTTCCAGAAGCGAAGTTGTAATCCACAGCGTCACCAGTAGCGGTGCCAAGGTTGCCGCTAGAAAGACGACCACCAGCTTGTTCCGAAGGGTGGTCATTAGGCACTTCTCCGCAGATCGGTCAACCGCAGGGGCCCCGTATCCAATTGCCAGCGCTGTTGCTGCGCACGTGCGGGACGGCTGAAAATTTCGATTAGCCGGGTAAGATTGATGCCAGGTTCACCGATAATCTGGTTGCCCTCCCTCCCGTCTTCCACCCGGAGTTCGAGCCGGATCCAGAATTGCCGCCCCGCAGGCAACACTGACGTATCCACGGTCAAATGATCCAGACACCAGGCTTCGGCGGCTTCCGGCGAAAGATGAGAGGCACTCCGGGTAGCAGTTTCTTCGTGAGAAACGGCAAAGCGGCTTACAGAAAAGCGCTCTTCCCAAATGTCGTAGCTCAAGGCAAACCTGGCGATCGCTCGCGTTGCCACGGTTACATTGGCATCGAGCGAGAGCGTGACTTGGCCCAAGATTGCTACTGTCGCGCCGTCTTTTAACCGCTCTAGCGGCTTGCCCTTTAGAAAATGCAACCCCGGCGCGAGTACGTGAAGCAAGTTGGTGGAGTCCAGACGGGCGGAAAGATCCTGCGCGCCCAGCGCGGCCGCGAACGGCGCACTGAAACCAGCCAGCAGAAACCACCTCCGCGTCAGGCGCAGCATCAATAGTTCATGCCTACCATCAGGATCGGATCCATGCGGCCCCGCCGCACCGGAAATGCAACCGCCAAAGAGAAAATACTCTGTCGCATCCCGACACCCACCGAATGCTTCAGGCTTGGCACCTTGCCGTGGCTCCATAGCGAACCGGCATCATAAAAAACATTCGCCATGCGGTACCGGTATTCCAACGAATTGTGCACTAGGCGATTGCCACCCAGCGGGTCGATCTCATAGCGGTTCCATCCCCGCAAAAGCGAGCTTGTGCCCAGAACAAAGCGCTCAAACAGAGGCGCACGACCGGAGATGTACCCCGCCGTGATCTGGTCTGAAAGTGCATGACGTCCACGAACGAAGGTGTAACCGGCAGTCCAGTGGTGGCGGGTGTAGAGGTAATCGCTCCCTAATGCTCGAGCCGCCACGCGGATGTTGTAAGCCGCGTCGGCTGTTTGGCTTCCAGCACTCTCGCCATCGAAGCGCTTGTGATACTGAACGCCTGCGGTAAATGCGTTCGCACCCTCAATTTGCGAATAGGGCAGAGTCTCCTGGAGGCGTTCGAAACTGATGCCTGCGGTAACCACCAGAGAAGGCGCTATCTCCAGGGCAAGCGATGGCTGAAAGTTGCGCCGCGCCCGGTAAAGCTCCGGCGAATCAGTCCGCAAGGCCGGGCTTACCTGCGTCGGGTCGCTAAACGCGTCATTGGTCGCGCGGTTCCATTGCTCGTGATAATCCTCGAAGGCGAACCGGAACCGGAGCCGGTCGGTACCTACATGCAGATTTTCATAGGCCGCCTGCGTTCCGGTGAAGCGCTCTGTCAATTCATCGCCATCGCTCACTAAGCCAAAAATAAAGCTATGGTTCCGGGCAACCGTAGTGGAGGCGAGCATCTGCGCGCTCCAGCCCTGCTTGGAGTGATACAGAAATTTCGGAACGGAAATATCGAGCGCCACCGACCGGCGTTCCACCTCAAAAACAACTTTCACCATCTCTGACGACGATCCGCGCACCAAGTGTTGCGTTACGGTCTTGGCGTGTAGATCTTTGCGGAGCGTGTGGGCTATATCGTTGAGGGATTCGGTGTCGTACGGGGTGCCTGGCAACCTTCGAAGCTTCGCATGCAAAGAATCGCTCAGCTTCGCTGCCGGGAAACCAGACACTTCTACTTGCTCGATAGTGTAGCGGGAATTAACGTTGACAGAGGAAGCGAGGTGATTTGCGGTCTGTTGGGGAGAACCGCTTTGAAGCAGACACGGTAAAAAGAACAGCAATGCCCTCGCAAGCAATCGGGGCGGGGTGGAAATCATAGAACCCTCCTGGCACTGCCCCTGCCAGTGGCGGAATGCTTGGCAAAACCGTCGAAAGCCGGGTGGCTTTCCGTGCCCGGCATTCACACCAGTGAAAAAGATTGGAACAAACCAACCCTTATAACGCTTTGGCCAGTTCCGTAGCGAACGCGCTTTTCGGTTCGCCGTCCCGTTCGCGCTTACCGCCCCGGGTTCTGCGACCGTTTCCGGCGCCGTTAGTTGCTCCGGCTCCAGCCCCCATTCCTACGCGTGACTCGCGTGCAGAGGGTGCCGAAGTTCCGTTTACAGGTTGTCCTTTGCCCTTGGACGGCTGAGCGGGATTCGCTCGCAACAGCTTATCTTCAAGCGGTGCGCGGTCGAAACGGCGAATAATCGCCTGCATCTCGTCTGCCGTGGGCGCTTCCACAAACGCAAATCCTTTGGATTCCTGCGTTTCATGGTTGCGGATGACTTTTACCGAATCCGCTACAAGGTCTTCCGCAGAGAGCCATTGCTTAATCTCGTCCGCGGTAACCCAGGTCGGTAGATTACCTAAAAATACTGTAAAGCTCATTCAGTGGTTGTGTTAACTCCGTTGAGGGGTGTGAGGCAGTTCAAAGGGAAAGAAATCAGTGTAGTGCCTACCAGATAATAGCAGACGATGGGGCAAATCTGCAAACCAAGGAGTGGGACAATCAGCACATGGGCTTGACACACACGGCACTGGTACCTGCCGACCTGATGCAAATGCCGCCACCCGAGAACGGCCGGCAGTACGAATTGAGCGATGGAGAACTGATAATCGTGGGAAGTGCCGGAGCCAGGCATGAACGAATTAAAAGCCGAGTTGTGACAATGCTTGTCCTGTGGCAAGTCAAGAATGCGCTTGGCAGAGTATTTTCTGAATCCATGTTCACACTGGGCGAGCAGACGGCGCGCATTCCCGATGCTGCCGTCATCCTGACAAAGAAAATCGCCGAACTTCCCGATGCGGATGTACCAATCCCTTTCAGTCCCGATCTCGCGGTCGAAGTCATCTCTGTCTCTGAATCAGCACGCGATGCGGAGAAAAAGGTTAACGAATACCTCGCCGCTGGAACAGCAGAAGTGTGGCAAGTCTATCCCGAAGAACGGCGTGTGCGCGTTCGGCGCCCAAGCATCATTCGCGATTACGAGACCGCCGACATCCTCACCAGCGATGTCCTGAAAGGGTTCGAAACGCGGGTTGAGCGGTTTTTCGTCGACTGAGCACTGTCACGTGCGCGTCATTTCCGGCGAGTTCAGAAGCCGCCTACTCAAATCCGTCCCAGGCCTGGAAGTTCGACCCACCCCGGACCGTCTTCGCGAAACGCTCTTCAATATTCTGGCCCCGGTTCTACCCGGACGCGTGTTTCTCGATGCCTATGCGGGCTCGGGCTCGGTCGGCATTGAGGCATTAAGCCGCGGGGCCGCACACGTTCTGTTCATTGAAAAATCAAAGGAAGCCATTTCCGTCATTGAAGCAAATTTGAAGCTGCTTGATGCGGGGACGCGCACTTCGCTTTTGCGCGGGACGGTGCGCAAACGGCTTTCGTCAGACTTGGCCGACATCGTCTTCCTGGATCCGCCTTATCCCTTGTCTGCAGAATACACAATTTCTCTAGAGACACTTGGGGACTTTGAAACGCGAGCCAAAATTGTTGTCGCCCAGCACTCCTCCCGGATTCCTCTGGCAGCATCCTACGGATGCTTAGAACGACATCGCGAACTGAAGCAGGGGGAAAATACTCTGAGCTTCTACCGGCCCGCGCCTACAGAAGCCGAAGCTCAATCGGCGCTCCCACTCCGCAACCCAAAATCTTAGCCGCGCTTGCCTGGGATGCTGCGATTTCGAAATAGCCGGAACTGCCTTCGATAAAGAAAATTTCTCCGGGTTTGGCTTCCGAGTAGTTACGTTCTAATTTTTCGATCGCGCGCAATCCTGCTAACACCTCGAAATCCTGCTGGTAAACCCGCGAGAACTCATCAGCGCGGAAATTCGTGATCATATTCCCGAAGCGATCAATTTTCAGCACCGCACCGGTCCACCCGCGCCTGGCCGTCCGCACCGGTTTTTCAATCGGGAGGGTCAAGTAGTCATTGATAGCGGGGCCGAACTCAGCCGGCGAAACGCCAAGCGCCAAATGCCCGGCCACAGGCGCGAACACATCCCGTCCGTGAAATGTCTGGCTCACCGGTTGCCGAAAAAAACGTTCCTCGCTCACGTGCCGCACCACGTGGGACTCCTCGCTATAGATCATGGACAACACCCCGTTATCAGGCGCCACGAAGCGGTGCCCACCGGCTTCAACTACGATCGGCCTCCGATTGCTGCCCACCCCAGGATCCACCACCACCACGTGAACTGTCCCGACCGGGAAATAGCGCCAGGATTGCGCTAGGAGGAAGGCGCCCTCCAAAATGTCGAACGCGGTAACTTCATGCGAGATGTCCACGATTCGCGCAGCCGGGCAAACGCTCAGCACCGCCCCTTGCAACACGCCTGCAAAGTGATCCCGCAGCCCGAAATCCGTCAATAACGTAACCACTGGCATAAAGGCCGGAGTGTTGCTCACCTTACAAAGCTAAACTGAAAGAGACGTGCCGCACTACTATTTCGATCACAACGCGACCTCTCCCTTGACCGCCCCGGTGCGGCAAGCCTACCTGGCAGCTCTCGAGGAATGCTTTGGAAACGCCTCCAGCATTCATCGTCTGGGGCAAATTGCAAAACAGCGCCTGGAAAGCGCACGCCGCACGCTCGCGTTTCACTTGGGTGCGAATGCCAAAGAGATTGTATTTGTAAGCGGGGGTACTGAGTCCGATAACATTGCCTTGCGCGGAATAGCCGGGCCCGGGGACCACATTGTCGTAACCTCCATTGAGCATCCCGCAGTGCTGGCCACGGCGGCGGCGATGGAGCGCGCTGGAACTGCCGTGACGGTAATACCCGTACCTCCGTCCGGCGTCGTCGACCCCGTAAGTGTCGAGCGCGCACTTCGCCCCGGGACAAAACTGGTGTCCGTAATGCATGCCAACAACGAGCTTGGAACCATTCAGCCGCTGGCGGAAATTGCGAAGATTACCCGCGCCGCCGGGGTGCTGCTGCATTCCGATGGCGTACAGGCCTTCGGCAGGGTGCCCGTCAATCTGACCGCTTTGGGCGTTGATCTTTACTCGGTTTCAGGCCACAAACTCGGTGCCCCCAAGGGCATTGGCGCACTTTACGTCCGCAAGGGTATTCCGCTCAACGCAATCTCCTGGGGCGGACATCACGAGGGGGACCGACGGCCCGGTACTGAGAATGTCGCCGGAGCTGTCGCGTTCGCAGCTGCAGCCGAAACTGCTGACTGGTCTCAGACAAGAATCCTGCGCGACCGCTTGGAAGCGCGGATTTTAACGTGCACCGGCAACGCTTTTGTAAACGGAGCGGGCCAGCGGCTTCCCAACACCACGAATATCCGCTTCGACGGAATCGAAGGTGAAGCGCTCCTGATTTCGCTCGATTTAGGTGGCTTCGCAGTATCGAGCGGAGCAGCCTGTTCGAGCGGTGCCGTCGAACCTTCTCACGTACTCACAGCGATCGGTCTCGCCAAGCGCGACGCACGCAGTTCTCTTCGTTTTTCGCTAGGGCCTCAAAATACGGTTGCCGAAGTTGACGCCTTAGCAGACGCTGTTGAGAAGGCGGTCACCCATTTGCGCCGCATCTCCACGGACACGCATCCAGGTATAAGGACTCACGTGAATGTCTGAGAACGAAATCCCGATCGTAGTCGCTATGTCCGGGGGCCTCGATAGCTCCGCGGTTGCTGCGCTTCTTGCCGGCGAGGGCCGCCGGGTGGTCGGCATGACCATGCAACTGTGGAATCAGCGCCGTCTGCCGGAATTGGCGTCTGAAAAAACCACCGGGCGCTGTTGTTCGCTAGACGATGTTTACGACGCCCGTCATGTCGCCGAACAGATTGGCATCCCCTACTATGTAGTCAACTTCGAGCAGCAGTTCGAAGAGCACGTGGTGGCACCGTTTGTTGCGGAATACCTCGCCGGACGCACACCCATTCCGTGCACGCTTTGCAATAACTTCATCAAATTCGATCAGTTCCTTGCGATGGCGGATACCGTAGGTGCCGAACATGTAGCTACGGGACATTACGCCCGTATCACGCGAAACGCGGAAACCGGCAGATACGAATTGCGCACCGCCTCTGATGCGACGAAAGATCAGACGTATTTCCTCTTCGGGCTCACGCAGGCGCAACTTTCGCGAACCCTGTTTCCGTTGGGCGAAAAGAAGAAAACCGAGGTTCGCGACCTGGCTCGCAGCCTCAATCTAGCCGTTGCGGAAAAGCCGGAGAGCTATGAAATCTGCTTCGTTCCAAACAACGATTACGCCGCGTTTCTGGAAGCTTACCTGACAGAACAAGGCTCCGCCGCGCCGGAAGCCAAAGGCAAGATTGTCTCGCAAGCTGGTGAGTTGCTTGGCTCCCACGCTGGCGTGCACCGCTTCACCGTTGGTCAGCGCAAAGGCCTCGGAATCGCAGCCCCGGAGCCGCTCTACGTTATTTCTACTGATCCTACAAACCATCAGGTAACAGTCGGCGCGAGTGAGGCCCTGCTTCGCTCTACACTGCTTGCAAAAGATGTAAATTGGATCTCCATAGCGCCCATTAGCGCACCCCGCCGCGCCCAAGTTAAGATCCGTCACCGTCACCAGCCTGCCCACGCAACTCTTTATCCCGTTCCAGACGGGGTGGAGGTTCGCTTCGATGAGCCGCAGCGGGCCATCTCGCCCGGGCAAGCGGCGGTATTTCACGATAGCGACCTTATTCTGGGTGGCGGTTGGATCGCATAGGAAAGCCGTATCGCACAAAAATCCCGAGCCCTCGCCATTCTCGAGTACAGCGTCGCTCGCCTCATCGTTGCCACTCTGGAATTCGCTCCACGCGTGGTTGCAGATAAGCTCGGCTCTTTTTACGCGAGCCTTCTGGACTGCGCCGTCCCACGTCTGCGCCGCATCGCCCTCCGCAATTTGCAATTTGCGCTTCCCCAATTCACGCCAGCACAGCACTCAAATATCACGGATGGCGTATTTCGGTCTCTGGGTCGGCTCCTGGTAGCTTTTTCTCGTTTTCCCGCCATCGGCAAACACAACGTCCACGAATGGATCCGTTACGAGGGGTTCGAGCATTTCACTGACGCCATGGCTCGAGGCAAGGGCGTCCTTTTTGCCACCGCCCACCTGGGGAATTGGGAATTGAGTGCTTTTGCGCACGCCCTGCTGGCGCGACCGATGCAAGTTGTGGTTCGTCCGCTGGACAACTCCCTCATCGACCGTTTCGTGGAATTGCGCCGTAGCCTTTCGGGAAACACGCTAATTGGCAAACGCGATTTCGCGCGCCCTATTTTGCAAGCGTTACGTCAGAACCAAGCTGTTGGAATCCTGGTCGACCAGAACGCGTCGGCGGATACAGGGGTGTTCGTCCCGTTTTTCGGTGTGCCGGCTTGCGTAAATGTTAGCTTTGCCAAACTGGCTGCCCACTCCGGCGCTGCTGTTATCCCTGGGTTTGCTGTCTGGTCTGAAACGGAACGGAAATACCTCTTGCGGTTCTACCCCGAAGTGCCCATCACGGGAGATCCCGCGCGTGACACCGCCGCCATTCAGAGTGCGGTCGAAACTGCCATCAAGCAATACCCGGATCAGTGGCTGTGGATTCACCGGCGGTGGAAGACTCGTCCACCGGGCGAGGCTTCCCGATACAATAAAGTCTGATCCCGACAGCAAATGCCCACACAACGCTCTCCTGTTGTGACCTACGCCATCGTTTGCGGCTTGATCGCTTGGGCTCTGGTCACCTCGCTTATCCTCAAGCAAATTATCGAGCCGAACTTTTTTCTGCCGTTCGTCACCGTAACACTGGTTTCTTCATGGTTTTTCGGACGCAACGCGGGTTTGCTGGCGACCGCCTTAAGCACCGCGGTCATAGACTTTTTTTTCGTTCCGCCGCTTTTTAGTTTGGCAATCGGAAGTTGGACCGAAGCCGCGCGCCTGATGACTTTCGTGATGACGTCGCTGCTGGTTACGTTCTTGGTGGCAGAACTCCGCTACAGCAAAGTGCGATTGACCGCCACGTTAACCAGCATTGGCGACGCGGTATTGGTTACCGACAGCGCCGGGCGCGTGACGTTTCTTAATCCTGTAGCAGAGGCAATGTTAGGTTGCCAGCTTTCCGAAGCAAGGAAACAGCCGCTGAACAAGGTGCTCGCGCTTAAGGACGATACGACCGGTGAGCCTGTGGAGACTCCGCTTAACGTTCTACTAAAGGACGGCTCATCGTACCAAAGCAACACGCATAAAATGTTGACTTCTCGCCACGGCCATTCCATATCGGTGGAAGAGAGTGCTGCGCCCATTCGCGATCAGGATGGCAAAATCTCGGGTGCGATTTTTGTACTGCGGGACATCACCGCGCGCCGGCAAGTTCAGGATCAACTAAACCAATCGCAGAAAATGGCGGCAGTCGGCAGGCTGGCGGGCGGGGTTGCCGGGGATTTCAATAATCTGCTTACGGTAATTACTGGCTACAGCGAAATGCTGCGTTCTGAAATGGCAGAGTCCAACCCGCTCCGGCGATTTGCTGAAGAGATCTTATCAGCAGCCGAACGCGCCGCGGGCCTGACGCGCCAGTTGCTGGCCTTCAGCCGCGGACAGAATGCTCACGCCCGCATCGTGGACCTTCAGCCGTTGCTGGCCGGCATGGAAACCATGCTGAAGCGGTTGATGGGAGATCAAATTTCCGTGGTAGTAATGCCCGGTTCGGCTACCCGTAAGATAAAGGCCGACCCCGCTCAATTAGAGCAGGTCATCGTGAATCTGGCGATGAACTCGCGCGACGCAATGCCCAATGGGGGGCGTTTCGTGGTGGAAGCTCTGGACATAGAAATCAAAGCAGGGCAAACCGGGGCCAGACCCGGAATGGAACCGGGAGATTACGTTCTGCTGGCAGTCAGCGACACGGGAATCGGAATGGATTCGGAAACACGCGGCCATTTGTTCGAACCGTTCTTCAGCACCAAGAATCGCGGCAAGGATAGCGGACTCGGCCTCTCGATCGTGTATGCCATCGTGCAGCAGGCGCGAGGTCACGTGAACGTCTATAGTGAGCCCAATTCAGGAACTATATTTGAAATTTTCTTTCCCCGGCAGAAAGAAAATGCTTCTGCTGCCCTCCGCACCACGCGTTCCCGTGGGCCCCGTGGCACCGAAACCATACTGGTGGCCGATGATGAGGACGGCGTGCGCAGACTCATTCATGCCGTGCTGGCGACAAACGGTTATAAGGTTCTCGAAACGCGCGACGGGCGCGAGGCACTGGCCGCGTTTGAAGCTAACACCGGCCGTATCGACATGGTGGTTACCGACGTGGTCATGCCGAACATGACTGGCCTTGAGCTTGGTGACAAGCTGGCCGAAATAAGTCCGAATTTGAAAGTTCTTTACGTCTCCGGTTACCGCGATTCACCCCCCGGAACCGAGAGGGAACGGATCTTTCTGCATAAGCCGTTCACGCCCGACGCGCTACTCACCCGCGTGCGTGAAGTGCTGGACAATCGGGTAAACTAGCCGGCTGCGCGTGCCTGAACTCCCTGAAGTGGAAACCGTGGTTCGCAGTTTGGCGCCATACATCACCGGCCAACGAATTGAACACGTTGAAATCAGGCTTCCCCGCATCTTTAAGGGTTCGCCGCCCGAAGGCCGCGCAATTCTTAACGTTATGCGGCACGGCAAATTTATCTTGCTGTCTCTTGCGCCCGCCGGTTACCTGATCGTGCATTTGGGCATGACCGGAAAGTTGCGGTGGAATGCGGCTAGGGAGAAACATACCCACGCCATCTTCACCCTCTCAGATGGTGAGCTTACTTATACTGACGCGCGCACGTTCGGGAGTATTGAAAGCTCCGACACATTGCCAGAGCGTGTATCGAAACTGGGTCCCGATGCCCTCGCGGTGCCCGAGGCCGAGTTTCTGGAACGCCTGAATGCCCGCAAAGGCCGCATCAAGAGCCGGCTCTTGAACCAGCTCTTCTTGCGGGGTTTGGGCAACATCTATGCCGATGAGGCTCTATTTCGCGCGGGAATCCATCCGGGTACGAACAAGATTTCACGCCGGCGCGCTCTCTTGTTGCATGCCGCCGTGCAACAGGTACTCGGTGAAGCCGTGGAAGCTCGAGGAAGCAGCATCTCGGATTATGTCGATGCGGAGAACCAGCGCGGATCTTTCCAGAATCAGCACAGGGTCTATGGCAGAGAAGGCGAACCTTGTGTGAACTGCGGTACACCCATTCGCCGCATCGTGATCACGCAGCGCTCCAGCCATTACTGCCCTAAGTGTCAGCGCCGGTAAGACTTACTTAAACCGCTTCTTGTACTGGAAATCGATACCGAACGCCGAGTTTTCTTCTCTTAAAATAACAGCCGACCATTGCTTACTGAAGGCCCACTCCACACGTACCAGTTGCGAGGAGGTGGAGTTCGTATTAATCACGTAATCAAAAATAATGTTGGGCGTCACCTGCTGTTCAACGGAGAGCCTGGCTCCTGGGCTACCGCCGCTGGAGCCACCGCCGGAACCGCCTAGTCCGGGCAAAAGCGGATCGATTTTTAGTTTACTTACACCAAAGAATCGTTGCAGCCGTCCCGCGACAGGGTTCGCAATCGCTTGACCCACCAGCGCCGTCGCCCCTAACTGTTGCCAACTCTGTTGCGTATCGGTTTGCCGCGCCGCTATCGTCGGATCGCTGGGAGTTTTTCCGGTAGCCAATAAGCCCACAATGTCTGCAAACTGAAGCGGCGGATCGCTTCTGTAAGTCACGTTCAGCTTGCTGATGGGCCCCGAGACAGTTAGCGTCACATCCACGCCGCGCGCCTTTGTCTCCAAATCTATATTGAGTATCGGCTCAATCCGCACGGGATTGTAGAAATTGATTGTTCCCTGGTTTATCGTGTACTTGTTGCCAAAAAACGTCAGGTTCCCTTGTGTGATAATCACGCGGCCTAACAACGCCGGGTTCGCCGCACTGCCACGCAATCGCAAGTTGGCTTCTGTTTCCAAATCCTGCGCCAGTCCACTTTGAAATGTAATATCGGGCGACGTTTGTACTCGCACATCGAACTGCATCCCAGCCAGGATTCCTGTCGGCGCGGCCGAAGTAGCGGCAGGCGTACCGGACGAAAGAATCGACCCAAGATCGCTGCGCGGATTGTACGCAATTTTCTGAATTGTGACATCCCCGGCGAGTACGCTTCGCTCCGAGGTGCCGGTCAACGTGAGCGCTGCGTCACTCACCGAACTTACGCCTTCCGGGTACCGCACACGCACTCCGTTCGCATTCGCTTCCAGGCGGAAGGCAAGCGTGGAACCGAAGGCGGCAAAGCCGGACAACTTAAGATTCCCGCCACCGGTCTGCGCCGTAAGTGTCTCAATAGTGGCCCTTGTGCCATCGAAGAGAACACGCCCGTTGCCATTTGAAATTCCATTCGGCAAACCGGTGTAGGCCAGGCTAATGTTCTTCAAGTCGGCCCGGCCCGTCAACTGCGGGTCGTCGAAACTGCCGCGCACATTCGCGTTCATCGTAATCATTCCAGAACTGGTTAGGTCTTTGTCGAAGATTTGAGCCAACGCTACGTCCAGCGTGCCCACACCACGCAAAGCGAGTTGCTGTTTTTCGGCCAGCCGCACTTCGCCCAGAATTGAAAAATCAGTATTGCGCGCAACAAGCTTTGCACTTTCCACCCGGACGACCTGGTTTGCCATGGTGACCTGAATCGGCTCCGTGTTGCGGATGGTCAAATCGCCCAGGCGGGACGCGGGACCGGTGAGCGGGTCGGACTTGATTGTCAAGGACGGGATTTCTAAACGCCCGGTCATCAGTCTTGGCGTCGCAGCAGGACCGCTCACTTCCACCCGGCCCTCCACGGTTCCGCCAAACTGCATTTGCCCGGCTTTGGGGGGCATCAGCAGCCGTCGAACCGTGGCAATATCCATCTTGCTGAAGTTCAGTGTGGCCTGCGTTGGATAGTCCGCTGTTAGCCCGACGGTGCCGTCCCCGCTGATTGAGGACTGCGCCAGATTGCTTTCCAGGTGCGCCTTCACAGTCTGACCCTGCGTACTCGCAACCAGCGTGGCATCGCCCAGCGCGCGCCCATCCACCATAATGCCGGTTGCCCTCACGTTCCCACTCAGCGTCCCTAGGTCAACTCTGGTTTTGCTGGTGTTCTTCGGACCTTTTACTTGGCTCAAAGCGAGGTTGCCCTGCGCCTTCAGTTCCACCGTGCCATTCACGCCTGGCTGAGCCTTCCGGACAGTTACAAACTGGCTGAGCATCATGCGATTACTCACCACATCGAATTGCAATTTGCCCGTAAGAAAGTCGGTAGGCGCATGGGTGTACGTCGCCTTCAGATCCACCTGCTTTGGACCCGCCCGTATCTGAAAGGTGCCCGCCTGGGTCCCGCCATTTTGATAATTCAACTTGCCGGTCAAACGGTCGAACGGCTCCTGATATATCGTTCCGTTCACCACGTTCAAATCCGCTGTGGCTTGTGGATTTCCCACCGTGCCTGTAATTTGGGCATTTGTGTTCAGCAGGCCCGTGACAGGCAAACCTTTCTGCCCGGCAAGTACCAGCAGGTCGGGGATACTGGCGTTCTGAACCGCCAGTGCAGCCGTTAATGGCTCGAAGCTCTCAGCTTTCCAGTTACGCAATCCCACCGTTCCGGAAAAAGTAGCGCGCAGCATTTTGTATGCAAACGATCCGCCGGAAACTGTCGCCCCGTTGCTCTGCGCCGTAAGGTCAGCCTCCAGCACATCGACCGTCTGCTGCTGATAAACAAAATTTCGACCCGTGATATGCCCTGCGATAAGCGGGTTTTCCAGCTTGCCCGTCAGCGTACCATCGAAAACAACCTGTCCTGCGGCACCGGCCGGAACAAGCGAGACCGGCATCACCTTTGTCCCCGTAGATGCCAGTAAAGGTAATAAGTCGTTCAGGTCCCGTGTTTCCAGATGCACTCGTACCGTCTGGCCCAATACACCTGAAAGTTCCAATCGGGTGTTCGCGAGCGCAATGTAGCTGGGGGCGATAGTTACCGTGTCCTGTGCACCGTCGTATTTCGCGTCCAGGATCCCGCGTACCGCTGCCGACCCCTTCGCCGGTGTAATGGCGAGCCTTGCAGTAGCCGACAGATGCTGGTTGCGTGTATCACTAATCCTGCCATGCACTTCCACCGGACCGCTGACCGAACCGTCATACGGCAGCTTCTCCTTGGTGGCAAGAGCTGCTAGAAAACGGATATCAAAGCCTGTTGCCTTACCTTTTGCCTCGTAACGGTCGAACTCTTCAATCAACGCGTTCCCCGCAAATGTCCCACCAAGTGCGGACAAGCGCAAGCCATCCAGCTTCAGCTTTTTCGGATCCACTTCAAGTGCGCTATCCAAACGCGCATTGCGGATGCTGAGGCCGGGTTTCGCAAACGCGACATCGCGCCCTCGGATATTGCCGGTCACCAGATAATCCGTCGGGCTCACATACCGCGCATTGCCGCCCAACTCGATAGTTCCGAATTGACGCGACTTCAATCTTAAGATTTCGCCCGCTTCTTTAACGGAAAATTTCCCCGTGTACTGAGCAGTGAACACAGGATTCGAAAAACTATTCAGATCGCCCGATAGTTCAACGTGCGATTCCGGCGTATCCAGTTTGCCGCTCGTGATGCGCAGTCGGTTCTTCTCAAGAGTCACCGCTGCGTCGACATTGACGGGGACATTCGAGTAAGTGCCATAGCGCAATTGCAGCGGAGTCAGCTTTAAAGTGCCTTTATAATCCGGACCGGCTGCTTCATAGCCCAGGT
>Ga0123337_10002524_pt1 | contig 20803 bp, 14 predicted proteins | sample frozenSSSSmetaG_FD_89792 | JGI IMG/M metagenome (GOLD analysis project Ga0123337, IMG submission 89792) | Glacier valley bacterial and archeal communities from Borup Fiord, Nunavut, Canada, to study Microbial Dark Matter (Phase II) -... | ecosystem: Environmental > Aquatic > Freshwater > Ice >... | reverse complement strand
TTCGGTATAGGTTTTAAAAAATATATTGAACAATCTTTCTCCAAACTGATTAATTACCCAGTCTTCAAAATTTACCGGATTCTTTACAGGAAAGGCTTTCGCCTTTAAATAGCTCATTACACACAAGGCCGATTCAATGATCCCAAGCTTAGTCAACGCTTCCGTAGCCACCAGCGGGTAAGAAAAAAACTGCTTGTTGTAATATATCCTGGAGCTTCTGGGTCGGTCAAGCATATCATTGGAAAGTATCTCTGTCCAAAAATCTTCTACTTCTTTACTCTTTGAGAAGAAACGATGCCCGCCAATGTCAAAAAGATAACCTTTATAACTTTCAGTTCTTGAAATTCCTCCTACATATTTTGCATCAGATTCAAATACAGTAACCTGTTGACCGGCTTTTGCCAATAAGTATGCGGCAGTCAATCCGGCAGGCCCTGCACCTATAATTCCAACCTTTTTTTTCATAATGGGTGCAAAGATATAAGCAACCTGACTATGAAAAAAATAGTTAACAAGAAGAAAGCAATCCGGGAAAACAGTGCATATATAATGGTTTCTTTATTAATATTTTGGATGAAAACCCTCATTTAATATAGAATATAGATATTTGCACCAACAACCGTTCTACAAAATGGCGGTTGGGGAAGAATCAACTATGACGGAAATTTTTATATTATTGATATTGATATTAATAAATGGCCTGTTTACAATGAGCGAAATTGCATTGGTGAGCGCAAGAAAAGGCAGGTTGGAAAGCATGGGAAACAAGGGCGATCTAAAGGCAAAAGCCGCACTTCACTTAACAGAAAATCCGGATAAATTTTTATCCACCGCTCAAATTGGTATTACGCTGATCTCCATCTTAACGGGTGTGTACTCCGGAGAAAAATTTAGCAAGCAATTAGAACCTTATGTAAGAGAAATCGGGTTTTTAGAACCCTATGCCAATACCATTTCCACTGTATTAATTGTGGTATTGGTTACCTTCCTTTCTATTGTATTGGGTGAATTGGTCCCCAAAAGAATCGGCTTAATCAGGGCTGAAAAAATTGCCCGACTGGTAGCCGGTCCGATGAATGTGTTATCATCAATCGCCTACCCAATCGTTTGGCTTTTAAATATCATCACCAGCCTTATATTCAAACTGTTTAATATCAAAGTATCGCCGGATTCAGCCATTACAGAAGAAGAGATTAAAGCCATGATAACAGAAGGTAGTGAACATGGAACCATTGAGGAAGAAGAAAAAGAAATCATCGAAAGAGTATTTCATTTAGGTGACAGAAACATTACTTCACTAATGACTCATCGCACTGAAATTGTTTGGTTTGACATGGAGGATACGGTGGAAACAATCACCGAGCAACATGACCAGATCAATTACTCAACCTATCCGGTTTGTGATAAAACGGTGGATGATATCAAGGGCATTATTTACATCAAAGATTTGCTGAAAGCAGCGCCGGGCACCATTTTGAAAGAGTTAGCCAAAGCTGCGTTGTTTGTTCCTGAAAACAATAGCGCATACCAGGTATTGGAAAAAATTAAGCAAACAAAAATCCATAGTTGTTTTATTGTGAACGAGTACGGCACACTGGAAGGCATGCTTACCTTGAATGATATATTGGAAGCAATCGTAGGCGACGTTCCCCAAACAGGACAGGAAGAATATGAAATTATTGAAAGAGCGGATGGCTCCTACCTGGTAGATGCACAAATTACTTTCTACGACTTCCTAAGCCGTTTTGAAAAAACAGAATGGATGAATGAAGGGGACAATGAATTTGATACCCTGGCCGGTTTTGTATTGCATGAACTGGAAAGAATCCCCAAGACCGGAGATACATTTGATTGGCGTGGTTTTGAATTTGAAATTATCGACATGGATGGTCAGCGGATCGATAAATTACTTGTAAAATTATCAGACGACTTGAAAGAGGCGATGGAAGAGTAGCCCCCGTCCCCTAAAGAGGCGTTCTTCAAAGTGTATGTGAAAATTGAAAAGTATTTTTCCTGATGGTTTTACAATCCTGATTTAAAGAGATTTTGTAAATGTTAGCCTCTTCAAATAACTCCTCTTTATGGGATGGGCGTAAACAAAAACTCTGCCTTTGCATCCGGATTATTTAGCCGGTTGCTTTTTCTTTCTCCATTTACCGTCACATGAATGATCTCCATTTGCTGCGGCTTGTATTCGTAGAGCAAATCATTTACAACCTCTACTTTTTTAACCTGAATGATATTCTTCACTTCATAAAAACTCACGATTCCTTCTTCCTGTTGCTCAAATCCTAAAAACTGTAAGGTTACCGGCTTACCATCCACTACCAGCTTCAGGTGCTTTTGGATATAGTCGTTCACAATAGGATTCATGGAAGACCTAACTTTAGCATCTATCAAATCAATCTTACCATTGTATTTTTTCCGCAGGGTTGTTTCAAAGTCGTCGGTAAAAATTTTACAACTAATCTCCAACGTTTTTTCGGCCACATTGTGTTCTATCTCTGTAACACTTACAAAAATCGGGTGATGATTGCCTATGAATCCGGTGAAGGCAAAAACAAATAACCATTTATACATTATAGATGCCATTTAAACAAAGAATTAGCTGATTACAGTCTGATTAAAGATATTTGAACACAAAATTAGCTACAATGTTCCAACTATTCCTGCATGAGTGATATTGTGTTTTATTTTACAACTGGCTGGCATCATATCATTAGTTGGGGAGCATTAGATCATATTTTATTTATCATTGCACTGGCCGCTATTTACCTGACCGAAAACTGGAAACAGGTACTCGTTTTGATCACTGCCTTTACGATCGGCCATTCACTTACATTAGCACTAAGTGTTTATGACCTTATCCGGCTGGATGAACACTGGGTTGAATTTTTAATACCTTTTACGATACTTGCTACCGGCATTTTCAATTTCATGGTGAAAAATTTTAAGCCAATGTCATTGAGGATGAATTATTTTTTAGCACTATTTTTTGGCCTGATCCACGGAATGGGTTTTGCCAATACGATCCGGTTTATGTTGGCCAGGAATCAAAACATTGCTATTCCTTTATTAAGCTTTAATATTGGATTAGAAGTTGGCCAGATAGTGGTAGTAGCTATTATATTGCTGCTTAGTTTTATTTTGGTAAATAAACTAAAGCTAAACAGAACCTGGTGGGTATGGGGATTATCCTCCCTCGCCATCATAATTGCAGTAAATATGATGATAGACAGATGGCCCGGTTAAAGCAGGACTAACATTAAAAAAAAGAAATACTTTAGAGTCAAAATAAAAACACAAAAAACCAAGCAACAATGATGAAAAAACTGATCGCACTTTCTTTTCTATTTGCGTTTACTGTATGCTGTTATGCACAGGACATTAAAAACAACCCCGGCAGCAACCATGGTAATCGTTTTGAACAATTGGGCACCATCCTGCCTACACCGAATGAATACAGAACTGCCAGTGGAGCACCGGGTCCAAAATATTGGCAGCAACGTGCCGATTATGATATCGTATGCGAACTGGATGAACCGAACCGCCGTTTAAATGGTAAAGAAACCATTACTTATTTCAACAACTCGCCCGACCCACTTACTTACCTGTGGATACAATTGGATGAGAATGAGCACAGCACTAAAAACAATGCTGGCTACCAAAGCAGTAGCTTTATGCCGAAAGGGGTTGCAGCGGCAGATTTGGAAAGACTAAGTGGTAAAACGGACAAAGAATACGGTGACAACATTTTGAAAGTGACCGACGGTACCGGAAAAGCACTCAGCTATACCATCAACAAAACGATGATGCGCATTGATTTACCGGCTACCTTAAAACCAGGTCAGCAATTCATTTTAAAAATAGAATGGAATTATTACATTGCCGATCGTATGAAATTTGGCGGTCGTGGTGGTTATGAAAATTTTCCCGAAGATGGCAACGACATTTACACCATGACCCAATGGTATCCACGCCTATGTGTGTACAGTGATTTTCAGGGTTGGCAGAATCACCAGTTTGCCGGAAGCGGTGAATTTGCGTTGACCTTTGGTAACTTTAAAGTAGCCATGACTGTACCTTCAGATCATGTGGTATTATCTACCGGCGAAGGACAAAATTTTCAGCAGGTATTAACTCCTGCACAATTTGCCCGCTGGCAGAAAGCGCAAACAGCTAAAGATGTAACTGAAATTGTAACGTTAGCAGAAGCAACCGCAAGAGAAAAACAAAAATCAACCAAAAAGAATACCTGGATATTTAAAGCCGAAATGGTACGTGACTTTGCCTGGGGTAGTAGCCGCAAATTTGTATGGGATGCAATGCCGGTAAAAGTAGAAGGCAAGAAAGTAATGTGTATGAGCGGATACGGCAAAGAAGCGTATAACCTGTACCGCAAGTACAGCACAAAAGCAGTTGCACACACCATTCAGACTTATTCAAAATTCACGATTCCATACCCTTACCCGGTAGCTCAAAGCCTGGAGGCAGCAAACGGAATGGAATACCCGATGATTTGCTTCAACTACGGCAGATGCGAAAAAGATGGCACTTACAGTGAGGGAACAAAGAATGGTATGCTGGGTGTAGTAATACACGAAGTAGGCCACAACTTTTTCCCAATGATCATCAACAGTGATGAAAGACAATGGACCTGGATGGATGAAGGATTGAATTCATTCTGCGAATATTTAACCGAAGAACTTTGGGATAACAAATTTCCGGTTGGAAAAGGTCCGGCATATAAAATTGTGGACTACATGAAACTCCCTAAAGATCAGTTGGAGCCCATCATGACCAATAGCGAAAACATCATCCAGTTTGGACCTAATGCTTACAGCAAACCATCTACCGGTTTAAATATTTTAAGAGAAACCATTGTTGGCAGAGATTTATTTGATTATGCATTTAAAGAATATGCAAGACGCTGGGCATTTAAACACCCCACTCCTGCAGATTTGTTCAGAACCATGGAAGACGCAAGTGGCGAAGATTTGGATTGGTTTTGGAGAGGCTGGTTCTATGGTACAGAACCTTGTGACATTTCATTGGATACCGTTAAATGGGCTAATTTAAGTTTGGAAAATGCTGCTCCAAGAGCAGGTAATACATACACGCAGACTGTACCAAAACCCATTCTAAATACATTTGATGATATTTCAAAAATCAGGAATCGGGAAGATAAAAAAATCACTTTTGCTACTGACGCCGACACGTCATTACGAGATTTTTACTGGAGATACGATAGAGACCTTGCAAAGGTTGACAATAATCCCGTTGAAGTAAAAGTGCCTGCCCAGGCAGTTGATACACTTACCAATGAAGAGAAAATTTCACTGGCAGGAAACAAGAATATGTATGAACTAACATTTAGTAACAAAGGCGGTTTGGTAATGCCCATTATTATTGAGTGGACATTTAAAGATGGTTCTAAAGAAATTGACAGAGTGCCTGTTCAGATTTGGAGAAAAAATGAAAATAAAGTAGTAAAAACATTCCTGAAAGAAAAAGAAGTGGCTTCCATTAAATTGGATCCATTAAGAGAAACAGCTGATATCAATGAAAAAAATAACAGCTGGCCTACAATAGAAACTCCTGGTAAATTCCAGTTGTTTAAATCAGGTGCCGGAAGAGGAAGAGGCGGTGCTACCGGCAGCGTGAATCCAATGCAAAAGGAAGTAAAGAAATAACTGGTTTCCAATATTTAAAAAAGCCGCTTCTGATGGAGCGGCTTTTTTAATATCGCTATGATAAAGCTTCCTGGATTATAAATTCTTGGGGATGGTCAATATAAATGTACTGCCAGCTCCTTCTACTGATTCAACCCAAATTTTACCGTCTATACTTTCTATTATTTTTTTTGTAATGGCCAATCCTACTCCCGTTCCAGAATACACTTCCTTTACATGCAGCCGCTGAAAAATAATAAAAATTCTTTCAAAGTGTTGCTGACTAATGCCAATGCCATTGTCTTTTACAGAAAACCGCCAATTCAATTTTTCCTCCTGCGCCTCAATAGTTATTACCGGCATGTTGCCTGGTTCCTGATACTTTAAGGCATTGCCAATTAAATTTTGAAAGGCTTGTCTTAAAGGCACTTTAAATGTATCAAAAACCGGTAGCTCAGTAAAATTAATAACGGCTCCCTTTTCCCGTATCTCACTATCAAATGGAACCAATATATCACTTATTAGTTCGCTGATATTAACCAATTCCAACCTTTCCGCCGAGCTGCCAATTCTTGAAAACTCCAGCAGGTCTAAAATTATTTGCCGCATTCTTAAGGCACCATCTACGGCAAAATGAATGTACTTTTTGCCTGTATCGTCTAAAATATCCTTGTACTTTTTTTCTATCAATGCCAGGTAATTCGTAATCATCCTTAATGGTTCCTGCAAATCATGTGAGGCAGCAAAAGCAAATTGTTCCAACGCTCTATTCGTCTTTTCAGTAAATTCAAACGCTTTTTGCAAATTGATTTCCGAGTTCTTTAGGCCGCTGACATCCACCCCATAGCCAATTACAAATTTCAGTACCCCCTGTTCAAAATAGGGATGAAATCTCCTGAGAATGTGTATCTGGTCTCCAGCCTGTGTGATGAGCTCATCCGTCCAGCTTAAATTACTTTTACTTTCGATTGCTTCATTAAACCTGGTTCGCCTTAAAATTGCCATGGTATCATCTACCCCTTTATACCTGCAATAATCAAAATCATTTTTACCAATCAGCCATTTTCTGGTTGCCTCATTTTTAACAGCCTGGGGATTTAAAAAAATATAATTGTGCCTGCTATCAAATACGGCAACATCGGCCGGCAGGTTATTCAATATGTCTTCTGTAAATTCCCGTTGATTGATGATTTCTTCTTCCGCATTCTTTTGTTCTGTAATGTCCTGGCTGGTGCCTCTTAATTTCACTACCCTGCCGCCATTGTCAGCAACAACTTCGCCTAAATCATGCAGCATGCGGATATCGCCATCCGGCATTACAACACGATAAATAATATTAAAGGGCTGCAAATTTTGTATTGCGGATTTTACCGTCTCAGCTGTTTTTTCCAGGTCGTCGTGATGAACGGAATGCTGAAAAAGTTCAAAGTTCGCATCAGATTCACCTGGCGTTAAACCACGTAATCTAAAAAATTCATCGGTACAGTAAAATCGATTCGAAAATACATCCAACTCCCAACTTCCAATTTTCGCTATGTGCTGACTTTGTGCCATCAGTTGCTCGCTTCTGGCTATTTTTTCATGAGCTACTTGTGTTTCAGTAACATCGGTATAAGTCCATAAATGACCAAGAAATTCTTCGTCACCATACACAAGCTTATAATTCTGTTCATATATCCTGCCGTCGGTAAATTCCAATAAATAATTTGCTTGCCCTTTTTGCTCTTCGAGAATGGCATTAATTTCTGCCTTGAGCTTTTTCGAATCTTTAATATTGCCATCAATGCGTTCACTCAAACAAACGTGAAAATCTTTTCCTATTAAATCATCGGGGCCTACCTTAATTCCAAACAGGCTACAGAATGCCTGGTTTGAATAAAGGATGCGATGATCCGTACCTCCCACAACAATCGCTGTCTGTAGATGTTGAACCAATGTAGACAGGAATTTTTCCGTCTTCACTCTTTTTTTTACTGCTTGATTGAGGTAACTTGAAATTGCAAACAAATCATCCGTGTTCTTGTCTACTTCTTCTTCGTTTATCAGAAAAAAAGTCTCTTTTAAATTTTGGACAGTTCTTCTTTTTTCATCGGCCTGTTGCCTTAATTGAACATTCATGACAGCATAATCTTCTTCCTCTATTTGGAATGCTTTTTCTGCCAGCGTAAGGTCTTTTTCAAAACTTTCATACGAATTGTTTACCGCTGCCAAAAGCTTTAATACTTCAGGATGGTTCCTCAAATTTTTAGATAGGCACTTGCCTACCTGCTTATTTAAAAGCGCATTGTAATTTGTTAAATTTGAAGAAGCCATCATAGCGTTGATATTACAATATATTGGATGATTTAAAACGGATTGAGCAACATGAATTTTTGCAGCCCAATCTTCGCATTTGATTAAAAACATCCCGGCTAATGTATGGCCGGGATTGAATGTTACATAGCAAATGAAATTGAAAAAAGTTCGTATAAAAGATTATCAAGTTAGATGATTTTAAAACTATTTTACCCAGGCTTCAATTAAAACCGACTATAATTTTTTTCTACGCAATGGTTCAATAACGTCTGTTCCGGCAATAATATTTCAAAATCCGGTTTAGTAAAAACGTCTGTGCAGAATATAAAAACAGGCTACTCAAAAGATCTTTAATTCACACCAATTCAGATGGGATAAAATTATATTTTATTGCCTGTAACTCAACGCAGACAAAAGTATTGCCGTCTACCATGGTTTCCACCGGCCAGTTAATCTTTTGCGTTTCTAGTTATACAAAGGAGATATTTTTAATTTAAAAACGCCTGAAATAAATTAGGTATATCAGGAAATTGAAAGTTCATAAATGAAGACGCCCCTCACAAGGGGCGTACACAATTAGATCTAATTTGACAATGAAAATAGAAATACGTCTACACGCCAATAAGGCTTCTAACCACGACAATTGAATATTTAAATTAAAAAGAATTTGATGCCGTGATAGCCTATGCACTTTTAACGCTGCTATAAACCAGTCTGTCCATCTCTTTCCATTTTCTTTCTTTTCTTCTGGCTATACTTTTTTTCGTACTCCAGTATTTCTTTCGTCTTCACCTTTTCTTTGGGCTTTTCTTCCAATTTTGTTGTAACAATTGCTGTGGCACTGCTTTCACCATCTTTCAGCAAACGGCCACGGTCATATTTTTCAAATTTGGTTATCCTTCCCCCTGCTTCATAGAATTTCCATTCGCCATGTTTCACACTGTATTGCTCTGCCTTCACAATCTTATAACTCAGTATTTCATTGTTACTGGTTCCATAAACCGGGATAGTGTCATAAGGTGCATCGGGATTAAATCCCCTCCACTCTTCCTGGCGCTGCACATCTCCTAAAAAAGTAAAGTATTCCTGCAATCCATCCTTTCCGCCAAAGCGGTAATTCTCTATTGCTATGATATCACCTGTGGTATTGTACCTGCGCCAAACACCTTCCTTCTTATCGTTTTTGTAAAACCCTTCTTCTTCGTAGCCGGGCTCTCCACGCAACTCTGGTACGCTGGTTACCCATTTGCCCTGCTTCAACCCCTTGTTGTCAATTGCATTCAATGTGTCGCCCTTGGGAGATAAGGAATATTCTTTATACTGTGCTGAGCCATTCATCACAAAGACAAATAACAGCGCTACAATTAAACTCAATTGCCTTATTTTTAAAGATTGATTTTCCATACTAAAAATTTTAATGAATGAAATTCCTGAACAAAATTACCCTTTCTTTTGCTATCGTTTTACTGAGCGGATTTTTTTTAACAACCGGTGCACAAATCAAGCCAACAGCCGCTACTGAAAGATTAAACGGTTTACAAAAAAGAAAATTGCTGGAAAACAATTCTTTGTTAAAGGATATTACTTACCGGAACATTGGCCCCACTCAAATGAATGGCCGGATAGTGGATATTGCCGTGAATCCGGCAGACGCCACGGAGTTTTATGCTGCCTACGCCAGCGGAGGGCTTTGGCACACAGTCAACAACGGGCTAAGTTTCTCCCCAATTTTTGAGCAAGAAGATGCCTATTCCATTGGCGACATTGCTGTAAACTGGTCGCCATCCACACCTGGCGCTTCAAGAATCATTTGGGTTGGAACCGGCGAAGTCAATAGCAGCAGGAGCAGCTATAGTGGAACCGGTGTTTTTAAATCAACCAACAACGGCAAAAGCTGGGAGTACCTCGGCTTGCCCGAAAGTCATCATATTGGCGAAATTATTCTGCATCCAAAAAATGACAATATTGCGTGGGTTGCAGCGCTTGGACATTTATACTCTCCCAATAAGGACAGGGGTGTTTATAAAACATCAGATGGTGGAAAAACATGGCAACAAACGTTGCAAATTAACGACAACACTGGTGCTGTTGAAATGGACATTAACCTTCAAAACCCGGACGAGTTGTATGCCTGCACCTGGTACCGCACACGCAAAGCATGGGATTTTGAACCAACCGGTAAAACAAGTGGCATTTACAAAAGCAATGATGGCGGCAATAACTGGAAGCTCATCACGGCACAAGGCAGCGGTTTTCCAACTGGCGATAGTATCGGTAGAATAGGGATCGCTGTATTTCAAAAAAATCCAAACATATTATATGCGGTCGTAGATAACAATTATACCAAACCAGACACGGCTGCAAAAAAAACGGATACTGCAAAATATACCGTGAATGATTTTAAGCAAAAGTCTAAAGAGAATTTTGCCAAACTGGATAACAAAAAACTGGAAAGTTTTTTAACTGACAACAGGTTCCCCAAAAAAAACACGGCTGCAGAAATTAAAACACTGGTTGAAACAGATAAACTGAAACCAACCGCCATTTATGACTGGTTGATTGCAGACGATGGGTTTCAGAACGCAGGAATATACGGTTGCGAAATATACAGAAGCGATAATGCCGGACAAAGCTGGAAAAAAGTAAACACAAAAGACATCGATGTGTTCAGCAGCTATGGCTATTATTTTGGAAAAATATATGTATCGCCGACCGATGAAAACAAGGTGATCACTTTCGGAGTAAATATCATCATGAGCACGGATGGCGGCAAAACATTTACCGAAGTAGATAAAGACAATACGCATGGCGACTGGCATTCCTGCTGGATCAATCCCAATAAAGACAATCATTGGATTGCGGCCAACGATGGCGGCTGCAATATTACTTATGACAACGGTAACCGGTGGTTTAAGGCAACGAGCGTTCCTGCCGGCCAGTTTTATGATATTACAACTGATAATGCAACCCCTTACAATATCTACGGTGGCTTACAGGACAATGGTGTATGGGTAGGCTCCTCAAAAACGGGCAATGGCAACAGGGATAATAAGATAGCGGATCCTGAAGAATATGAATGGAAAGCCATCGGTGGCGGTGATGGCATGCAGGTGCAGGTGGATACAAGAGATAACAAAACTGCTTATGCCGGTTCTCAATTTGGCTATTACCGCAGAAGAAGTACGGATGGTGGAAAATCATTACCGATACATCCCATGCATGAATTGGGCGAAGCTAAACTGCGGTACAATTGGCAAACGCCCATCCTGTTGAGTCAACATAACCAGGATATATTTTACTATGGATCCAACAAATTACACCGCAGTTTAAACAAAGCGGAAGACCTGGTTGCCATAACCGATGATTTAACCAAGGGGAAGAAAACAGGACAGATACCCTATGGTACCATTACCAGCATCAGCGAATCGCCGCTGAAATTTGGATTATTGTATATCGGTACGGATGACGGTAATATCCAGATCAGCAAAGACGGCGGCTATACGTGGACTTTAGTTAATAAAGGGCTTCCGGCAAACTTGTGGGTAACCCGTGTTGTGGCTTCCCGTCACAAGGAAGGCAGAGTGTACGCAACGTTAAACGGATACCGATACGATAATTTTACAGCCTGGTTGTATATCAGTGAAGATTATGGTAGCACCTGGAAACAGTTAGGCACCGATCTGCCCGCAGAACCGTTGAACGTATTAACGGAAGATGTGAAAAAGGAAAACATCGTTTTTGCAGGTAGTGACAATGGATTGTACACTTCCTTTGATATGGGTAAAACTTTTATGAGCATGAGCCATCATTTACCGCGGGTACCAATACATGATATCGTTATCCAGGAAAGAGAAAGCGAACTGATAGTGGGAACGCATGGGCGCAGTATCTACATCACTAAACTGGATGCAGTTTACAAGGCTTTCGAAGAAATGCTAAAGTCGCAACAAATGAAAACGGCTTTACGTACTTTTGATCCAAAGCAGATGAATGCGGGTGAATCAGCCATTGATTGTCCGCCTGCAAAACCTGTTAAACCTGCAAAGCGTAAAAAACAACAAGTGATCGTAAAAAACTAAATGAGTTAAAAAACTAAAAGAGCCATTTCGGAATTCCGGAATGGCTCTTTTTTATTAAGCTTAAAATTTGTTTTTGGCAGGTTGCAGTTCGCCAGCAGCAACAGGCTAATTTCGAATCGTAGGTTTAGAAGATACTAAAGGTTGCCAACCTTATAGAATAGTATTTGCCATTACCAAAATCTGTCATGAAGATTGGCAATTCCCTGGGGACAGTTTAAAATACACCCGCTACAACCGATTTATCTGCAACTTTATTCACTCATCGGTTGCTTAAATCATTGCGAACATCGATACTTATGAGGATGACATAGGTAATCTCTATTTTTGCAGTATGACGATCACGCAATTGGAGTATATCATCGCTGTTGATACTTACAGGCATTTTGCCACGGCGGCAAAACACTGTTTTATTACCCAGCCCACATTGAGCATGCAGATACAAAAACTGGAAGAAGACCTTGGCAATACGATATTTGACCGCAGCAAGCAACCTGTGGTTCCAACAGAAATTGGCGAAGAAATTATACTACAGGCAAGAAAAATCTTACATGAAGTAAAAATGATCCATCAACTGATCCGGGATAAAGAGGGCGTGTTAAAAGGGGAGTTAAGAATTGGCATCATCCCTACCCTTGCGCCATATTTGTTACCGATGTTTCTGCAATCTTTCTTAATCAAATACCCTGAAATAAAAATACGGGTGAAGGAAATGACAACCGACCTGATCATTGAGAAACTTAAATCCAGTAAAATAGATGCTGGTTTATTGATAACCCCTTTACAGGACAACAGCATTACAGAATACCCTTTATTCTACGAAGAGCTGGTAGCGTACGTTTCAAAGAAAAATGCGGCCTTTAAGAAAACCTATTTACTGGCAGATGATATCGACCTGAAAGATTTATGGATGCTGGAAGAAGGACACTGTTTTAGATCTCAAATGATTAACCTATGCGAATTAAAAAAGCAAACCAAAGAACAAAGTCATTTTGAATATGAGGCGGGCAGCATTGAAACACTCAGAAAAATGGTAGAGATGAATGACGGAATCACCATTTTACCAGAACTGGCCACACTTGATTTTTCTGTAAAACAACTCAACATGGTTCGCCATTTTAAGACACCCGCCCCGGTGAGAGAGGTGAGTCTGGTTACGCACAGAAATTATGTAAAGAAAAAACTGGTAGACGTACTTAAAGAGCAAATCATACACACGCTCCCATCAAAAGTTACTCTGAATAAAAAAAGTAATATCATAAAAATATAGGCACACCTGTCACATTGTTCCAAACAAATATTTCACTACAGTGTTGTCATAAAAATTAAAATTGGCAAACATTCATTCATTTTAAACAAACAATTATGGCAATATCTATTGGACAGGAAGCTCCCGGTTTTTCATTATTTGACAGCGATAAAAAAAATGTAAATCTTAGCGATTTTAAAGGCAAAAACGTACTGATTTTATTTTTCCCTTTGGCGTTTACAGGTGTTTGCACAAAAGAATTGTGCAGCATAAGAGATAATATATCCGCTTATAACAGTGCAAATGCCCAGGTGCTGGGAATTTCAGTTGATTCATTGTTTGTGCTGGATAAATTTAAAAAAGAACAAAATCTGAACTTTCCACTTTTAAGCGATTTTAATAAAACTGCCGCCACAGCTTTCGATGTGCTGTATGAAACATTCCCCGCCTTTGAAATGCAGGGCGTAAGTAAAAGAGCTGCTTTTGTAATTGATAAAGAAGGAGTCATTCAATATGCAGAAGTCTGTGCTACTCCGGGTGATTTACCTGATTTTGACGCCATTCAAAAAGTTTTGACCAATCTTAATTAATTGATAAATGGAAACGTTCCATATTAAGTGGAATGTTTCCTTTTAACTTTAGAGATACGGTGAAAATTAACATTTTACCCTCCGTTCAAATAAATAACAAGTTATTGCGTTACGGCTTTAGGTATGGCAGTTTTAAAATAATTCCCTATTTTTACTTTACTGAAAAAGTTAATAACTATACTAATTTTATTATTTGGAATAACATTTACATCTTTTGCTCAAAATAAACCGGCTTCTATAGAAGAGGCTACAGCAAAAATTATAAAGTTCTTTCCAAATCCGGCCACTTCGAATATCAATTTCGAGTTGAAGGAAGGCTATGATAAATCTTATTCCCTGCAGATCTTCAATTTTATGGGGAAAAAAGTATATGAATTATCCCCCGCAAGTCAACGCATTAACCTCTCCTTAAACGGCTTTTACCGTGGTGTGTATATTTTTCAGCTTAGAGATAAGTCCGGCAAAATAATCGATTCCGGAAGATTTCAGGTAATACGCTAATAACCGGGCGTTTTTTATAATCGATCAATCCTTTCAAAATAAAAAAGTGTTTTAATTATTATCAATTAAAACACTCTCCGTTATCAATCAATTACAGGTCTATTCTACAAAACCTGCACAATCAAAAACTTTAAATAATGGGTATTTTCCTGGTCTCTTATTATAGGATGATCAGCAGATTGGGTATTTAAAACTACCTGGCGAATTTTTCGCTTTGCATCTTTTGCAGCCATTGAAATAATATCAACAAACAGTTCCGGTTTTACTAAATTGGTGCAACTGGATGTTACCAAAAAGCCGCCCGGCTTTACAAGCTTTATGCCTCTTAAGTTAATTTCCTTATATCCTGCAACCGCCTTGTCAATACTACTTCTGCTCTTGGTAAACGAAGGCGGGTCAAGCATTACAACATCCCATTGCTTTCCTTCCTTCGTCCATTCTTTCAATACATCAAATGCATTTACACATTCAAAACTACAGATATCTTCTACCCCATTTAAAGCCGCATTTTTATTACACATATCAATGGCAGATTGAGAAATATCCAACCCCAAAACCGATTTGGCGCCATACATAGCAGCGCTTATTTCAAAAGATCCGGTATAGCAAAATGCGCCCAACACATCTGCTCCTTTTACAATCTGTTGTATTGCTCTCCTGTTGTCCTGCTGGTCTAAAAAGAAGCCGGTTTTTTGACCGTTGGCAATATCTACATTAAATTTCACGCCGTTTTCAGTTATAACAATATTGGTGTCAAACTCTGCTGAAAGAAATCCTTTTATTTGTTCCATACCCTCCAGTTCTCTTACGGGCACATCATTCCGTTCATAAATTCCCTTTGGAGAAAAAATCTGCTCCAGCGCTTTTACGATGGATGGTTTCCAAATATCAATGCCAAGTGCAAGCGTCTGAATTACAAAGTAATCGTTGAATTTATCGATGATTAATTGTGGAATTTCATCAGCCTCACCAAAGATCAGGCGGCAATTTTCTACATATCCTAATTTCTGGCGATAGGCCCAGGCTTGTTCAATCCGCTTCAAAAAAAACAGGTCATCAATCACTTCGTCCTTATCCCTTGTAAGTAATCTAACCATGATCTGCGATTGGGGATTTGTATATCCTTTTCCCACGAACTTTTTATCGTGTGTAAAAAGATTCACTATTTCTCCTGCCTTTGCGGCTGCATCCAACGCTTTACCCCTGTTTATTTCATTTGCAAAAACCCAGGGATGGCCACTTTCTACCCTGTTACTAATATTTTTATTGAGAAAAAGACTTTTCATGCGGCAAAGGTAACAAATGCAGAAAACTGTCAGACAGTTTGAAAGTTTAAACCCTGATTATCTTCAAAAATTGTCAATTTGGCTGCAAAACAAGGCTTGGCAAAATGTTTGACAATCGTACATTTGCAAACTATTTTACCCTGTTTATAGAAAATTGATAACCGGTTAAAAAGAATTAATATTTATTATGGAACAAAAAGCAAAAGTTACAGCCGAAGATCAGGCGCTGGCGGAAGAATTACAAGGAATGGCTGACATGGATATCAATGCTGATGCTGATATTCCAGGCAATACCCATTTAAGTAACCCGGATGCTGAAAATGCAATGGCAAAAATCCAGTCAGAATTAGATGAACAGAAAGATAAATACATTCGCCTGTTCGCCGAATTTGATAACTTCAAGAGAAGGAACGCCAAAGAAAGAATGGAATTGATACAAACTGCGGGCAAAGAAGTCATTACTTCTTTATTGGACGTGCTGGATGATTGTGACAGGGCTGAAAAACAACTGCAAAAAAGTGAGGATCTACAGCAAATTAAAGAAGGCATTCAGCTTGTATTTGGCAAGCTTAGGAACACACTGCAATCAAAAGGATTGAAAGCGATGGAAAGCATCAGCACCGATTTTGATGTAGAAAAGCACGAAGCAATCACCGAAATACCGGCACCATCACCCGCCCTGGTAGATAAAGTGGTAGATGAAGTTCAAAAAGGGTATTACCTGAATGATAAAATTATCCGCTTTGCAAAAGTGGTAGTAGGGAAATAACTAAACGTTTGGCTAATATGCTAATGCGCTCATGTGGAATAAATCAATTCTGCAACACTGCTCATTAGCATTTTATCATATAGCACATCAGCATATTTATAGTAGCACACATTATGAAGAAAGATTTTTATGAAATACTGGGCGTAGCAAAATCATCCACACAGGATGAGATTAAGAAGGCATACCGCAAAGTTGCCATGCAATTTCACCCGGACCGCAACCCTGGTGATAAAGCTTCAGAAGAAAAATTTAAAGAAGCAGCAGAAGCCTACGAGATATTGAGTGATACGGATAAAAGAGCGCAGTATGATCGTTTTGGTCACCAGGCATTTAGCCAGGGACGAGGAGGTGGCGGGGGTGGTTTCGGTGGTGCAGGTATGAATATGGATGACATCTTCAGCCAGTTCGGTGATATTTTTGGAGAAGAGAGTCCGTTTGGAAGTTTCTTTGGTGGTGGTAACGGGCGTCGTTCTTCGGGTGGCCGGGCACGTGGCGTAAGAGGCAGCAATCTTCGTATCAAGATAAAGCTGAATTACGAAGAGATGGCCAAAGGGGTTTCTAAAACCGTAAAAGTAAAAAAACATGTAACCTGCACTACCTGCACAGGAAGTGGAGCAAAAGATAAAAACAGCGTTCAAACCTGTGGAACCTGCGGCGGCAGTGGCCAGGTAAGAAGAGTACAGAATACATTTTTAGGCCAGATGCAAACCGTTACTACCTGTCCTACCTGTAACGGTGAAGGTAGCACGATTGCCAATAAATGTACAGCTTGTAAAGGCGAAGGCCGGGTGTATGGAGAAGAAACCGTAACCATCGAAATACCTGCAGGTGTTCAGGAAGGAATGCAGTTGAGCATGAACGGAAAAGGAAATGCAGGTGAAAGAGGCGGTGCCAATGGCGACCTGATTATACTGATAGAAGAAGAAGCACACGCTGAATTGCACCGTGACGGTTTAAATGTTGCATTTGATTTACATATCTCATTTCCGGATGCTGTGTTTGGAACCAATGTAGAAGTACCTACCATCGATGGGAAAGCAAAAATTAAAATTCCACCAGGAACACAAAGCGGAAAAATATTCCGTCTGAAAGGCAAAGGCTTTCCGGCAGTTAATAGTTATGAAAAAGGCGACCAGTTAATTCATGTAAATATCTGGACTCCACAGCACGTGAATTCCGATGAAAAAGCAATGCTGGATAAAATGCAGGAGAGCGTAAACTTTCAGCCGAAACCAGAAAAAGGTGACAAATCATTCTTTGATAAAGTGAGAGAGATGTTTGCTTAGTACCACCTGTTTTTTTTCTTTTTTGGGTAAACTTTCTTAGCGATGGCAATCAATTTGGTAAATTCAGTTTGGAGATAATCATCGGGGTTATATACTTTTAAAGCAATAGCCTCGATGTCGTTCCAATCGCTGTTCAACAGATATTTTGATTGCCGGAGTTTCATGCCAAACATGGCAATAGCCGTAGCCATTTGATAATCTTTCTCAAGCAAATCAAATGGCTGGTAATTATCCAGGCAATCAAATTTTACTTCTTTATGGACTTTGCTATTGTTGTTGAGCAAATAACTTAAGGAAACCTTTGCTATTGGATGACGAGTGTATGCAACAGTATCTGCTATCTCAACTGCTTGTGGCACTACTTCAAATATCGCCATCACGCTATTGCCACTACCTATTTCGCCCCCATTTAAATCGCCGGTGGTATCCGCTATAACATCTCTTTTGTTATCAAAACCAATTAGACGGTATTGCTTAATTACTTCCTTATTGAAATTCACGTTCAATAAAACATCATCCGCCACTGCAAAAAAAGTTTGCGTTACTTCTTTTACCAACACTTTTTCTGCTTCACGAATATCATCCAGGTAAGCATAGTTTCCATTTCCTCTTTTTGCCAGCGTTTCCAGTTTTGAATCTTTAAAATTACCCATCCCTACACCCAGGCAGGTAAGGTACACCCCCGACTGACGTTGAAGTGTAATCAATTCTTCAAGGGCTTTTTCGGTCGTCTCTCCTACATTAAAATCGCCATCCGTTGCTAATATTACCCTGTTATTTCCACCTTTTATAAACGATCCGTTTGCAATATTGTAAGCCAGCTTAATGGCTGACTCTCCAGGTGTATCCCCCTGGGCAGTTAACTCCTCGATTGATTTAATGATCTTTTGCTTCTCGCTACCACTCGTGGGTTGAAGCCAAACTGCTACTGCTCCTCCATAAATTACAATGGATACGGTATCGACTGCCCGAAGGTTTTTAACCATCATCTGAAAGGCTGCTTTTACCAGGGGCAGGCGATTTGGCATATCCATACTACCCGATGCATCTATTAAAAATACAAGGTTGCACGGTGGCACTTTATTCATATCAATCTTGCGGGCATTGATATTTAAAAACAGGAGTTTACTTTTTTCATTCCAGGGACAATCAGTATACTGCGACTCAATTTTAAATTCATCCGTTGCATCAGGCTCTTTGTAATGCAGATTAAAATAGTTGAGCAATTCTTCGATACGCACCGCATCAGGCGGCACCGTGCTATTCATGTGGAGAAAGCGACGGATATTACTATAAGATGCTTTATTGACGTTGAGAGAGAAGGCTGTATTGGGAAATTTCACCGCATTGACTTCTTCATTTTCTACCAATGAAAAATACGATTCATCGCTCACAAACCAACTGTACTTATGAGACTGGGTTTGATCCTTTGTGATGGAAATTAAATTTTTTCGATACTTACTGGCGTTTGAAGACAGAGGCCTCATATTAACCGTTTGATAGGCATCTGCTTTAACAGCAATCGCTTTTGTTTCGTACCCATCAAAAATTAAACTAAGAGAATCTGATAATAGCCTTGTACTGATGCCAAATCCGCCAGACGTTCCGGTATAATAAACCAACCGGTTAGAGTGCAGTAATAACTTAACATTTTGAAGCGGAACATTATTCTCGTTCAGGATTTCGCCGCGGAGGTAGTATTGAGCATTGGCTGAAAGAAGAAGGCAGCAGGTTAAAATATATGCGATAAGTTTTTTCAACTGGCTATAAGTTAAATCAAATAGAACTTTTAATTATTAAAATATATACCGCACTGGTCTTTATAAACTAATCTTCTACCAACTGGTATATCTCCGCAAGATTTCTGCCCAATCCGTCAAAGTCGAGCCCGAAGCCCAACAAGAATTTATCCGGAACACTGAAGCCTAAATAATCGATCACCAACGGGTATTTTAACGCCTCTGGTTTGTGCAATAAAGCGGCAATTTTTAAAGATGCCGGTTGTTGATTAAATAACTGCGGTAAAAACTGGTTAAGGGTATTGCCCGTATCCACAATATCCTCAATGATGATCACATGCCGGTCAACCAAAGGCTCGTCCAGGCCAATAGATGTAATCACATTACCGGTTGACCTGGTTCCTTTATAAGATGCAAGCTTTATAAAACATATCTCCGCATCAATAGTGATTTCTTTAAAAAGGTCGGATGCAAACATAAATGAACCATTCAATATAGCTATAAACAAAGGGCGCTTACCTGCATAGTCAGTATTGATCTGATCAGCTAATGCAACTATCCGGGAATGAATATCAGCGGCACTGATGTATGGTTGAAATTGCTTATCATTTACTTTTATCACTGACATAAACGATTGGGTTACTTGTTTATTGTTAACTGTTATTATTGATGACAGGTTTCTACCGTCGTATCTAAACTATTTGCAATATTGAATAGCATGTGCAAGATTCCATTTTTGCTCCTATTTACTAACAATCAATTGTTGCCCGATTTTTAAATCATCGGAGGTTAAATTATTCCACTCTTTTATTTGCTGAACAGTTACTCCATTCTTTTTGGCTACAGTGTATAAACCTTCCTTAGGCTTCACTTCATATAACACCACTTTTGATACAGCAGCATTATTCTGAATTAATTTTGCCTGGTCCGACTGGGCAATGGCTTTCAAATAGAGTTTTGTTCCTGGCTTTACGTCACCATCTTCTTCTAACTGATTATAACCAAGCAGACTTTCCAATTGTATTCCGTTTTGCTGGGCCACATCATACAATGTCGCCTGCCGGTCTGTAATCACAAAATCCTTCTCCCCAGTTTTTGGTTTCCTTTGCAGAAATATAAACTGATCTTCTTCCAGTATTCCATCCTCTTCAAGTTCATTAATGTCTAACAGCTTTTTTAAATTGATCTTATGACGGGTAGCAATAGCCAGCAATGACATGCCCTTTTTCGCATGAATGCATTTGCTGCCATTAACAGAAAAAATGGTTGAAGGATCTGCAGACAGTTCTATTGTCTCGTTTACATTTGCGTCAGCAGCTTTCGGTTGTTTATTTTGTAAT
>Ga0123337_10002523_pt1 | contig 20805 bp, 17 predicted proteins | sample frozenSSSSmetaG_FD_89792 | JGI IMG/M metagenome (GOLD analysis project Ga0123337, IMG submission 89792) | Glacier valley bacterial and archeal communities from Borup Fiord, Nunavut, Canada, to study Microbial Dark Matter (Phase II) -... | ecosystem: Environmental > Aquatic > Freshwater > Ice >... | reverse complement strand
TAAACTTTCTTTCTCACAAAAAATGTGGGATGCGGGGGCATCCATCCAAAAAGGAACTTGTTTTTCTTAAAGTTTCCGGAGCGCCAGGTTCGGGTGATCCTGCTAAGATCATTTTGTTTTACATAGAGAAGGTCCCCGTAGACCGCGTCTATGGAATCATCTTCAAAAGCCGCCATCACTTTACTGATCACCTGGTTGTTGTAATACACGTCATCGGAGTTCAGTATGCCGATGATCTCTCCTGATGAGGCAGCGATACCTTTGTTCATGGCATCATAAATGCCAAGGTCCTTCCCGGAAATAATTTTTGATACCTGCGGGAAGTCATTAACAATGGCAAGTGTATTATCAGAAGAAAGACCATCTACGATGATATGTTCTATTTTATCAAAAAGCTGTGCATGCACAGATTCGAGGGTATCCCTAACGGTACCGGCGCTATTGAAAGTAGCAGTTATAATAGAGATGAGTTTGCTATGCATCTCTTTTTATTATGCAATTCTCCAGGACCAGCATATCCATATCTGTTCTAAGAAAACAATCAAGTGCTTCTGCCGGCGTATTAACAATAGGCTCGTTTTCATTGAATGATGTATTAAGAAGCAGAGGTACCCCCGTTTTTTGTCTGAACGTTTCAATTAATCGATAATACCGCGGATTAGTTTCTTTGTCCACTGTCTGAAGCCTGCCCGTTCCATCTGCATGGGTTACTGCAGGAATAAGATGGTGTTTTTCTTTTTTTATAGGAAACACTTTTTCCATAAAGGGTACATCTCCGGATATATCAAAAAAGTCAGAAACATATTCCTTTAAAATGGAAGGAGCAAAGGGTCTGAAACTTTCTCTTCGTTTTATTTTTGCATTAATTAGCTCTTTTGCGTGGACGTTTCTAGGATCAGCCAATATTGACCTGGCCCCTAATGCGCGTGGTCCAAATTCCGCCCTTCCATTGAACCATCCTATTACACCGTTTTCGATTAATTGTTGTGAAACCAGATCAAATAAAATGTCGTCATCATAAAATGTATATCTGACTCCATTATCTTTTAGATATTTCTCTATGAATGCATTGTCAAATTTACTTCCGGTGAATGCCGAGGTAATTGCTTTTGCACGCGGATATCCAAGAATGTGGTTGTACACATACAGTGCCGAGCCCATCGATATACCTGCATCATGTCCGGCTGAAGGAATGTAAATATTTTTAAAAGCAGTGTTTGCCACAATCTTTCCATTCGCAACAGAATTCTGAGCAACCCCGCCGGCAATGCAAACATTATCAAGACCAGTCATGTGCTGAAGGTGATCAAGTATATGAAAAATGAGCCCTTCTGTAATCTGCTGAACTGAAGCGGCAAGATCCTTATGGTATTGTGTCAATTCATCGCCTGGCTTTCTTTCAGGTCCAAATTTATTGACCAATTCTTTAGTAAAAAGGGTGGCAACGACAGGAATATGATCTTCCCCGTAAGAGATAATACCCTGTGTGGCTGACCGGAAAAATTTAGGATTCAGTTTAAACCGGCCACGTTTACAGAATACCAGTATTTCTCGAAGATCATTAACATACCTGGGCACTCCGTAAGGAGCGAGTCCCATTACTTTATATTCATCACCATAGTGAGGAAATCCGAGAAACTGTGTCAGTGCAGTATAAAAGAAACCAACTGAATGGGGGAAGTCTACGGAATCCAAAACTTTAATTTTGTTTCCTTTTCCTATGGCTGTCATCGTTGTTGAAAAATCGCCTGAACCGTCTATTGAAAGTATGGCTGATTGTTCGAAGGGCGAGGCAAAGAAGGCTGAAGCAAGATGACTCCTGTGATGTTCAACCTGATGAATTTTTTCTTTTATCTTTTTCTTTTTGACGGAAGGATCGATACTATAAAATTCATCCTCGAGGGAAGAAACATGTCTGGCATTTTTTAGTCTTGATTTTACTGTATTCATGGAACCGGCAGGATTCCTAAGAAGGAATAAGCTTTTCTTAAAAAGCTTGGCGTAAGGATCACGTCCGATAGAAATATGATCGACTTCCCGCAAATTGATTCCAGCTTCGCGAAGGCAGAAACGAACTGCTTCTTCAGGAAATCCGGCCCAATGCTTGATTCTGCGAAACCGTTCTTCTTCTGTTGCGGCGATTAGCACACCATCCTTAAAAATTGCCGCGGATGAATCCGCATGGTAAGCGTTTACGCCAAGAATATACATTGAGTTATTAAAATTGAAAAGTTTACTACTATTTCAGAACAGGCCGCAATTTATAAGCTTCTATTTGCATATCTGCGACCTTTCTTAAGGAATAATTAATTAATACAAAATTGCGCCCAACATTCGAAAGATCCATGAGTCGAGTAGACGGTATCATAATCGTAAGATTTAGCTGAGCTGCAATATTCTCCGGTGATGGCCGTAATTCAAACACAAATTCACGCTCAAAAGCCTGAGGAAGATGACAAGCCTTGGAGATCAGACATACTAATCCGTATGACATCGCTTCCAATACAGCTGTTGGAAATCCTTCTGAATAAGACGGAAGGAGATAGAAAGATGACTGTCCAAATAAATCATGCTTTTCTTTCTTATAGACCTTCCCGGCATATTGAACATTTGAACAAAGTTTCATTAAAGCCGTTATTTGCTTTAATTCACCCTGGTCAGGACCTGCAATGACAAGGTTATAACGGGGATTATTATTTAATAAAGACTGTTGCCATCCTTTAACTAATTCCACAACACCCTTCTTCCTGTGAAGCCGTCCCAAAAACAAGTATTGCCCAGTTAGTTTCGACTGATGAATAAGCTCAGGAACGTCGACTCCATTGGGAATAATTAAAACAAGTTCCTTTGGAAATATTTTCTGGAGATCTTCCTTCTCAGCATTACTGACTGCTCTAATAAAGTATGGATTTTTTACCAGCGGTCGTTCAATAAAGCGGAGATATAACTTTTTTTTTAACCACTTTTGATTTAAAGCCCAGTGATCCAACATTCCGTGAGGAGTATAGACCCATTTGAAACCTAGGCTCGAAAAGCAACTGCCCCATCTAGTGCTGTGTCTCCAGCACCCATGCGTAACAATTATATCATTCTCCTTTGTTATGTTTCGGGAAAGGATTAATTCGGGAATCTGGGCAGTGGATACTGAACTAAGATTAAGGATTGAGATAGATACATCTGTATCAGGAATAGCTGTACCAAAAACCCAAAGCTCAGTCACAATACCGTGATCCTTCAGAATACCTGCATTAGAAATTGCAGACTGCCAAATTCCCATATTAATCGAACTTCCACTATCAACGATATTAATTATTCTGCTTGTCGCAAAATTAGAGAACATGTACTAAAGTTTTGAAGGAAAAACTTCTTTTGAGTTGAGATGCAAGCATTACTGTTATATGATGCAGAAAGAAGGAATAAATATCAAACAGTCGATATTGTTAGCAGTGGTCGCGGGCCTAAAAGAGTGTCGCATTAGCAATAAGAACAGGTGCCTTTGTTTTCTTCTTCCTTCTTATAAGGTAACGAATAACTAGTACTGGAAATAACAAATAGACCGCATGATCCACAGCCTGTGGCAAATAAGCCCTCGTTATCCATTGAAAGGTCACAAGAGCAATAACTATATATATGACAAGATGGATGGGATCGGAGAAATCAATTCTGTGCTCTAACTTCTTTAAAGAAAAGCCCCAAAAGAAATGAAAGATAACTACCCCGAACCATCCGAATGCAATATAAAAGCATCCGGCACTCAATATTGCTTCTCCGCTTTGTTTTCCCCACCAGGCATCGTAAGCGACAAATTGAATTTTATTCTGGGGGGGGGGATAAAAATCATCCTTCTCCGGGTATATAATTCTAGGTATCATTCGGATAAAAATATAGGCGAACATAGAAGCACCGTAATCATGGCTGACTACTTTATTAGGATTATCGTAAACCTTATAGACCGCCATATCAGCCAATGCACCTCGGGTTTGCTCAAAATAATTGCTATAGTTGAACAGAGTTGGATTAAACTCAATAGCAGAATATTCTCTTTGTATTAAAGAAAAACGATTTTCAGTAACCAACATGATGAAATAAAAGAAAACAATTATACTTATGACTCCCGCTGCGATGGCTTTAGCTTTCAACTTATGAAGATATAGGTAACTAAATGCTAGTCCAAATAATGTAAGAAGAATTCTGTACCTGAATCCGAGAAGTGTAAAAAGAAAAAAGGATAATAAAATGCCAATTGTCAATACTCTACCATTATTTCCAAAAACGTAAGCTAATATAATTAACGATATCAGAGAATCAGCAAAGTTTTGCAAAAAATACGTTTCGCCCTTTGCCCCCAGACCTAACGATACATCACCAAGAAATATATTTTTGACATCGATTCCTCCAATGGCCATATTTATTAATATCGTACAATAAATTATGCAAAATAGAATTACAATATATCTTTTTATCTGAGGTGGCGATTCAATTTTGGGTACTGTATTTTTCGGTTTTCCCGTCGTCTTCCGAATCCAATAGCCTAATATAAAAAAAATCAAACCAATCAGAGGAAAGAACACACCCAGACCATAATACTCTGAAATATCGGTGCCAATTATTATGGTCTTATTGTTAAGGTAAAAATATAAAGGGCTTATGAAAAAATACTGCAGACAAATCAACAATGTAAACATGTAGGGCAGGTGTCGATTCCATCCCCCTTTTCCAAATCCAATCGAAAAGCCTACAATAAGGGTTATCAATAGAAGAGAAAAGAGTAAAAGAACATTATCATTTGTCCATGTCGTAAATTGCATATACTTTTTTAGCATTATAGGAAGAAGATATTTCTTCCGTTAGTTTACGAATCTCTGCAATGAATTTCTGCCTGAGAGAATTATCCCCCGTCAAAAGCTTAATGGCATCAGCATATTCCTTAACATTACCAGAATTACATATGAAAGCATTTTCCATATGCACAAGCTTATCGGCAGCCGCTCCTACTGAGTTGCTACAGATAATCGCGAGTCCCGCTGCGATAGCCTCATTAATTACTAGAGCCCAACCATCATATAAACTAGCAAAAATAAAAACATCACTCATTAAAAAGTAATATGGGATGTCTTGCTTTTCAACAAATCCCACAAAATGAATGCCCTCAAATCCATAAGCAAGTTGTTTCAAGTGTTGCATTTCCGGACCATCTCCAATAATGATCAAAACCGAAGAATGATTCGAAGCTTCTTTATACGCAGCAATGATAATATCGACACCTTTTCTGGTAATCAGCGAACTAGAGGTAAGGAGAACAACTTTATTTTCAGATGCGAATCTCGCTCTTAATAAGTCAAGTTTCGAAGCATCGACATTTTTTTTCTCAAACTTAGCTGTGTCAATATTGTAAGGAATATTAAGTATCTTTTTACGATATCCATAATTTCTATATGATGTCATGGCCCTAGTACCCACAGCTATAATTCCATTTGTCCAAAGAAGAATCGGGGAAAGAAAAACTTTTTTTAAAAGAAATTGAAATTTATTTTTAACTGGAAATAATGCTTCGCCATAAAAGAAAATTGTTTTCTTTCTTATTTTCGCCAATAGAATTAGGAGGAGTACATTGGGACTCCAATAGGTACCATTAACAATTAAAAATTGATTTTTGTCTGACAAAAAAGTGTTGATAATTTGGTTGCTAAAATGAAAGGAAGGAAATTTCTTATGAAAGATTGAGGCGATTGTGTTATCCTTCAAAAGGACAGTTTCATAGTTTTGATTTTCAATAGGAAGATTCCATTGTCTGTCCGATTCACGAACTGAAAAGTAGATTACCCTTAATACAAATAGCTTACTCAACGCTTCAAAGAAGTCAAGTTGATAAGGAGTCGGCATATTAGTATAAACTGTTAAACTCTTACTCATAGCCCATTCAGGAATATTTTCAATCGTTCTTTATGAGACTGCCACGTGTAATTCAATGCTTTTTGTCTGGCCTTCTGCCTCATATTAGCAAACTCATCACTGCTTAATGCTAAAACCTTTTGTACAGCTAGTACAATAGCCTCAGAATCCCGTATTGGAACAATATACCCCGTTTCACCCTCAATTATTAATTCTTCTGCACTTGTATTATTTGTGGTAATGATTGGAAGACCACCACCCATAGCTTCAATTATAACCAATGGAAATCCTTCCACTAAACTAGGCAATAACAAAACATCAAAGTCTTTGTAAATAGGATATAATTCACGCTGGCTCATAGAACCATGGTATGTATACAAATGCTTACGTCTTAAAAATTCCTTCCCTGATCCAATTATACTACCGATAAAATGTAGTTCAACACAATTTGTATTTAGCTTCTCCATTGCATCGAGCATGTATTTAATTCCCTTTACTTGGGTTATTCGTCCCACAAATAACAATTTTAAAGGGCGATCCGTAATTGGTGAAGACACCATACTAAAAGAAATCCGGGATACGTCAAATCCCAAAGGCAAAACGCTGATTTTACTCTCCTCAATTCCATTATCGGTTAATGTCTTTTTGAGAAATGATGATACAGCAACTACCTTCTTAGCAAATACAGGTTCTTCTACTAATCGCTTTTCATAAGATCCAGGATAGGAAATAATATTAATACTATCCTTCCATTCAGGATGAAGAACCGATTCTTCAATCAAAATCTTGTTTGAAAAGGGTACATATGGCATCGTCATTTCTACGATGGAATTTCTATTCATCGAATTCGCAACCATTAGAGACTTGAGGCAACTTCCCTGATATCCCCAAAACGTGTCATATTTGATTGAACGAAGCTTCGATGCTAAGTAAGTATCAAAATCCTGATCTCTCCGACAAACGCATTTAGTAATCTCTTCGGCGTTCTTATTAATAAATCTTGCCAATAACTCTCTTAATTCAAGAGACCAGTAGGTGTGAATTAAAGGTCCTGAAAAATCGTACAGAAAGCGTTTTGAAAAAAAGTTTAACTTATTCCGAATGATGAAGTTTTGTACGGATAGATTACTAATATAGGCGCTCGTATAAAAACCTTTTAACCGACCTAATGATTGAAGGTTCTTCGCAACATAATATGAATGCTGTCGTCCAGAATGTGCAATAACAACATTATTACTTTGATTCATACTGAGGATAATATTTTCATTACAGGTTTAAACAGCAGGAGCAAAATTCCGAAAGTTTGGATTGATAAATACCTCTATTGTAAACTTTCATACTAGACTATTTTTCGCAACATATATTTATAGTTAAGTAATTATTATGGTCTTTCGTTTGCTAGACACAAACGGCACCTCAGTGATAAAATGAAGCAAATATGCGAGTAATGTTACGCTAACTATAGATAAAAAAACCAACCCGAAGTGCATAGGTAACAAACCTCCGTGGCTACTTTGCCACAACCCTCTGATAAAAATAAATACAGGATAATGAATAATATATAGGGTAAATGAAAATTGTCCTAATAGTTTCAATTTTGATATTATTTTAATTCCAACGCTAGTTTCTTTGACCGATAAGCAAAATGCAATTAATCCAGCAAAAGCTAATGAAACAGTATTAAAATAAATGGTATTGCCCAGCTTGGAGAATATCGGAAGGATAAAAAACAGAGACATTAATAAAGAAACATATTTCAAATTAATGTTAATTCTTCGACTGTAGACTTCCGCAAGAAGAACACCCCACCACCAGGATAGCATTAATGTAAAAATCTCCCTTGATAATTGCTCTGGCCACAGTTGAGGGAAAAATGTAAGTAAGAACAAAATAAAGACGCAACCCGTAGCCAAAAGAATTTTTGTCCTCGAAATCATCATTAACAAAGGGTAAAACATGTAAAACCACCATTCAAATTTTAAAGACCAAGTTGGACCGTTCGATCCATATAAGGGGGCATAAGTGTAATACAGAAAAAACACATTAAAGACAAGAGTCCTTAAATCAAGGTAATGAGTAATAGTGGCAACCTTTTGCAACTCTCTGACAGCAATGTCATTTTGGAAGCCTAATCGGTTACCACAAGTATCCAAAACAAACGTTAGCATTAACGCGAAGACAAATGGAGGATAGATCCTTTTGATCCGTTTCCAAATATATTTCCAATAATCAGAACCGATTGAATTACTATAGCGAAAGCGTTGAGAGAAATTTAAATGAATTACAAAACCAGATAAAACAAAAAAAAAGAAAACGACTTCAACTCCAAATCTGAAAGTACTTAAAGAATACATAAATATCTTTTCCAGGATATTATAGGCATTGGGATGCTGAAGAAAACCACTGGAATACCCCTCCCAAAGTAATGACCTCGAATGACCAACCATTACATAAAAAGCGGCAATACCTCTTAATCCATCTAAATAACCAAGCTTCTGTCGATCAGTCTCCAAATTACAAATATCGTTTTCTGATTTCTCGTATGATAAATTGAAAAGTGCTCTTAAGCACAGCAGTAGCCTGAAGATATTTACTAGGATTATTTCTTATCTTTTCATGGAGCAACGTAGCATCATAGATGTTATGCACAGACAATTTAGATGCATCGATCTCTATCCGGTTCTTAAATTTGTTAAACCCTTCTATATTAACATTGTACTTATCACAAATGGGCTTATTAGGATATTTCCTGATTAACTTTTCAACGCTTCTCCGGGGCTTGTTGAAATACGATGCGGTGAAATATATAGCCTCGACAACATTATTGTACCGTGTAGAAGATTCCCGTTCCACTTCTTTTAATGATGCATCAAAGAATTTATTAATATCTATATCTATACTGGAATTAATGACATTACAAGAAATAGCTTTAAAGACACACTCCGCTGTCAAAAGATATGCTGATTGAGAATATAAAAATCCTTTATGAAGGGGAATGTTCCTTTCGCTTAAAAACATATTTGATGCCGCTTTTTGACTGGAATCAATTGCATAAGTTCCTCCATTACTGTGCCCGGAGATGCCATCGAGCGTATAAGGTTTAAATGAGTAAAAATAATTATCTATAACATTTGCGAGTGCGATTCCCGAGTATACATCAGGAATCATAGAATGAAAGAAATTGCCTGAGATTCTCTTAACTCTGCTAATTGCGCCAATATGAACAAATCCTTTGTACAACCACGGGACTCTCTCATATCCATTTTGGCAATTAATCAGCTTTAAAAGTTCATCTTTTCCATTGAGAACAGTAAGTTCGTCATTAAGCGAGATTTTCAATAAGTTAACTCGGTTAATTCGACTGTAGGAAGGCCATAAATACTGATCCGATCGCCAATTAATAGCCTTTAAAGGATTACCCGTCAAAATTTGGCTAAGCTCGGCAATACTGTTAGGCAGAAATCCATCATCATCTCCCAGAAATGAAACATAACCTTCGCTTACCTTTTCTAAAGCAAACTCCCAATTATGAGACATGCTAAGTCTTTGCCCTGTATTGAAATATTTGATTCTGGAATCCTGAAATGAGTTAACAATATCATGAGTATTGTCGACACTAAGGTTATCACTAACCAAAATCTCTAGATTATCATATTCTTGAGTCACACAAGTTTTAAGAGCGTAATACAAGGTATCAGCTCTTTCTCGGGTAGGAATAATGATAGTAAATTTTTCCATGTTTCTAAACAACCTTTGGAAATAAGAACGACTTTATGGAAAACTTAGTAAAAGAAATCGCAGCAAGGGAGGACAGTAAAAATAATATAAGCAAGAACGCAATTTTACCAATTTGTGAGGTAATATAACCGAAAATATATTTACCAATCAAAATTACAACCAATGCACTAAGTGAAGGAATTAAAATATCACTAAAATACCATTTGGACTTTTCTGAGATCAAATACCGATTGTGCATAATGTGCTGCGAAATTACGATATAGCCTAGATTTAAAATCAACCATATATAGGCTGCTCCAATTGCGCCAAATTCGTAAGTTAGAAAAACTAGAAGTGGTATAAGCACAATCAAAGAGATTAGGTTTTGATAGATCGATAGTTTAGTCCATCCATATGCCAATTGAATATGATAAGGAATAGTTACAATAGAATTACAAGCAGATCCCAAAACCAAAACACTTAATATACCTTGTGCCGCATTTGCAGTTGTTAAGCTATGAGTCCAAAAAAAGAGGAGATCAAAAGAAAAGAAACTGACTATCAATGCCGCAGGGACTATTAAAACAGTCATTAGTTGAGTAGAACTATGGTATAAATTATTGATTACTTTCTCATTGGATTCAGCAGTAGCTTTAATGAATTGAGGGTAATAGGCCTGAGCGATAGGGCTACTTAACCTGGATAGAGACGAGGCAGCGGTGTACGCAATCATGTAGTAAGAAAAGGTCTGTAAAGAGAGCATTCTCGTTAAAACGATTTTATCCATCTGAGACAACAAAATAGATACAATAGTAATGCCGCTGACTCCGGCCGAAAAGACCCAGACTTTCTTCAAGCTGCTAAAGTCTAATGTTGTGTTTTTGATATTCAAATGCTTCCAGAGCAATAAATGAAGAATTGATATAAAAATCACAGACAATACAATCTGCCAAAGAAAAAAATACAAAACATCCTGTTTTACAAATTTAAAGATTAAAATTATCCCCAAAACCTTAATTGTCTCGACTACACATTGCAAAATATTAAACTCGAGTTGACGTTGGATCCCAATCAATCCTCCCATGTAAAACGATACGGGCCATCGGAATATGATCATCACCCCCATTGCTCTAACGCAATTAAGCAATAAACTATGTGGCAATGATGATTTAATAAATTTCTCCACTATTAAACCAGCAGCAAAGAATATTATCGTTCCAATCAGTATTCCTATGATCCAGTAAAGGAATTCAAGAGTTTTGACTAATGTCCCTGTAGAGGACTCTTCGGGGGGATGCTCGCTGGCTTTTGCCAATTCCCTGGTGACTGTCGCACCGAATCCTAAATCTAAAATGAGAAAAATAGCCTGAAGTACACTGTAGAATCCTATAAGTCCATAGGCTTCTACGCCTAGATATTTGATATATATAGGTATACTTACAAAGTTTAGCAAAGCTATCCAGGAGTTGCCTATAATATTTGAAAAGAAATTTCTTTTAACGATAGTCACTAAGGTGCGATCTTTTTTAAGTACCCATCCGGAGCCACTGATACTAATAATTTATTATTAAAATTTTGATCGATTTCAAAGGTGCTATCCTTTTTCAGGAATTCGTGAACAGCAGTTTTTGCATTGTTACCCTTACCCCATGGGCGATCTATAATTGTTCCATCCGGTAAATCTTCTACAACTGTATCAAATACGACCAGATACGATCCTTGGTTCACAAAAGGGGAATATAGATTCATTTCCTGTAAAACATGACTATGTGAATGATTTGAATCTAAACTAACCAGTATATTACGTTTTCCCTTTGCGAATTGTTTGACTTTTTGCAACACCTCCGAATCAACGGAAGATCCTTGAATCATTGTTATTCGTTTACTCATAGGGTGTGCCTCGATTTCTGCTTTATTATGCTCGCGAATATCGATGTCAATCCCAAGTATTTCTCCATTTCCTATTAATTCCAGTAATGAAGCATAGTATATAAGTGAACCTCCATGCGCAATGCCCGTCTCTATTATTAAATCCGGTTTGACCCGCCAGATAATTTCCTGCATCGCGATCATATCTTGAGGATACTGAATTATGGGTCGACCCATCCAGGAAAAATTATATGAATATCCCGATTTGACCGATTCGGTTGTAAATTTTTCGGAAATTTGCTTTAATTGTACGTTCTCACCCTGTTTTTCAATTCGAGATGATCTTTCCTGTTCAAAGTTTTGAATTGGATTCATTATACTTTAGTTAGAGATTAAAAATATTTAAGGGAATGCTGGAAGTAAGATTTTTAACTTCATTTAAATAATTGCCATTCATTAGTAGAATGTTCTCCACTGGATCGCTTTCCAGAATAGCGGGAGAATATATAGTGTGCCCCACTCCGGCAATAAACTTAGATTGCTTAATTGGATTAATATCGATAACATACTTTACATACTTTCCATGCGGATCCATTAAATTTAAAAATGTTGAGCCTTTAGCGCCTGCTCCCCATACAGCTAATGAAGATTTTTTTTCTTGCACAAAGGTTTTGTAGTAATTAAGCTTTTCATTAAAGATATCGCAATTGAAGTTTACTAAATTCTGCTCAGGGATCTCCGTTCTCAGCTTTGAAAGATCACCCCATAAATACACATATTGGCCATTAAAAAGATTTCCTGTAGTACAGTCTTCAAACATGGCTGAAAGGCTATTTTTTGTAAAATAGTTGCAATGCTCATAGAAGATATCCCAATAGGCATTCCTGTTAATAATCCATTCAAATGTTGGAACCTCGATGAAGACGAAGCCTCTATATGCATTCGCTTTGCCAATCAAATGGAGAAATGAAAATGGCTGAGGAATATGCTCAAGCGTATGTCTCATTACGATGACATCCGCATTGATTTCAGAATATTTATCTGTGAAATAATCCTTTATTATTTTGGGATTAATTCCTTCGTAAGTCGGATCAAATCCTACACAATCTATTCCCGCCTCCAGCATCATTTCGAAGAAAACTCCTTTGCCACATCCAATTTCTATTATACGTTTATTCTTTACATCAAATGATTTTAATAAGTCTAAAACATTTTCGACGTGATTCTGAAAAAAAAGCGAATTCCCCTGTTCATTCTGATAATTATTGTCATAATTCATCTTTGATTCATTAAATTTACTGTTAAAGACAAATCCAGAAACCGAAGATTGGACGAGTTCTACTTCTCCGAATTCTACATTTAGCGCCTCGGAATGAGTTGGATACACTTTGTTTTGGAATACAGGTACCCTACTCTGTTTAAACAATAAAGTTGAATCGCTAATACAGGAAAAATTATCTTTAAAGTTCACTTATACTTTTTTAAGTTTGGTAATATCTCCCCAAAAACTCATCGGTTCATAATCAGGATAAGGATAAACACCCAATTCAAGTTTTATTATTTTTCCCTTTTGAGCCAGGTACCGGTCAACAAATGCTCTTACTGATATCGGAATCCCGCTACAGCAATTAATAATTCCCGTTACTTTATCTTGTAAGGCAATAAGCACCACATTCTTCACAACCTCTTTGATTTCCAGATAATCTCTTTCCTGTTGCCCACCGGACATTTTAAAAGTATCAGAATTTTCTTTTAACGCAGCCTCTAACTGCGGAAGCAGAGAACCAGATTGCTGCCCCTGCCCATACATATAAAAAAATCTTACCCATTTGAAGGAAAAATCGAATATTCCCGACAAAAGCTGAATGTATTTTCTCAGACTGTCCTTCGCTATTCCGTAAGCAGTTGTCGGATCAGCGGGCATATCCTCCGTCAATGCGCCCTCCCTCAAACCATATTCCAGACAAGTTCCCGCAACAGTCAAACTTTTCAACCCACCGCCTACCAGGTTACGGATAAAATGTACCTGATCGAATAAAGCTTTCTCCAGGTGATGCAAAGATTTAAAATGCGGCAATCCCTGCCAGGCCAGGTGAATTAAAAGATCAGGCGATCCGAAAAAATGAAAAAGATCCAGCTCCCCGCCGTCTTCAAGATCGTACTCAACATATTGCACCTTATCGAACCAGGCATAAGCCGCCGCCTTCTTACTGTCTGTTGAGGAGGCAACGATATCATGCCCCTGCAGCAAAAGTTCGTTTATAAGATGATTGCCGATAAAGCCAGTAGCGCCCGTCACCAGGATTTTCATATGATCTCCAGTTCAGGAATGGGAACGACAAATTTCCCGCCCCATTCCCGTATATACCCTAACTGAGCTATAATCTCCTCTTTGATATTCCACGGAAAAATGATAACGAAGTCAGGCCTTTCACTTTTGAGTCGTTCTTCATTGACAACAGGAATATGACTACCGGGTAAAAATTTATCCTGCTTAGCCGGATTGGCATCCACAACAAAAATGATCAGATCATTTTTTATGCCGCAGTAATTCAATAAAGTGTTGCCCTTGGCTGCCGCACCATATCCCGCTACGGATCTGCCCTGTTTTTTACTTTCAACCAAAAACTGAATAAAATCAATCTTGGCCTTGAGCACCCTTTCCCTGAAGTGCTGATAATATCGGATATCTGTTATTCCTTCCGCTATTTCCTTTTTTAAAAGTTCGTCGACCGAAGCGGTAATGGTCAGCAATTCATTCCCGGCATGCTTCGCGTAGATCCTGAGCGATCCTCCGTGAGTGGGGATCTCTTCCACATCAAACAATTGAAGGCCCTGTGATTCAAAGATCTTTTTTACTGAATAAAAAGACAGATACGAAAAATGCTCATGGTATATTGTATCGAACTGCGTATTCCTGATCAACTGCATCAGATGCGGAAACTCCATCGTCACTACACCGCCGGGCTTCAGGATGATCTTCATGCCCTTTACCAGATCGACAATATCCGGAACATGTGCCAGCACATTATTCCCCAGAAAAAGATCGGCACCTATTTTCTTTTTGCGAAGCGTTTTAGCAAGCGCTGATCCGAAAAATTCCGTTATGGTTTCTATTCCCTTAGCTACCGCTACTGCTGCGGTATTTTTAGTGGGCTCGATGCCCAAAACAGGGATTTTAAGGGATAAAAAGTTTTGCAGGAGATATCCGTCGTTCGAAGCGATCTCAATCACGGTAGAATTTCCGGATAAGGAAAATCTTTTTGTGACCATGTCTACGTATTCCTTTGCATGGGCAAGCCAGCTTCTGGAATAGGAAGAAAAATAGACATACTCCGAATCAAAAATAGAATCTGATTTTTTATACTCATCAATCTGGACGAGAAAGCATGTATGGCAAACAAATACCCGCAACGGGAAAAAGGTTTCCGGCTCATTAAGCTGCTCTCCGGTGAGAAATGAATTTGAAGCAGGAGAGTTGATCAGGTCTAAAAATTCATGCTCCAGTGTAGTTTGGCAAAATCTGCAATTCATTAGATCTTCTTTATTCCTTTGAATTCATTTGTCAGGAAAGGATGTGTTTGATCTCTTTCCGATATTTCGGTAACCCCAAGCGGCCAGACAATACCGATCGCAGGGTCATTATATCTTATGGCTCCCTCATAGCCGGGCTTGTAACTCGAAGTATGGGCATAGATCAGTTCACAATTATCTGTCAGTGTCTGGAACCCATGAGCAAAACCCTGGGGAACAAACATCATGATCCGGCTATCGGAAGAAAGGATTGCCCCGAACCATTTTAAAAATGTCGGAGAGTCCTGTCTTACATCTATAATTACATCATAAACAGAGCCGGAGATACATCTGATCAATTTTATTTCTCCAAAAGGATTTAGCTGATAGTGCATTCCCCTTACGCTCCCCGATCTGTTAGTAAATGAATTATTGAACTGGACCCAGTCAATAGCAGGAGCGATCGCCGCGTATTCTTCCTTACAATAAATCCTTGAAAACCAACCCCGGTTGTCAGTGACAGGCGAAGGTTCAATAAGATAAGCATCCGGCAATGGCGTAGTAATGAACTCCATGATCAGGCAACCAGCGCCAGGTGTTTTTGGAGAAGTTTCAGACGGACAAACCGGTCACCTTCGAAATCCTGAACCGAGAAATTTATCTTTTTCAACTCGTCATATAAGTGTGATATGCCGGAATCCAGTGAATACTGAAACTTAAAATCAGGTAAGAGTTTCTGAAGCAGATCAAAGTTGACACGGTAATCGCGTGGATCGGATCCCGTTTCACCAGTAAATTTTATAGTTGTCCCCGGCACCAGGTGCAACACCTTATCAGCGACTTCTTTAACCTGGTAATTTTCCGTATTAGCTCCTATATTAACAGCAAGGTTATGAACCAATTTAACGGGCGCATTAGCGATTGCCACAAAGGCATGAGCAATGTCCCGGCAATGGATCAGGGGACGCCAGGGTTCTCCATCACTCATGATCCGAATGTCCCCGATAGAGAGGGCACAAGCTAAAAAGTTATTTACGACAAGATCAATGCGAAACATTGGGGAAAATCCATAAGCCGTGGAGTTCCTTAGAAAAACAGGAGAAAAAGTCTCATCTGCAAGTTTCCTTAATGCTTCCTCGGTATCAATTTTTGAAACAGCATAAGGAGTCAGCGGATTCAAGGCGGCTGATTCCGTCAGATCATTGGATTCTCCCTTCCCGTATATAGAACAGCTGCTGGAAAATAAAAACTTCCGGATACCGGACTTCTTGGAAATCTCCGCGAGGTGAATGGATCCCTTTCTATTGATGCTGTAGGTGATCCCGGGATTGATATTCCCCATCGGATCATTGGAGATGGCAGCGAGGTGCATCACACAATCATACCCTTTAAGGTCATCTACGGTCAGGTTTCGGATATCTTTTACCAATTCAATGTCCGGCTTGACCACTTCGGCGATCTGGCATTCAGGAAACAACCCGATGTCGCACCCGGCAATGAAATGCCCGTCAGCCTTTAACAATTCAATGAGATGAGGGCCTATATATCCACGATGACCGGTAACAAAAATTTTCATAGCTATTTTTTACCAGACCTTCCAGGGGGGCAGGTCTGATTTCCAAAGTTCTTCCAATTCTATTTTATCTCTTAAAGCATCCATGCACTTCCAAAATCCGGGATGCCGGTATGACAACAATTGATTATCATTTGCAATTTCAATCAATGGCTTTTTCTCCCATTGTACAGAATCCACATCACCTTTCAGGTAATTGAATATACCGGGCTCCAGCACAAAGAATCCACCATTAATCCAAAGATTATCCGCATCAGGTTTTTCCCTGAATTGTTGCACGGTATCCGATTCATCAATATCGAAGGTGCCGAAGCGGCCAGGCATTTTAATTGCCGTCAGTGTCGCCAGCTTTCCATGCGCCTGGTGAAAATCGACCAGTGCTTTTATATTTACATTCCCCACTCCGTCTCCATAGGTGAGCATAAAAGTTTCGTCCCCAATATAAGACTGAACTCTTTTCAGGCGGCCGGCAGTATTCGTCTCCAGGCCGGTATCTACAAGGGTAACCTTGAAAGATTCGCTCGAAGAATAATGAATATCCATTTTATTGGAACCCAACTCCACGGTGATGTCAGAATTGTATAAATAATAATTGATAAAGTACTCCTTTATAAAATATCCCTTATACCCGAGGCATATAATAAAATCATTGTACCCATACTGTTCATAGATTTTCATGATATGCCACAGTATCGGTTTACCGCCGATCTCTATCATCGGTTTTGGCCGTATGGACGTTTCTTCCGTCAGCCTTGTACCGAGTCCGCCTGCAAGAATTACTACTTTCATTTTTTTATTGAAGTGCTAAGCTTTCGCCCTGCCTTTATTGAAAAGCCGAAGGAACCAGTTTTTCGGACGGTCGTTCGACTCGTCGAAATAACTGTACCCATACCCATATCCATTATAATTTCCATAACTGTAGTAATCAGAGCTGGCATTGATGTCATTTACCAGCAAGGCCATCTTTGGTAACTTATGATTGAGGTAAAGATCATTTATAAAATGAACATGTTTCTTCAGCGTATAATTGAGCCTGGCGATATAAAATGTACAATCCGCAAAACGGCTCAGTACCTGGGCATCGCTAACCAACCCAACTGGAGCAGAATCCACGATTACGATATCAAAATTACGCTTGGCATATTCAAAAATATCTTTCAACTTATCCTCCAGCAACATTTCTGCCGGATTGGGAGGGATGGGTCCGCAGGGAATGACAAACAAGTTCTCTACTTCCGGAACCGCAACCACAAGGGAGGCTAATGACTCATCACCCACGAGATAATTGGTGATTCCCGGGGATTTCGGCAGTTTAAGACCGTTTAATATTTTAGGTTTCCTGATATCAAATTCCAGAATAACGGTTTTCTTTCCTGCAAGCGCCATGACGGCACCCGCATTAATACTAATGAATGACTTGCCCTCTCCGCTAAAAGTCGAGGTAACGAGGATTACTGGCGTTTCCTTATTGCCTACTAAATAATTAAGGTTGGTCCTAATCATTCTAAATTGTTCGGAAATTACCTTTCGGCTATTTCTGGTCATCACCAGCGCTTCAGGAACATCGGAATGAGCAATTTCCCCAAATATAGGCGCCTGGGTATTTTTACTGATATCCTGTCTGCTCTTTAATTTATCATTAAATACTTCTTTAGAATAAATCCATATAATCGGAAGCAACAACCCGATGAAAATAGCCACAAATTTTATCGTACCCGGCTCAGGTTTCACCGGTATTTTAGAACCTGTCGCAACATCGACAACCTGTGAATTAGATATTGTAGAGGCTAATGATATAGCTGTTTCCTCTCTTTTTTGAAGAAGATAAACATACAGACTTTGTTTAATACCTTGTTGACGGGTAATATCCAACAAGCTTTTCTCCTTTATCGGTATATTATTGAGATTAGACTGAAATACGTCAATCTTTTTTAGCTCCTGATCTCTTAACATTTTTGTTGAGAAATAAAGATTTCGAAGATTCTCTTTCATGTCAGAACGAAGCTTTTCTAATTGAGTTCCTAATGCAATGGCTATTGGATTATTTACAGTTGTAGTTTTAAGTTCAGTTTCTCTTTTTAGTTGTAATTCATTATAAGATCGAACCAGCTGCATGAATACAGGTTCCTCGATTCCCAATGATGACGGCACAATGCTATTTACATTATTAATATCATTGACATACTCCTGTAAATACTTAATAATACTTAACTGTATTTCCCTTTGCGCCAAATCTTTTTCGACATCAGATTGATTACTTAAAAATAATTGTGATTGAGCACCAGGATTAATTACCTGATTTTTCTGTTTGAAATTTTGAAGATGCGTTTCCACATCCCCCAGTTCATTTCCAATTATTTCAAGTCTCTTATTTATAAAATTGCTTGTTTGAATCGCTATTTGATTTTTATCTTCAATGCTTGCTTTTTTATATTCATCCATTAGATGATTCAAAATATCTTTTCCAAGTTCAGGTTGAATACCTTGAAAAGATAGCAAAAGAACACTTGAGCGGTCTTTGATTGGATTAACCTTTAGCCCGCTCATCACAAAATTTGCGGCATTTTCAAATGAACTTACTGATACCAGATATTCTTTATTTTTTAACTGTTGAAATAAGGAATCATCTTTTATTAATCTGAATTCTCCATTTGATGTCTTAAAGTTTTGATTGGCCAAATATGTTTCATCGCCTTTACCGAAAGTAAATTTATTGGGCCCAACAAGTTTAATATTCAAGTCCACCGTTTCTGTTGAGTCGTATAACTTAATGATATCAATCTTAAAAGGAGGAGTTGGGTAATCAAGCGAGGCTTTTACTTTACCTACCGCATAAAAAAGTTTATTTAATTCCAAAACCTTGGCAACTCTTGATGCAAGATTTTTCGATTTTAAGATTTCAATTTCATTATCAACATCATTTCCTCCCTTATTTAAAAAAATACTTTCAAATTCCTCATTTGGAGCTCCGTAAGGGTTCTTATCACTTTTGATCAATATTGTTGAGGTCGAATTATAAATTGGTGTTGCATACCGCAAATAAATGTAAGCTACTATCAAGCCCAACGCGGCTGAAAGAATAAATAAAGGGAGATACTTTAAGTATTTAAAAATAAAATCCTTAAAAGTAACTTTTATCCCTTCTGATTGTTCTACAGAATCCATTAATTAGTTTTTGATTTTTATCTTCTTATGGCAGAAAATACAATTGCAAGCGTAGACACTAATGTTGCTATTATTCCTATGTTTCTTGTTGTTACCTGATCGCTTGCCTGTTGTTTGTTTTTAAGCTGGTCTACGATTACAACATCATTCTGTTGTAAATAAAAATAATCGGATTTAAAAATATCCTGTCTTCTGAGATCCATTCTTACTATTTGCCTGGTGCCATTTACTTCTCTGATAACCTTTACATTGTCACGACGGCCATAAAGTGTTACATCTCCCGCCAAACCAATTGCTTCCAGAATATTAATTCTTTCATTAGGTATATTATAAGCGTTAGGCTTCAACACTTCCCCCATAATAGTAATCTTATAATTCAATAGCCTGATTGAGCAATATGGATTGGTCAGATATATCTTCAGTCTCGCAGATAATGAGTCGGACAGTTGCTGTTTTGTCAATCCTTCAACATACACCAGTCCGAGGCTTTGAAATTGAATATTGCCTGAATTATCTACCAGGTACCCTGAAACCGGATTTAATAAAGGAATCTCACTGCTTCCATTCGGGTTTAGCAATGGTTGATTATATAAGGCGGTCGCAACAGGATTATCGCTGTAAACAATGATATTGATAAGGTCACCTTTTTGAATTACCCTGTCAACAATATTAAGTTTGGAGATCCCTGTAGTATCTGCGGTAAGATCCAGATAAGAAATAGGCTGCTTTCTGGATGAAGCACACGATATGAAAAATAAAATTACCGTAGTGAATAACGCTAATTTAATTGCTTCTTTTTTGATCATACACTCATTTTAATAACTTTGCCCGACTTCAGCAGGTATCCTTCACCCGCTTCCTTACAAACCGCAAACCCCTTCTCATCAAATTCCAGCCTGTGCCCGGCTTCACTTACCCATCCAATTTGTTTTCCTGGATTTCCAACCACCAGAGAAAAGGCCGTAACAGGTTTTGTAATGACCGTCCCGGCGCCGATCATAGCATACTCTCCAATCTCATTTCCGCAAATCACAGTCGCATTGGCCCCGATGCTCGCACCCCTCCGCACCAGTGTC